>Ga0209341_10005356_pt1 | contig 11635 bp, 11 predicted proteins | sample RifCSP13_2_FD_184020 | JGI IMG/M metagenome (GOLD analysis project Ga0209341, IMG submission 184020) | Soil microbial communities from Rifle, Colorado - Rifle CSP2_sed 13_2 (SPAdes) (version 2) | ecosystem: Environmental > Terrestrial > Deep subsurface > Rock core/Sediment | place: Rifle...
GCGGTGGTCTCCTGGTTGATCGCCAGCCGGTCCGGCGGCGCGGGGTCGCCGCCCTGCTCCGGATCGAGGTAGCGGCTCCCCGACACGATGTCCGTCTCCTCTAGCGCCGCCACGAACTGGAGGATCTGCCGGGGTTCGTGCTGCGCATCGCAGTCGATGGTGACCACCGCGTCGTACCCGCGGGCGAGCGCGTGAGCGAACCCGTCAATCAACGACTGGCCATAACCCTGGTTCTCCGGATGCGTGAGCACGGCCAGCCGGGGATCCCGCGCCTGCTCCGTCTCCAGGATGGCGGCGGAGCGGTCGGTCGATCCGTCGTTTACCACTAGGATGGCGGCCTCGGGCACCGCGGCGCGCACCTGGGCCAGCACCGGCGGCAGCGTCTCCTCCTCGTTGAAGAGGGGGATGACCACCAGCACGTGCCGGAACGTCACGTCGCCACCACTTGCAACTGCGCGTCAATCTCGTTGACGAACTGCAGCGCCCCCATCTCGGCGAAGAGCTGCCGCGCCCGCTCCAGCATCGGTCGCGCCCGCTCCGGCTGGTTGAGCAGCCGCAGGGCCTCGCCGTACTTCTGCAGGGTAAGCGCCAGGTCGATGCGGTACTCGCTCGCTGCCAGAATCTCCACGCTGTGGTGGAAGAGTGATTCCGCCTCCTGGGCGCGGCCCTGCGCGGCGCGCACCTTGCCCAGCGTGGCCCCGAAGGTCGCGGTCCCGATCGGGTCGCCGTGCGGATCGATGGCGGCCAGCGCCCGCTCCGCGTAGTCGGCGGCGGCCAGCAGGTCCCCCTTTGCCAGCAGGACCTCGGCATAGCCGCGCAGGACGATGGACGGGTCGCCTTGCACGTTCTCCCGGTAGATGGTGTAGGCAGTCTGCATCTCTCGTTCGGCCTCGGCGAGACGCCCCCGCCGCAGATAGTGCATCCCCAGGTGACGGCGGATACCGGCCTGCCCCGCCGCATCGCCAAGTTCCTGTACCAGGGCGATCGCCTCCTGGTGCAGGCGGATCGCCTCCGGAGAATCCCCGGTCAAGTGGGCCAGGATCGCCAGACCCATCACGCCGTGGGTCTCGCTGATCCGCTCGCTGTGCTGCCGGGCCAGTGTCAGCGCCTCGGACAGAATGGGGCGCGCCTCGGCGAGGGCACCATTATTGAGCACGCACCGGCCGAGCCGGGCCATGGTGCGTGCCAGCCCCTGACCGTCGCCGAGTTCGCGGTAGATGTCGATCGCTTTTCGGTACGCCACCTGCGCCTTGCTCAGCTTGCCGCGGAGCACCTCGGTGATCCGGCCGAGGACCTCGAACGCGTCGGCCTCGCCCTTCCGGTCGCCGAGTTTGCGGAAGAGGTCCAGGGCGTGGTGCAAGTACTCCTCGGCCGGTTGCAATCGCTCCATCATATACTCGGCAAACGCGCGATTCAGCCAGGCGCGGGCCAGGAGATCGTCGCGGCCGATCGTCGGCGCGAGCGCCAGCACCGTCTCGGTGTCTTCGAGCACGAGCGCCGGCTGGGACATCCACTTCACGACCTCGCTGCGGCTGGTCAGCAGTTCCAGGAGGAGCGGGGTGTCGCCGTCGAGCCCCGCGTTGCGCAGCACGGCCAGCGCCCGCTCGTAGAGCCGCCGCGCCTCCGGGAGAGTGCGCAGACCCAGGGCGCGGGCGCCCGCCGCCCGCAGCGCTTCCACCGCCTTATGCGCCAGATCTACCGCCTTATCCCCGGTCTCAAAGCGGAAGCGCCAGGCCTGTTCGTAGTGATGGGCCAGGACCTCCAGGAACTTATCGGCGGTCTGGGCAGCCGTGGTCTCCAGCCAGCGGGCGAAGCGCAGGTGCTTGTCGCTCCGTGCCGACTTCGGGAGCGTGGCGTAGGCGACCTCGCGAATCAGCGCGTGCTTGAAGGCAAACTCCCGCTCGCCGGCCAGCGAGGAGATCGTGCGCTCCTCTACCAGTTCGCGGTCCTGCAGCCGTTCCAGCGCGGCCACGGCTTCGGTGGCATTCAGCCCGTCGGTGGCGACGAGCGCACCCAGCCAGAAGATCCGCCCCGCCACGGCGGCGTCTTGCGTGACCCGCCGCTCCAGCGCCGGCAACAGGTCGAGGCGTGCCGCCAGGATGCTGTGGATCGTGTCGGGGATGCGGATCTCCACCGGGTAGGAGGTGAGGTGCCAGCCGCGCTCGTCGCGTACCAGCGTGCCGCCGTCGACGAGCATGCGCAGGATCTCCTCGATGAAGAACGGATTGCCCTCCGCTTTGGCGACGATCGCGTCGCGCACGTCCGGCGGGATGGCCTGCCCCTGCAGCAGCTCCCCGATCAGGCGGCGCCCCTGCTCCTTGGGCAGCGGCGAGAGCGACAGGGCGGTGTAGTTCCGGATGCGACCGCCCCAGTCAGGATGCCGTTCCAGCAGCTCCGGCCGGGCCAGGCAGAGGTTCAGGACCGGCGCGTCCACGCCGCGCAGGGCCAGGTTCTCCACGAGATCGAGCAGACTCTCCTCCGCCCAGTGGAGATCCTCGAAGACGACCAGGAGCGGGCGCGATTGCGCTATCGCCAGGAGAAGACTACGGAAGGCGCGCAGCAGCGCGTCGCCGGCCGGACGCTCCCCGGCGGCCCGATCGCGCGGGCTGACGGTGACCCCCTCCACCGCCAGTTTGAGCGCCTGCAGCCGTTCGCGCCACAATCCTTCGTGGTCGCGCGGCACTTCGACGCCGAGCACTGTGGCCAGGTCGGCGGCGATGCGCTCGCTCTCCTCGGGCCCGAAGACCGGGCCGCAGACGTGCAGCACGCGGGCGTGCAGCTTCTCCCCCACCGTTGGTGCCGGGTCGTTGTCTTTGATGCCGCACTCCTGCTTCAGCATCTCGGCCAGCGGCCAGTAGGTCAGGCCCTCGCCGTACGCCGGGCAACGCCCGCGCAGCACGCGCGGCGGCTCGGCACTGCTGCTGAGGACATGCAGCAGTTCCTCGACCAGCCGCGTCTTCCCGACGCCGGCGCTGCCGATAATCGTCACGAGGTGATGGCGCCGCCCTTCCACCGCCCGCCGGTACAGCGCCTGGAGGAACTGCATCTCGTCGTCACGGCCGACCAGCGGCGCGCGCAGCCCCTTACCCGCGGGCCGCTCCGCCAGCCCCGTGACCTGCCAGCGGTTCCGGTCGGCGAAGTCCCCCTCGACGGCGGGCGGAAGCGGAGCGAACTGGATGGCGAGACGGGTGGCGCTGTAGGTCCGGTCATCCCCGACGATCCCGTCCGGCGGAGCGGCCTGCTGCAGCCGGGCGGCCAGATTGACGACCTCGCCGGTGACCATGAACTCGCCGGCGTCCACCGCCCGCAGGTCGGCGACCACTTCGCCCGTACTGATGCCGATGCGAATGTGCAGGTCGGCGGCCAGGCGCGCGTTCAGCGCGGCCATCCGCTGCTGCATGGCCAGCGCGGCGCGCACGGCCCGCTCCGGGTCGTCCTCGTGCGCGGCGGGCAGGCCGAAGACGGCCATTACCGCGTCGCCGATGAACTTCTCCACCGTGCCGCCGTGCCGCTGGATCTCCTCTCGCATTGCGGCGAAGTAGTCGCCGATGATGCGGCGCATCGCCTCGGGGTCGAGGCGGCCGGTCATCGACGTCGACCCCACCAGGTCGGCGAAGAGCACGCTGACGACCCGCCGTTCCGGCGCCTGGGCGCCCCGCAGCGGCGCGCCGCAGCGGAGGCAGAAGTGCGCGTCCAGCGGGTTCTCGGCGCCGCAGACGGCGCAGTGCTGCACCAGCGGCGTGCCGCAGCGCATGCAGAACTGCGCTTCCGCGGGGTTCAGCGTGTCACACCGCGGACAGCGGATCATGCGTGGATCTCCCGTAGCCATTGTGGCGGCAGTCCTTAGTTGAAAATGCGGACGCGGCGGCGGTGCCGACGCGAGAGCCGTCTGGCGAATCCGTGAAACCGTCTTCCTAATTATAGGGGACTCGGCGCGGGCTCAGGTGACCAGCGTCACAGCAAACGGCCGGCGCGGCCTATCGCGGCTGGGCGAAGACCTCCAGCATCCGCACCAGCACCCGACCGAGGAAGGTGTCGATCTGCCGCAGGGCGCGCAGCTGGTGCTCCGGCGCCAGGGCCAGGCGCGTGGTCACGGCCTCGCTGATGAGGCCGCGAAAGTGCAGGAACGCTTCCGCGGCCTGCGCGGCCGTCAGGCGGCGCGCCGCCAGGACCGCACCGAGGCGGCGTCCGGCCTGCTCGCCCGCGCGCAGGTGCAGGCGGCGCCGCGCGCCCCCGGTGAGGTAGCCCACCAGCGAGTTCATCAACGTGCGGCAGGTCTGGCCCACGCTCGTCCGCGCCGCCGCGTCGAGGGCCACGTACCAGGACGCAGCCGGATCCGTCCGCGCCCGCGCCAGGGTCCGCCCCTGGCGGTGGATCTGCCGCGCCACCTGCACGGGGCGCGGCGCGCGGCTGCGCTGGAGCAACACCTGGAGATCCTCGCGGGCAAAACGGCGGTGCCCACCGGGAGTGCGGAACGCCTTGACCCGGCCGGCGTCGGCCCACGCCCGCAGCGTGGAGGCATCGACGCCGAGCACCCGGCGGGCTTCCCCGAGCGTCAGCCAGCGCCGCGCCATCGGCTTCCCGGCCTTTGCCTTCATGCCTGGCTGCCCGCCCGCTCGTATGCCGCCTGCCGCCCCGGCTCCGCACGCACGGTCGCCAGGAGGAACCCGGCGAACATCAACACCGCGCCGGCCAGTTCGGCGACGTAGAGGTAGTCCCCGAGACCGAGCCGCACCAGGGAGCTGGCAAAGGCCAGAGAGAGCGCCCCCGTGGCGATCAAGACGTTCCCCAGGACCCGGTTCGGCATGATCTCCTTGCGCCACAGCAGCCACGCCGAGTACAGCGCACCGCCCACCAGGGATATCGTCCCGTAGATGTTGAAGATCGGCGTGAAGCGGCGGACCACCGCGCCGGGCGGGAGAATCTCCCGATACTGCGCGCTGAGGGTCTGCGCGGGGTCAAACGTCGCCGCGTTCAGCGGCAGGGTGAAGGTCAGGTAGGCTGCGCCCAGGCTCCCCGCCGCCAGCAGGATCGTCAGCACCGTAGTCAGCCGCTGCGGTGACCACTTCCGAATCCAGCGGCGGTACAGCGCCACCGTGAAGATGATCCCGTGAAACGTGATCAGCGCCGCCACGTAGCCTGGGCGGATGTCGAGCGGCGCCGCCAGTCCGATGAAGAGCAGCGCCGCGGCGGCGTACCCCATGATCAGAGCCAGCAGCAAATTGGGCATGCGCTGCCCGCTCAACAGGTACACCGTCCCCTGCCCCAGCCAGGCGGCGTTGAGGATCGCGCCGCCCAGATACCAGAGGCGGAAGACCGTGGGATCCCAGGCCAGCGTGGAGTATGCCTCGGTGAAACTGCCGACGCCGAACATGGTCAGGCCGATGCCCCAGACCAGCAGATGGGTCCCGCCCCGGCGGCGGTAGCGGCGGAAGACGAGGAGGGCAAAGACCAGAATGACGAGCGCCGAGGCGACCGGTAGGGCCCGAGTCACAGACATGGCAGCCTCCTATCGTCCCGGGTAAGGCACGATGCCCAGCAGCACCCCGCCGGCCAGCAGCAGCAGGACCAGGGTGACCACGCCGAGCGCGATCACGATGACCGGCACCGCCGCGCGGTAGAGTGGGGCGCGGGGCAGGGCCGGCCGGGGAGCCCGGCGGGACGGGGGTCGCGACATCGCTTCCTCCGGGACTGGGTTTGCCGGCTGAAATTCTGGGGAAATCTTTGGATTCCTTCGTGATCCTTCGGACAATTGGTCCCGGTCGCGGGCCCCGCCTAGAGGAGCTTCACCCCGTTGATCTGCAGCTTGAAGGCGCACTCCAAGAACGCCGCCGCGCGGCGGCACATCACCATCCGCGAGAGGAAGATCTCGAAGTACTCCATCACCTGCGAGAGGGTGGTGTCGATGGTCAGTTCCAGGGTGATGGTCTTGCTCTTCTCGTCCACCCGCAGGAAGGAGTGCTCCACGGCGTAGTTGACCCGGTCGTGGATGTCGTAGGTGGTGGGATCGGGATTGCGCACCCGGGTGCGGTGCACGTCCGACTTATCGGAGAGGATCACCGCCGCCCCCACAGGGCTCACCGGCTCGCCGTGCGGCTCCTCGTGGTTGCCGATGGCGCCCATGACGATGGCCCGCTCGGGGGGATCCATCCCGAGTTCTTCCAGGATGCGGTCGGCCAGGACGGCCCCGGCGTATTCGTGGTTTATCCGCCCGACGAGGTTGCCGATATCGTGCAGGTAGCCGGCGATGGCGGCGAGTTGCGCCTGCCGCTCCTCCGTCCCCAGACGCTTGAGGATGTTGTAGGCGATGCTGGCCGTGAGGTTGGCGTGGCGCGTGCCGTGTTCCGTGTAGCCGATCGCGCCCGTATATTCGTTGGCCTTGTCCAGATAGGCCACGACCGCCGGGTGGCGCTTCACGTCATCCAGCGAGACCCCGGCAGGTTTGGGCGCCGGCGCCGGGCGCGCCTTGCGAGCGCTCATCTCCCGTATCCTCCTCGCGGGCTCATCCATACAGCCCGCGCAAGCGGCGCGCCTCCACAATCCGTTCCACGCCCAGGGCGTAGGCGGCGGTGCGCATGTCCACGCGGTACCGCTCCGCCATCCCCAGGACGTCGTGGAAGGCCTGCCGCATCTTCTCCTCCAAACGCTCGCGCACGACCTCTTCCTTCCAGAAGTAGCCGTAGCGGTCTTGCACCCACTCGAAGTAGGAGACGACCACCCCGCCCGCGTTGGCGAGAATGTCGGGGATGATGAAGACACCCTTCTCCCGCAGGATGGCATCCGCCTCCGGCGTGGTCGGGCCGTTCGCGCCCTCGGCGATCACACGAGCGCGCACGCGGCGGGCATTCTCCACGGTGATCTGCCCGCCCAGCGCCGCCGGCACCAGCAGGTCGCACTCCAGGGTGAGCAGTTCCGCGTTGGTGATGGTCTTCGTCCCGGGCAGCCCCCCGACGCTGCCGGTCTCCCGCGCGTGGCGCGCCACCTCCTGCGGGTCCAGCCCGCCGGAGGCGTGGATGCCGCCGCGCACGTCGCTCACCGCGATGATCCGGGCGCCCGCCTCGTGCAGCAGCCGCGCCGCGTTGCTGCCGACGTTGCCGTAGCCCTGGATGACCACGCGCGCTCCCTCCAGGGTCATGCCCAGCACGCGGAAGGCCGCGCGCACGGTGTAGAGCAGCCCGCGGGCGGTGGCCTCCTCCCGACCGCGGGAGCCGCCCAGCGGCACCGGCTTCCCGGTGACGGTGCCGGGCTCCACATAGCCGCGCTTCATGCTGATCGTGTCCATCACCCAGGCCATGATCTGCGGGTGCGTCCCCACGTCCGGGGCGGGGATGTCCTTGTCCGGGCCGATGATGTCGAAGATTTCCGCGGTGTAGCGGCGGGTCAGCCGCTCCAGTTCGCGCATCGAGAGCTGGCTGGGGTCGACGGCGACGCCGCCCTTCGCGCCGCCGAAGGGGATGTCCACCACGGCGCACTTCACCGACATCCAGGCGGCCAGGGCCTTCACCTCGTCCAGGGTGACGGCGGGGTGGTAGCGGATCCCGCCCTTCGCCGGGCCGCGGATGGTGTCGTACTGCACCCGGAAGCCGGTAAAGACTTCCACCATCCCGTCGTCCATCTCAATCGGGATACTGACGATGATGGACCGCTTGGGCGAGTGCAACGGCTTCAGGTCGCCCTCAGAATATCCCAGGAGGACCCCCACCCGGTCCACCATCTCCAGGTAGTCGTCGAAGGGTGAATCCGTCACGGCGCCGGGCCTGCGCTTACTGGGTCGCCTTCGCCTGCTGCCGGCTGCGCACGGTCTGCACGGCGCTGCGGTCCGCCTTCACCTTAACGTTCGGGGCCAGTTCCAGGGTGAGCTCCTCGTCCTTGATCCTGTCAATCGTGGCGTAGAGGCCGCCGACGGTGACGATCCGATCTCCTTCGCGCAGGCTGCGCAGCATCTCCCGCCGCCGCCGCATCTGCGTCGCCTGAGGACGCCAGACGAAGAAGAAAAAGAACAGGACGAACACCAGCAGCGGGATCAGCGCGGACAATTGTTGCGGGTTCATCAGACATCTCCTCTCTCACGGAATCCCCGTAGTCTTTCGCGCGCCTGGGGAAGCCCCCCTCCCCCGCCGCGGGGCATCTGCTACAATGGCACCGACCGAGCGGAGGGTCAACAGGATGGCCGAGGAACGGGAACTGACGCGCGAAGAGAAGATCGCCGCGGCGAAGGCGCGGGTCGAGGCGCTGAAAGCACAGCAGGCGGCACAGGCCGCCGCCGGCGCCCCCGCGGCTCCCGCGCCGGCGCCCCAGACGACCACGATGGACGTCCCGGTTTCCGCCGCCAACGCGGCCGGGCGTCCGGTGGAGCGCGTGCAGGACAAGAAGATTCGCGCCTACGGCACCGTCAACCAAGCGGTGGACATCGTGGCCCCGCCTGAGGACGCGGAGAACTTGAAGAAGCTCCTGTCCGGCATCAGCGGTTATCAGAACCCTCTGCGCCGCGGCACCTTCCAGGTAGACTACCGCTACTATGCCGAGGCCCGCCGCCGGCTGCAGGCCGCCGGCTACGAGATCGAAGAGACCGACTTCATGGGCCGGGAGCTTTCGACCTGGAGCCCGCAGACCCGCGGCTGGACGAAAGTCGAAGGCGCCTAACGCTGTCCGGGGTGTTTCACCGCGCCTCCACCTGGACACCCTGGTAGTAGAAGCCGAGAATCTCCGGGTAGGTCCGCCCCAGCAGCGCCTGGCCGCGCGCGCCCCACTGGCTCATCCCCACCCCGTGCCCGGAGCCGCGTCCCTGGAACTCCACCGCCGGCACCTCGTCCCGGGTCAGGCGCACGGCGAACAGCGTGCTGCGCAGGAAGGTGACGCCCAGGATCGTCCGCAGGTCGGTGGCGCGGAGATCAAGCGCACCACTCGCGCCCGTGACGCGCACGGTCAGGGCGCGACCGGACGGGCTGGTCGCGGTGACCGCGACGCCGGCGATCCCCGGCACGGGCTTGCCGGCGCGGACCAGGCGTGCCTCCAGCGTGGGGATATCGATTCGGCTCAACCATTCCCGGCCCGGGTAATCTTGCCCGTAGGGATCGGGGACGCCGCGGAGGTACGGGTAGGGCTGCCCCCAGACGAACTCGCTGCTCTCGGTGGCGCCCCCGGAGTCCGAGTGGTAGGCGGCGAAGATCGGGCGTCCAGTGTGGGTCATGATGATGTCGCGGGTCGCGTCCACCGCTGCCGTCGTCCGGGGATCCTCGGCGTTGATCCCGCCGTACACCTGGGAATCGGTTGTCGCCCGCAGGTCATAACCCTCCGCAGCGAACCGCCCCAGGCTCTGCAGCGCCAGCGTGCGCGCCGCCACCGCCTGCGCCTTCAGGGCCTCGGCCGGCCAGCCGGCATCGACCTCCATCTTCAGTACGCCGTACAGGTACTGCTCGACGTCGAGTTCATTGATCGCGGTGAGTTTCCCCTCCGGCGCGCGCCGCAGTTCGATCGCCCCGCGGTAGCGCCGGGGCCCCGCCTGCAGCCAGCCGTTGGCGGACCGCAGGCGCACCACCGGGCCGAACCGGTTCCCCCCCGCCTCGATCCCCTGCCCTGCGGGGCGGAACTCGTAAGTCCCCGGCGCAAGTGTGGCTACCGCCTGCGCCGCCGGATCGCCCGCCTCGATGCTGCCGTCGGCTCCGATGGAAACGACGTCCTGGCTCAGGAGGATCCCGATGCGGACGATCTGCGTCGTCGATCCCCGCGCGGGCGGCGCCGCACCTGGCGAGAGCAACCCGATCATGAGTACTGTGAGCAGGGAGAGCGACGGGAGTAAGGTGGCCGGTCGGAGGAAGCGCCGCATCATGTGTCCGGATCTAGGGGCGACGAAACCGGCCCATGGAGCTCTGTTCCGGCATCACCATCAACCTGCCATCGCGATCTCAGTCAGAGATTTGCCACAACTGCGCCGGGCCGCGCTCCGGCGGCGAGAGCCGGAGGTGCTCGTAGGCGGCGGCGGTAGCCTTCCGCCCGCCCGGCGTGCGCGAGAGGAACCCGCGCTTCAGCAGAAACGGCTCGACGACCTCCTGCAGCGTCTCGGCCTCTTCGTTCAGCGTCGCCGCCAGCGCGTCGATCCCCACCGGCCCGCCGCCGTACACGTCGATCAGGGCGCGCAGCAGTTCCCGGTCGAGGCCGTCCAGACCCGCCTCGTCCACCCCTTCGAACTCGCAGGCCTGCCGCGCCACCTCACCGCTGATCCGCCCGTCGGCGCGCACCTGCGAGAAGTCCCGCACGCGGCGCAGCAACCGGTTGGCGATCCGCGGCGTCCCCCGAGCCCGACGGGCGATCTCCAGTGCCCCCTCTTCCGTGACCGGAACACCCAGGATCGCCGCCGAGCGCAGCACCACCTTCTGCAGGTCCTCCACCGGGAAGAAGTCCAGGTGGTGCACGATGCCGAAGCGCTCGCGCAACGGCGAAGAGAGCAGCCCCGCCCGCGTCGTCGCCCCCGCCAGGGTGAAGGGCTTCAATTGGTAGCGCAGCGTGCGGGCGTGCACGCCCTTGTCGATGACGAAGTTGACGCAGAAGTCCTCCATCGCCGGGTAGAGGAGTTCCTCCACGGCGCGCGGCAGGCGGTGGATCTCGTCGATGAAGAGAATGTCCCCCCGGTCCAGATTCGTCAGGATGCCCATCAGGTCGCCGCCGCGCTCTAACGCCGGCCCGGAGGTGGAGATGAAGTTCGCGCCCATCTCGTTGGCGACGACGCCGGCGACGGTGGTCTTGCCCAGCCCGGGCGGCCCGTGCAGCAGAATGTGGTCCACGGGCTCACTGCGCTCCTTCGCCGCCTGGATGCTGATGCGCAGTCCTTCGAAGACCTTCCCCTGCCCGATGCACTCATCCAGCCGCTGCGGCCGCAGGCTGCGGATGAAGTGCTCCTCTTCGGCGGTGGCCTCGGGGGTAATGCGTTCGCGGCTCATCGCTCAGCCCTCACGTCGTCCGCGGCGCGACGGGCTCGGCGGTCTCCTGCCGCTGCGCGCGATAGACTTCCTGGAACAGGTCCTCCGCGTTGCTGATGCCGGGGGTGCGCCGCAACGCCTCGTCGACCATCCGTTTCGCCTCGGTCTGGCGGTGTCCCAACTGCCGGGTGAGCACTTCCATGACCTCGGCTCGGAAGTCCTCTGCCGGCGGCGTCGGCGCCACCTCCGCCTCCTGCAGCAGGGCGTACTTCGCCATTTTGCCGTGCAGGGCGGCGACAATCTTTTCGGCCGTACGCTCCCCGATTCCGGGCAGCCGCCGCAGGAAGTGGACGTCCTTGCGCTCGATGGCGTCGGCGACGACGTGCACCGGGTGGCTGATGGCCTTCACCGCTTTGGTCGGCCCCATCCCGTCCACGGTAATGAAGCGCTCGAAGAACTCTTGCTCCACTTCGCGGAGGAACCCGACGAGCAGCGGCCGTGGCTGGTTGGCGGTGACGTGGTAGGAGATGTAGAGGGCGACCTCGCCCTCCGGCGCGGCGAGGAGCGCCCGGGCAATCACCGCCGGCAGATGCACCTCGTAGCCCACGCCGCCGGCCTCGACCACGACCATGTCCTCAGTGCGGCGGAGGATCCGGCCGCGGAGGTAGGCGATCACGCCCGTGCCTCCACTGGAGCCGGGATGATCCGCAGCGTCACGC
>Ga0209341_10005357_pt1 | contig 11631 bp, 12 predicted proteins | sample RifCSP13_2_FD_184020 | JGI IMG/M metagenome (GOLD analysis project Ga0209341, IMG submission 184020) | Soil microbial communities from Rifle, Colorado - Rifle CSP2_sed 13_2 (SPAdes) (version 2) | ecosystem: Environmental > Terrestrial > Deep subsurface > Rock core/Sediment | place: Rifle...
CTTGCACCTGCCCTTTGTGGGCAACCGCAAGGGTTGCCCCTACAATTGGGGAAGACTGCCTTTGCTTAAGGTAGGGGTACTTTGTGGAAATTGTGTAAATTTTAGCATTAAACTATACGACGGAAAGCCGAATAGTGAATCAAAAATAATTCACAATCCAAAACCTGACCCCAAATCTCTGCTACTTGTTTAACCGAGGGCACTCTATGAGGTTACCGGTGTATTGCGAACATACACTCCTCGACTGAGGGCTTCGAGTAAGCCTCAGACTTCGTCGAGCCAGTCGAGACCTCGAACTCCTCAGCCGTACGGATAAGGGATGCGTTCTCTCTTTAACTCATATACCTTCTCCATACTCTCCTTATCACAATAAAAAATGGAATAACTAAAAATAGTGGAATTGATAAAGTAGCGCCAGCCGATACGATAGAACAACCACCACCGCTAGTGTCGGAGGGATCCAGGAAGTTGGGTATTCCATCTCCGTCGCTATCAGGCACAGGAAGTGGGATGCCACCCTGGTCCGTGTCAACACTGTCGTCTAAGCCATCGCCGTCAGAATCGGCGAAGTTGTCTATCATACCATTACCATCGGCATCGGTACCGCCCGCCTCTATAATGTCTGATTCCCCGTCTCCATCTGAGTCCAGGTCCAGGCGGTTCGGAATTCCATCTTCGTCGGTGTCTAAACTGACTTGTTGTCTAGCAACCGTGGTCTCATTCTCATTAATGTCTACTGCACCTATTGTAGAAAGCGCATTTCCATCCCCACTGTCTTCTGTATCATTGGGAATGCCGTCATTGTCAGAATCAGCATCAAGTGTATTAGTTACTCCATCATTATCTGTATCACCATCACACCAAAATGTAACTGTATAGTTTTGACCACCAATTGGTGGGGCGCTTTTTGGGCAAGTAAAGAGCCCGCCAGATAATCCCGAGGGTGCCGGCGGGCAAGGGCAATCAGTGTCATCGAATGCCCAAGTATAAATTCCCCCACCAGTTGTGTTGGTACCACATGCAGTTTGGATGTTTTGAATATAGATTGTAGATGATTGTTGCATATTTGTAGTGGGATCTGTAAAAGACGGCCAAGCAGCAGTTCTATTGGTAGCTTTATCGCATTCACCATAGGGGTCGCAGAATTGATATGGGGCTGTTAAGCCACAAGCAGAGAGGGTACATGTCCCCCCTTGTTCAAATGTGCTGAAACAATTCCCGACTGGTTGAATAGGAGATATGTTGTAGGGGGCGGGATTACAGCCAAGTCTAGCTATCTCGTCTGAAGTAAAATTTGTGAATGGTTGAAGATTATTAGCCGCCATTTGATTGGGAGCCAGGCATGTCCCAATATCGGTATCTTTATCTGTTCTTATGTCCCATTGATTAGTTGTAGGATTCCAAAGAACTAGATTGTATGGACATACACTACTATCTAGACTTGTACACTGCCCTCCTGCAGTTTCACAGCCGGTATTATCGGGGGTAATATTTACTCTTAAATTGAAGCCGGCATTTGCACTTACATCATAATTATCTAAATCATTGCAATTCGGTTCCCCCCCATCAAAGGTGAATTCGGCCAAGGTGGCTGGCTGAACAGTTTTATTATTTGTCCCGCAATTTAATTCAGCACCACAATCACCTCCCGTGCATGCCAGAGTATTTCCAGTTTGTGTACAACCTGTTCGAGCTGCAAAATCGACGGAGGTATAACAAAACGGAACAGTAAGACTCCTTGTCCCACTCGCAGGTATTTCCCAAGTTTGACTTCCACCATTTCCCCAAGGTGGTGGTCCCCCGCCCATTAGGTTTGGTACACAGTCACCAGTAGTGGGTCCAGTGCTTGAGGAAGCGCACAGCAGAGGCTGGGTTCCCCCAAACCCATTATACGCCGCAATCCATATTGAATTGGTGCTGCAGTTGTTTACGAAAGTGATTGTGTGTCCAGTCTGTGGAGCGGGTGTAGGTGTAGGTACAGGAGTAGGTGTAGGTACAGGAGAAGGTGATGGCGTCGGCGTAGGCATAGGCGCAGGGGTTGGTGATGGTATTATGCAGATAGTATCTGGACACCCCGATAAACCTCCAACTGAATCAGCGCATCCTCCTGTTTGAGGGCAGCAGAATGGATTTATCTGACTGCAGCCATCCAAGCAATTTTGAGATGTACATATAGGAACACCAGATGGGGTTGGTGTAGGGGTTTGGCCTCTAGCTATATTTCCTAAAGCAATAACGACAAAAAGAACGAAAATACCAAATATCCTAATCCAATTATTTTTTAACATGCTTACCCGCCTTCTCAAGAAAACTTAGGGCCTCCACTTTTATAGTCCCTAATGCAACAAAAACAAATAAAGCAATGACACCTAAAAACCTAGCCCACTTATAACCTATTATAGTACACATGCTTATCTTTAACATTTGTTACTATAATATGCAATCTTGACAATCAACGTGCCAAATTGAGCTATAACCTGCTCTGGACACGTATCTCGCTGAAACAAAACGATTTTACTTTTTTCATGAGTCTTTAACTACCTCCTTTATAATTTTCAAAGTGACAAATTTTGTCATTTCAGGGCTTAGTTGTGACAAAAATTGTCCAATTTTGAATCCATCATAAAACAAAAATTGTAGCAGAAGGCTTTAGCCTTCCATGAACAGTGTAGGCGTCGCATTTTATTTTACTAGTGCATTGTTGTGCCCAAACTCCACTATGGTTGGTTAGCACGATCTAAGCCTGACCCCAATCTCCGGGGATGCGTTTTTTGCATAAATGTAGGGGCAGGTCTTGCACCTGCCCTTTGTGGGCAACCGCAAGGGTTGCCCCTACAATTGGGGAAGACTGCCTTTGCTTAAGGTAGGGGTACTTTGTGGAAATTGTGTAAATTTTAGCATTAAACTATACGACGGAAAACCGAATAGTGAATCAAAAATAATTCACAACCCAAAACCTGACCCTAAATCCCCCGTAGCAACTATTATTGCAACCCAATTATTCCATATAAGTGGGGTCAGGCATGCATATTGACTATTTAGCCACCAATGGACACGAAAAATACGGGCAGTAACAGGGCATTTTCTATAGTTTACACTAATAAAAACTCAGTAAGAGCACGATCCTTGGTGCGATCAGGTCGTGGCTAGAAGCCGCTCCTAATTCTGTCTTTCATTCATCTAATGACCAAAAAGATAAAGCAATCACCAATAATCAAATCACAAGCACCAAATCACAAACAAGTACCAAGCCCTAAGTTCAAAGTTCCAAACATTTTGAATTCGGAAACTTGAATTTTGGATTTGTTTGGAATTTGTGAATTGTAATTTGTAGTTTCACAGCCTTACCTGCTTTTTGCTTTGACTAGCCCTAACCCTCTTTTTCTCCGTCTTATGTGCGAAAGGATCTTCCATGTCGGGATGAAATAGGCGGAAGTGATTAAGATGCATATCAGAATATGAGCCGGGCGGATAGTATTTATCATAAAAATCTAGGTCAATATGCTGTGCCTGAAATACAAGGCGCATAAACATGGGATCAACAAAGGCAGGGAACCTTCCGTATGTATCGTAAATATAATTGGCAACGTCCTTAACAATCTGAATGGTTCTTTTAGTAGGTTTAGGAGCTTTCATAAGCTGTTTCTCGGGCTCTTGGTAAGGGAACGGTTTATCAGGCTTCCAAGCACTCTCTTTATGCTCTAGAAAAGCATCAACCGCCTCACTCATATCCTTGTAATAAGGAGGACAATATCCCTGAAACACACCATCTCTTCCAACTGGTACCGTCTGAGGAGGATCAATGGACCCCTTCTTCGGCTGAATGAATCTGAACCCTAAGCCCCTGAAAAGCTGTGGGGCAGCGCCCATGGCGAACCTTGGTATGAAACCGCTAAACGTCCAGCCTGCAAGACCGAGGGCTTGAAGTACCAGACTCATATTCTGACATATAAAAGCCTGCTCAACGTTAAGTCCTGTAAGGATTCTTACTTCAAGATCAAAAAGGGAAAGCTTTACATTTTCTTTAATCCTTCCTTGCTTAATCCAATGGTCCATTCCTGCAGGTTTCCCTGTAAGGTCATCAATAATCTGAAAGGCGTAGGAGCTGCTACAATATAAATGGAGGAGATTCAAATATTCCTCCGTTACGTCGGTTACCGGAATGAATGTCGTCGCACCAGGTTTGTTTGTATTCCACTGGTTAAAATCAAATAGACCCGGCATCTTGTCAGGGAGGTTGGCTCTACCATCTTCTAGCTTTACCAAACTCTCGCGATAGAGCTCCAGGAGACGTTTGATCTTCTCTTCACGATTCATTTTGAAAAAGACATCAACCTCTTTGTCTTTTGGGAGCATTCCTTTTACGTTTACAAAATAAAGACCCTTATCATTTGTAAAGAATAGTTCTGTTCCGTGGTTGTTACATGCAGAGGGCCAGGTGCGTCCAGTCCACTGACATAGAAGGTCAATACCTGTCTCCGGAGGCAAATCCGCTAGGCAAAGCCCTGTTAGCCCGGTTCCTGCCCATACAATTAGGGCCTCCTCTACCTCATCTAAAGGAATAGGCGGTGCAGAGGATTTAAATTCTAGTGAACTGTCAGCAAGCTCCATACCGAGACCAAAACGACGTGAGCGACGATTAAATATGGAATCAAATAGTGGGTACTTAAGAGCAGCTTCATATCCGTTATTCTTTAGTGTTGGATTACCTTTCTTAGGCATAATGCTTCCTCCAAAGTGTTAAAGAATAGTAGTCAAATAATTTAAAAGAAGAGACCAAAAAAATCAAATCGAAATTTACATATACAAGAAAGATTTTCTTTCTTGGTTACAGTTCCTATCCTTAAGAATCAGCTATCTTTTTTTCTTCTACTGTATTTTCTTGAGGTTTTTTGTCTGTTACTTCCTCGTCAATCTCTATCTCAGAATCTATGGTGTGCTTAAGTTCATCGGTAGCCCTCTGAAACTCCCTCATCGTTCGCCCAAGTGTCCTTGCAATCTTAGGTATCTCCTTCGGTCCAAGAATGATAAGCGCAATCAAAAGAATTATCAGTATTTCACTAGTTCCAATACCAAACATGTTATGAGCCTGATGCAATCAAATTAACATATTAAACGAACTTGTTCAAAAAATCGAGGTAACGGTTTGAGCCTTCGATCAGGCTCAGGGTTTACCACAGTGTAGACATACGAGTTTTACCCGTTGCCGAGCTAAATTATATGGAAGGCTATCCTCCGGTTTAACCGGAGGACTTCCTCTACAATTTATAGCGGAAACCTCTAGGTTTACATCGGGAAGCGAAGAACATTCCTATCTTCTCTGGCGGGGTTAGAAAACCCCGCCTATCCATATGTCCGATTGCAAATTACCAACTACCAATGGGTAGTCAATGAGTCCCCTCGACGAGACCCTTCACTGCGTTCAGGGCTTCGGCTCGGGACAGGCTTGCTCGTTGACTGTTAGGCCTACCAGCAAGACTGGTTGGCTACTCGTTTATTTTCACAGATGGTGGTTTACTCAATTTTTTGTTTCATACCAAGCCTATTTTGGGTAGGTCACAAGTATTGTTTGTGACCCGCTGACCTCCTATGTACTTAATCTAGGATAACATCCTCCTCTCTAAACTCTAGAAATTGCCCAGTGCGTGTTTGAATGACTTTATCCCATCCGTTTACATTCATATACAATAACAGCTTTTCGTTATTCGGAATACCCTCAGTAACCTCCTTATGTGTCAAAACACGAGCTTTGTGGTAATAAACAGGCGATTCATTAATCCGCTTACTGCGTAGTTCAATTAACCCGCCATCAACCTCAACTTGTGCCACGATGATATCAAAAAACCTAAAACCATAAACTTTATCAGGCAGTTTAACATTCTTTAATTCCCTATCTGGTACTTCATCAACTTTACTTTCAATTATGTTGATCCCTTGTTCCAAATACTCAATATAAGTTTTACGAAAATAATCCATTGTTTGGTCTCCATTTCAGCTATTTAAATTTCCCATTCTCCTCATATTCTTTTTCTTAGCTCAGTTTATTTTATGCTTATCTTCACTTATTTCAAAATCTATCTTTATTATTCCCTGTGCTTTATCCATCCAAAACAGATTATAGAACAAGCCAAATAGTAATCAAGAAAAATTTCAGGGGGCATCGTGGATGCCTTTGATTAGTCGCTTGGAGGTGGATTAAACCCTAGACCTGCGGACTCGTAGTCCGACGGTCTATATTATACGAGGTATATTTGAGTAACCTTGCGATAGTATGCCAGGAAGACTGGTGGGCTGCCCATTTTGTGTAGTGATGATAGACGAGACATTCTTGTCTCGTGGGGTTAGAGAACCCAATGCACAATTGCAGGATAGACAGGACATTCATGTCCTGTCTTGCGGGGTTGGAAAACCCCGCCTATTGACGTTCTCAAAGTGAGTATTATCAAATTACCAAAGGTTAGGTCACGAGTTCCTTCGGCTAAGCTCAGGACAGGCTTGCTCGTGACATCATTACCACCTGCCAGCAAGACTAGTGGGCTTATATGTTAATCACCTGTTTGGGTTTTCAACAAGCATCAGCTTCACATACATCATTTTATTAGTGTAAATCCATGTTGATTAACAACTAAATTGTTATTAACCGTTTTCCACTCATAACGATGACCTGGCAGAAGAAAGTCAATTAATGGCGTAAACAAACTAAAAAACGCCAGGGACCACAAAAGCCCATTCGTTTGATAGAGTACAAAGTGAACTACAAAGGCTCCGGCTGCAACGAGGAACGCGAAGAAAATCCGCCCTGCCCTTGAATCAGGCGTGGTTTTTGGATCAGAGATCATGAAAAATGCGAAGATTAGAAAAGCACCGTTTTGAATTTGGTGAAGGGGTATACTCAATGGATCGCCAAGTCAAAGTGCCCGACCGAATAGAAAAGTAATATAGAACACCAAAAAGGCGTAGGTCACATCACTTCGAGATGCACGATTTACAACAAGCCCACCTAGGCAGGCGATAAGAAAGCCAAGGAAGGCTGCACTTCCCCACTGACCAGGCGAAACCCAAACCTGGTCAGTTAGAAGCATCATGGCAATAAGACCGAAGTTAGTCGGGTTACAGATATGCTTTTCCCCCCAGCGCAGTGTGAATTTACTCGTGATTGTGATAAAAGCAGTCACAATAACTAATAGCAAAGAATTTGTACGAAGGAGCAGGCAAAGGGATAAACCTGAAATAAGCGAACTTCGAGGATCGTATTTGGGTAGCCTGAAAACATAAGTACAAATATATTGGGTGAGCAAAACGGAGAGCAAAATTACACTAGCGTTTACCGCGCTAATTTCAAAGTCGAGCCAACCAATCCCGTACACGAGAAGTGCGGATAAAACTGTGATCTGATATATACGCGGGTCATATCGCAGAAATCTGAGGGGAAATTCTACAGACCCTAAACTTAATGCCATGGGTATCTTGGCTTTGATGGATAAGCAGAAACAATACAATCTAAGATAATTTTGAATCAAGGTAATAAATAATATGATTTAAAATCCAATAAGTTTTAAAACCAGAAAAAATTCGACTTTTATAATCATATAGGTTTTTTGATTTTAATAGATAAACAGGAATATACGGGGGGCAATTAAGTGGCAGAAACCTTGCACAACTTAAAATGTAAGCGAAGTGGTATAAGTTTCTGTTCTTACAAGGCTGCAAGTTCGAATGTTAGTTTAGGACGAAGTCCGAAATTTGCTATCGCGGATCGGTATTAATGCTTATACCCACGGAGATTGGAAAACTTACTGCTGTGCAAGGAGTTTTTTAAACTCTTCCGTAAGCGCAGGCACCAATTGGAATAGATCAGCTACGATACCGTAATCACATTTCTGAAATATCGGTGCATCCTGATCCTTATTGATTGCAACAATCACCTTAGAAGATCCCATCCCCGCATAATGCTGAACCGAGCCAGATATTGCGATTGCAATGTAAAGTGTTGGGGATACGACTTTCCCAGTTTGTCCAACCTGCATTTCATAAGGAACAAACCCAGAGTCTACTGCCGCACGTGAGGCACCAGCGGCGGCACCAATCGCATCAGCAAGATCGAAAATTAGGTAAAAATTATCACCGCTCGCCATACCGCGCCCGCCTGAAACGATTCTATCCGCCTCTGTTAGCTCTGGTCGTGTAGATTCCTTCCTCTTGACCTCAACGGTCTTTGTTAAGATTCGTTCAGGTTTAATATCAATGGACTCGTTTACAACCTCTGGGTTTTTAGCCGCCTCTTCTGGTTTAAATACGTTTGGTCGTATAGTAGTCATCATGGGTTTATGGTCCAGGAATTCAACCGTGGCAATGGATTTTGCAGAATACATATAGCGTCTAATCTTAAGTCTTTTATCATCTGTAAGGTCTAAATCAATAGCATCTAGAGTAAGCCCTGCCCCTACACGTGCTGCAACCCTAGGAAAGTAATCCTGGCCAATAGAGGTGTTTCCTGTAATTACAATATGGGGTTCATGTTTTTTAATCAATTCCGAGAGCGCTATTGAGTATCCTTCAGGGGTGTAATCTTTTAAGAGTTCATTGTCAACAGCGTAAACCTTTTCTGCCCCGTATTTCCCTAACTCCGATGCAAGACCTGATACACCAGAGCCAAGAAGGACTCCGCATAACTGTCCTCCGAGTTTTCCTGCAAGTTTTCTTCTTGCCTCAGATAAACCTTCAAAGGTTGCTTTTCTAACCTTACCGTCAATAGTAAGATCTGCCACTACCCAAATTTCGTTACTCATTTGTTTCCTCCTTAAATTAGATAGCCGATAGATATCAGCCCTCAGTAATCAGTAAAAGCTTTAGGCTGATGGCTGATTACTGATAGCCGATTGCTTTTCATTCTAGATAACCTTTGCCTCTTCTCTGAGAAGCTTTACAAGCTCTTTTGCAGCTTCAGGAACCTCAGCTCCCTTAATCACTCTTAATTTTCTCTGTACCTGGGGAACCTCGAGTTTAGTAACCTTAATTCGCGCACCCCCCTGACCAAGAGCTTCCTTAGTAAGACCCAGTGGTTCAACATTGATATTATCAGTGGCAACTTCCTTGACTGGTTTTTTCTTTGCCTTCATGATTCCTGGTAGCGAAGCATATCTAGGCTCATTTAGCCCTTTTTCACAGGTTAGAAGCGCTGGAAGAGGAACCTCAACGACAACCTGTCCACCCTCGATTTCCTTTTGGCAGGTTACCTTTTTCTTGTCCGAAGATAATTCAACCTTAGTGACTATTGCAATATGTGGAATCCCTAAATCCTCAGCCACATGAATTCCCACCTGCCCAGTTTCTTCGTCAATCATCTTCTTGCCTGTAAGAATCAAATCGAATCCACCTAGGCTCCTGATTTCCTGCCCTATTACCTTTGCAATTGCATAAGGATCTGTGAATGCAAAACTCTCATCCTTTATGTGTATTGCGCTATCAGCACCCATTGCGAGCCCTGTGCGTAACGCCTCCGCACTTCTTGGAGGTCCCATTGTGATGAGAATGACCTCACCCGTTCCAAGCTTTTCTTTAATTTTGATTGCCTCTTCGATTGCAAATTCATCATATGGGCTTACAATCCATTTTATCCCTTCAATATCAATTGAATTTCCACTCGAGGCAACCTTAATCTTCGCCTCTGTATCAGGGGTTTGTCTCACAATAACAACGATCTTCACTGTGTCTTTCCTCCTTATCTTATTTTAGTAGTGTTTTAAAATTTCTCTTGCGGTGGCCAATCCTTGAATTTGATTTGTGCCTTAGTAAAACTGCATTATTTTAGCATCCCTCATTAGCTTTTCAACTGTGAATTCCTCTGTGTATTCGAAGCCCTAAAGATTTGTACAGAAAGGGGTGTAACATCTTATTTATCAATTATTACTTTCTTCAAGCATACTTCTAGCTACTGGTGCGATCAATTCTACCCATTCTGCGTACATCTTTGCTGATGGGTGGAGACCGTCGGGAGCTAATAGAGTTAAATCTTCAGAAGCCCTTCGAGATATTTCTGTTACGTTTACGTAACGGACACCCTTTTCAACCGCAATTTTATTGTTGATCTCATTAAACCTCTCTATTTCAGCTCTAATCCTAGCAGAGCCAAACCGCTTGCCAAATGGTGTCACGCCATAGTCAGGTATTGATATTACAATAACCCGGTTAGGTCTCCCCCCAGCCAATTCGATTGCTTTAACAAACAACTTCTTAAAACCAATAGTGTAACTTTCCTCACTGAAGCCCTGAAACTGATCGTTAACCCCGATAAGCAATGTAACAAGGTCATACTGTTCTTCTAATCTCGATTTCTCAATTGCACTCATGAGATTTGTGGTAGTCCAACCGGTAACAGCAATTATCTGTGGAGTATCTACTTTTAGGTTGTCCTTCCGAAGCTGTGATACAAGCTGCATTGGCCAGCTTTCTGACTGTTTAACTCCTTCGCCAATAGTATAAGAATCCCCAAGTGCAAGAATCTTTATCATTTGAGATTGTTCTTTACTGGTTACCTCGATCTTTGTTGTGCCCTGGTATGATAAACTCAGAGAAGATATTTTAAAAACAATAAGGAGAAGAAAAATAGCTAGAATGAATAGGGTTTGTCGCAAACTTAAATAATTTTGATGGATTGAATTATTTGCCAAACAAATATGTGTCTGTCACTATTATCGTTAAGTGTTCAAATTTTTTTTCTCACTTTAGGAGCATCTTAGTCTTTGTCATGCCCGAATGTATTTATCGGGCATCCATATACAACTTCAATACTGGATTCCCGCTAATCCCCGACGAATTCATCGGGGACATGCAGGAAAGGTATTCCGCTGGCATTTTAAAGAATTTTCGATTGCAAATGGTATAACTGGATTTTCACATACCCAATGCAGCCTTAGCTTCTTCTAAATGCTTAACTACCTCGTTTATATTGCTTCGAAGCGTATTTATGTCAGATACTCCTAATGAGGATACGGCTATATTATCAGCCTCTTGAACATGCCCCAATGCAGAGGTTGCGGGTGCCCCAGCAGCTTTTAAATCAGGGATTATTCCATTACCCTGACCCTTACATGGATTTAATTCGGAAGAATCAAAATTCTTACCCTGAGGTCCCTCTATACAGTTTATAGCATGGTTAAGATGTGCCTTCATAGCATCCGCTGAATCAGAGTCAACGGATGCTTTTCCATGGTATATCGCTGTATAAAGCTCATTTTTAGCCTGATCCATGGGTGATGCACCCATTGTATCAACCGTCATGAATAACAGGACGGCGAGAACCAATATTGGAAATATGTGTTGAAGTCTAATCATTTTTTTTCTCCTCCTTTTATTTTTTGTTAAGACACTCGCATGATCTGAGTGCGTTTAATACTAATTTTATCGTTAAAAAGACGACAAAACTATAAGATTGATGTCAAAAATTAAAATAACATGAGGTCGGGATAAAAAAGAGGTAAGAAGCAGTCATTCCCGGATGTTTTTAAGAAAAAACGGAAAAAACGAAAAAATGGGGTCAGTTCTTGACTTTATATCAGACATAGCATTTATTTCTCCCATGGCTAGACCGTTAAGATTAGAATTTCCAGGAGCTTTATATCACATTACCTC
>Ga0209341_10005360_pt1 | contig 11624 bp, 11 predicted proteins | sample RifCSP13_2_FD_184020 | JGI IMG/M metagenome (GOLD analysis project Ga0209341, IMG submission 184020) | Soil microbial communities from Rifle, Colorado - Rifle CSP2_sed 13_2 (SPAdes) (version 2) | ecosystem: Environmental > Terrestrial > Deep subsurface > Rock core/Sediment | place: Rifle...
GATAAACCTTGGCCAAATTCGAGCTCCAGCCCGATGCGACCGATATGCGTGCGACCATCCAGCAATAACGCATCCCACAAATCCTCCGTGCGACGATGTGCCAGGCGAACCTCGACCAGATTGCCGTGCTCGTCGCGCCCTTGCAGCAGGGCCGGCAACGTACGGCTGTTGTTCACGACCAGCAAATCACCGGTGTGCAAGAAATCCCCCAACGCATCAAAACGACTATGAATGGATGCACCCTCGAAACGAGGCAACACCAATAGGCGGACATGGTCACGCCTCAGACCGCGATATTCGGCAGGTGAACGCGCCTCCAGCTCAGGAGGCAGCACAAATTGGATGACATCTTCCCCTATCCTATGATTAATCGCTTGATCATCTGTTTTTAGTTCGACCATGTGATTTATTTCTCAGTTATAAACTGTTGGGCGCTGAAACGCTGGCCATTGACAGCAGCCGATTCGTCAGAGGCAAGATGAACGAACACGGGCGTCAGGGTCTCTGGCTGAGCCCACTGGGAAGCATCGCCGTCCGGCTCGGAAGCACGCTTCATCGCCGTGTCCATATCGCCCGGGTCAACGCTATTGATGCGCACACCCGTTCCATCCAATTCTGCCGCCCAGGTGCGAGTCAAATGATCCACTGCGGCCTTTGAAACGCCATACGCGCCCCAGGTCGGATAGCCAACAACACCCGCATCGGAAGTGACATTAATGATCGAACCGGTTCCCCGGGCAAGCATTTGCCCGAGCAAGGCGCGGGTCAACATGAATGGCCCGGTTATATTGGTTCGCATAACCGCCTCGAAATCCTCGATCGGATAATCTACGAGGTAAGGCATGGGAGTCGGGCCGAGCGCGGACGCGTTATTTACCAGCACATCCACACGGCCAAAGCATGCCAGCGCCTCGCCCGCCATGCGCTCAATATCTGCCCGGTTCGAGACATCTGCAATAACAGCCAAGACCTGTGCCCCCAGCGCCTTCAGTTGCCGTTCCGTCTTGGCTAAATCCTGAGCGCTGGAGGAGCGCGAGTTAATCACCACACTTGCACCCCGGCGAGCGAACGCCAGTGCTAACGCGCGTCCCAAGCCGCGTGACGCGCCTGTGATCAGACAGACCTTGCCATGTAAATCAGTTGGGTAATCCAATTTTAAATCTTTCGATATAGTAACTATGATGGTTACAATTTAACTTAAAAAAAACTTCATCTGACCCTTTAGGATGCAATTACCAGATGAGAATGCGCATCGCGTTCTTCAACCTCGCTTGCGATCTGAGAGACAGTGATCCCTGCCAATGTATCTTCCACCGCTTGTTCGGCTTTGCAAAACACATCTGTCAAGATAGGTTGGAGGTTGCGCCCACAGATACAGTACGGGTTCGGTACGCGCGTGCCGAGAGAAAAAAGTTCCCCCTCTCCAACGGCGCGATAGACTTCAAGCAAGGTGATATCTTCTGGGCTGCAAGCCAAACTTGTCCCACCGCCAGCGCCAGGCTGCGCGGTCACTAGCCCCGCTCGGCGGAGAGTCCCCAGGATGCGCCGGATCACGACTGGATTGGTGCTGGCGCTGCGGGCGAGATAATCCGAGGTGGTCGGTTCATCCTTATTTTCTATCGCCAGCAAGGCCAACAAGTGTACGGCGAGCGCGAAACGGCTATTGATCATCGATAGAACCTCTTCTATTGTAACTATTATAGTTACGAATAATGGGGTTGTCAAGATCGCGTGACTGCTGAGGGTATAGCTGTCCTTTTTTAGTCGAATAGTCACATAGTCTGGTAGTCCGGTAGTAAGGATCGACAATTTTGCGTGGTCCACGTAGTGTGAGCAGCTTATAAGTGTAACAAAACCAGAGCATATTCGTTTATTCCTGTGAACGTAGGTAAATTATAATTATGTAGAAGTATGATTCAATTATAGTAGGGATTACAACCGGTGGGTGTTTTCGTCGAGGGGAGTGTAACCGGCAAAATCCATTATCAGTTATAAAAAAACTACACATATTCAATTTATTTGAGGTCAAACTCTTAAATCCGAGATCCGGTCCACATTGCTGGTTGCGTTAAGTATTGGATAGATTAGTCATGACCTGCACAGAAATTTGGGAAACCGCATGAAAGCCCTTTGGTTGGAGTTCGAGAAACGATTAATTTCTGAATATGGCTGCTCATAATCATCTGAAATTATTATCTGATTATTCACCACAGAGTTCTGTTGTGGAAAGAAGAAGTGAGCTCCGATCGCAAGAAAGAGGTGCAAAGGTTTGGCTGTTGCGCTTTTCTGTCGTGATCGGATTTGTCACTCTGCTCTTCTACTTAAGCTGGTGGGTTGTGGATGGGCGATACCACAATCCTTGGTTGCTACTCTTGCTGGTCCTGGCAATTACTTACGCTGGGATGCAGATCGTGGGTAATTGGCTGCTATATCTCTGGGCAAACCGACTAGACCAGACGCAACTATGGCCTGAAGGATTGACAGTTGATGTTTTCGTAACCGCCTACCAGGAACCTCCCAGCATGGTGGAACGCACCCTGACAGCTTGCTGCGCTCTTCAGGGAGAACATCGCACCTGGCTGTTGGATGACGGGAATAATCCAGCGCTGGAAGCCATTGCAAAACGTTTAGGGGCGGGCTATCTAACTCGCTCTGATCATCGGGACGCCAAAGCTGGCAATATCAATGCTTCTCTAGCACACACAGGTGGAGATATTATCGCGATTTTCGACACCGATCATGTCCCGGAGCCAGGTTTTCTGCAGCGTAGTATCGGACTTTTCGCCGATCCGAAGATGGGTTTTGTCCAGGTAATGCTAACATTCGTCAACGGTAAGGATAGCTGGGTAGCTCAAGCAGCGATCGAGACCAGCCTGGAATTCTACAATCCCACTTCACTGGGAGCCGACAGTATCGGGGGTGCCACGCTGATGGGTAGCAACGCACTGATTCGGCGGACGGCGTTGGAGTCGATCGGGGGTTACCAGCCCGGTCTGGCGGAGGATCTGGCGACCTCGATTAAATTACACGCAACTGGATGGAATAGCGCATATGTTGCAGAGCCCCTAGCTCCCGGGATCGCCCCACCCTCCTTCACCGCCTGGTTTGTGCAACAACTTAAATGGGCTCGCGGGGTGTTCGAATTATTGATTACGACCTATCCCCGGCTATTCCACCGACTGACTTGGGGACAACGGCTGTCATATTCGGTGCGGATGACCAAATACTGGATTGGGCCAGTGGTGGCGTTGCACCTGTTTGCGACTATCGCTATTTTGATCTTCGCGGGACCCGAAACGCGGGGAGCTTTCCATGAATATTTGATCCAAATTACCCCTTTGGCGCTGGCTGATGTGTTAATCCGCCACATGGCTTTCCGCCTTTACCGCCACCATACGGTCCCGAAGACTTCCTTGGCGCGAGCGGTGGCATTGGTTTACGGCACCTGGCCTATTTATTTGCTGGCATGGGGTATGGCGCTTTTACGCCTGCCCTTGGCTTTTCGCACAACTCCGAAAAGCAAAAACGGTAAGCTCCACCCAGCTTGGCTGATCCCACAGATGATCGCGCTATTATTGCTGATCGCCGGAACAATTTATACCGTCACCATTAAGCAACATCCACTTTCGATTCTACTCGTCTTCGCCATATTGCAAGGATTGGTTCAGTTGATTATTTTCTATCGTTGGATGACAGGCGAATCCGGCATGGAAAAACACCTTCAGCTATTATTGCTGAACCTTAAACAGTAGAATATCTAGATCACTTCCCTAGCCAGGATCAACTTTTATCTGATTTTCCACAGCGCAGTTTAGGGCTTTTCAGCGAACCTAAGATAGGTTTTATTCAGGTAACAATTTCATTTACCAACGGTGCAGAAAGCTGAGTAGTTCAGGGAGCGATCGAAACCAGGCAGGAATTCTATAAACCCGCTTCGCTAATTCTTTTTTAGGTGAAAAAGTAAATAATTTCGGAGCAAAATGACATCAATTTTAATCACGGGTGGTACAGGCTTTTTAGGAAAAAGGCTCGGAAAAAGATTGTTAGACATGGGGTATTCTGTTGTGTTGACGGGACGCAACAATAAACAAAATTACCTCGCGTCGAGATTCAGTGGTTGTGAAGTACTTCCTATGGATGTTAGCAAGATAGAATCCATACGCGATGTCGTCCATGAAATTAATCCTGACATCATCATCCACGCAGCCGCAACCAAATTTGTTGATTTGTCTGAGAAGCAACCCATGGAGGCGATCGATGTAAACGTACTTGGTTCCCAAAATGTTGTCCGAGTTGCAGTTGATGAGGCGGTGCAACTTGTTATCGGTATATCAACGGATAAGGCATCTCCACCGATACGAAATACTTATGGCCTGACAAAAGCCCTTATGGAACGTCTTTTTTGTTCAATGGACGGAAAAACTCCAACAAAACTCCTCTGCGTTCGATATGGAAATGTTGCGTGGTCGACGGGCTCGGTCCTACCCATCTGGCGCAATATGCAGAAGGAGGAAGGGGTGATACGAACCACGGGGCCAGAAATGATTAGGTTCTTTTTTTCGGTCGATGAGGCAGTGGATCTAGTAATTACAGCGTTTCAAAACGCGAATACACTGCACGGAAAAGTTTTAGCTCGCCAGATGAAATCAGCCAAAATAGAAGACGTATTAAAGATCTGGATTGCCGAGAAGGGAAACCGATATGAAAAAGCAGAAAAACGACCAGGAGATCGGACTGAAGAATACTTGATTGGAGAACTAGAATTGCCTTTCACATCACAAGTGAATTACAACGGAATTCCTCATTACATCATTTCTTTCAATCAAGAAGTATCCAACCCACTCTCTGATGTTATTTCTTCAGGAAACGCAATCCGTCTTACAGACAGCGAAATTCGACGAATTATCAATAATCCACCTGTAGAAGAATTATGAATACTTGCAAATCCATCCAACATGCACTGATCATGGCCGCCGGACGTGGAAATCGAATGAGACCACTCACAGATATATTTCCAAAGGCCATGCTGCCATTCAAGGAGGATACCCTAATCGGCAACAGCCTGAAGATGCTTAGAGATTGTGTCCTACACATTCACGTAACAGTGGGGTACAAACGGGCTATGCTCTCTCAATATCTGATGGAAACAGGCGTTGATTCTATCCTTAACACGGAAGGACACGGTAACGCATGGTGGATACAAAACACGCTTATGAACTATTTAGATGAGCCTGTATTAGTATTGACCACAGATAATGTCACAGAATTGGATATTGACTTTTTGAATAGGGAATACATCGAAGCTGATTCTCCACCCTGTATGCTTGTTCCGGTAAAGCCAATCCCAATGATTGAAGGAGATTATATCTACCACAACAAAGGAGTTGTCCTTGAAATCCAACGGAGCTTACCCAAAGATATATATTGTTCCGGAATTCAAGTTTTAAATCCGGCGCGTGTTTCCAGCATGATAAAAGAGATAAATGATTTTAAAGACGTATGGGACAATTTAATTCTAAAACATCAGCTCAGAGTATCAAGTATTTATCCAAAAGTCTGGTTTTCAATCGATACTCTAGAGCAATTGGTAAACTTCTCTAAACCAGAAAATCATCTATCACCATTAGGCCAAGTAACGGCAAATCAGATCGAGAAAACTCAGTCCTAAGGATTTTAAACCAGCAATCCTCAGGGGAGATTTTATCTATCATCTGTTTCCTGGTTTTTAAGTTTTTCTATACCGTTATGACTACAAAAATCCTTGAAATCGAACTAACCGATATTCCAGATGATATCTCGGGTTTAGGTAGATACGATCATGCTTTTATCTTATTCCGCTTTAAGGGGAAGCCTGTTAATCGTTCTGTAGTCCCTGTCAAGAATGGTCAAATCGATTCGGATACTTTGAATGATGTTCTCCATAAGGTTGGAGACTGGTCACTTTGGAACCGACTGCTCTCTGACTATCTTAAATTAGAGAATCCGAGTGTATTCAAAGGGCCTGCAACTGTAGCGATTTGTACCAGAGATAGACCCAAAGACTTGCAGCGGTGTATCGAAGCTCTCCTGAAGTTAAACGACGATGGGCAAGAGATTTTGGTGATCGACAATTATCCATCTTCAGATGCGACTTTTAATCTGGTAAAAAAATACGATCATGTTAGTTACGTCAGGGAAGATAAAAGAGGATTGAACAATGCTCGTAACCGTGCACTAAAAGAAGCTGCTTATGATATTGTAGCATTTATCGACGATGATGCTGTTCCTGATCCAGGTTGGCTGCGCGCCTTATTACGAAATTTTCATGACCCTCTTGTTCTCTGTACAACTGGAATGACAATTCCTTATGAATTAGAAACAGAAGCACAGGAGTGGTTCGAACTCTATTCAACTTTCAACCGCGGTTTTTTTCGGAAAACTTTTGACTCCTCCAATGTGAGTCCGCATTTATCAGGACATATTGGGGCTGGGGTAAATATGGCTTTTCGTCGGAGTGTTGTGGATCTAGTCGGACCCTTCGATGAAGCTTTAGATGCAGGAACACCTACCTTATCAGGAGGCGACAATGAAATGTTTACACGGATACTCACTCAGGGATACCGGATTGTTTACGAACCTGATGCAATTAACTTTCATTGCCACCGTCGAACATGGGGAGAACTGAAGCAAACGCTTCATGGTTATGGAGTAGGAGTCTATGCTGCCTGGACTCGCAGCTTGCTTTGTGATCGAGAGTTCAGTGTGCTCTGGGCTGCTTGGTTGTGGTTTAATTCCAATCAACTTCCCACCCTGATACGCTCCCTTCTGCCTGGTAATAGAGGTATTCCCTTTTCATTAATTTTCTCTGAGATTTCCGGCTGTATCAAAGGCCCTTGGGCATATTTAATCTCTCGAAACCAAGCCCGAGACAGAAATTGGTCGCGATGAAAAGATACACAGTTAGTATTGTTATTCCCACACATAATCGAAGCGCATCCCTAATAAGACTCTTGACCGCATTATCCAAACAGACCTACCCTCTGGAGGAGATAGAGGTAATCGTAGTCGCGAATGGTTGTACAGATAGAACCACGGAAATCCTGAAGCAGATTCAGACACCATTTACATTGAAAATCATCGAACAATCTGACCAAGGACCTGCCGGCGCTCGAAATAATGGTGCCGGTCGAGCTGAAGGGCGGTTCTTAATTTTTCTCGATGATGATGTAGAGCCAAGTTCTTCTTTGGTTGAATCTTTTGTCGCTGCACATACCTGCTCTCCGGGAAAGATCGCCATCGGTTATTTACACCCGAATATGGATGGTAAACGGGATTTTATCTCCAAGGAATTACGCCGTTGGTGGGAAGATCAATTCAACGCGATGCGCGAGCCCGGTCACCGATTTAGCTACCATGAAATGCTCAGTGGAAATTTCTCTATAGAATATGAAAAGTTCCGACAATTAGGAGGCTTCGATACAAAGTTTAGAGCATGCTTGGACGATAGTGAATTTGGATTCCGTCTCTTAAAATCTGGTGCATCATTCGTGTTTATTGAAAATGCCAAGGGGGATCATCATGAAAATAGAAACTTAAGAGGAATGTATGTCCGAAAATACAATGAGGGACAAGCGGAGGTTTTATTAGCGCAAAAACACCCTGAATTGAGACCGGTCCTCACTCTATCACGTTTCCAGGGTTATTCAATCATACTGTATCGTTTAATACTCACTTTTGCCTTCTATCTATCAAGAATTGGCGATATAGCGTCTGAAACCTTACATAAACTTCTATTTATTCTAGAATGGCTGCGCTTGCGACGTCCGTGGCGGACTATACTGAATATATTAATGATTTATTGGTATATGCGTGGTGTTGCAGATAAATTAGGTTCAAAAAAAGCCTACCTAAACTTACTGAATGAAGATTTTTTTCAAGAAGAAGATGAAAGTGTTATAGAAATCGATCTTGCTCAAGGCTTCGCGGGAGCTGAACAACGAATTGACGAAGAACGTCCCAAGGGTTTGAAGCTTCGTTATGGTAAACATGAAATCGGAACTCTAAATCAATTCCCCGAAATGGAATACCTGCGTGGAGATCATCTCCGCCCCATTCTGGCGAAATACTTTCAAATCCAAATACTCAAGGCGCTGGCAAGTGAAGGATTGGTTGAAGAAAAATTTGGCAAAGCGCGCTTGATCGAATTTGGGGGTGGTTTCTTACCTGCGGATTTGGGGGAAGATAAAGAGTGATGGATCCTTATGGCTATCCAGTTTATTGAAATAGATCTCAAACAACCAATACAATCGCTTTTTATTCAAAAGAAAACCAAGAGGCTGTGGATCCTGGCATATTGGGGGGATCAACCCTTGGGTTGGATGAGAATTAACCAACACATAGAATTATCTCTGCTCAGGGAAAGGATAGTACGAACCTTCAGTTGGGACTTATGGCAGAAGGCTATTGCTAGTAATCTGGTAAACAACAATTCTGATCGACATCCCTTCCCAATTAGTGTCATTGTGTGTACACGTGATCGTAGAATTTCCCTTGAACGCTGTCTCAAATCTCTGAAACAGCAGGATTACATAAGCTACGAGGTCGTCATAATTGATAATGGCTCGAGCGATAGATCGATTCGGGACCTTGTTGTAGAATATGGGTTCCTCTATGTTCGGGAAGACCGACCAGGCTTAGATTGGGCTAGAAACCGGGGAGTTCAGGCGGCTTCCCATGAGATCATTGCTTTTATTGATGATGATGCTCTGGCATCACCTGGTTGGTTGCGGGGTATCGCCTATGGATTTTCAGATCCAGAAATCATGGTCGTTACTGGTCTTGTTTTACCGGCGGAACTTAAGACACAGGCACAATTCGACTTCGAATCATATGGCGGTATGGGGAAAGGTTTCTACCGATTCACCATCCAGCAAAACACATTGCGCGATCACCAAAAATATTGGGCTAGCAGTTTGGGAGTAGGGACCAATATGGCATTTCGACGCAGATTATTTGATATCATTGGTGATTTTGATGTCGCTCTGGATGTCGGCACGCCATCTTGTGGTGGTGGAGATATTGAATTCTTTTATCGAACAATAGATGCTGGCTGCACGCTGCGTTACGAACCCTCTGCCTTGGTGCGCCACTTCCACCGTAAGGACCAAAAGTCATTGAATCGTCAGATTTACAACAATGGTCGATCCTTTCCCAATTACCTTTTGACTGTTGCTCGCAAGCAACCCCAGAAGCGATGGGCTGTTATCAGATTTGCCCTTTATCATTGGTTTTGGAGGTGGCTGCTAAGACGGATTCTATCGGGGATCATTAGAGGTGATGTTATCGAGCTGCGCTTCGCTTTGATCGAGTTTTGGGGAAGTCTTTCATCTCTTCCAGCTTACTGGCAGTCGCAACGAACGGCGGCGCGATTGAACGCGCAAGGGGAGAAATTAGTGTATAAAGTTGATTCATTTATTGGGAGTTAGAAGGCTCTTTACATGATTTCAGCATTGATTATCTACATCTGGACAGCCTGATGAGTTCATTAAGCAATCCGGCAAATATGTCAATCAATCCACGTCAATTAACTTATTTATTCGATCTCCTGCGAGAACTGATCGCTCGCGATTTGAAGCTGCGCTACAAACGCTCTTTTTTGGGCATCGCCTGGTCGTTGGTGAATCCTCTGGCGCAGTTGTTGGTGTTAAGTTTCATTTTCAGTCGGGTCCTACCGTTGAACATTCCAAATTACCCCTCTTTCCTATTCACCGGACTCCTGGCATGGAACTGGTTTCAGACCTCGCTTTACGCAGCAACAGGATCGATCGTGGACAACCGGGAATTGATCCGTAAACCTGGATTTTCCGCAATGATCCTACCCATCGTTACGGTAGCAACCAACTTCATTCATTATTTACTAGCGCTGCCAATTCTGCTGGTTTTTCTATGGATCAATGGTGTCTCGTTGAGTACCACCTGTATGGCCCTGCCGGTGATCTTTGCCGTCCAATTTTTATTCACGCTTAGCCTTTCATACTTAGTTGCCACCCTGCACGTGACTTTTCGGGATACGCAGTATCTGCTGGGAATTGTACTGCTGCTTGGCTTTTACCTGTCCCCAGTGTTTTACGACCCCAGCGCCATCCCTGGGCGCTTCCAGATGATTTACCGTTTAAATCCAATGGTTGTGCTGATCGATGCCTACCGGCATATTCTCCTTCAGGGTCAGCTACCCGGAGGGCTAGAACTGTTGGCGCTCAGTCTGATCTCAGCCGGGCTGCTGTGGGTGAGTTACCGGATATTTATAAGGGCCAGCGCGCAGTTTGCGGAGGAACTCTAGGTGAGCGAATCGATAATCGTTGAGGGTCTAAGTAAACGCTTCCGCCGCTATTCGGCAGATCGCCCCTGGACGCTACAGGAAGCAGTGCTTCGAAGTTTCCGCGGGCTGCAGACAGCGGAATATTTCTGGGCATTGAAGGACGTGAGCTTTCGTGTACCAGCAGGCAAGATGACCGGGCTGGTCGGGCGCAATGGGGCTGGCAAATCCACCTTGTTGCGGCTGGTGGGGGGTGTTGGTCAGCCGACCCAAGGACGTATCTTAACCCAGGGACGGATTAGCTCTTTAATCGATCTAGGGGTAGGTTTCCATCCCGACCTGACGGGACGCGAAAACATTTTTATAACCGGCGTGATCTCCGGGCTTACCCGACAAGAGGTTGCCCGGCGCTTCGATCTCATCGTGGGATTTTCGGAACTGGAAGATTTTATCGACAGTCCTTTCCGCACCTACAGCACGGGTATGCGCATGCGGTTGGCTTTCTCAGTTGCGGTGCACACCGATCCAGATATCCTGCTCATTGACGAAGTGTTAGCAGTGGGTGATATGGCTTTCCAGCAAAAATGCCTGGATCGAATTGAAGCCTTTAAACATAACGGTTGCGCCATCCTGCTGGTTTCCCACGACACCTCATTAGTAGAAAAGTTATGCGACGAGGCGCTATGGTTAAACGCACCAGAAATAAAAGCTCAGGGCCCTGCGAAGTTGGTAGTGCAGCAATTCGTAAAAGAAATGCAAACCGAAACCCAACGACGAACGCCATCCAGCTGGCGTCCCTTACAGCTGCGTGAAGGTGAGGAACTGCGAGTTAATGAGAACCGCTTCGGATCGCTGGAGATGGAGATCACAGAAGTAAGGCTGTTGAACGCGGCAGGCTTCCCGGCGACGGCATACGAGAGTGGCGACGCCATGCAGGTGGAGATACACTACTCAGCCCCTCAGGAAGTCCCCGGGCCGATCTTTGGCGTGACGATTTCAAAAGAGGACGGCTTCGTCTGCTATGACACCAGTACCGAAGCTGATGGGAAGCTCTTGTCTAAGGTGCAAGGGAGAGGTAAGGTCTTGCTTTATTTCGAACGCCTCGATTTAATCGGGGGGAGTTTCTATATCGACGTGGGAGCTTATCGCAGAGACTGGGCCTATGCCTATGACTATCACTGGCATGCCTATCCGCTGGAGGTCCGCCCAACTCATGGAGAAAAAGGAATCCTGAGGCCTCCGCACCGTTGGGAGGTTTAGGGGTTCTCCCTCTTTATTCGTATTTTAGGGCAGTTACAGGGATCATGGTCGCGGCACGCAGAGCTGGATA
>Ga0209341_10005361_pt1 | contig 11623 bp, 10 predicted proteins | sample RifCSP13_2_FD_184020 | JGI IMG/M metagenome (GOLD analysis project Ga0209341, IMG submission 184020) | Soil microbial communities from Rifle, Colorado - Rifle CSP2_sed 13_2 (SPAdes) (version 2) | ecosystem: Environmental > Terrestrial > Deep subsurface > Rock core/Sediment | place: Rifle...
TGTCTCCTGAAGCTTCTCCAGCTCGAGCATGATTGCGTGACGGTGTTCAGGAAGTTCCCGGTTCGGGAAGTCAAAGATCCGCGCCCGCTTGACACCGATCGCCAGGGCGGCGGCCTGGCATTCGCGGACGCGCAATTCGGGGTCCTCGGGGGTCTCATCCGCACACCGGGAGAACACGGCCGATTGGAGCTCAGTCCCGTTCTCCGCAAAGCGCGCGATGGAACCGCCGCAACCGAGCTCGACATCATCGGGGTGGGCGCCGAGGGCAAGGGCTCTGGATGGATGCAGCCCCAATGGTCCGGGCATCGGCTCCAACGAAATCCGGAAGGGGAATAATTCCTGGCTCATGATTTTCGACCATGATAACAACAGATTCTCGAAGACGCGCCTACCCGTTCTCGCGGGAACGGCCCACAGCAACAACTCCAAATACGGGGAGCCTGGGTCTCCGACGACCCCGATGCGTGTCGCGATGGTCACGCCGTACTGGTACCCTGTGCGGGGCGGCCTGACAACATTCGTCTCCCAGCTTGCGGACGAACTCCGAACGAGGAAGGCATGGCAGGTCGACGTCATCGCGAAGGAAGGCAACCCGCCGGGGGCCATCGTAGTTGGCGGCGGACCTTGGCGGTTTGCATGGCGTGCGTGGAGGGAACTCGAACGGATCGGCCCGGACGTCGTCCACGCCCACGGGCATTGGTATGCCCTCCTCGCAGGCATCCGGTACCGGAGGCGGCACCCGGACACGCGACTCGTCTTCACCATCCACACGGAGTTCGCCAATGATTCTCTCGTTCGCCGCCTCGGGTTGCGGCGGCTCATGTCCCGCGCGGATTTCGTCACGGGCGTGAGCGAGGACCTGCTGGCGCGGACGATCCGCTCCTACCAACCCGCGACGAGGATCCGCGTGACGCGGCCAGGGGTCGAGATTCCGGCAATCGGCGCGGACCTTATCGAAGAATTCCGCGGAAGATCAGGGCTTGTCGGCCGGAACCCCCTTGTCGCGTTCGTCGGGCCCCTTGCGTATCAGGCAAAGGTCGAGGGGGTCAGCCATCTCATCCGTGCGATGCGAACGGTCCGTGCGCGACACCCGAATGCCGCCCTCGTCATCGCAGGAGACGGCCCCCTACGGGCACCCCTGGAGGCGCGGACCGCTCGAGAAGATCCCGGACTCTGCATGTTCCTCGGCTCCGTCGACAATCCCACCGTCCTCATGGCCGCGTCAGATATCTACGCCCACATTTCCTTCCAGGAAGGGCTCCCTCTAGCCATCTTGGAAGCGATGGCCGTAGGGACCCCCGTGGTCGCGAGCCGTGTGGGTGGCATTCCTGAGGTAGTCCGCAACGGCGAAACGGGGATTCTCGTGTCGGGAGACCCAGGCGAAATCGCACGAGGCCTATTACGTCTCCTCGACTCGCCTGCTATCGCGCGCCGCCTCGCCGCGGCCGCCCGTACGGCCGCGGAGTCGCGTTTTCCATGGAACGTTGCCTCAGAGACGTTCGTCCCCTTGTACGGCGGGACTACAAAACACCGTGTCCTGGTGACGGCCGATCTCGAACAGGACTACGGGGTTGCATCTCGGACGTACCGCGGTGTCGAAGAAGGGCTGCCGAAACTCTTGGCGCTTTTCGAGCGGCACGGAATTGTGGCGGACTTCTTTGTGACCGCGGACCTCTGCGACGCCTTCCCTGATCGTCTGAAGGAAGTCATTCGGCGCGGACACACGGTCGGATGCCATGGGGAGAGCCATGGGGTTGCGTACTACTCCGCGATGCCGTTTGCTTGGCAGCTCGAATCGATTCGGAGAGCAACGGCCGCCATCGATGCGTGCGTCGGCGTTCGACCCGTCGGGTTCCGAGCCCCTAACTTCTCTGCGAACGGCGGGACGATCGCGGCTCTCGATCGGCTCGGTTATGAGTACGACTCCTCCGTCTTGCCCGGTCGGATTGTCCGGAAGAACGGCCGCACGGTTCTCGACTTCCTCGCGGCTCCCCGGGACCCCTACCATCCATCTCGGGACAACGCAGCGTGGTCCGGAGATTCGCGAATTTGGGAATTCCCGGTGACGGAGAATCCGTTGGCCCTGGGGGGGCCCATCGGACTCGGATTCGTGAACGCATACGGCGTGGACCGGACCTTCGAGGGCCTCGGACCCTCCGTCGGGATGCCTTCCATCTTTCTCATCCACCCGTGGGAGATGATCGAGCCGCCCGCGAACGGCCCCGCGTGGATGCGGACGGGCTGCACGCCGGATACGACGAAACTGGATGCCTTCCTTCGACGTCTCTCGGAGGACCACGAACCGACGACCATGGACCGCGAACTGGCGGCGGCACACCGCGCGGATCATCGATCCGCCGCCCGCGAGGAGCACGACCAGAGCGAGCCCGATGTCACGACGCTGGTCTAATCCACGGGTCTAGCGAGGCGGGATGCTGGGCGGAGGCGGGCGGGGATACGTCTGCGGCCCGCGAGGCTTCGCGAGGAACCCTCGGACGAACCCCACGGTTCGGACCAAGGTGTACGCCACGGGGTAGAGCCAGTCGGCAAAGAGAGAATCCGCGAAGCCCGTACCCGACCGCCGACCCGAATCCCTCGCGTGCAACACGACGCCGAAATCGCCGGCTAGACCCACTGCGAGGGCCGGGACCCACACGAATAACCCGATTACGTGGAGCGACGCCAGCACGACCCCGAAGAGACCCAGGAGGCTGTTGAACAATACGCGGCCGCTGACAATCGGCCGGATCGCGAGTCGGGCGAGGGAGGAATCCTTCCGCCAGTGGATGCGGGCCATCTGCCCGAGGCCGACCGCGTTGCGCTGCATCGTCTTGAAGTACGAGAGGAGATCGAGGTCCGCCTCCTCGGCGGTCCAGTAGTGGGTCCCCTGGACGATTGGGAGATCGAGGACCTCCCAACCACCTCGTAGGAGTCGGTGCCGCAGGTCATGGTCTTCCGCAGCGCGAAGGAAGGGGTTCACGGAACCGACGGCTCGGACCGCGGCGGTCCGCACGAGCAGGGTGCCCGTGGAAAACCCGCCCGGATGGCTGGCTACGTCCGGAGGAATCACGCCTTCGGAAAGCGGGCTTGCGCTGTAGCGGATCACAAGCCGCTCGATCGGCGTGTGACCCCTGAGCGTCTCTTTCGCGATGCCCGTGACGCCCGCGATTCTGCCTTCGATTCGGGGCAAGGCCTGGACTAACCATCGCGGGTCGATCGTCATGTCACCATTGATCACCGCGACGAGGACTCCGCGAGCGTGGAGGACGCCTGCGTACGTGCCCGCTCCGGCAGAGAGAGGCCAAGACGGACTCAACCGGACGATGGAGACGGGGAAGCGAGATGCGATCTCCAAGGTCCGGTCCGTCGACGCGGAATCCACGAGGACGTATTCGACGGTCCGGAGGACTCCAAGCCGTTTCGCCTCTTCCGCGGCCGACATCGTGGACTGGATGCACTCCCCGATCCGCGACTCTTCATTCCTAGTGATGAACACGACCGTTAGGTCGACCGCTTCCGGATCCACTGGCGGATCGACCTGGTCGACCCGCCGGGAGATCGGGTTGCCGTGGACGTTGGGCGCGTGTTCCTGCATCGGTACCCTCGTTCTCCTCAGGCCGCTAGCCGGCCTCTTCAAGGACCTTCTCGTACGTCTTGACAAGTCCCGCGACGGTGTGCTTCCAGGGGAACTGCGCCGCTCGCGCGGTGCCGCGGGCGATCATTTCCGCTCGCAGGGAGGGGTCGTCAAGGATCCGCGACAACGCATCCGCAATCGACGCGTCATCCCGAGCATCGAAGTAGAGGCCTCCGTCCCCGACAACCTCCGGAAGGCTCGTCTCCCTCGACACGGCAACGGGAGTACCGCACGCCATCGCCTCCAGGGGCGGAAGACCGAACCCTTCGTACAGAGAGGGGAGGACGACGACATCGGCGGTTCCGTACAGGTGTGGCAATTCCTCCTCGTCAACGTGGTCAAGGAACAGGATTCGCTCCCGGAGTCCAAGGGATGAAGCGAGGTCACGGAGTTGCATTCTCTGCGGCATCCTCGGAGCGCCCACCTTGACGAGGATCGTGTCCTCCCGGTTCCTCAGTCGCTCGAACGCGCGGAACAAGGTCGGGAGGTTCTTCCGTGGATGTTCCGTGCCGACGAACAAGACGAGACGCTTGCCGTTCGGAATCCCGTAGCGTGCGCGGACCGCGGCGCAGTCAGAGCGGTCCCGGACCGTATACCTTTGAAGGTCAACGCCCATCCGGACGACGTCGACGCGGGACTTTTGACATCCTAAGCGAACCAAGTCCCCTCGGACGTGCTCGGAAATTGCGATGAGCCGGTCCGCGCGGTGGAGACCGCGGACGAGGAGGCGCGCCTCGAGGGATTGCACGGTTCCATTCGGCAGGCGATACGATGGATCGTCGAACTCTCGAAGCAGGGGCACGATGTCGAGGCAGGTGAGGACCTTCGGGGATGGGACGGACCAGGCGAAGAGATACCCCAGGGTGAGGGAGTCCAGGTGGAGGACGGAGCCCGGCCGTCGATGCGTTCGGACCTTGGCTGGATGGTCGATCCATCGATACGCGAGGCCGAGAAGGGAGTCCGCGTAGCCCTTGCTCGGTAGGAGGCGACACTCGACGCCCGGCGGAAATCGACGCGCGATCTCAAGGGTATACTTCGGCGGCACAGCGCCCGTGACGAGGTCAACTCGCATTCCGACCCTCCAGGACGCCCTCCACGATTTGCAAGACCCTGTCTCTCCGGCGATCCAGGGAGAAGCGATCTCGGACGCGTGCACGGGCTGCGGGCCCGCGATCGGAGGTCAGTGCCTGCCGAATTACGTCCGCCGTCGCACTAGCGTCGCCGTACGGTGCGTACAGGCCCGACTCACCCACGATCTCCGGAAGGGATCCCTCCGCCGTGACGACGGGCACGCACCCGCAGGACATCGCCTCCGCGACCGCAAGCCCGAAGCCTTCCGTGTAGGAAACCTGGACGTAAACTTTCGCGCGTCCGAGGAGATTTTGGAGGTCCTCATCGGACAACCGGCCCGGCAGGGCCACGTTGGGGGTCGCAATCGAGCGCAACCGTTCGACGCCGTCGTCCACATGGGCTCCTGCGAGGACGAACGGGACGTCCGGGAGGAAAGCTGCCGATCGAACGAAGGTCTCGAGGCCCTTCCGTCCGAGGTTCTCCCGGGTCACGTTCCCGACCGTCACGACGAGGCCTTCCTTCGGCTCGCGCGGGGTGAATCGGTCGATGTCAACGCCCAGATGGACCACGATCGGATCGCGTCCCGACATGGTCTGCATCATGCGACGGCTCGATTCGGAGAACGTCAGGAGGGTGTCGGCGCGGCGCAGGATGAAGCGAGCGCGGACGAGGCCGCGACGGCCTCTCGTTGCACCGTAGGAGATCTCGGGCATCGAAGCGACATCCCATCCGCCCGCCACTACGACCGAGGGTCGACCGAGAAGCTTACCCCCGAGCACCGCTCGCGCCGCGTATCCGAGGGCGAACCACGAGTAGCTCATGACGACGCCGCGAAGTGCACGGAGGATCTGTGGGATGGAAGCACCGCGGGAGCAATCGATCTCCTCGATATCGTAGGCTTCGCTCAGGATCTGTCTGTCCGCCCGGACGAAGGGTGCGTCGTTCGCGTGGAGAAATAGGATTCGACCGCCCGTCATGAGGCTCGCCCTCCCTTCCTCACAGTCCTTACGGCAGCCCGCAGGAGTCCTTCAAGGCGTTCCGCGGTGCGGGCCCATGAGCAGCTGTCGAATGCAAAACCGCGTCCACGAACGCCCATGGACCGAGCGCGAAGGGGGTCGTTCAGGATCGAGACGAGGGCTTTCGTGAGGGCGCCCGGATCATCCGGTCGGACAAGGATGCCCGCGCCGGAGCCGTCCAGAAGTTCGCGGACGCCCGGTACGTCGCTCGCGACGATGGGACGCCCGCAGGCAAGGTACTCGTAGAGCTTGAGGGGCGACAGGCCGATTCTCGCGTTTCGCATCTGAGTGAAGGGCGCTGCACACACGTCCGACGCACCGATGAACCGAGGGACGTCCTCGTGAGGAACTGTGCCCGGGAAGTATACTCGATTCGCGATCTGGAGCTCCCGCGCGAGGCCCTCCAAGGGTCCGCGAAGCGGTCCGTCGCCCACGATTGCGAGCCGGGCCTCGGGGACAGACATCGAGACGCGCCGAAATGCTTCGAGCAGGGTCTCAACTCCCTGCCAAGGGACGAGGTTGCCGACGAACAAGATCCAGAGGCCCGCGGGGAGGCCGAGGCGTGCGCGGGCTTCCGCGGGCTCCAGGGGCGTGAAACGATCCGTGTCGACGCCGTTCGGGATGGGCACGACACGGCCCTGCGGGAGTCCGTGAAGATCTCGGACGAGGGCGGCGAGCGGATCGCTCACCGCGATGACGGTCGCAGCCGCGTGGTAGATGCGTCGTCGCAGGGGGAATGTGAGGGCTCGGCGCACCGGTCGCGTCGTTCGGCCAAGGATGCCCGCCTCCTCCTCAACTCCGTTCACCTCGACGAGGAATGGAATTCCGACGAGCCGAGAAACCGCGAACGCGATCTTTGGGGATAGGCGACGCTCGTAGATGGCATGGGACTCCCCCTCGCGCGCGAGTCGTGTACACAGGCGAACCTGGGCCCAATCGGACGACGAGGGACGGGTGTGGTGGAAGACCCCTGCGCCGAGATGGGGCACGGCCCCGAGCGGCGTCGCGGTGACCAAGTCGACCCGAATCCCCCGGGCCGCAAGGAAACGGGCGAGTTCCCGCGTGTGGATCGCTTCGCCTCGCTGAGTTCCCAAGTCGACGTCGAGGGCGAGAAAGAGGAGATGAAGCGGGTGCTCCGGACCCAGACCGCCAGAGCGGGACTCCGTGGAGGCGTCCTTGAGTTGAAGGGGCATCATGGTTCGCCTACCGAAATCACAAGATTTCCTCCTCGCCCCCGGCGTCTCGGAACACCTCGAGGTACGCCGTCACCACATCCTCCGCGTCGAATGCCCGCACGGTCTGAAGTGCGTTGGATCCGAGTCTGGCCGCGAGCGCGGGGTCTGTTGCGAGCGTTCGGATCCGATTCGCGAGCGAACCGACATCTCCCGGGCGGACAAGGAATCCGTCCCGTCCGTCCTTCACCAGCTCCGGAATCCCGCCGACGTCCGTTGCAAGGATCGGGCGGCCTGCGGCCATCGCCTCCAAGAGGGCCATCGGAAAACCTTCCAAGTGGGACGGAAGGGCGAATCCGTCGGCGGCAGAGAAGTACGTAACCCGATCTGGCCGTTCGCCGAGATCGACCACGTATGGGCCGAGTCCGAGTCGTTCTACCTGTTTCGTGACGAGTGCCTCTTCATCCTCCGGGACATAGCCGATTGCGAGAAGCCGAACGTCAATACCCGCGTTCCGGACGAGAGCAATCGCCTCAAGCAGATCGCTGTAGCCCTTGATTTTCGCGCGGCGACCCGCAAACGCGACGACGAAGCCTTCGAGCCCGAGACGCGAACGAAGCTCCCCGCGCGGGCCGAGCGACGCACGGAGTCGGTCGACATCGACACCGTTCCGGATCACGAGCCCCTCGGACTGGAAGTCCGAACGCGTTCGGTCCGAGACGAAGACTCGCCGCGTGACGAGTCTGAGGACGAGGAACGTCGCAAGGAGATGCGCGACGCGACGGAGGCCGCGGGGACAGGGCGGTACGAGATGGAACGTCGCAACGACGGGTTTCCCGCGGACACGGGCCGCGAGGGCTGCAAGGGCAGCTACAGGGTGGGCTTGGTGGAGATGGAGGACATCCCAGTTCCGGTGGCCCCACCAGATGATTCTCGCGGTCCGCCATGCGAGGATCCCGTTACGAAATGGCCCGCGGACCGGCACGTTGACCACGGCCACGTCCTCTCGGGGCGCTTCGATCTGAGACGCGGGAGCCAGAATCGTCGTCGGGTGCCCGCGGGCTTCCAACCGACGCACAAGGTCGAGGACGAACGTCGTTATCCCCGAGACCTCACCGACGCTGTACGGCGTCACCTCCCAAATTCGTAGGGACGGCGGGCCGTACGTGTGGGTATGGATGGAAATCGGGCGAGCGTTATCCGGCATTTCGTCAGGCGCGCGGATTTCATCCGCGATCAACATCTCGGTCAAATCCGTTTCCTCCGACTCAGACGGCGGGCAGCGTGCGTCAGCATGAATCCAGGTGCCGCCTGTTCGAGAATCTCCACGATCCGGCGACCGGCGTCCCCTTGCCCGTACGGATGTTTTCCCGGCGACGTCCAGCGTTCAGAGAGGAAGTCTTCGAGACGCGGGAGGACTACCTGGGGATTCGTCCCCACAACCTCCGCGTAACCTGCATCCACGGCCTCCGTGCTCTCCGTTGTCTCCCTGAGAACGAAGACCTTTTTTTCTACGCTCGGCGCGGTGGCCTCCTGTTGGATTCCGCCGCTGTCCGTCAGGATGAATCGGCAGGCACGCAGGAGCCAAAGGAACTCGAGGTAGCCGAGAGGGCCCAAGAGAGTAACGTTCCTCGACGCGTGGAGCTTGGCTTCAAGGCCGGATGACTGGAGGCGCTTGCGCGCCCGCGGGTGGATTGGGTAGACAACGGGGATTGGGCATCGGGCGAACACTTCGCACATCTCTCTTAGGATGCCGACGTCGTCTACGTTCTCCGCCCGATGGCCGGTCGCGAGAGCAAAAGCGTTCGGGGGACGGTCACCGAGACCCGCGGGAGGCAGAGCCTGCGAGCCGTAGCGGACCACCGCATCAATCACTGTGTTGCCCGTCACATAGGAATCGCCCCAGCACGCCTCCTTCCGAAGGATCGTCAGCGCTCCTTCGGATGGCGCGAAGAGGTAGGCTGACAAGTGGTCCACGAGTCGCCGGTTGTGCTCCTCGGGCATTCGGAGGTCGTAGCTTCGGACTCCCGCCTCCACGTGGGCCACGTCGATCCCGAGCTTCGCGGCGGCGAGGGCCGCAGCCACGGTTGTGTTCGTGTCGCCCTCCACGAGGACGACCTCGGGTCGAAGGCGAAGGAACGCTTCCTCCAACCTGACGAGTGCGGTCGCGGTCTGCTCCGCCTGGCTCCCGCTGCCCGTTGCAAGATTCAGGCTTGGGGAAGGCAAGTCAAGCTGCTGAAGGAACACGGCGGACATCTGGGGATCATAGTGCTGGCCGGTGTGGATGAATGCGAACTCATGCCCCCGCGCACGAAACTCGTGGACGATGCTAGCCATCTTGATGATTTCCGGCCGCGTGCCGACGACAACGCACCAGCGGACGCGCCCGGTCAACTCAAGTCACCCCGCGTCGCAGGAGGACGCCCGGAACATCGCGGAACAGCTTTCGTTCCCGCGGAGCCATCGCGCGCCAACAGAGGATGGCGGATCCAACGACGAGGCCTGCCCCGAGCCAGAGATGAGCTTGAGCATTCGCGAGAAGTACCGCGAACGCCGCCACCGCGAAGGCGCCGACTCCCGGGAGAAGGGACCGTAGGACAGGCGCAAGATCCACCCGGCGCTGCCGAGCGAGAAGAGGCAGGATCAACCCGCAATACACCATGGCGTTCACGAGGACGGCCAAGCCCGATCCGATGAGACCGAATTGCATGACAAGGACTGTGGTGCCCCCGACCAGGAAACAAACCTGGACCAAATCCAGGACAAAGAGGGTCCGAGTCTTCCCATCTCCGAGCATCGAATTCGCTGCGACGATCCCGAGAAGATCGGCGAATCCTGCCAGGACGAGGACGAAGGCGAGGGGCGCCGATGCGGCGTAGTCACCGCCATATAGCAACGCGATCATGGGGGCCGCGAACAGACCGATGCCCAAGGCGACGGGGACCCCTGCGTAGGCCGTAAGCCGCATGATCGTCGTGACTTTCGACCGGCTCGGGGCCTCGGCCGAGGTCGCATACAGCTCCGTAATCGCAGGGAGGAGCGGGACGCTGATGGAACTCGAAACGAAGGCGAGCATCCGGGCGATCACCGAGGCGACGCGGAACAGTCCGGTGTCCCCGTAGCCGAGGTACGCGGCGAGGATGCTCGTCTGCACGAGGAACGCGATCTTCATGATGAACGTCGATGCGAGGAGCGGTGAGGCGTACGTCGCAAGGTCCCGCGCCGACTCGCGGTCGAGATGAAACCGGATCGGAATGCCCTCGCGACGTAGGTCGCTCCACGCGGTTCCGAATAGGAGGCTCAACGAGACGATGCTCAGCACACTCCCCGCTACCGCGGCACCGACGAGCCCGAACGCCGATAGGGATAGGAAGATCACGGGAATCCCGAGGCTTTCGAGGAAAATGCCTACCAGGGAGAGACGCCGAATCTTCTGGAGTCCCTGGAGAATCGCAATCCCAACGCCCGTCAGCGAATTCATGACCATGAAGGCGGCTAGGATGCGGAGCATGGGGACAAGCTCGGGGACTCCGTACATCTCCCCGATCGCGCCCGCGAGGACCGCGATTCCGCCAGCGATGCCGGCCGAAGCGATCATGGTTAGCGTCACGACGGTGGAAAGGAACCGCCCAAGTCTTCCCGCGTCTTCGAACCGGAGTCGCGCTACGAACCTGGTGATCGGCGCGCCGAGTCCGAGAGCTGCGATTGCGAGCGCCAGCGCCGACAGTTGCGCGTACACCGCGAGGGCGCCGAGACCATCGCGGCCGAGCAGGCGCGCATACACGATGGATGTCACGAGGGCGAACAGTTGGCCGAGAACCGTGGCGAGAAACGCATAGGCGCTACCCTTCACGAGCCGCTGCCGAAAAGATCCCCTCGGGCCGGTGCCGGTCGCCCCAACCGCCTCGGCATTCATGAAGAACCTTCCGGCACAAACGCGGGGCGGTACCGGCGCGACTCGAGTCGGTCCACAAGCTTTCCTTCCCGGAAGACGAGACGGAAGGGAGGATCTAGGAGGGCGGGCCGGAGAATGTCGGGGTAATCCCCGCAAAGGTCCTCCGAGAAAGGCACACAACCGGCGAATTCGAGAAGGATGAAGTTCTTGGCAGCCTCCTCGACGGTAGAACCGCCAAATTCCCGCAACGCGTTCTCGGCGATGAAGTCGCGAAGGGAGGTCGCGCTGCCCTTGTTCCGGCCATCGTACCAATGGCTCCAATAGAATTTTTGGAGCATGCGATGAAGGGATTTCACGGACCGCATGTGGAAGTGATAGGCCTGAGATATGGCGAGCTTCTCGTAGAACCACGGGACCTGGAGAGTCTCGAACCGCCCTTTGACCCCATATCGCAGCCAGGGGGAATATGTGAACACGAGGGGCTCGTAGGGATCCCGACGGTTCGGGAACTGGTGATGGAGGTCCCCATCGAGCGCGATTCCGGAGAGAGATATGCAGTAGTATCTCCGGCGGTCGAGACCACGGAGCCGCTCGACAAGCCTTGCGATCGAAAGGGGGCCGGAGGTACGGGCGATGAAGTCGAGATTGCCTTGGCGGGCGACGCGGTGGTTCTCGTCCGGGATGCCGTACTCGAGTCGGTCGTCCCCGTGGGATGGCCGCCGCTGAAGGAGACCTTCCAGAAGGCTGTGCAGCTCGGTATCCCAATCTACGTCTGAGGCGGCTGCTCGAAGGCCCGTGGGGTCTCCGATGCAGATCTAGAGGGCAAGAACGCCCG
>Ga0209341_10005363_pt1 | contig 11618 bp, 11 predicted proteins | sample RifCSP13_2_FD_184020 | JGI IMG/M metagenome (GOLD analysis project Ga0209341, IMG submission 184020) | Soil microbial communities from Rifle, Colorado - Rifle CSP2_sed 13_2 (SPAdes) (version 2) | ecosystem: Environmental > Terrestrial > Deep subsurface > Rock core/Sediment | place: Rifle...
CGCCGCCCGTCCTTCGCGCAGGGCCTCCTCCGCCAGCGGAATCAGGGGCGCCAGGTCCCCCGGTTCCTCCCCGCCGTGGGCGGCGGTGGCGACCGGGCGGCCCGTCTCTTCGTCCAGGAGAAAGATGACGCAGCGCGCTGCGCGCATCAGCCGGGTGGCCATCTCGGCGATGACCCGCAGCATCTCCTCCAGGTACAGGGGCGACGTCAGGGTCTGGCTCACTTCGGCCAGCGTGGAGAGTTCCGTGATCTGCCGCCGCATGCTGTCGTAGAGAGCGGCCTTCTCTATGGCGCCGGCGGCCAGGTCGGCGATGGTGCTGAGCAGGTCCATCTCTTCCGGCGCGTACGCGTGCACCGCCCGGGTCTGGACGTTCAGCGCCCCCAGCACCTTGCCCGCGCTCTGCAGCGGCACCGCCGCCAGCGAGCGGAAGTTGTGCTCGCGCGTCTCGGGGAGGTAGACGAAGCGCGGATCCCGCGCCGCATCGCTGCTGGCCACGGGCGTTGCCTCGCGGGCCGCCCACCCGGTGAGCCCTTCGCCCCAGCGCAGGCGCGCGCGCCCGATAGCCTCGGGCGCCAGCCCGGTCGTCGCGCGCAGGACCAGGTACTCCCCCGCGGGGTCGAGCAGGTAGATGGAGCAAGAGTCCATCCGCGTGACCTCGGCGGTCTTCCGCGTGATCAGGCCCAGGGTCGTGTCCAGGTCGAGGGCGGCGCCGATGGCCCGGCTGATCTCCCGCAGGGCGGCGAGTTCGGCCTCCTTCCGGCGCAACTGGGTGAGGAGATGGTCGTCGGGCGGCGGCACGCGCTCAGTCATGCCGCCGGAACAGGATGCGCGTTCCGATACCGGCGTTGTATCTGCGGAAGAGTCCCTGCCGGACCTCGAGGGCGTACCGCGCCGGCGCCCGCGACTCGTAGATGGTGAACGGTCCCTCCTGCGGATTGGGCGCCACCGTCATGTCCTGGATGTCCACGATCTTCCAGTAGCGGTCGATGAACGCGATGGAGAGAGGGATGAGGGTGTTCTTCATCCAGAACCCCCAGCGCTGCTCCTCTTCAAAGACGAAGAGCATGCCGGCGGTGTCGGGCAGACTGCGCCGGAGCATCAGCCCGCGCGCGCGGGCCTCGGGGGTATCGGCCACTTCAACCTCGAGCACGACCCGCTTGCCCGGCGCCAGCAGCGTCAGCGTGCCCTTTTTGAAGAGGGATTCCGCCGCTCCCGCGGGCAGGGTCAGGGCGACCAGCAGCACCAGCAACAGTCGGGACAGCAGACGTTTCTTCACTTGTTCAACGTAACAGGATGAAGAAACCATTTCCAGACCGTCCGCCCGGACTTGCCTCGCCGCCGCGAGGCAGGCACACTGATTGGGTGGCCAGGGAGTCCGCAGATGACTAGCGACCGCTGGGACGTTATTGTCGTCGGCGGCGGGCCGGCCGGCGGGATGGCCGCCTGGACGGCCGCCCGCGTCGGTCTGCGCACGGTGTTGCTGGAGGAGCACGGCGAGATCGGGTTGCCGTCCAGGCGGAGCGGCAAGCTCTCCGTGCACGCCTTTCGGGAGTTCGCGCTGCCGACCTCGCTCGCCCGCACCTCCCTGCGCGCGGCCACGCTCTACGCGCCGGACGGCAGCGCGGCCACCGTGCGCCGCCGCGAAATCGACTCCCACGTCGTGGATCGCGACGTCTTCGACCGCTGGCTGGCGGAGCAGGCACAGGCCGCCGGAGCGGAGCTCATCCTGGGGGCCCGCGCGCGGCGCGGCACCCGCGAGAACGGCCTCATCGCGGTCGAAGCGGATCGGCGCGGGCAGACGCTGACCGTGCGCGCGGCGGTGGTGATCGATGCCGAGGGGGCGCGCACGCTCCTGCCGGAGACCCTCGGGCTGCCGCAGCGCCGCGTCCTCATCCAGGGCCTGCAGTATGAGATGGACGGATTGCGGCTGGACGCGGCCGACACCCCCGAGTTGTACTTCGGCCGGGAGTGGGCGCCGGGGTTCTTCGCCTGGATCATGCCGCTGGGCCCCGACAGCGGCCGCGTGGGGCTGTGCGTCGACCCGCGGGTGACCCACCGCCCGCCCGTGTACTTCCTGGAGCGGCTCATCGCGGAGCACCCGGTGACGTCGCGCCGCGTGCGCGGCGCGCGCATCGTGCGCAAACTCGTCGGACGGATCCCCATCCTGGGGCGCCGCCCGTCGTCGTACGCTCCGGGGCTCCTGGTCGCGGGCGACGCGGCCGGGCACGTGAAGGCGACCTCCGGCGGGGGGATCTACTTCTCACTGGTGGCGGGGCGACTGGCGGCGGAAGCGGCCGGGGCGATCCTCGGTGGCGACGCCGCGGCGCTACCACGGTACGAGCAGGCATGGCGGCGCCGCTTCGGCCGTGAACTCGTCTTTACCACGGCGCTGCGGCGCACGCTCAACGCGCTGCCCGACCCGGACCTCTCGCGCCTCATCCGCAGCCTGGCGCAGAACCCGCCGCTGCGGCGCACCATCGAAGAGCACGGCGACACCCAGTACCAATCCCGCATGCTGCGGCCGCTGCTCGGGCAGGCCCTGCACTCCTGGCGGGAGATCGCGCTGGCACCGCCGGTGCTGCGCGCTTTTGTGCGCGGCCTGTTCGGGATCGATCAGGAGCCGCTGCCGCCGGGCCTGGAGGCGGAGCCGCGCACCATCGAGGTCAGGGCCGAGACTTCCACACACCAATCTTGACGGCGTTTGCCGTCCTCGACTTCCTCCGGTCGATTCAGCGTTGCAGTCCCAGCCGCTCACCCCGTTCGACGAAAGCCCGTAACCGTCGGTCGAGCAAGTCCCACCAGCCGCGGGTGTAGTTGGCCTCCGTCTCCGGCGTGACCTCACCGACCGCGCGGTGGGAAAGGCGCAGCACGGTCCCCTGTCCCGTCGGTTGCAGGCTGAACACGATGACGCCGAGGACGACACCGCGCGTGCCCAGGCGGCCGGTGAGTTCCAGGTATTCGCCGCGCTTGATCCGGGTCACCGTGGCCCAGATCGCGCCCTCACCGTTGCCCCAGTCTTCGTAGACGCGGCCGCCCAGCGTCGGCTCGAGGACGACGTCCCGGGCGCGCTCCTCGTCGATGATCTGGGGCGGTCCCCACCACGCCGCCATCTCCTTCGTGATGGCGTCAAACACCCGCGCGGGCGGGGCGTTGATCGTCACCTCCTGCTCCACGTGCATCACGCCCACCGCTCGGGCGGCCTGCGCTTCACCTGTCATCGTTTCCCTCTCCTCCTCTCCGTGCTGACCCGTTCCTCCACCCGGCGCTTCAGCCGGAGGAGCGACGTGGCCCAGAACCCGGCGTACCCGCTGATCCAACCCTCGTAGATCTGCTGGATGGGGACCGCGTTCAGGTAGTTCCACCGCTCCCGGCCGTGCCGCTCCACGATGACGAGTCCCGCCCGCTCCAGGATGGTCAGGTGCTTCATCACGGCGAAGCGGGAGACGGGGAAGCGCGTGCAGAGTTCCCCCGTCGTCCACGGCCCGTCTTTCAGCCGGTCGAGCAGGCGGCGGCGGGTGGGATCGGCCAGGGCCTTCCAGACGGCGGCCAAGTCGTCCACCATATGTGACCGATTAGGGCAATTATCCCTTGACGGTAGGTAGTTTCTGTGCTAGGCTCAAGGCATGGAACGGTACACGGTTCTGGACTTCGAGCGCGACTACCCTGATGACGCCGCCTGTCTCGAATGGTTGAAGAACTACCGCTGGCCGAAAGGTATCGTCTGTGAGAATAAGGAGTGTCCGCATTACGGCACGGTTACGAATCATTACCGCGTGAAGTCCCGCCCATCCTACTCCTGCGCCTTCTGTGGACATCACGTCCATCCAACGGCAGACACGATCTTTCACAAGTCCACGACTTCCCTCCGACTGTGGTTCCACGCCGTCTACATGATGTCGTCCACGCGGTGCGGCGTGTCAGCCAAGCAGATCCAGCGGCAGACGGGGGTTACCTACAAGACGGCTTGGAGAATGTGGGCGCAGATTCGTAAGCTCCTATCCGAAGACATTGGCCCGCTGTCAGGCAAAGTCGAAGTGGACGAAACCTACGTCGGCGGCAAGCGCAGGTATGGGAGCCGCCTCAAGGCCGCGCAGGAATGGCGGAAGCACAAAGAGACTGTGACCGGCCACGTCGAACGCGGCGGCAGGGTTCGGGCCACACACCTGCCCCACGGAGAGACAAAGCCGCTACTCAAGAGCATCGTGCGGGAGTACGTTCTGCCCGCCTCGATGATCTACACCGACGAACTAGAATCATACGCCGGTCTGAGCGCGATGGGCTATCAGCACCAACGGATCAATCATCTACAACGCATTTATGTTGAGGGTGACGTTCACACCAACACGATTGAGGGGTTCTTCTCCCTGCTGAAGCGCGGCATTTCGGGCGTCTATCACTCCGTCAGCGCGAAGTACCTGCAACGCTATCTGGACGAATACGCCTTCCGCTACAATCATCGGAATGACAAGGCGCACCTGTTCAAGACGATGCTCCGCCGCGTTTCGGACGTACCTTCCGGGCCACCTTCTTCAGGTCTGCTAGGAACTGAGCCCGTGTAAATCCACCCTTCGGCGGAGCCTTCTTCTCACTTTTCGTCTTCGATTTTCTCATCGCGTCCGGTGAGCTTTTGGACCGCCCGAAGTCTCCTAAGGGCTTCCTCCCGGGTTTGCCCGTGAGCAGCCAACCGCCCCTGACGGGCAGCCCACCCCCCAGGTATTTCTTCGACCCGAATCTCCCTCTCTTCTGCCATGTGGGGGGACCTCCGACCCTCCCCCACCATAGGCGAGACGCAGTCAGCCCCCAAGGAACGTAACAAACTTCTTGACAGCGTTACGCTGTGTCGTTACATTAGACACGTGACTTTTGACACGACACGGGGAGGGAAGCGAAATGAACGGCGAGAAACGCTTTGCACCCTACGGTCCGCCCGGGACCATAATTCGGATCATCAGGAACTTCCGAGACCGAGATGTCCCCGAGGAGATTGGCCCTGAAGTCCTTAGCCAGCTTGGGGTAAGCGAGGGCTTGATGAACCGTGTCCTGCAGTCCTTGGAGTTCCTTGGGCTCATTATGGAGGACGGGACTACGACGAATGAATTTCGTTCGTTCCCCACCAAAACCGATGAGGAATACCGCGAGCTTCTCGGAAGCCTCGTTAGGGGAGCGTATGGTGGAGTGTTTCGTGTCATGAACGTTGAGCAGGTTTCGGATCAAGAGCTTTTCAATGCCTTTCGGCCGTATTCCCCGGCAGGGCAACGGTCCAGGATGCTTACACTCTTTCGGGGTCTGTGTCGAGAAGCCGGGATTCCGGTCGCAGGGGGTGGCGAGGCTCCGCCCGCCACAACGCCGGTGAGACGGAAGCGGGATTCCGCCCCCCCCCGCGCCTCCGAACGACAAGAAGGGGAAAGTCGCCGGATTACCCCTTCCCCGAACGGTTTGCAGCAACGCGCAGAGGCACCCTTCCAGACCCTCATCGGCATCCTCAACCCCGAGAGGATGAGTGAAGAGGAGCAGGACGCCGTATGGACATTGATCCGGTACTTGAAGAAGCAGGAGACACTTCAGGAAAATAGCGGAGGGGTGGCCGAGAGGTCAAGGCACCCGGTTTAGAGCCGGTAGTTCCGTTCCCCAGGACGGTCGCGGGTCCGAACCCCGCCCCCTCCGCTACCCCCCATTGTCTGAATCATAGCATGACTATTTCCCCGGAAGGGATTGACAAATCAACCGGGAAAGCAGATATTATGTATGTTTGTAGGGCCGATGATAAGAGCCCACGGGCTCTGCCCTTCGGGGGTAGTCGGCCCAGTTCGTTTTCCCCGCCCCTTTATCCCCCATAATGCTCTACGTTTTTGCTGACGAGGCTGGGAACCTAGACTTCTCTTCAACAGGAACCCGGTACTTTATCGTCACAGCCGTCACAATGCAGAATTGGGCCATCGGGCCTCAGCTCTTAGACCTACGCCACGCCCTTGCCCTCCAGGGGGCAGACTTGCTGGAGTTCGGTTTTCACGCAGCCGAAGAAAAGCAAGCCGTCAGAAACGCGGTCTACCAATTGATCCAGTCCGTGCCATTCGACATTGATGCGGTCATTTTGGACAAGCGAAAGACCCTACCGCGCATAGCATCGGACGAAGGCTACTTCTACCAGTTGGCATGGCACCTACTCTTCAAATACATGGCTCCGCGCCGATGTACGCCGCAGGATGACTTACTTGTCGTTGGCAGTTCGTTGGGCACGAAAGCTAGGAAGGTCCGATTCAGGAATGCCATCGCCTCAGTCATCCACCAGCACGCTGTGTGCCGCACTTATGCTACGGCTTTCTGGACGGCCGCAAGTCACCCGTGCCTCCAGATTGCCGACTACTGCTGTTGGGCTATCCAGCGATGGAGGGAATCGGGCGATGGGCGATCCTTCGCACTGATCCAGGGACACGTGCGAAGTGCTTTCGAACCGTTTCTTGGTTCGGCAACTTTTTACTACTGAGGTTCACTACCTACCGCCAAGGGATAATTGCCCCGATTAGTAACATATTCCAATTTGCCCTGTCAAGGCGATCGGCCCGCCGGACGGTCCCGCGGCGTAGGAGGAACCGCCGCCGCTAGCCAAACCTACGGTATGCGGGTTGTCGCCGACATCCACCTTCACTCCAAGTACAGCCGGGCCACCAGCCGGGACATGGACGTGGAGAACCTGGCCCGCTGGTGCAAGCTCAAGGGCATCACCCTGGTCGGCACCGGGGACTTCACCCACCCGGTGTGGTTCCGCGAGATGCGGGCCAAACTCAAACCCACAGGGCGCGGCCTCTTCACCTACGACGGCATGCACTTCCTGCTCACCGTCGAGGTCTCCAACATCTACCCGCAGGGGGGACGGCTGCGCAAGATCCACAACGTGATTCTGGCGCCCTCGTTCGAGGTCGTGGAGCGGATCAACGCGGTGCTCGGCCGCTTCGGCAACCTGATGGCCGACGGCCGGCCCACGCTCTCCCTGCCCTCAGACAAACTCGTCGAGTACGTCATGGAGCTGTCGCCGAACTGCCTGATCATTCCGGCGCACGTCTGGACGCCGTGGTTCTCCCTCTACGGATCCAACTCGGGCTTCGACTCGCTGGAGGAATGCTTCCGCGATCAGAGCAAGCACATCGTTGCCGTGGAGACGGGGCTGTCCAGCGACCCGTCGATGAACTGGCGCCTCTCCGAACTGGACCGGGTGATGCTGGTGAGCAACTCCGACGCGCACTCGCCGGCGAAACTCGGGCGGGAGGCCAACGTCTTCGAGTTGGATGATCTGGACTACGGCGAACTGGTGCGCATCCTCCGCGAAAAGGACACCGCCCGCTTCCTGTATACGATCGAATTCTTTCCGGAGGAAGGGAAGTACCATTTCGACGGCCACCGCAACTGTAACCAGCGCCTCTCGCCAAAGGAGACGAAGGCGCTGAACGGCATCTGCCCGGTCTGCCGCCGCCCGCTGACGGTGGGCGTGATGCACCGCGTCGAACTGCTGGCCGACCGCGAAGAGGGCTACGTCCCCGAGAGAGCCGTGCCCTACCGCAACCTGATCCCGCTGGAGGAGATCATCGCCGAGGCCCGCGGCGCGCAGGTGGGGACGAGCGCGGTGCGGGAAGAGTACCTCAAACTCTGCCGCGAGTTCGGCGGGGAATTCAATGTGCTGCTGGACGTGCCGCTCGACGACCTAGCCCGCACCGCCTCGCCGCGCACGGTAGAAGGGCTGCGCCGCGTGCGCGAGGGCCAGGTCGTGATCAAACCCGGCTACGATGGTGTCTTCGGCGAGATCCACATCTTTGAGGAGGCATCCGCGCCCGCCGCCGAGGAGCCCGCCCATCCGTTAGAGGAAGCCGCCGCGCAGATCCGCCTCTTCTGAACCGGTATGACCCACGAAGAACGTCTGGCCATCGCCGCCGAACTTGCGCGGCGGATCGTCGATACCTACGGGGATGCCGTCCGGGCCGTCTTCATCACCAGTTCTACCGCCAGGGGGCTCGACCGGGAGCACTCCGATCTGGAGATCAGTGCGGTCGTCCGGGACGGGGTGGAGATTGAGGAGAAGTCCTATCTTTACCGGGGGGTCCTCCTGGAGATCGACTACCCGCAGGAGACCCCCCTCTTGCAGAAGGCCCGGCGGCGCGGTGGACGGTGGCCGGTTGAGGCGGACGGCTATCGCAGCCGGCTGGTCCTCTTCGAGCGGGAGGAATGGCTGCGCCGCCTGGACGCGGCCGTTGCGGAGAGCGACGCGCAGGAGCACACGCGAGCGTTGCAGCACGCCGCCACGATGTTGATCGAGAGTCGGGACAAGCTACGGAACGCCCGGCTGGAGGGTGATCGCCTGGACCTCCGGGTGCAGGCCTCCTGGACGGCCGATGCCGCCGCCAACCTGGTCCTGTTGCTGAACGGCCGCTACATGATCACCACTCGGTGGTTCTACCGCCAGGCATTCGAGTGTCCCCATCAGCCGGCCGATTTTCGGCGGCGCATCGAGCTGTCGGTGGGAATGGTTCCGGCGACGGAGGAGCAGATTGCCGACGCTGCCGAGTCGCTCACCGACGACCTTGTGGCCATGGTGACCGCGCGCGGGGTCGCCGTTGAATCCGCAGAACTGATCGTCTGAGCCCCATGCCTACCGTCACGCTGCATCCGGGCCGGGAGGAACGTCTGGCCGGTGGGCACCTCTGGATCTACGCGGGGGAGATCCGCTCGATCGACGGCCGCGCCGAGCCGGGCGACATCGTCGATGTGCGCGCGGCGGATCGCACCTTCATCGGCCGCGGGTACATCAACCCACGCTCGACCATCGCCGTGCGGTTGTTGACGCGGCGCAAAGAGGCCATTGACGAGGGGTTCTTCCGCCGCCGGCTGGCGGAGGCGCTGGCCCTGCGCCGCCGCATGGTCGCCGAGACGACCGCCTTCCGCCTGGTCTACAGCGAGGGGGACGGTCTGCCCGGGCTGATCGTCGATCGCTATGGGGACGTGCTCGTGCTGCAGACGCTGACGCTGGGCATGGCCCGCCATGAGCCCCGGATCGTGCGGCTGCTGCAAGAACTGCTGCAACCCGCGGCCGTCTACGGGCGCAACGACGCTTCGGTGCGGCGGCTGGAGGGTCTGCCGCTTTGGGCGGGCTTCCTCGCCGGCGAGGCGCCCACCGCGCCGCAGATCGAGGAATCCGGTCTGCGGTTTCGGGTGGATATCGCCGCCGGTCAGAAGACCGGATTTTTCCTTGACCAGCGGGAGAACCGCCTGGCCGTGGCCGGATACGCGCGCGGCGACGTGCTCGACGCCTTCTGCTACACGGGCGGGTTTGCGCTACACGCCGCGCGGGCCGGGGCGACGGTGCTGGGGATCGACATTTCCCCCGAGGCGGTGGCCGCGGCGACCGAGCACGCCCGCCTGAACGAACTGGCGGACCGCTGCACCTTTCAGGCCGGCAACGCTTTTGACGTCCTGCGCGCGCTGGCGAAGGAAGCACCGCGCTTCGATGTGGTGATCCTCGACCCGCCCGCCTTCGCCCCGCGCAAGTCCGCGGTGGCCCAGGCCGCGGCCGGCTATAAGGAGATCAACCTCCGTGCGCTGAAAGTGCTGCGTCCCGCCGGGATTCTGGTGTCCTGCTCGTGCTCGTACCACGTCAGCGAGGAACTGCTGCTCGCCCTGATCGCGGAGGCGGCACAGGACGCGCACCGCCGCGTCCGCCTGCTCGAGGCGCGCACCCAGGCCCGCGACCACCCCATCCATCCGGGGATGCCGGAGACACGCTACCTAAAGTGCCTCATCTTGGAGGTAACATGAATTCAGGCCATCGTGGAGTGAAGGTGGTCACCGTGAGACCGGAGACTAGGTACGCTCGGAGTGGAGACATCCACATTGCTTACCAGGTGACGGGCCAGGGCCGGCTCGATCTCGTCCTCGTACCCGGCTGGATTTCTCACCTGGAAAGCGATTGGGAGCAACCCTATCTCGCTCATTTCCTTCAGCGGCTGGGATCCTTTTCTCGGCTCGTCAGGTTCGACAAACGCGGGACGGGACTATCCGACCGCGTGCAGTTGACGGCGCTCCCCACGCTGGAGGAACGGATGGACGACGTGCGGGCCGTTATGGACGCGGTGGGCTCTCGACAGGCAGCGCTGCTCGGTTATTCGGAGGGAGGGCCCATGGCCTGCCTGTTTGCCGCTACCTACCCTGAGCGCACGCTGGCCCTGGTGCTCTACGGCAGCTACGCAAAGCGCATCTGGTCCCCCGATTATCCGTGGGGACCGACCTGGGACGAGCGTCTCCAGTTCTTCGATTTCATCGAACGGGCATGGGGTGGAGTTGTCGACCTCTCCACCATGGCCCCGACAGTGGCTGATGATGATCAGTTCAGGGAATGGTGGAGCGCTAGGCTCAGACTGAGTGCAAGTCCCGGCGCTGCGCTCGGCCTCGCTCGCATGAACTCCGATTTCGACATCCGGGCGATCTTGCCGACCATTCGTGTGCCGACGCTGATTCTGCACCGCACCGGAGATCGAGACGTCAACGTGGGGGGCGGTCGCTTCATGGCTCAACAGATACCTGAAGCCAAGTATGTGGAGCTACCGGGGGAGGATCATCTTCCTTACGTTGGTGACGCCGATGCCATCCTCGACGAGGTTGAGGAATTCCTCACCGGAGTGCGACCCGCGCCCCGGGCCGATCGGGTGCTGGCGACAATCCTGTTCACGGACATTGTGGGGTCAACGGAACAGGCGGCCGCGTTGGGGGACCGCCGCTGGCGCGATCTCCTGGAGTCCCACCATAGTCTGATCCGTCGCGAACTGGGACGGTTCCGCGGCCACGAGGTCGACACGGCGGGTGACGGCGTCCTGGCCACATTCGATGGGCCGGCGCGTGCCGTCCGTTGCGCCCTGGCCACCATGGAAGGATTGGGACGTGTCGGTATCCCGATTAGAGCGGGGGTACACACGGGCGAAGTTGAGGTCCTGAGAAACAAGGTAACCGGCATTGCCGTGCACATCGCTGCGCGCATTGCCGCGACCGCGGGGGCCGGAGAAGTCCTGGTCTCGAGTACGGTGAAGGATCTCACGGCCGGGTCCGGTCTCGTGTTCACTGACCGGGGCCTACACACCTTGAAGGGAGTACCAGAACCCTGGCGACTGTTCGGCGCCGCCGTCGGCTGATGCGCTGTCCGCATTCCTTGCCGCCTGCGGTGTTGGGCATATAATGAATGAGTGGACATCATCCACGTGAGGCCCTGTTGAGACTAGAGACGCAGCGCAGCGGGGCAGAGAATCATTTCGTGACAGCGACGCATGACGGGAGGGAGCCGCGCCGGTCCCTCCCTTTGCGTTTCGCGTGACAGGAGGCGACCGTGCCGTTGGTCCGTGGCCAGATTCAGATCACCGATGACCTCGATCTCATGCTGGAAGTCCTTCCGCCGGCGATCCGCACCGCGCTGGAACGCCAGGAGGATTTGGGTCAACTCCTGGAGGTCGTGCTCGATCTGGGCCGGCTGCCGGAGGCGCGCTTCCCCGGATCGGTCGTCTACCTCAGCGGCACGCCGACGACCCGCGAGGACATCAAGCACGTCACCAGCCGCGTGGGCGCCTTCGGCAAGGACAACCGCGCCG
>Ga0209341_10005365_pt1 | contig 11615 bp, 13 predicted proteins | sample RifCSP13_2_FD_184020 | JGI IMG/M metagenome (GOLD analysis project Ga0209341, IMG submission 184020) | Soil microbial communities from Rifle, Colorado - Rifle CSP2_sed 13_2 (SPAdes) (version 2) | ecosystem: Environmental > Terrestrial > Deep subsurface > Rock core/Sediment | place: Rifle...
ACATGGTCCCCGAACTTCGGACGGTTTCCGATGAGATATGGAGTGCAGGAGAACGACTCGAGAACGCCCATTCGGCGATAGGCCTCCGCGATCTTTCGCTGCCGCTCCGCGAACGCGTCCGGGATTCCTTGCTCCCGCCATCGCTCGAGATCCATGCCGAGCGGGTTCACCGTCGTGGGGACGGTCACCTTCCCGGTCCGAGCAAACTCCTCGATGAACTCGAGTCCCGGCTCCCCGACGATCTTGTACGATGCTCCCGCCACGTGCGCAGATTGGATCGGGACGAGCCGGTCCGCCCCATAGACCTCCCCGAGCGCGATGAGGAGCCGCATCGCCGTCCGCTGGGCTGGGGTGCCCCGGTCCCGGAGCTCCCTCTGGCGGGGTGTGAGGCGCACGATCACACCTTCGCGAGGTACTCCCGCGCGGCTCGGATCAGCTCCGATTTCTTGGCGGGGAATGCAGAGACCTTCGCCCGCACCGCAACGACGTCCTCGTGGCGCGCGAGCTCGATCCGGCCCTGAAACGCCTCCTGTTTGTCGAACCGGAGGTGCAACACCCCTTCGTCGTCAATCCGTTTCGGGAGGTCCTCGAGGATCGTGCGTACGAGGTCTGCGTCGCGGCATCTCCTCCAGAACGCCGAGATTTCCTCCGCGCGCTCAATCCGGCACGCGATGAGGACGATCGGATTCTTGTGATGGCCCTCGAACGTATCCTTCTGGGTGGCACGTTCCGGGCAAAGGGTCGCGATCGCCTTCGCCACGCGGTCTTCGTCCTCCGTCGCATGGCAGTACGCGCGGAACTCAATGCTGCGGAACATGGTTGGTACCCGCTGCGATCGCGTCGAGGACCGCACCTGCGCGTTCTCGGAACGTTGCGAGGTTCCCCTCATTGACGATCATCGTGCCCGCAGTCGCGATCGCGTTCCCGAGGCCCCACGCGAGCTCGCGCTGGTCTCGGATGAGGAACTCATCCCACGCCTCGGGCGCATCGCTCCGGTTCCGGCTCCGGAGGCGGGCGAACCGGGCCTTCGGGGAGGCGTGAATCGCGACCACATGGAGCGAATTCCCGAACGCCTTTCGGAACACCTCGAGTTCCGCGGTCCCCCGGAGGCCATCGACGAGGACGCGATCGCCGCGGACGCGGGAGAGGGTGCGTTCCGCCCACACGCCGTATCCGTGCTTCTCCCGCTCCGCATGGGCAAAGCCCCCGATCGCATCGTCCGTCCGCCCAACGTTTTGTCGTGCCGCCTCCCCGCGGACCGTATCCCCCATCCGAACGATGGCAAAGCCTCGCTCCTCCGCGGCCCGGACGAATTCTTCCTTCCCACAGCCCGGCATTCCCGTAACAAGGACGACCTTCACGCACCCGGGGAAGGGACCCCCGAATTAATCCTTTCCCGCGAGTCCGTGCCGTCCGCTTGTTTGATGAGCCTCATGTTTCTCGATGGGTGCCGTCGAACCGCTTCAGCTATCCCGATAGCAAACGGCCGCAGTGGCCTTTGACGGCATGATCCGGCCGAGCCCGAAGTCTCGGATCGAGCGGTCCGCGCCTCTCCCGCATGGTCCCAATGACGAGGTAATTGCGCGGAGAACCGCCCCGCGCCGATCCGTCAGCACAAACTACTAATAACCTTCAAATCTAAGGTAAGTTGGGATTTCCCGGGAGAGCCAACATGCCGTTTGACCTGGACCTGAAATCGCTCCGATTCGGGACGGAGCTCCTCAAGCGCGGCTTCGCGAAGATGCAGAAGGGTGGGGTGGTGATGGACGTCACGACCGCGGAGCAGGCCGCGATAGCGGAGGAGGCCGGCGCCGTCGCAGTGATGGCGCTCGAGCGCGTCCCCGCGGACATCCGCGCGACGGGCGGGGTCGCCCGAATGGCGGACCCAGCGCGGATTGAGGAGATCATGAACACGGTCACGATCCCCGTGATGGCAAAGTGCCGAATCGGTCATTTCACGGAGGCGCAGGCCCTCGAGTCCCTCGGCGTCGACATGATCGACGAGTCCGAGGTCCTGACGCCCGCGGACCCGTTCTTCCACGTGAACAAGAAGCTGTTCCAGGTCCCCTTCGTGTGCGGGGCGCGCCACCTCGGCGAGGCCGTCCGCCGGATCTGGGAAGGCGCGGCGATGATGCGAACGAAGGGGGAGGCGGGGACGGGGAATGTGATAGAAGCGGTCCGCCACGTCCGCCTGATGAACACCGCCATCGCAGAACTGAAGGCAAAGGAGCAAGACGCCCTTCAGGGGATCGCGACCCGGTTCGGTCAGAGCTACGTGACCTTGCTCCGCGAGGTCCGTGAGGCCCACGGCGAGCCGACTCCGATCGGGGACCATGAGGTCCTTTTCGCGGACCACTCGGCCGACGAGATCGTGGAGGGGCTGTACCAGACCCTTGTCGAGATCAAGAAGGTCCAACGCCTGCCCGTCGTGAACTTCGCAGCGGGCGGGCTCGCGACTCCCGCGGACGCGGCGATGATGATGCAACTCGGCTGCGATGGTGTGTTCGTCGGCAGCGGGATCTTCAAGTCTGACAACCCAGAGGCTCGAGGCCGCGCGATCGTCGAGGCCGTCACCCACTTCGACGACCCTAGCGTGATCGCGGAGGTCTCGAAGGGCCTTGGCGGCGGGATGAAGGGTCTCGAGATCAGCCAGATCCCAGCGGAGGAGCGGCTGCAGGAACGTGGCTGGTAGCGAGCCGGATCGCGTCCGCGAGGATTTCCGTCACCCCTTCGCCCGTGAGTGCGGAGACCTTGGGCCGGTCCGTCTCCGCGCGGAGGATGTCGCACTTGTTTTCCACGACGAGAATCGGCGCCTCGGGGAAGCGGGTCCGCACTTCGTCGAGGAGCCGCAGCTGGGCGGGAAGGTCGTAGCCACAGGTTTCTGAGGGATCGAGGAGGAACACAACGAGGTCGGCGAGGTGCGCAAGCGCCGCGATGGCCTGCCGCTCCATCGGGTTCCGCTTTTCCATTGGGCGGTCGAGGAGTCCCGGCGTGTCGATCACCTGGTACCTCGAATACCGGATCTCGAGGTGTCCGACGGATACGCCCTTCGTCGTGAACGGGTACGGGGCGACGCGGGGCTTCCCGGAACTGACAGACCGCATGAACTGGCTCTTGCCCACATTCGGGTACCCCGCCACGACGATCGTCGGCAGCTCGGGGTCGATGTCGGGAAAGTGGCGAAGGTGGAACCTCGCGTCCTGAAGGCCTTTGAGCGCGTTCGCGATCTGCTTGATCACGGACGAAAAGCGGCCGAACGCCTCCGAACGGATCCCGGCGATTGCCTGCGGGCTGCCGGCGTGTTGGATGCGGCGAGGATACGCCTTCTGGAGCTCCCGAATCTTCGTGCGGGCCCAGTTGATCGCCGCGAGGTTCTTCCGGAGCGCCAGTACGCCGACCGTGGCGTCGATGAGTTCCCGGTAGAACGGCGGGATCCGATCGAGGGACGGGAACCCCTTCGTGTACCGCTCGAGGGCGGACGTGAGGACGTCCGCGGCGGTCTGGATCTTCGCCACAGCAAGGTTTCTCCCACGCTCAATGCGGTTGCGCCCCTTTGACGAGGTCGCCTTCGAAGCCCTGTGGAACGCCTTGTCGAGGAGCCCCTGGGCATCGAGAACGGTCGGCGGGTTAAACACAGCGAGCGATGCGCGTCCCCGAATAAAGCCTATCGGAAGAGGAACAGATCGAACGCGAGGTAGATGAACACGAGAAAGCCCGCGCGGGTCCACGCGGCGAGGAAATTCGAGATGAGGAACGCGCGGCGGTTCAGGGTTTTCCCTTCCTCGTTGAACAGAGAAAAGATGTAAAGAGGAATCGTATCGGACATTAGCGGGATGCTGAGGAGGATGTACAAGCCGTAATAGTTCGTCTTCCGGACGAAGCGCTCGCACCAGTTCACGACGCGGCGCGCGATCGTGTACCGTTCCGACCAGTGGCGGATGCTCCCCTCGACACGAAGGCCGAGATAGAAGATTAGCCATGCGCCCACGGTCTTCCCGATCGCCATCGCCGCCGTGACAGCCGCCAAGTAACCCCAATCTTGCCTGAGGATCGGGAAGACGAGCGCGACTTCGATCGGGATCGGGAGAATGATGGCGACGAGGATCGCGAACGCGAACGTGATCGTGAGGTATGCAACCGGCGTGTCGTACGTCGACTGGAGAAAGCCGATGAAGTCCTCCCAGGAAACCATGGGGTCTCCGCCGCATCCGCCGTTGGCCTATTTATCCGCTCCCTCGTCGTTCTCTCCTACGCGTTCAACGGATGAAGCTCGCCGTCCTGCGTACGGAGGACGACGCGCCGTCCTCGCGCTCCGCGACAATCTTGTAGCTCTGCCGTTCGAGCACCTCGCGCTTCGCCGCGTCCACTGAGGGTTCATGGCAGGATAGGGTTCGTGATTGGGGTCCTTGAAACGCTACTCGTCCGTTTCGCCTTCCCGAGGGATGAGGCGGCTGCGGGCGGGAAGCTCCTGCGCACTGCGCTGTTTCGCGACTCGCTCAACGAGGTGGCGGACCGCATGGGAATCCTCCTTTTCGTCGAACAGAAAAGCGATCTCCTTCTCGTCGAGCCCGAGCTCGATCGATACGCTCAGCCGGAATTCGTCGTCGCTTTGGAACAGGAAGTGTATCGAAGGGAGCACATCCACGAGGGCGATTCCGCGGGACGTGTGGAGATATCGGCCGAGCTTCGTCGCGAGGGACGTGCGAACCCGGCGAATGCTCCGTGTCTGGGACTGCTTCAGCAACCACATCGGGAACTGGAGACGGCCGCCTGCGTACCGGCCCCGGCGAGCGACCGCTACGCCTGCGGTCATCATGTCGCTCGCGTAGGACCACAGACGGTACTGCTGGCGCCGCCGCACCCGGCCAAGATATTCGTCGGATCGAGACAAGGATGCATAACCCCTCGCGAGATCGTCCGATTCCCGATACTCCACGGGGAGGTTCTCGTCGATCCAGAGGATCAAGTCTTCCGGACTCTCATCGAGATTCTCTGCGGCGACCCGGGCGCGGCGGGCATCGCCGGAGCGGAAGATCTCCTCGAGAGCCGCGAACACGGTCGACTTGCGATCCCGGGTTCCGATCGCCCCGACCGCCCCCTCCGTGATCTCGAGTTCTCCGCGGCCGACGAGCTCGAGGTCGTTGATCGCGGAGCGGAGATCGCCGTCGCAGTGGTCCGCGATATACTCGATCACGTCATCAGGGACCTTGACGCCTTCCTTCCGCGCAATCTCCCGAAGCACCGCCTTCGCGCTGGATGAATGGATCGCCTGGAACCGGATCACTTTACACAGCGACTTGAACGCCGCGGACCGTCGCGTCAGGCCATAGATGTCGTTCGCGATGAGGACGATCGGCTGTCGCGTCTGGCGAAGCGTGTCCACGATGGCGGCGATGCCGCCGGAGTCCTCGCGGCCGAAAACGTTGTCCGCCTCGTCGAGCACGATGAGCTTCCGTCCCCCCGCCAACGTCGAGAGGAACTCGCCCGTGTCAGAGAACGTCTGCGCAACAGCACCGCGAAGCGCGACGTTTCGGATCTCCTCCGCGTTTCGTTTGTCCGAGGCGTTCATCTCGACGACGGCCCACCCCATATCCGCCCCGAGGGCGAGCGCCGAGCTCGTCTTCCCGGTCCCCGGATCGCCCTGGAGGATTACGGCGGGCTTCTCTGGCCTCCCCTTCTCCCACGAGAGCGCCCATCGCTGGAGTTCCGAGACGGCCGTTGGGTTCCCGACGACGTCCTTGAGAGACTTCGGGCGATACGTCTCCGTCCAGGGAGGCATCGAATCCGTATCCCCGCGGGCGGGAAAAAGCTGCCACGAGGGTGCCGAAAGGTGTCTGTTTATGTCCAACGTATACTAGTCGCGCAAATATCTTTTCTACATCTAATAAGATTCTTTTTAGATAAAATCGTGAGGCACAACCCTAGTGGGCGTGGGCCTCCTCGTACAGATCGCACAGCTCCTGCAGGAACTTATCGTACGTCTTTCGGAACTTGAGGCGGTAGAGCCGATCGCGCGTCGGTGCCGTGACTTGGATCGTCGTGACGAGTGGTTTCTTCGCGGGCATCGCAGTTCCATAGTTCTATCTGTGTATATAATTCCATTTATGCTATTCGTGATAATGGTTCTATGGCTCGCCACTGATCCTATAGCGTTATCGTTTGTCAAGAGCGTGTGCTGGGAGGATTAGTACGGTCCGGACTACCGTCATGGACGTCTTGGAAGGCCGGAAATGGCCTGCATCTCGAGGGAGAACGGGGTTCTGCGGGTGTTTGTCTGGTAGACTTGATGGAAGGGGCCCGTCGTTTCCTCACGCCGGCGCTGAGGCGGCAGCATGCACGCGTGTCGCTGACAATCGTCGGTGCGCAGACCTCCGTTGCGCTTTTTCGAAAATCTCCGCTGAAACGAGCGGCTCATGCGCTCCCTCTGTGACGATCGCATCCCACGCAACGTGGCCGCGGTAGAGAGGGTTCGCGAGGATCGCGGCGATTGTCTGCTTCCTCCATGGCCTTCCATGCTTCGTAGGTATTCGCCGGGCCTCGAGACCCTTCGCAATCTCGTTGAGGCTCTCCCCCGCCACGCGGCGACGGAAGATCTCTCGCACCATTCCCGCTTCGCGCGGTTCGATAACATACTGCCCATCAACGATCGAGTATCCATACGGGAAGGGCGAGCCGAGCGCACCGTGGCCGCCCTTCGCCTTCTGGCTCATCCCCATGTACACGCGCTCGCCGATCTGCTCGGACTCGAGCTGCGCGATCCGTTGGATGATGTCCATCACGAACCGGCCCATTGCGGTCGAGGTGTCGAAGTTCTCTTGGACGGAGACGAACTCCTTGTCCCACTCCAGAAGCCGCTCCATCATGTCCATGAAGTTTCGAGAGTTCCGGTGGATGCGGTCCATCTTCAGGATGAGGAGCAAGTCCCAACGGTCTCGGTCCACCATCATGCGGGTGTACGCGGGCCGCTCGATCGTCCGCCCGGAGTGGCCCTCGTCGACGTACACGCCGCCGACGCCCCAGCCCCGCGCGGCGCAGTACGCCTCGAGCCGTTCTTGTTGTGCCTCGAGCGAGAACCCCTCCTTCGCCTGGTCCTCCGTGCTCACGCGGGTATAGATCGCCGCGCGCGTCATTCCGCGTAGTTCTCCAGGCGCAGCTGCGGGGCCTCGTCGCGCCGCTGGTCGGGTCGGCGAATTCGGCGCTGGAGCTCGGACTGGACGCGGTTGAACGTGTCGACCTCGATGAGAGCCTCGTGCTTCCCGCGTCGGACGGCCCCGTCCGTCCGGAGGAGCCCGCAGTACACCGGGTTCGCGAGGATATTGGCGACGGTCTGGCTCGCCCATGAGCGTCCCGTCTTCGTCCGGTGTCCGAGCCGGTTCAGCTCCTGGCAGATCTTTGCGATCCCCCGGCCTTCGAGGTACCGGCGGAAGATGAAGCCCACGAGCTTTCCCTCCTCCTGGTTCACGTGGAGCGTGCCCTCGACGTATCGGTAGCCGAACGGACTCGCGTAGTTCAGGAAGGCGCTGAACCGCTTCCGGTCCTCCCCATTCACGGAAGTGCTGCCGCCGATCTTGAGGAGCTTTGCCCGGCGGAGGAGGTCGTGCTCGTTGAACCCCTTGTCCTGACACAGCCTTCGGAGGGCCTCCTCCTCCGTATCTGCGTGGTAGTTCCGCACGAACTCCCGAATCGAGGAGAACCGCATGAAGACCTCCCAGAAGAGGAGCGGGTCCTCCGGAGCGAGGTCGGCGCAGTGCTCGCACAGGGTGACGGCCTGCGTCCGTACGGAGGGGTCGACCCTCTCGTCGGCGACGACCTCCTTGGTCACGAGGGTCTTCCGCGACCAGCACCGTTCACACTTCTCAGGGGCCATGTCATCGCACCAGGAGGACGGGGGCCCGGTCCAGGTGGGGATTCCGGATCCTGGACTTCAGGGCGACCTGCACGCGGTCGTAGATCTCCGGGCTCACGATCGACGCATGGTCCGCCGGCCGCAGGAAGCCGTCCCACCGGAGGTACCCCGCATAGATCGGATTGTGAAGGATGTAGAGAACCCGGAGGTGGTTCCACCGCCCGCCGCGGCGGGACCGGACGCCCCGTTCGTTCAGCGTTTCAGCGATGCGGGCCGCTGCCTCACCCGCCAAGGAGCGGTCGAAGATCTCCCGGACATACGGCGCCTCCCGCGGGTTCACTTCGAGGCGGCCGTTCCTGTACTCCAAGCCGAAGGGGGTCTCGAATCCGAGGATTCCAGACCCGCGGCGGGCCTTCTGGCTCATCCCCATGTACACGCGCTCGCCGATCTGCTCGGACTCGAGCTGCGCGATCCGTTGGATGATGTCCATCACGAACCGGCCCATTGCGGTCGAGGTGTCGAGAGACTCCGTTGCGCTCGCGAAGTTCTTCCCCCATCGGCGGAGGTCGTCCATCATCTCCATGAAGTTGCGAGAATTCCGGTGGATGCGGTCCATCTTGATCACGAGGATTGTGTCCCAGAGTTCCCGCTCCTCCATCATCCGCCGATAGGCGGGTCGTCGGGTGTCCCGCCCGGAGTGGCCGTCGTCGACGTACAGCTTCGCAATCGCCCATCCACGGGCCTTGCAGTACGCCTCGAGTCGCTCCTGCTGCGCCTCGAGGGAGTAACCTTCCTTGGCCTGTTCTTCCGTCGAGACTCTCGAATAGACCGCGACGTGCGTGAGTGCACCCATCCTCGGACCGCGTATACGCGTCAGCGTTAAAAAGGTGTCGGACGAAAGTCGGACAAAGTGAAATGAGAGGGCGGACGGAGGATGTGCACGCCGATCCTGGGCGATCCTGATCGCATTCGGATTTCTATCTAGGCGACAGAATAATCGCTTTGTACGTAGTTTAGCTCGAAACGTAAAAAGAATATGTTATAGCGGATTTAACGATTATTTATTATGTCAGGCGGCATATCAGACCTTGACCGCGATAATGTACGTCTGTAACGATACCAGCTAAACATCTGAATGCCCTTGTCATTTCGTAGCTTGCGTTCGGACTTTGACAGCCTCTTTTACGAGGGCTTTGAGCGCGGGGTTTGACACAGCACCCGATGTTCGGATTTTCACGTGCCGGAGTCGCTTGCCCGTTCCCTCTAGGAGCTTCTTGGGATCCTTGAGGTCCACGCCGTCGTAGAATCCGAGGTCCACGTGCTCCGACGCCGCCATGATATACACGACGGTGCCGTCGAGATCGTAGTGCGGGAAGCTGTACTTGATCTTCTCCTCGAGTTCCGGAGCCGTCTTCCGCACCATCGCCCGGAGCTCTCCCACAATCGCCGCGACGGGCGCCTTAAGGGATCTGACGTACGTTTCTCCGTCCTTCGGCTTGGCCATCTCACCCGCCTCCCTTGCTCCGAATCTCCTCGAGAACCTCCTTCGCGCGGTCCATGCGGACTTTTCGCTCCTGCACGAGGATCTCCGCGACCCGGTCGATCTCTCCGCCTACCGCACCGATTGTCGCAGCGATATTCCTCGCGTGGAGGCTCATGTGCCCGCGCTGGATCCCCTCCGTCGCGAGGGCCCGCAGGGCGGCGAAGTTCTGGGCGAGTCCCACGGAGGCGATGACCTCCGCGAGCTCCTGTGCGGTCTTCACGCCGAGGAGCTTGACACACGCCCTCGCGGTCGGATGGACCGCGGTCGCCCCGCCGACAAGGCCCACGGCGATGGGCAGCTCGATCGTTCCCACGAGGTCCCCGGCGGAGTTCTTCTCCCATGTCGTGAGCGAGTGGTACCCACCCCCCTTCCAGGCCGCATACGCATGCGCGCCCGCCTCGATCGCCCGGAAGTCGTTCCCCGTCGCGATCACGACCGCGTCGATGCCGTTCATGATTCCCTTGTTGTGGGTCGCGCACCGGAACGGGTCCGCCTCCGCGAACGCGTACGCCTCGAGGATGCCTTCGATGACCTCGGGTCCTCCGATCGCGTCGTTCGCGAAGACCGCGCGGGCCCGCGCGAGGCGCTTCACCGCGAGGTTCGAGATGATCCTCAGATAGACACGCCCGCCGGTGATCTCCTCGAGGTACGGCGCGACGGCCTCCGCCATCGTGTTCACCGCGTTCGCCCCCATCGCGTCCCGCGTGTCAACGACGAGGTGCGTGACGACCATCGGCCCGCGGTGCGTGGCGATGACCCGGACCTCGACGTCCTTCGCCCCGCCGCCGAGCTTAACGAGGATCGGGTCCTTTTCGTTCGCCCGTCGGAGAATCTCCTCCCGCGCGTGGAGGACTGCGAGCCGCGCGGAGTGCGGGTCCGGGACGTGTGTGAGCTGTATCTGCCCGATCATGATTGGCCCCGAGGTGCTTGCGGCAAACCCGCCTTTCGGGCGGGCCATTCTTGCGGCGTTGCTCGCGGCCGCGACGACGGAGGGCTCCTCGATCGCCATCGGGACGAGGTAGTCCTTCTCGTTGATCCGGAAGTTCACTGCGATTCCCAGCGGTACCGGGATTGTCCCGACGACGTTCTCGATCATCCGGTCGACCTGGTCGAACTTGAGGGCCCCCGTGTCTCCAAGGGTTCGGACCTCATCGTCCGACAGGCCGCCGAACTCCTGGACGATCTTCCAGCGGTCCTCGGCCGATTTCTTGTAGAATCCAGATATCTCCGACGATGGCACGATCGGTCCGCCGCCGTCAAGAGTGAGAGGCGTTATAGCCTTTCCCGACTAGAGCTTCGCGCCGCAGTTCCGGCAGTACTGAACCCCGACGGCCGAGACGGTCCCGCACGTGCGGCAGGTCATCCCGACGGCCGGCGCTCCCGCCGCGGGAGGCTGCGGAGCCGCGGGGGCGGTCCCAGGCGGTGGATAGTACCCGGGTGTGTATTGAGGCGGCAGGCCATACGCGGGGGCCGCGGGATAAGCACCAGCGGGGCGGACCGGATGGTCCGACCGGACCACGAGGTAAATGATGAGACCGATGACTCCCGCAATCAAGACGACGATGAGCCACAGGACGCCACTCATACCTCGCTTCTCGGCGTCCCGATAAACCCATATCGCGATGAGGATCGAGACAAGGAAGATGGCGATGAAGAAAACGCAAATCAGGCCGAGCCCGGCGAACCCAAGGTCGAAGATCGTCTGAAGCGTGATATGCGGAAGGAAGGTTGCAAGGTCCAACTTACGTCGCCCCCTTCGATGGGACTACCATGGAGGTCGACTCGACATGCGAAACGCCTGGTTATAGACTTGCGCCCTTGCATATGCGTCGTACACTCGGTTAGTGCAGGAGGGGATCGCAGCGACGCAAAGGAAGAACGTAATTACAGTAAGAGTCCAGAGGACGAACCCGACGACGAGGAAGATAACCCCCTTCGGCGTCTCCCTGTTGTAGAGCTGCCCGAGACCTGGGATAAACTTTCCGAAAGAAATTTGCGAACTGCGTTCAGGCAGGTGCCAAATTGACTCGACCGGGTCTGCCAGAGAGGTCGAAAAGGTATTATAACCCCTCCCGATTCCTACCCCAATCGGGGTGCGTCAATGGAGGAGGAGAAAATGCCGGAGGTGCCGTCATCAGCGGCCGCGCCTTCGAAGGGAAAGGGCATGTGGATTGGGATCATCGTCGTGGCGATCGTCATTGTGATCCTGCTCGCGGCGGTGTTCGG
>Ga0209341_10005367_pt1 | contig 11612 bp, 13 predicted proteins | sample RifCSP13_2_FD_184020 | JGI IMG/M metagenome (GOLD analysis project Ga0209341, IMG submission 184020) | Soil microbial communities from Rifle, Colorado - Rifle CSP2_sed 13_2 (SPAdes) (version 2) | ecosystem: Environmental > Terrestrial > Deep subsurface > Rock core/Sediment | place: Rifle...
TGCGGCCGGGACGAGCTATGATCGCGCTCCCGCAAGGAGGCGGCGTGATGAAGGTGCTACTTTCGTCTGACCAGATCCAGGCCCGGATCCTGGAGATGGGTGGTCAGCTCGCTGCCGACTACGCCGGGGGGGAGCCGCACCTCGTCGGGGTGCTCAAGGGGGCCTGCCCCTTCATGACCGACCTCGCACAGGCGATCGACCTGCCCCTCACGCTCGATTACATCGCCGTGTCGTCCTACGGCAAGGCCACGAAGTCGTCGGGCGAGGTGAAGCTCGTGAAGGACCTCGACCAGGGGCTCGAGGGGCGCGACCTGCTCGTGGTCGAGGACATCGTGGACACCGGCCTCACGCTCAACTACCTCGTCAACCTGCTGAAGGCGCGCGGCCCGCGCTCGCTCAAGGTCGTGGCGCTGCTCTCGAAGCCGGCGCGACGGCTGGTGGAAGTCCACGTCGACTACGTGGGCTTCACGATCGAGGACGAGTTCGTGGTGGGCTACGGCCTCGACTACAACGAGCGCTACCGGAACCTCAGGGACATCGTGGTGTACGGGGGATAGGCTTTTCGCGTGACGGGCTCAAAGGCTGCGGCCGTCGAAAGGCAGCGGCAGCAGGTCGCGCAGCCGCATCAGTCGCGTGCGTCCCTTGGAGTTCGACATGTGGACCAGGATGTCGCCGCAGAACTCCCACAGGATCTGCCGGCAGGGCCCGCACGGCGCCGTCAGCTGCTTCGAGTCGGCGACGACCACGATGGCCTCGAAGTCCGACAACCCCTCCGACACCGCCTTGAACACCGCGACGCGCTCCGCGCACATCGTGAGACCGTAGGAGGCATTCTCGAGGTTGCAGCCGGTGACGATCTCGCCCGCGCGCGTCTTGAGCGCGGCGCCCACCTTGAAGCCCGAGTAGGGAGCGTGGGCCAGCTCGCGCGCCTCGCGAGCGAGCGCGACCATGGCGGCAAGCGTCGTGCGCGTGGGCTTCCTGCTCATGGCCGGGTCGCCGCCCCCTCGACGATGCGGACCAGCACCTCGAGCAGCTGGACCTTGACGCGCTCGCCGGTCTCGAGCACCTCGCGGTGGTCGAGCTTCTGGTCCAGGACACCGGCGGCCATGTTGGTGAGGCAGGAGAGGCCCACCACGCGGATGCCCATGTGCCGGACCGCGGTCACCTCCGGGACGGTCGACATCCCGACCGCGTCGGCGCCCAGCGTGCGAAAGGCACGGATCTCGGCCGGGGTCTCGAAGGAGGGTCCGGTCAGGGCGAGGTAGACGCCGCGGTGCGAGCGGACGCCGGCAGCCCGGCAGGCGGCCTCGGCAACGTCGCGCAAGCCCTTGTCGTACGCCTCGCTCATGTCGAAGAAGCGTTCGCCGAGGGCGTCCTCGTTCGGCCCGACGAGCGGGTTGCCGATCAGGTTGATGTGGTCCTCGATCACCATCAGCTCGCCAGGCGCGTAGGCCTTGTTGACGGCGCCAGCCGCGTTCGTCACGACCAGGGTTTGGATGCCGAGGCGCCCGAGCACGCGCGCCGGGAACACCACCTGTTCGAGGCTGTAGCCCTCGTAGAAGTGCACCCGGCCCTTCATCACCGCCACCGGCACGCCGCGGCAGCGGCCGAGCGCGAGCGCGCCGCTGTGGCCCACGACCGTCGAGGCCGGGAAATGGGGGATCTCGGCGTAGGGCAGCGTGGTCGCGTCGTCGAGGCTGTCGCCGAAGGCCCCGAGGCCCGAGCCGAGGATCACCCCTACCCGGGGTTCGAGCTTCGTGCGGGCCCGTACCGCCGACACGGCCTCGTCGAGGCGCTCGAGCCCCTGGCTCACAGCAGGACTCCGGCAATGCAGGCGGTGAGGAAGTTGGCGAAGGTGCCGGCGAGGAGCGCCCGCAGTCCGAGCCGGGCGAGATCGCCGCGCCGCTCGGGCGCCAAAGCACCGATGCCGCCGATCTGGATGCCGATCGAGCTGAAGTTGGCGAAGCCGCAGAGCGCGTAGGTGGCGATCGTGAAGCTGCGGGGGTCGAGCGTCTCCTTGATGGCTCCCAGACGCGAGTAGGCGATCAGCTCGTTCAGCACCATGCGCGTGCCGAGCAGGTCGCCGATGGCGAAGGCGTCCTTCCAGGGCACGCCCATCACGAGTGCCATCGGCATGAACGCGTAGCCGAGGATCATCTCCAGGCTCAGCCGGACGTCGAACAGGCTGCCGACGCGGCCGAGCAGCAGGTTCGCGAGCGCGACGAGCGAGAGGAACGAGATCAGCATCGCCGCGACGTTGAGCGCGAGGTGCAGACCATCGCTGGTGCCGCGCGCGGCGGCGCCGATCACGTTGGCGTCCACGCGCTCGCTGTCGAGCTTGACGGTGCCCGCGGTCTCAGGCTGGCCCGTCTCGGGCACGAGCATCTTCGCGAGCAGGATCGTCCCGGGCGCGGTCATGATCACGGCGGCGAGCAGGTGCTTGGCCTCGACCCCGAACGCGATGTAGGCGGCCATGATGCTGCCGCTCACGTGCGCCATCCCCGCGGTCATCACGCACATCAGCTCCGACTGCGTCATCTTGTTGAGGAACGGCCGGACCGTGAGCGGGGCCTCGGTCTGGCCCATGAAGATCGAGGCGGCCACGTTCAGGCTCTCGGCCCCGCTCGCGCCCATCAGCCGCGTCATCAGCTTCGCCACCGCTCTCACGATCACCTGCATCACCCCCAGGTGGTACAGGATCGCAAACACCGAGGCGACGAAGATGATCGTGGGCAGGATCTGGAAAGCGAAGACGAAGCCGAGCGCGGCCGTCCCGTTGAGCTCGCCCGCTTTCACGGGGAGGATGCCGCCGCCCTGCACGCCCAGCGCGCCGAACACGAAGTCGGAGCCCACGTAGGACAGGTTCAGCACCCGCGTGATCTTGCCTCCGACCCAGGAGAAGACGTCCTGCCCGATCGGCGTCTTGAGCACGAAGAGGGCCAGGGCGAACTGCAGGCCCAGGCCCCAGTAGATGGTGCGGGAACGGATCGCCTTGCGGTCCGTGGACAGCGCCCACGCGATCCCGAGGATCACGGCCATGCCGAAGAGCGACAGGAGTCGTTCCATGCTTTCGCGAGACCTCCTAGGCGAGGGTTTCGAGGACGAGCGGTCCGCGCGGCGGCGCCTCGGCCGCGACCACGATCGCCTGCTTGAGGCGGGCGAGGGCGTCCTCGCGCCGGGAGGCTTTTCCGACGTGGACGGTCACGATCGGCTCGCCGACCGCCACCGGGTCGCCGACTTTCTTGTGGAACACGAAGCCGACCGCGGGGTCGATGGCACCGTCCACCGTCTCGCGCCCGGCGCCGAGCAGCATGCCCGCGTGGCCGATCGCCCGGGCCGCGAGCCGGCCCACGCGTCCGTCGCGCTCGGAGCGCACCACGACCGTCTCGGCGGCCTGGGGTAGCAGCGCAGGATCGTCGCAGACGCGGGGGTTGCCTCCCTGCAGCTCGATCACGCGCCGGAAGCGCTCGAGCCCGGCACCCGAGGCGAGCGCCTCGCGCACCTTGGCGCGTGCGGCGTCGAGCGAGGGGCTGACGCCCGCGAGCTTCACCATCCACGCCGCGAGCTCGATCGAGAGCGACTCGAGGTCCTTCGGGCCGCGGCCCTTGAGCGTCTCCACGCACTCGGCCACCTCGAGCGCGTTGCCCGCGGTCCGCCCGAGCGGCTGGTCCATGTCGGTGATGAGCGCCGCCACCCGCTTGCCCATGCCGCGGCCGATGCCGAGCATCGTCTCGGCGAGCGCTTTGGCCTCCTCACGCGAGCGCAGGAAGGCGCCGTCGCCGCACTTCACGTCGAGCACCAGGGCGTCGATGCCCTCCGCCATCTTCTTGCTCATGATCGAGGCGGAGATGAGCGGCAGGCTCTCGACAGTGGCGGTCACGTCGCGCAGCGCGTAGAGCTTGCGGTCCGCGGGAGCGATCTCGGGCGTCTGCCCGATCAGCCCGAGGCCGCACTCGCGCAGCACGCCCTTGAAGCGGGCGAGGCTCAGCCGCACGTCGAATCCGGGGATCGACTCGAGCTTGTCGAGCGTGCCGCCGGTGTGGCCCAAGCCCCGGCCGGAGATCATCGGCACGTAGACGCCGCAGGCGGCGGCGAGCGGCGCCAGCACCAGGCTCGTCTTGTCGCCGACGCCGCCCGTCGAGTGCTTGTCCACCTTGGGGCCCGGCAGCTCCCCGAGATCCAGCACCTCGCCCGTGTGCATCATCGCCTCGGTGAGCGCCACGGTCTCGGCCGGCGTCATGCCTTTGAAGAAGACGGCCATCGTGAAGGCCGAAGCCTGATAGTCGGGCACGTCCCCCTTGGCGTAGCCGCGGATGAAGAAGTCGATCTCGTCCTTCGAGAGCTCGGCCCCGTCCCGCTTCTTCTGGATGACGTCGACGGCCCTCACGCCGGTCCCTTCCGCTGTCCCTTGATGCGCTCGACCTCGGCCCACAGGTCGCGCTTCTGCGGCCGGTTGTCGGGTGGCGGGGGCTCGGGCGGCTTCGGCATCGACGCGAGCACCTGGTCCATCAGCGACTTGTTGTCCGGCTTCTGGGACGAGCGGCGCTTCGCCGGCACCTGCGCGTGGCGGTAGTCGTGCGCGTTGTGGCACGTCCGGCACGTGACCTTGGCGACCGCTTGGTCGAACAGGCTGGTCACGTCGTGGTTCAGCAGCAGCCGGCAGCGCGGGCAGTAGTCGTCGATCACGTCACCGAGTCTGGGAGCGCGGTCCGTCAAGAGCTTTTCCTCCGACTCTGGGGCCGGCGCAGTATAGCCCAGCAAGTCCCGCTACAATCAAGGATTGCGGGAGCGAGGTGGATGCGCAACGCCGAAGTGATCCGGCAGTGGAAGATCCTCAAGACGATCGAGGCGGGCCGCTTCATCGGCTCGGCGCAGCTCGCCGCGGAGCACGGCGTCACCGAGCGCACCATCCGCCGCGACGTGGAAGCGCTCCAGGAGGCCGGGTTTCCGCTCTACGACGACCGGGCCGACGGCCGCAAGGTGTGGCGGCTCGTGGAGGGCTACCGGCAGAAGCTGGTGCAGGGCTTCACGCTCTCGGAGCTCGCGGCGCTCTATTTCAGCCGCAACATGCTGTCGTTCCTGGGGCGCGCGCCCTTCGGCCAGGACCTCGAGTCGGCCTTCTCCAAGATCCGCGAGGCGCTGCCGCAGAAGAGCCTGCCGTTCCTGTCGCGGATCCAGGACCTGTTCTCCGCGCGGCCGGACCCGTGGAAGGACTACTCGAAGAAGCAGGACGTGATCGCTGCGCTGATCGACGCCATCCTGCACCAGCGCCAGGCGCGGATCGCCTACTACTCGTTCAACAGCCGGCGCACCAAGTCGTACGAGATCGACCCGTATCGGCTCGTCTACTACCGGGGCGGCCTCTATCTCTACGCGCGCGCCCACGAGTACCAGGAGATCCGCACCTTCGCGGTCGAGCGCGTGCAGCAGGTCGAGGTGCGCGAGGCCGGCTTCGAGATGCCGGCGGACTTCAGCCCGTCCGATTACGCGCGCTCCGCCTTCGGCATCATCGGCGGCCGGGCGGAGACGATCGAGCTCGTGTTCGCAGCCGAGATCGCCGGCTACGTGCGCGAGCGCACCTGGCACGAGAGCCAGACGCTCACCGACGAGCCCGACGGCGGCGTGCGCCTGACGCTCGAGGTCGCGCCCAGCTTCGATCTCAAGGCCTGGATCAAAGGCTTCCTGCCGCAGGTCGAGGTGGTCCGGCCGCCGGGGCTCCGCGACGAGATCGCCCGCGAGCTGGAGGCCGCGCGCAGGGCCTTCCCCCCGCCCGCGGGGGGCTAGAATGGGGCGCGGGATGAGCCAGCTCGAGACCTTCAGCAACCCCAAGCCCGGCCGCGACTACCAGATCGAGCACACCTGTCACGAGTTCACCTCGGTCTGCCCGAAGACGGGCCAGCCCGACTTCGCGACGCTGCGGATCCGTTACGTGCCCGACCGGCTGTGCGTCGAGCTCAAGAGCCTGAAGCTCTATCTCCAGGCCTATCGCAACCAGGGCATCTTCTTCGAGGCCGTCGTCAACCGGATCCTCGACGACCTGGTCCAGGCGATGAAGCCGCGGCGGCTCACCGTCGAGGGCGATTTCCGCGTCCGCGGCGGCATCTCGTCGGTCGTGACCGCCAGCCACGAGACGCGGCGCCGGTCCACCAGGAGAAAGACGTGAATCCGCTCACGATTTTCGCGAGTCGCTTCGTGGCCGGGGAGCGGCCGCAGGACGCGGTCCGGGTGGGGGAGCGGCTGCAGGCGAAGGGGATCAAGGCCACCTTCGACAAGCTCGGCGAGGACGTCCACGACCAGGGTGCCGCCCTGCGCGCGACCACGGCCGCCTGCGAGCTGCTGCGCCTCATCCCCGCGGGCATCGAGCGCAACACCTCGATCAAGATGTCGTCGATGGGGCAGCAGATCTCGCGCGAGCTGTGCCTCGAGAACGTCTCGAAGATACTCGACGCGGCGCGCGAGACGGGCGGCTTCGTGCGGCTGGACATGGAGGGCTCGAAGCTCACCGAGAGCACGATCGGCATCTTCCACGAGCTCAGGAAGCGCCACGAGAACGTCGGGATCGTGCTGCAGGCCTCGCTGCACCGCACGCCGGACGACGTGAAGGAGGCGATCCGCCGCAAGGACCGGGTGCGGCTGTGCAAGGGCGCCTACAAGGAGCCTGCCGGCGTCGCGATCCAGGACATGGCGGACATCCGCAAGGCGTTCACCGCCTGCGCCGAGGAGCTGCTCGCGAAGGGGAGCTACCCGGCGATCGCGACCCACGACGAAGAGCTCGTGGCCCGCACGATCGACTTCAGCCGCGCGCAGGCCATCCCGCCCGCCCGCTTCGAGTTCCAGATGCTCTACGGCCTGCGACCCCGCCGCTGGGAAGGTCTCGTGGCCGAGGGCTTCAACATGCGCGTCTACGTCCCCTTCGGCACCCACTGGATCCCGTACTTCTATCGGCGACTCCGGGAGCGGAAGGAGAACGTACTGTTCGTGTTCCGAAACCTGTTCCGTTGACAAAGGAACCGCACGACCGACGCCGTCCATCTCGTCAACCCTCGCTCATCGCCAGCGGGAGCGAGGCTTGACGAGGGGCGTATGAAAGCCGTCGTCTACCACGGCAAGGACGACCTGCGCGTCGAGGACGTGCCCATCCCCGAGCCGGGACCGGGCGAAATGCTGGTGCGCGTCGACGCGTGCGGGATCTGCCCCACCGACTTGAAGAAGATCGAGAAGGGCCTGCTGCCCGGGCCGCGCATCTTCGGCCACGAGATCGCGGGAACGGTCGCGGCGCTCGGCTCGGGTACGCGCGCGTTCCGCGAGGGAGAGCGCGTCGTGGTGCACCACCACGTCCCCTGCGGCGACTGCTTCTACTGCGCACGGCGCCTCTACGCGCAGTGCCCCGCCTACAAGAGGAACGGCACGACCGCCGGTTTCGAGCCCTCGGGCGGCGGCTACGCGGAATACGTGCTCGCGCTCGACTGGATCGTCGCGCGGGGGACGATCCCGATCCCGGACGGCGTCCGCGCCGAGGAGGCCGCCTTCGTCGAGCCGGTGAACACCTGCCTCAAGGCGGTGCGCAAGGCTGGCGTCGCGAAGGGCGAGTTCGTCCTCGTCGTGGGGCAGGGGCCAATCGGCCTGCTGCTGATGCAGATCGCCCGCGCCGCGGGCGCGGAGGTGGCGGTCTCCGACGGGCTCACGGGGCGGCTCGCCCTGGCTCGCGCTCTGGGCGCGCCGCTGGCGCTCGACGCGGCCACGGACGTGGTGGGGGACGTACTGGCGCTCACCTCTGGCCGTGGGGCCGACTGCGCGCTCCTCGCCGCGCCGGGGCAGGCGGCATTTGAGCAGGCGGTGGGCGCCACGCGCCCGGGGGGCCGGATCCTCTCGTTTGCCGCGACGTCGCCGGGCGAGTCGGTCGAAGTCGACCTGGGACGACTCACCAACCTCGAGAAGGACCTGCTCACGGCCTACAGCTCGTCGATCGACGTGCAGCAGGAGGCGGCCGAGCTGGTGTGGAGCCGCACGGTTCGCGTGGCCGAGCTCGTCAGCCACCGGCTTCCCGTCGCCCGCGGCAGGGAGGCCTTCGAGCTCGCGATGGGCCGGGCGCCGGGGACGCTGAAGGTCCTCCTCGACGGTAGCGCGCCTTCATGACGCGGCGAATGAGGGCGGCGGTGGTGCACGGGCGCGAGGACGTCCGCGTGGAGAGTGTCGAGCTGCCCCGGCCCGGCCCCGGTGAGGTGCTGCTGCGCACGCGCGCGGCGCTCACTTGCGGGACGGACGTCAAGGTCTACCGGCGCGGGTACCACGCGCGGATGATCCAGCCGCCCGCCCTCTTCGGGCACGAGATCGCGGGTGTCGTCGAGGAGGTGGGTCCCGGGGTCCTGAGCGTGAAGCCCGGGACGTACGTCGTGGCCGCCAACTCGGCGCCGTGCGGCGCCTGCGGCTACTGCCGGGACGACCGCGCCAGCCTGTGCGACGACCTCCTGTTCTGGAACGGCGCATACGCGGAGTTCGCCCGCATTCCGGCCCGGATCGTGGAGCGCAATCTCCTGCCGCTCGAGCCGGGAATGAGCTTCCGGGACGGCGCGCTCGTGGAGCCGCTCGCCTGCGTCGTCCGCGGCATCGAGGCGAGCCGCGTGCGCGAGGGCCAGACGCTGGTGGTGATTGGCTCCGGGGCGATCGGACTGATGCTGGTGGCGCTCGCGCGCCTGCGGGGCGCCTCGGTCGTCGTCGTAGGGCGCAACCCGGATCGCCTGCGCCGGGCCACGGAGATGGGTGCGACGCTGGCGATCGACGCTTCCTCCGGCCCGGGCCTCTTGGAGCGGCTCCGGGCGTGCGGGCGCTCTGGCACCGGTCCCGACGTGGTGATCGAGGCCGCGGGTCTCGCCGAGACGGCCGAGATGGCGATCCACGTGGTGCGCAAGGGCGGTCTCGTGAATCTGTTCGCGGGCTGTCGGGCGGACGCGCGCGTGGCTTTCGACGCGCAGCGGCTTCACTACGAGGAGCTGACCGTCACCTCGACCTTCCACCACACGCCGGCGAGCTTCCGTGAGGCCCACCGCCTGATCGCGGACGGTCAGATCAGGGCAGAAGCTTTCGTCACCGCGTCCGCGTCGCTCGAAGACCTGCCCGAGGTGCTGCGACACATGGCCGCGGGCGGCGACGGCCTGAAGACGGCGATCCTGCCCTGGGGGGAGTGAAAAGAAAGGGGCGCGACGCTCGCGCCCCTCTTACGGCCGCCCGTACGCCTGCCTCGGGCGCTTCTACTTCTTCGCCTTTCCGGCCTTCCTGCGGGCGGTCTTCTTCTTCGCAACCTTGCGCGCCTTCGACTTCCGCGCGGGCTTCCTGGCCGCCTTCTTCGCGGTCTTGCTCTTCGCCGTCTTCTTCTTGGCGGCCTTCTTCTTGGAAGCCTTCTTCCGGGCGGGCTTCTTGGTCGCCTTTCGGATCGCTTTCCTGGCCTTCTTCACGGCCTTCTTGACGTTGGCTCCGATGACGCTGCCCGCGGCCGCAAACGCTTCCTTGGCTTCCGCAAACGCGTCGGCCACGGTCGGCTCGGGCTTGGGGGCGTCCATCCCCGAAGTGGGTTCGTCCTGCATGCGATCTCCTCCAGCAGATTCGATGCGGTGCCGGCTCACCCTCGGAGCCGAGCCCCGGATGTCAGACGACTGCGCGACGTGGGCGAAGTTTCCCCCCGACCGCCCTCGCCGTCAAGGCGAAAAGGCTCACGCACGTCGACTGGCGTTCAGTTGAGCGTCAGACCGGTCGGCAGATCGGCGAGAACGCCGCAGTCGCCACACAGCATGTAGCCGCGTCCGAACTCGTTTCCGATCGGTATCGCCCGCAAGTCGATGGCGATGACCCTGCCGCTGCGGGCCACGGACAGAACGGGCGACCGGCACAGGGGGCAGTGCGCCTCGATGGCGTTCGGGATGCTGGTGCCCATGTCCGCTCCTTTCCGAAGGCCTAGGTGGCCCCGTCTCAATCACTTCGACGGCAAAGGCACCAAAAGGTTCACGCCGAGCGCGCTGCGACACATGCTTTTGCCTCGCCTCCCCGAAGTCGAGACAAGTCAGCGTGTTGGAGTGGCTGGATCAGTTCGCCGAGAGCACGTACAGCGAGACCGACAGGGGTGGCGAGACGAGCGTCGCCGGGGCCTCCTCGAGCGAGGTCTCGTGAATCGCGACGGCGCGCGGCTGACCCGGAGCGTTGTGCGCCCGCGCGTCCGGGCCCGCCATCAGGAAGCGGCGCGCCCCGCCGGTGAGGCGGGCCCCGCGCAGGTCGAGGGCGAGCGTGCGCTCCTCGCCGGTCGGGTTCACGATCGCGATCGTCAGATCGCGCTTGTCCGCGGTCCACGCCGCGGCGACGTCGAGCGGCAGATCCACCCCGGTCACGCGCACCGGCAGCGTCCCGAACCAGCGCCGGTAGAGGGCGAGCGCCACGCCCGTCGCCTCCAGCTCGGCTCCCGTCGGTGTCGTCTTGATCGCGCCGATCACGTTCACGGTCTGGGCGTAGTTGGCCATCACGTAGATGTCGCTGTTGCGGAAGAGCTCGTGCAGGCCGGCCGCGATCCCCAGGCCGTCCTGCAGGAAGTAGCGCGTGCCGAGCTCGCCGTACTCGTTGGGCCCGTACCAGTAGTTCCACTCGTCGAGCGCGATCCGGATGTCGCGGCCCGCGAGCGCCTTGATCTCGCGGCGGTAGGCCCGATGGGCGTCGGCGACTTTCTTGATTCCGTCGCGCGCCTGCGCCACGTGAGCCGGCACCTCGGGCTTGCTCTGCCAGTAGAGGTGCTCGCTGAGGTAGCTCATGTGGCGGCTCGCGTCCGTCAGCATCGTCTGGCTCCACTCGCCGAGCGCGCCCACCGCCACCGGCACGATCGACGGGTCCTCGGCCCGCATCGCGTCCACGATCTGGCGGTGCTTCTCGACGTACTTCGCGAGCGGCATGTGGCCGAGCTGCCAGTCGCCGTACATCTCGTTGCCGATCGCCCACAGCTTGATCTTGAACGGCGCCGGGCTGCCGTTCTCGGCGCGGCGCCGGCCCTGCGGCGTCGTCGCGGCCCCGTTCGCGTACTGGACGAGCCCGGCCGAGGACGCGGCCCCGGCGAGGCCCGTGTTCACGGCCACGTAGGGCTCCGCCCCGATCTCCCGCATCAGCGCCATGAACTCGTGGAGGCCCACGTCGTTCGACTCGATGCCCTTCCACGCGGGGTTCTTCCGCGGCGGGCGGCGGTCGCGCTCGCCGATCCCGTCCTGCCAGTCGTAGCCGCTCACGAAGTTGCCGCCCGGCCAGCGGTAGACGGGGGAGTCGAGCTCCTTGAGCAGCGCGAGCGTGTCGGCGCGCCAGCCCATCACGTTGTCGGCGGGCATGAGGGAAGCCGTGCCGATCACCAGCGTTCCCGTGCCCCGCGCCACGATCTCGAGGCGGCCGTTGTCGGTGGTACCGCCGGCGCGGAAGCGCAGCGCGTGCTTCGCGAAGTCCGTGCCGAGGCTCTCGATCACGACCGTCTGGCGGTCGCTCGCGCCTCCTCCCCAGGCGAGGCTCACCTCGACGGGCCCGACTCCCCCCTCGCCCCGCAGCACGACCCGGCCGACGTACTCGCGCCCGGCCACGAGCCCGAGCCGCTCCTG
>Ga0209341_10005368_pt1 | contig 11611 bp, 9 predicted proteins | sample RifCSP13_2_FD_184020 | JGI IMG/M metagenome (GOLD analysis project Ga0209341, IMG submission 184020) | Soil microbial communities from Rifle, Colorado - Rifle CSP2_sed 13_2 (SPAdes) (version 2) | ecosystem: Environmental > Terrestrial > Deep subsurface > Rock core/Sediment | place: Rifle...
CGCGCGGCGCCGGGCCCACACCGGCGGCTCGGCCACCTTGCGGCGGATCCAGATCGTAAAGAAGGCCGGGATCACGCCCATCACGAAGAGCCAGCGCCAGGCCTCCTCGCCCAGCGGCAACACACCGAGGATCAGCGCGGCGAGGATGGCGGCCAGGATGTAGCCCAGGGCCCAGCCGGACTGCATAATGCCCACCGCCTTGGTGCGATGCTCGGCAGGCCAGGTCTCGCTCACCAGCACCGCACCGGAGGCCCACTCGCCGCCCATGCCGATCCCCAGCAACGCGCGCCACATCAAGAGCTGGAGCAGGCTCTGCGACGTCGCCGCACCCAACGAGCAGATGGAGAAGATCAGGATGGTCCCCATCAACGCCCGGGCGCGGCCCACCCGATCCGCGATGGTGCCGAAGAGGATGCCGCCGCCCGCGGACACTAACAGCGTGATGGTGCCCAAGAGCCCCGCCGTGGCATCGCCGAACTCGAAGTAGGCCTTGAGCCGTCCGATCGCCATCACATAGAGCAGGAAGTCCATGGCGTCGAGCATCCAGCCGGCCTTGGCGGCCAGCAGGGCGCGCCACTGCTCCGGCGTGATGGTGCGGTACCAGGGAGGGGACATCACAAGGCACCAAAGGAGCAGCCGCGGACCGCCCGGGTCAAGCCGGGCTTGACGCTCGACGGCGAAGGCCCTGCTCCCATCTTCGCTTCGTCACGCGATGAGTTCTTCTACCGGGTGGTGGACGCCCAGATCCGCTTCGTGCGGGACTCGACCGGCAAGGGGGTCTCCCCGGTGTTGCACCAGGCCGGCCGCAACCTGCCGGCTTCCCGGATGCCGTAGACGTAAATGCCGTACGGCAGTCACCTGCCGTACGGCATCTCGCGGAAAACCCGCCCGGCGTCAGCGCTGCACGTTCGCCAGGTCCGTCACCGCGCCAACCAAGGTTCGCACCTTCGCCGCGTCCGCCGCGCCGGCGGCGTCCGCGCTCAACCGCGTGGCCAGCTCCGACAGCGCCGTCCGCCGCCGGTCCCCGTTGGCTCGCTCGGCGCCGGCCAGGGCCGTGCGCGCGGCGGCGATGTTCTCGGTCGCGAGCCCGCTCGACCGCTCGAGCTGATCCAGGTAGGCCCGCGCCAGCGCGAAGCTTGGCGGCCACACGAACTTGGGCTGCCCCTGGGCATTCAAGTACTCGAGCCGCACCGTCTCGGCCGCGTCCACCCATTTGCATCCGCGTCGAGTCCACCGGACCACGATCGTGGAATGCGATTTCCTTGGGATGCCCGGGGTCGGTCCAGTCGAAGATGGAAATGCCGCCCTGGTACCAGCCCTGCACCATGATGTCCCGGCCAGGGATGGGAATCAGGGAACCGTTGTGGGCCACGCAGTTCTCCAGCGGGGTCTGCGGCGCCGCCATCTTGTAGTAGCTCTGGAAGCCCATCTTGCGGCCCGTGAGAGTGAAGATGGCGTCCCCGCCCCACTCGTACTTGTCGGTCGCGCGGCACTTGGGCGCGCCGCCTCCACCCCATTCGTCGGTGAACAGGATCTTGGTGGCGTCGTTGTTGAAGGTCGCCGAGTGCCAGTAGGCGAAGTTGGAGTCGGCTACCGCATCCAGGCGTATCGGATTCGCCGGGTCGCGGATATCGAGCAGCAGCCCGTAACCGCCGCAGGCGCCGCCCGCGAGGCCGACCTCCGGGTACAGCGTGATGTCGTGGCACTGGTTGGGGCCGCTGGGCGGACGGATCTCCGGCTGGCCGAACGTCGCCGCGACGATCTGGTCGAGCGATCCGCGGAGGGCCGCGCTGTCCGCGCCGGTGGGCGACCCGGTGCCGCCACGGGCCTTCACGATGCTGTCCAGCAACGGGGTCACGAATCCGGACCCCAGGACGACTTCTCGCCCGCGCCGCATGGCGATGAACCCACCGACCCGGCGGGCCGAATCCAGCGCCGCCTGTTGCGCCGCGATGTCTTCCGGCGCTTCGCCATGACGCGGCGCCGGCGCCAGGTCCTGGAAGATCCGCGGGGAGCTCACGACGGCCGCTTGCTCGGGGTGCGCCAACGGCACCTTGATCACCTCGATCCGGAACAGCGCGGAGCTGGGGTCTTCCTCCGGGTACAGGCGCGAGCAGCCCGGCAGCTCGTTGGGCGAGCGCACGCCGGCCGAGCCGGAGATGTAGATGTAGACGTTCTCCGCATCCTGGGGGTCCACCAGTACGCTGTGCGTATGGGAGCCGCGGCAGGTCTGCACGTTCCCGATGTACTTCGGGTCGGTGATGTCGGTGATGTCGAAGATGCGGATCCCGCGAATCCGGTGGTGGCTCACCGTGTCGCGCACGCCCTCGGTGCCGCAATCGAGCCGGGCGGACGGCGCCTCGGCGGACACGAACAACAGGTTCCGGTAGACGGAGACGTCGCTCTGCGAGGCCGGGCACAGGTAGCCCTTCACCAGCGTGGGCGCGGTGGGCCGGGAAATGTCCCAGACCTGGAAGCCGTTGTAGTTCCCCTGAAGCGCGTAGCTCCCGAGGAACGCGAGATCCGAGTTGGTCACGCCGGCGAACCCGGGCGGCGAGGGCACATTCGACAGGAGGCGCAGATTCCAGATGGCCTCACCGGCACCCGTCAATCCGGGCTTGAGACCGACGCGCGGGTCCGGCCTCGGTGGCATGGTGGACATGGCCGACGCCATGGCCGGCGACGGGTTGGCGGCCGGCGGCATCGCAGACTGGCTGGCGCACGCCCCGGCCAACAGGAGCAGCGGCACGAACAACGTGGAGGGGGTTCGCATCGTTACCTCAGTGGGAGGGTCACGAGCATCTGCTGCATCCGCTCGATCTCGGTCGTCTGGTCGGCGTAGATGTCCGAGGTGAACTTATACACCGCTTCATCCTGCCCCGCGCCGGGCGCGTTGAACACCTGCTCGACCATGGTCACGGCCCCCCGGTGGTGCTGAATCATGAACCGGAGGAAGAGCCGGTCGAACTCCCCGCCCCGGGCCTGGTCGAGTTGCGCCATTTGCTCATCGGTGAGCATGCCCGGCATCATCATCTCGTGCTCGGCGCCGTGCATCATCATCTTCACCGGCATGGGTTTGGCCTCGGGCACCGGCTGATTCCGGTCCTTGAGCCACGCCTGCATCAGCGTGATCTCGTCGGTCTGGGCGTTGATGATCCGCTCGCAGAGCCGGCGGATGGCGTCGCTGGCGTCATGCGTCGGCGCCCAGCCGGCCATGACGATGGCCTGGGCGTGGTGACTGATCATGCCGGTGATGAAGTGGACGTCAGCCTCGGTAAACGGGTAGCGACCGGGGTAGGCAGGCTCCTGGGCGGAGGGCCGGCCCGCGACCTGTCCGCGGGCCGGCGCGTGCAGGGCCGCGAGGCCTAGCCCCAAGAGCACGGCGGTGCGCGTCACCCGGGCTGCGGGGCGTACTGGGATCATTTGGTTCACCTCATCTCCGTGCGCAGCAGGCGTTCGGGGGCGTGGAGCGCCCCAGCCCAGCCGCAGTATGAAGGTAACCCGCGCTCTACGCATCGCTACCGCGTCCGGTTGCCTTCCAGGATCCCATCCACCCGGTCCACCACATCCTGCCAGTGCGCCCTCGCGACGCCGGCGGGCGCCGCGGTGGCCGCGGCCCGGGCCTGCGCCTGGATCGCCCGCAGCTCGCGCCGGGCCAGCGCCGGGAGATCGCTCCGTTGCACGTTGATGGGACCGACCAGCGGTGACGGAGGCGGACCCGGTGGACCTTGGGCACCGCCGCCCGGCCCCGCGGCGGCCGGCTGCGGCGGCCTGACGAGCGACTCCAACCGCTCCAGATAGACGCGCTGCAGCGCCCGCCGGTTCGCATCCAACCTGGCGGAGGTGTCCGCCGCCCCCGCGCCCCACACGGCGGTCCGCAACTCGCGCAGGTATTCATCCGCGGTGTACGGGTTCGCGGGCTCCGCCAGGCGCAGCAACCGCCGCCCATCCAGGAGCTGGGTCATCACGCCAGTCTGGCGCCCCAGCAACGAGGTAGCACCGGACGGTGGTCCCAGCTTGGCGAGAATGTCGTCCGGGGCGAGCCAGGCGGGCGTGCGGAAGACCTGCTCGCGCAGGAAGCGCAGTGCCGCGCGCTGCCGCGCGCGTGGGACGAACGTGTACACCGCGCCGTCTTCATCGGCCGTCTTGAAGTCCACGTTGACTCCGCCGATCAGCGTCACCACGTGGCCCATGTAGAGGCCCCACATGGAGAGGGCCTCGCCGTACAGCTCCTGGAGATCCTCGTAGTCCTCGCCGCTCTTGGTGGTCCAGGCAACCAGGTTGGGCACCACGCGCCGCAGATTGGCCACCGCGTATTGGCTGGCGCTCACCGGATCGCCACTGCCGACGTCCTCCGTCTGTGCCCGCGGATCGATGTTGGAGAGGAACTGGGGCACGTACCGGTAGCGCCACGGCCCCACGGGCGCCATCAACCAGCCATTGAGCGTCGCCTGCTCCTCTTCCGGCGTCGCGGCACCGGGCAGCACCCGGTAGCCCCACCTAATGATGAAGTCGTCGAACGGTCCCAGCTTGCGAATAAAATCGTTGGGTTCCAGGCCGTCCCCGGGCTGCGCCACGTAGTTCTGGCGGGCGTAGTCCATGATGGTGGCCGAAATGCCGTAGCGTTTGACGAAGGCCGCGTTCCGCAGCGAGTCCACCGGATACAGGCTGGAGGCGAACATGTTGTGCTGTAGCCCGATGGCGTGCCCGACCTCGTGGGTGATCACCTTGCGCAGGGTCTCACCGAGGAACGCTTCGTCCAGATCAAGCGTGCGGGCCGCCGGATTCGCCGCGCCGGTCTCCAGCACCAGGCGGTTGCGGTAGGACCGCAGGTGGTTGTGATACCAGGTGATGTCGCTCTCGATGATCTCGCCGGTGCGCGGATCCGACGTGCTCGGTCCCACCGCGTTCCGCACCAGGCTCGCCGCCCAGCGCACCACCGAGTAGCGGATGTCCTCGGGGTCCCACTCCGGATCCTCAGCGCGCGACGGCGGGTCCGCGGCGAGGATAGCGTCCTTGAAGCCGGCCGCCTCGAAGGGCTTCTGCCAATCTTCGATGCCCTGCCGCACGTATTTCCGCCATTGGGCCGGCGTTGCCGGATCGATGTAGTACACGATGGGCTTCACCGGCTCCACCAGCTCGCCGCGGGCGTACGCCACCGGGTCCTTGGGCTCCAGCCGCCAGCGCCGGATGAACCGCTGGGTCGCCGCCTTGTACTCGTCCAACCCGTAGTTGATCCGCGACACCGTGAAGAAGCCGACGCGCTGGTCCGCGTAGCGGGGGCGCATGGGCCGCTGGGGGAGCAGCACCAGGGATTGCCGCATTTCCAGGGAAAGGGTCCCCGTGCGCGGTTCGGACGGAGGCTCCCCGGCGTCATAGGTCTGCGTGTGCCTCACCTCCACGTTGAGCGGGAACGCGCGGACGGCGCTGATGTAGCTCCGCGCCGGATCCAGCCTGCGGACCTGATAGGTCCGCCGCTGCGCCGGCGAGAGGCCGGAGATGCCCGGCGTGTCGCCCCCAAAGAAGTCGGTCACGTCCAGCACGTAGGTCGCGCTGTCCTTCCCGAACGCCTGGATGGGAAACGCGCCGATGATCGGCCCCACATTGTTGCTCGCCACCGAGAGCGCGATCGGCAGGGAATCATCCGCCACCGCGTTGAAGCTCACGCCGCGCAGCAGCATCGAGTGGTTGTGCCGCTCCCAGCGAACCACCTGCTCCTCCACCGACGTCCCGGCCGACGTAAACCCGCCGAAATTCGGGGGGACGCCGGCGATCCGGCTCACCAGCAGGAAATCCCGCCCGCGCAGCGAGTCGGGTACCTCGAAGAACCACCGATCATCCACGTGGTGGACGGTGATGCCGCCGGAATCCGTAACGGCCCGCGGAGGGATCACGTCCGCATACGGCCGGGGTGCGCGGCGCGCTTGCTGGCCGGAGGACTGCTGGCCCGCCGGAGGCGTGGGTGGCTGCTGGCCGGCGGCCGGCAAGGCGACGGACAAGAGACTCGATAGTACTACAACGGGACATCGCATACTCAGCTCCTTCGCTCAGTCATGGTGCGCCGACGGCCGCCTCGGCCGCCCGGGCCGCCTTCCGCCCCTCCTCCACGTCCACCAGGAACAGCAAAGCCCCGCCTGCCACGAAAAACCCGATCACCGACAGCACGGCGCCGCGGCTCGAGCCGGTGAGCGCGATCATCAGGGCGAACACCGCGGGCCCTGCGATCCCGGCGAACTTCTCGAAGACCGCGAACAGGCCGAAGAACTCGCCGGACTCGTGGGCGGGGATGAGGCTGCCGAACAGGGACCGCGACAGCGCCTGGGTTCCTCCCTGCACCATCCCGACCAGCATCGCCAGGATGAGAAAATGCGTGGGGGTGGTCATGTAGTAACCGAGCACCGAGATGCCGACGTACACGGCGAGCCCCAGGATGATGGCCCGTTTGGGGCCGATGCGGCCGGCGAGCATCCCGAACAGGAACGCGAACGGGATCCCCACGAACTGCACGATGACGATGGCCGTGATCATCACCGTCCGGTCGATGCCCAGCTCGGTGCCGTACACCGTGGCCATGCGGATGATGGTCCCGATGCCGTCATTGTAGATCAAGAACGCCACCAGCAGGATCAGGGCATGGCGGTAGCGGCGGAGCTGGCCGAAGGTGTGCCGGAGGCGCCCCAGCCCGGCGCGCAGCGGGCCCATCCGCCGCTCGGCCTCGCTGACCAGCCGCACCGCCGGCTCGGGGACCCGCCGGAACAGGGGAATGGAGAAGAGCAGCCACCACACGGCTACCGCCACGAACGCCAGCCGGGACGGCAGCGACGCCTGCTCCGGCGTCGGGCTCGTGGGCACGCCAATCCACTGCGGATTCTGGATCACGGCCAGGACCGCGGCGAGCAAGAGGCCGCCGCCCACGTATCCCAGGGCGTACCCCGCGCTCGAAACCCGGTCCATCTCCGGCCCGCGGGCGACGTGCGGCAGCAAGGCGTCGTAAAACACAAAGCTGCCGTTGGCGCCGATGTTGGCCAGGACGAACAAGATGGCGGCGAGGAGCCAATTGCCCTGTCCGATGAAGTACATCATGGCCACGGCGGCGGCACCCAGCCCCATGAACGTGCCGAGGAAGCGGCGCTTGACGGGCACGTGGTCCGCAATGGCCCCGAGGATCGGCGCGAGGACGGCGATGACCAGGAGGCCGGCGGTGGTCGCGACCGAGAATCGGAAGGTCGCGGCCGTGGCCGCCAGGCCGGACGCGGCGTAGGCGGAGAAGAAGATCGGGAACACCGCGGTCACGACGATGGTGACCATCGCGGAGTTCGCCCAATCGTACATCGCCCAGGCGCGTTGTTCCGGCGTGCGGAGCCCGAGGCGGGCCAGAAGCCCCCGGGGAGCGCCAACGACCGGCTGGGGAGGGTCGGGAGGCCGAGTCACGCCCGCAAACATGCTCGGTGAGGCGGTCTACCGGGAGAGGTGGGGCGCTTCCACCGTGGTTGGACCCATTGCGCCGGCGGTGGCGGAGGCACTCCGGCGGGCTCGGCGATTACCGCTTACGACAACTCAAAGCCGACCTCGCCCTGACTCCGGAGCAGCGGGTGCTGGGGGCCGAGCGCACGGCGCGTGTGGCAGAGCAGGCGCGGCCGGGGTCCTGAGAACGTCCGCCGATCCCCTAACGACCACCGGACCCAACGATCGCCGGCTGCACCCACGCCATCTGGACTTCTCCGGCATGCACTGGATGGTCCACGGGCCTCGATGACCGGACCCGCGCGCGCACGTAGATTTCGTCTCCGCTGAACGCATACGAGGGCTCGAGGCCCGGCACCTCGGCGAGCACCGTCCCGATATCCGCGCCGTACCGGTGGGTGACCGGGAGCCCGCCGACGTCCGGGACTTCTCGCACCTCCCGGTTGAACCCCGCACGCGTGCCCACGAACTCCGTCAGGTAGGTCACGCCCGGCTCGCCCTCGATGCGCAGGGCCAGCCTCGACCCGGACCGCACGACCTCCGTCAGGACCACGCCGGTGGACGCATAGAAGTCCCCCGCTTCCAACGCGGCGATGATGGCCTCCGGCTCGAGCGCGGGGGCGCGCACCATCACCCACCCTCGCGCCGGACTAGCCCGCGTGGAGTCCATCTGCCCGTAGTGGTGCGCGTCATCCACCGCCAGGCCGTACACCACGTCCCGTCCCCGCGTCAGGCGGTGCGTCAGCACCAGGTCCCAGATGCGGTCCGTGGAGGGGCGGAGGGAATCGCCCCCGTTGTGCACCAGGGGATGGCCGTTGTACACCTCGAAGAACCGCTCACCGTCGAGGTCCATGAGATCCTCGGCGGTCACCGCCCAGCCGAAGTTCGGGTGATTCACGTGCGGAAACATCGGCCGCTCCGTGACCCGCCGCTGCTCGAGCACCGCGGTGATGTTGCGCTGAAGCACGTCGGCCACGCTGGCGCCACCCTGGGGCGGAATGAATTCGGCCACGTTGGTGGCGTTCACGTGGAGCGGCCTCGACTCGAAGCGATCGGTGATCTCTTCACCCTGAATCACCAGGAACCGGCCCGGCTGAGCCACCTGGCTGGCGTACTCGTCGAACCGCTTGAGCCGGACCTCGAGCTGGCCAGCCGCGTTCTCCCGCGTCTCGACCCAATCCTCGCCCAGGAGCCTGCGGTATTCCACGAGGGAGGCGTCGCCCTCCAGTATCGCGTCCACCGCGACCCAACGCTCTGTTTGGGCCAGCACGTTGTGATCGGACACCGAGACGAAGCCGTAGCCCCGATCGCGGTACCCCAGGAGAATGACCTCGGGAAACTGATCCCCGTCGCTCCAATAGGAGTGGGTGTGGAGATTTCCTTTATACCACACTGGGGACGGGCCGCATGCGACCACGCCGAAGGTCACCGCGGCGAGCGTGAAACGGACCAGCCGCGCGAATGCGGGATGGCGGAGGTCTGTCATGCCCACTTTCGTAGCGTTGCAGCCTCGTTGGGTCACGGAACCAGCGTCCAAGAGGTGCTCAAGCCCTCGGTCCGTCAAGACATGGATCGGCGCGGGACGCCCGCCTCGTCCGTCTCGCCCCATCTTGACGCCCCGGGCCCAGGCCATAGGTTGGATGGGTGACTAGACCGATTGGTCTACAGGGAGACGTCGCTCACGCGACCAAGGTCCGGCTGCTTAAGGCGGGGCTCACGCTGTTCCTGAGGCGGGGCTACGCCGACACGGGCGTGCAGGACCTGCTCGATGCCACGAAGGTTCCCAAGGGTTCGTTCTACCACCATTTCAAGAACAAGGAAGACTTCGCCCTCCAGGTGATCGACCGCTACATGGACGCCGTGCACGCGGTACTGGACGCGATCCTCGCCGACACCTCCCGGCCGCCGCTGGATCGAGTGCGCGCGTTCTTCGAGGCGGTACGCGAGAGCTACGCTTCGGAAGGGTACTTGGGTTGCCTCCTGGGCCAGCTTGGGCAAGAGCTGTCGGGTGTGAGCCCCGTGTTCCGCGCCAAGATCGAAGGCTGCCTGCACGCGATCGCCTCGAGCATCGGAGTCTGCCTGGCAGAGGCGGCGCGACAGCGGGATCTGCCTCACGACACCGACCCGCGGCAGCTCGGCGAGATCTTGGTGAACTGCTGGGAGGGCGCCGCGCTCCGCTCGCGTCTGCTGCGCAGCCCGGCCCCGTTACAGGCGGTGCTCGATTTCTACTTCCGCGTGGCCTCGCCCGTATGAGGCTCTTTTTTTGCCCTCGACTAGACCATTCGGTCTAGTCATCGCTTCAAACCGAGGAGGTTCCAATGCCGCGCTCGCTGTGGATGCTCGCCGCGCTGATGGCCCCTGCTGCCGGTGCGCTCGCCGCGCAGGAGACCGACGCCCTCATCCAGAACGCGCTGCGCGCCGCCCCGCCCGCCGTGGCGCAGGGGGCGAGCGTGGTGGACGGGAAGCATGCCGTGCTCCGCCGCGGCTCCAACGCGTGGACCTGCATGCCGGACGATCCTGCCATCCCCGGTGACGCGCCGATGTGCCTCGACGCGCCGTGGTTCGAGCTGATCGACGCCCTCACGAACAAGCGGGCGCCGAAGATCGAGCGCGTGGGCGTGGGCTACATGCTCCAGGGTGATTTCCCCGTGAGTAACGTGGACCCCTATGCCAGCGCCCCCACGCCGGACAATCAGTGGGTTGCCGAGGGCCCCCCGCACGTCATGATGGTGTTCCCGGATTCCAAAACGCTCGACGGATTGCCCACCGACCCGAACGCGGGCGGGCCGTGGGTGATGTGGAAAGGGACGCCTTATGCGCACCTGATGATTCCCACGGCCCCGCGCCGGCCGTAGGGGGACGGACGGAGGCGGACACGCCCGCACGGCCGTGTCCAGGTAACCAGGCCGCTGACTGGTAGACGGCCACGCCGAAGGGCTCGGGGCGCTTCTGTCGGCTTGTGGTCTAAACGCTGAGTGAGTTCGAGGCGCCTCGCGACCACCCGCGGTTTCGAGCGCTGCTGGCAAAGCACGCGAGCCGCTAGCTGGCCGAATCCCCGGCTGGGGTTCCAGGCTTGCTGGATCTCTTTCCATCGAGTATTATCGGATAATATCCAGTGGGAGTATTCGTGCCGGTGTACGACAGGATCTCCATCACCCTGCCCCGCGACGTGTTGGCCGCAGCCGACATGCAGGCGCGCGCGCTGGACCGCTCGCGGAGCTGGCTGGTGGCTGAGGCGCTACGGCGGTACCTGCGTGCGCCGAGCGTTTCCGCGCCCGGCCGCGTAAGCGAGCCGGCGCCCGTCGCCTACGCCGCTCGAGAGGTGGCGGAAGCTCGCACCCGGCACCTGGCCGCCGAGATGCAGCTTCCCGCTGAGGAACGACTGCTCCGGGCGGAGCAGCTGGGACAGTTGGCGCGACAGGCTCAACGGCGCGGGCGCCGGCAGCAGGTCATTGCCTTCGACACCTATGAGGACTTCTACGAATGGAAGAAGGCGCGCCTGGTTGGGGCGTAGGACCCAGGATCAAAGCACTTCAGGTATGCGCCGCCCTCAACGCGGCCGGGGCCAAATACCTCGTGATTGGTGGCGTCGCGTGCGTCCTCCACGGGTACGCCCGGGCCACCACGGACGTGGATATTCTGATCGAACGGACCCGGGAAAACGCGGAGCGCGTCCTCGCGGGCCTCTCGACCATCGGGTACGGCTTCGCGCGAGAGTTGGTCCCGGAGGAGATCCTCAAGCGCCCCATCTTCGTGATCGGGGACGACCCGGCGGTGGATATCTTCCTGGTGGCGTGGAGCGTGAAGTACGATCAGGCCGTGAAGCAATCCTCAGTCGTCCACGTAGACGGCGTGCCGGTACCGCTGATTGGCCTCGACGACCTGATCGAAACCAAGCGCACCGGGCGGCCCTTGGACGCGGCGGACATCGAGGCGCTGGAGCAGATCAAGCGGCTGCGCGGCGAGGGATCTGGCCGGCCGCGACCCGCTGAGTAATTCGTGATTCCGGACGAGCGGTTGCGCTCGCCGGTGCCCATCCTGCCTATTTGTCCCCCATGACCGGCCGACTCTGCACCGGCTGCGGCCGCTCCACTCCCGAGGCGGCCCTGCGCTGCCCCTCGTGCAACGCCTTGCTCCCACCGCTGAC
>Ga0209341_10005369_pt1 | contig 11611 bp, 8 predicted proteins | sample RifCSP13_2_FD_184020 | JGI IMG/M metagenome (GOLD analysis project Ga0209341, IMG submission 184020) | Soil microbial communities from Rifle, Colorado - Rifle CSP2_sed 13_2 (SPAdes) (version 2) | ecosystem: Environmental > Terrestrial > Deep subsurface > Rock core/Sediment | place: Rifle...
GCTCGCCCCTCGAGCCCCAGCCACACGAGCGCCGCGAGGATGAGCACTCCGGCGGGAAGCCAGACGTCGGTGGGACCGAGCAGTGCCCGGACGAGCCTCCGGCAGAAGGCCGCGACGGAAGCCGTGATCGACGAGACGGTGCTCATGCGCAACCGAAGACCTTAGCACAGGCGGTCCGCTCGAGGCCCCGCCTGGCGTTGCGGCAGACCGCGAAGCTTCGCGCGGCGCCTCTACGCGAACAGGTGCACGAGACGCTCGAGTGCGCCGTGCAGCGCGGCGAGCAGGCCGTGCGAGCCAGCGAGCGCCCCACCGACAGCCACGGCCAGGGCGACCCGGACCACCAGAGCGCGCGGGACGAGGCCCCGGGGTGAGAGCCTCTCCTGGAACGACCGCGGCGATCCCCCGACCAGGGCGTGGACGCGCGAGGAGAGGCTGCCCTCGTGATGGAAGCTCGCAACCGCGACTTCGAGCCGGCCCCCCGCGGGGACGAGCCGGGCAACCTTGAGGATCGCGCGCGCGAGCACGGTGGGAGAGACCCGTCCGCAGGCACGGGCGTCTGCGGCCGCCTCCGCGGCCTCGAGGAACTCCGAGCGCAGGCGGCGGCCCCCGCTGGTCAGGGCGAGAGCATCGGGGGACGCGACCAGCAGCAGGCGCTTCAGGTTGTCCCGCGCGTCGAGATGCGCGAGCTCGTGCGCCAGGACTGCGTCCAGCTCCTCCGGGCTCAGTGCTCCGAGCACCTGCTCCGACAGCAGCAATCGCGCCCGCCACACGCCCGCGAGGGCCGCCACCGGGAAGGGATGGGCGGCACGCGAGGCCGGAAGCGGCAGACCGCCCATCTCGCGGCCGCTGCGGAGGAAGAGGGCGACGACCCGCCGGCTGCGGACCCAATCCCGTGCGGCCGAGCCGGTGCGCAGGATGACGACAGCGACGCCCAGCAGGGCGAGAGCCGGGAGCACGGGGCCGGGCGACTCGGCGGTCGAGCGCGGCTCGAAGACGAGCCACGCGAGCGCCGCGAGCCCCGCGGCCACGAGGCCGGCGGCCGACGGGAGGAGGGCGAGCCTCAGCAGGCACCTCGCCCGGGCCCCGGGCGCGAGCGGGGCGAGCCGCGAATGCCACGTCCGGTGCCACCAGGCGACGAGCAGGCAGGCGACCGACGATGCGACGACGTGCGTCGCGAGCGCCGCCGCGAGGCCCAGCGTCCAGAACCTCACCTGCGCTCCTTCCTGCGGCGCAAGGCGCGCTCTTTCTCGCGCACCAGGCGCTCCAGCTCCGGGAGCAGGGCGCGGTCGTGCTCACCGACCGCGTCCACGAGGGACGCCAGGAGCGGCGTGGGCTCGGATCCGCGGCGGAAGAGCCGGCCGAGCAGGGCGCGCACCTGCGAGGCCCCGAAGGCCTCGCGCGTGGCGCGCGGGGCGTAGCGGAAGGCCCGGCCCTCCGGCTCGCGGTCCAGAAGACCCTTCTTGAACAGGCGGTCGAGAGTCGTCATGACGGTCGTGTAGGCGAGCTCGCCCCCGAGAGCGGCGTGCGCTTCCCGAACCGTGACGGCCGAGCAGCGCCGCCACAGGTAGTCGAGAACGCGCTGCTCGAGCGGGCCGAGGTGCATGGGCGGTCAGTATCCACCGCCGGGAGCGCCAGGGGCAAGACGGCCCTCGTCAGAACCTCACCGCGAGCGAGAGAATGCCGGTGATGCCGGGCGCGAGCACGGCGCGGCTGTCCGGGCTCACCAGGTACGCCTCGTCGAGCAGGTTCCGCCCGAGCGCGCTCACTTCGACCCGAGACCCGAGACGTGCGCCCACGCTCGCGTCGAGGAGGGTGTAGCCGGGGCGGGGCTGCTCGGTGGGGCCGGGGTCGTCCAGGCTCCCGTAACCCGCGAGCCGCACCCAGGTCCATGCGCGGCCGAGCTCGCGGCGCAGCCGGAGCGTGAGGGTCGCAGGCGGGATGCCGTCGAGGTTCGCGCCGTCGTCCAGGACTTCGCCCGTCAGCAGATGGGCGGTCGCCTGAAGCGACAGCTTCCAGGGCAGTCGCGTCTGGACCTCGGCTTCGATGCCCCTGATCCGGGCCTCACCCCGGTTGCGGAACAGGAAGAAGTCGGTCTCCGTCTGGTAGCGCTCGATCAGGTCCTGGATGTCGTACTGGTACGCGTAGAGCGCTGCCCGCAAGCCGTCGCGCGAGTAGCGCAGCGCCAGGTCGAGCTGCAGGCTCGTCTCGGGAACGAGGTCGGGGTTGCCGGTGATCAAGCCGCGGCCGGTGGGGCCCCGGAAGTAACGGTCGGAGAGCGTGGGGTCCCGAAAGCCGTGCGCCATCTGCGCGGTGGCCGAGAGGCGTCCGGGCGAGCCGAGCGTCAGCGCGGCGTAGCCGGAAAAGGCCCCGTTGTCCGTGCCCCGGTCGCCGAAGTAGCCGCCTTCATTCGTCGTGGTGACGAGGTCTCCACGCAGCCCCGCGGAGATCGAGAGGATCCGGCTCACCGGAGCCTCGACGCTCGCGTAGAGCGCCGCGTCGACGCGGCGTGCGTCCTCGATCGACACGAACTCCGTGTGGCTCGCCAGGCTGCCGCCGCTGTCGAACTGCTCGCGAACCTCCAGCGCCTCGAGATTCACGCGGCCGTTGAGATCGATCCCCGCCTCGAGTCGCGCCGGGCCGAGAGGCTTCTGCGCGAAGCCGCGCAGGTGGAAGTCGCTCGCCGAAACGTCCGCGCGCTCGATGCTGCGGGGCGTGCTGGCGGTCGCGTAGCGGTCCTGGTCGGTGACGACGGCGTAGGTGCCGAAGAAGGCGTTCACCCCGACCCGGCTGAAGCTGCCCACGCCCCCGCGCTCCCACGAGAGATTGAGCCGGTTCGAGTCCTCCGTCGGATAGTAGAACCGCACCGTCTGCGAGTTGTTGCGCGGACGCTCGATGTCGCGCCCGAAGTCGCTCTGCCAGCCGAGCGAGAAGAGGCCGCCGCCCAGCAGGTGTTCGAAGCGCACGAGGAAGCCCTGGTCGCTCGATCCGGAGTTGAACACCTCGCCTTCGGGGCTCTGCCAGTCCTCGAAGTTGCGGTAGTGGCCCTCGACCAGGATGCCCCCGCGCTCGAAGCCGCGCGTGAGGGTGAGCGACGCCCGCTGCTGCGGGCTGCCCGCGCCGAGCGCGCCCTCGAACCGGCCGCCGAAGGGAGTGCCCGGCTCGGCCCGCTTCGTGCGCATCTGGATCACGCCCCCGAATGCGTCCGACCCGTAGGCGAGCGCGCCCGGACCGCGCGACACCTCGACCGCCTCGAGCACCGCCGGGTCCACGTACGTCGCGCTCGGCCCCACGCGCCGCTCCGAGCTGACTCGAGCGCCGTCGAGCAGAATCAGGGTGCGCCCAGCCGAGAGCCCGCGCAGCGCGGGCACCGCCGCCTGCCCTTCCGATACGCTGGACGCTCCGGCCACGTTCTCGAGTGCCTGGGCCAGGTTTGTGGGCTCGCGCTCGGCGACATCCGTCGCGCCGAGCAGCGTCAGGCCGCTCGCGGGCGTGCCGTCGATCCCGGGGGCGACGGGCTCGGCAACGGTGATCGACTCCGCGATCCGCCACGCCACTTCCAGCACCCATGGAGCTTCGGGCAGGCTGGCGACGCGAATCGGAGTGAGACTCCGCCCCCCCGGCAGTGTGACGAGCACTTCGAAAGGCGCGCGCGGCGTGGGGACAAGGACGAAACGCCCCTCGGAGTCGGTCGGCACGTGACCGGTTCGTCCGAGCACGGACACCTGGGCATCGGCCACAGGCTGGCCGCCGTCCTTCAGCACCACACGTCCTTCGAGGGCGGACGCGGCCTCTGCCAGGGACCACAGGCCGAACGCCAGCATCCGTCTCGAAACCAAGACCCCTCCGCGCGACGGGTCGGACGATCGTAGAGAGCCCGCGGCCCTACTACCAGGAGTAGTAGGCGTCTCGGCTTCTCGCGATCAGGGGCGGCACGCCTCGATGTGGTGCTGCGTGTCCACGCGGTGACGGAAGCGCGTCACCTTGTTCGCCGCGTTCAGGTACCAGATGTGGACCTCGTCCTCCTCGTGGACCGGCTTGCCCGTCGCTTTCACCCGGGCCTCGAGATCGAGCAGGACGACCACGACTCCCCGGCCTTCGAAGAACGCTTTCGGTGCGAACATCTGGATGTCGAGCCTGGCGGCGACCTCCGAGAAGAACTGCTGTGCGCCGGCGTGGCCGTGGCGCTTCTGCAGCCAGGGCACGGGCGTCGGGCCCGCGCCATACTCCCACTCGACGTCTGGCGCCAGGTGGCCCAGGATCGCCGGCACGTCGCCGCGACCAAAGGCTCCGTAGATCTCCCGCACGACATCGATGTGGCTCAAGACGGCCTCCCAGGATTCAGAGCGAGTTCGGGACCTCGAGCGGCAGGCCCGCGGCGCAGAGCCGACAACTCTCAGCCAGCCACAGATCGTACCCGAGCTGCGCCACGGACGTCAGACCCCGCCGCGCAGCAGCTTGAACAGGAAGCCCTTCGCAGTGTCGGGCAGCAGGCCGCCCATCAGCCACATCCATACGAAGGCGCCGTAGAAGGTGGCCATCAGGACGAGAGCCACGCGACGCCACATCGGGGGTCGCAGCGCCTCCGGCAGCAGCGTCGTGTTGACCCGCAGGACGTGCAGGGCCGAAAGAGCAAAGACCAGGCCGGCAACGTTGGCCGCGACCTGCAGCAGGATGATGGGCGCCGTCAGGGTCAGCGCGAAGGCCCCCCAGCAGACGGACACCGCGAGCACGGAGTAGTAGACGCGCCTGACGTCGGAGTAGGCGCGCACTCGCTTGCTCGCGCCCCAGAGGATGTCGGTCACGGAGCGTACGGTCGACTCGAGGATGTCGATCTGCACCTTGAACAGGATCCAGGCGCTCATGACCGCCACCACGATCGTGAGCGACGGGCCGGCGCGCTCCGACAGCGCGCGCGCCAGCTCGGTCGCGATGTTGAGGCCGCGCAGGTCGGTGCCTCTGGGGATCAGCGACGTGTACAACATCCCGGGCAGCGCCATCCCCAGCATCGCCCCCACGAAGAAGATGCCCCACTGGTCGGCGCGCACGATCCGCCACCAGCCTCTCCAGCTCTCGAGCGCCAAGGGCGTCGGCTCGAAAGTGGTTCCCGTGTGCGCGAGGTGCACCTTCTGGCCGCCCACGACCGTGGGGATGTAGCCCACGACCGAGCCCATGCCGTAGCCCTTGTCGCGCGCCCAGCTCGAGAGCGTGAGGTTGGTGACGCCGCCGCAGCCGGAGAAGGCCGCGAACGCCCCGACCAGGAACCAGTCGGCGCCCTCTGGGATGAACTTGAAGCTGCCCGTCGCCGTGTCGAATCCGAAGAAGCCCACCACGGCCGCCCAGGCGTTGGCGGGCGAAGCGAACAAGAGGCAGAGGGCCGCGAGCGCCAACAGCACTCCCGCCACCATCACCCAGTTGAGCATCTCGAGCGTGTGCTCGATGCGCTTGCCGCCGAAGAGCAGGATCAGCACGCACACCGCGAACACGGCGAGCGCCACCAGGTAGACGGGGCCGGACTCGTCGGCTCGCGCGGCGCGGCCCGCGCCCAGGAAGAAGAACGCCCCGGCCGACGCACCCGCCCACGCCGGCCAGCCGTTCTGGAGGAAGTAGAGGCCGGCGTAGAGCCAGCCCCAGAACGTGGCGTGCGGCTTCGTGCGCATGAAGCCGGTGACGATCGGCTCGCCCGTGTAGAGCGTGTAGCGCACGAGCTCGGTGTTGAAGAGGGCCTGGAAGAAGGCGGCGGCGAGCGTCACCCACAGCAACGAGAGACCGTAGCGCACGAACACCGCTGGGCCGATCAGCCATTCGCCGCTGCCGATCGCCGCGCCGAGAACGATCGCCCCGGGGCCTACCACCTTGAGGATGCGCAGGCCCCTCGTGTCGGGTGGAGCCGGCAGCTCGCCGCGACCCCATGGGTCGAGGCCCGTGCGAGCCTCGATCGGCGAGCTTCCCGGCGTCTTCTCGTCGCTCGTCATCCGCTAGCTCCGGTACGCCTGGCGGCCGTGGCCCTGCACCGGGATGCCCTGGGCCTTGAGCACCACGTTCTGCAGCGCGTGCATGCACGCCGCCGCCTCGTCGATCTTGCGCGTGAAGGCGATCGAGCCCGCGAGGATCGGCGCGAGGCGCGCCTTGTCCTGGATGCGGGCCTTCGGGTACTCGTGCTCGACCACGAGGTGCGTGTTCGCGACGTCGAGCTTCAGCAGCTCGCGCGCCGCGAGCTGGTGGTCGAGCCAGTCGACGGTCCGGTTCTGCAGATACGCGAGCGGGTCGTGCTTCGCCGTCCCGGGCAGCTCGTGCTCGCAGAGCACCACCTGCTTCTTCCAGGCGTTCACCTGGTCGGCCGGCCGCGGCGACGGCTTGCCCTTGATCCGGTCGCCGCGCTCGACGGTCTGCCCGCCGTAGCCCCAGGCCGAGACGCCCTTCGCGTCCGTCACCTGCCCCTTCACGTGGAAGCCGCCGATCAGGAAGTTGTAGCCCTCGTCCTTCAGGTACTGGAAGAGCGACCGCGTGTCCTGCCCCATCAGGATCGCGTGCGAGGGATCGTAGTGGATGCGGAACTGATCGCCGACGCCGTACTTCTCGCAGATGCGGTGGAGTGCGATCCAGGTGCCGGGCGTGTAGGCGATGTTGTTGTGCCAGTTGTCCTTCGTGGTCCAGCCCGGCATCGGGCACTGCTCGACGCGGTAGGTGAGCTTGCGCTCCTTCGCGTACTTCAGCAGCGGCACGAAGCTGCGCTCGAAGTCGAAGAGGTTCTCGTCCATCGAGTGCTCCTGGTTGCGGCCGACGAAGCCGCACACCGCGTCCACCCCAAGCAGCACCGCCGCGTCCATCGCCCGCTTCATGAAGTCGTGCTTCTTCCTGCGGATGCGCGCGGCGTCGTGCAGCATGTTGTCGAAGTAGCCGATGTCCGAGATCCCGAGCGCGTGCGCCTTGAGCGCCGCCTTGACGCGCTTGGCGCGGTCTTTGTCGAAGGGCTTGCGCAGGTCGAGCGTGTTCGCGACCGGGTCGAGCATCGCCTCGGCCGGCACGTCGGCCTTGGTCGGGTGTAGCGCCGCCGAAAGCTGGATGTAGTCGGCCCCGAGCTGGCGCGCGAACGCGATCCACTCCTCGATCGCGAGGTCGGGGTCCTTGTCGCGCTTCTCGCGCGGCGTCAGCTCCTGCAGCGCCGCGGTCAGCACCCCGATCTTCATGAACTTCGGCTCGAAGGCCGCAACGGGCATGGGCACCCCCTGGAAGGTGCGCGTATTCTCCGCGCGGGCGCCGTCCAAAGGCAACCGCTACAGCCCGTGCCGCCTCGTGCACGGGCGTGCTACGGTTCGAGGATGACCTCGCTCGCGCGGTACTGCGCTGTTTGCGCGAGCCTGGCCCTCGCCACCTGCGGCGGCGGTGACGGCAGCTCGCCGGTCACGCCCTCCGTGGCGCAGCCCCCGGCGGGAGCCGGCTCCTCGGGCACGATCCGGTTCACGATCGACTCGACCGGCCCGCGCCAGCCCATCTCCCCCTTCGTCTACGGGACGAACGATCCCGACTGGACGGGGCGCTCGCGCGGCCTGAGGCTCGGCCGTCTGGGCGGAAACCGCTGGACGGCCTACAACTGGGAGACGAACGCCTCGAACGCCGGGTCTGATTTCGTGCATCAGAACGACGGCTTCCTGGGCGGGGGCAGCGTGCCGGGAGAGGCGGTCCGTCCGTACGTGGCTCGCGCCCACGCCGCGGGAGCCTCGATCGTGGTCACCGTCCCGATCGCCGGATACGTCTCGGCGGACAAGGCCGGCGGCGGCGACGTGAACCAGACCCCGAATTGGCTCGAGACGCGCTTCCACGAATCGCGCCCGGCGAAGGGCCGAGGCTTCTCCTACCCCCCCGACACGGGCGACCGTACCGTCTACCAGGACGAGTTCGTGGCCTGGCTCGAGTCCGTCGCCGACGCCCGCCGCGACCCCTCGCGCACGATCTTCTACTCGCTCGACAACGAACCCGACCTCTGGCTCTACACCCATGCGCGCGTCCGACCGCAGGGTGCCGTCACCTACGCCGAGCTCGTCGAACGCACCACGGCCTTCGCGTCGGCGATCAAGGCGGTGGCCCCGGCGGCACTCCTCCTCGGGCCGGTGAGCTACGGCTGGGCCGGCTTCGCCAACCTGCAGGACGCTCCCGACGCCCGCGGTCGCGACTTCCTGGACTACTTCCTGGCCTCGATGCGCGAGGCCGAGGGCCGCTCCGGCCGTCGGCTGCTCGACGTGCTCGACCTGCACTGGTACCCGGAGGCACGCGGGGGCGGGGTGCGCATCACCGAGCCGAGCGCCGCCGCAGACGTGGCTGCCGCGCGGGTCCAGGCCCCGCGCTCGCTGTGGGACCCGAGCTACGTCGAGACGAGCTGGATCTCACAGGCGGCTGGCGTGGGCGCCATCCGCCTGCTGCCGCGGATGCGCGAGAAGATCTCCGCGCACTATCCCGGCACGCGCGTCGCGATCACCGAGTACAACTACGGAGGCGGCGAGCACGTGTCCGGGGCCATCGCGCAGGCGGACGTGCTCGGGGTCTTTGGCCGCGAGCAGGTGTTTGCAGCCACGTTCTGGGACCTGGGCACCGGCAGCCGCTTCATCGACGCGGCGTTTGCCGCGTACTGCAACTACGACGGGGCCCTCGGCCGCTTCGGGGACACCGGGATCGCCGCGGCCACCTCCAACCACGAGACCAGCTCCGTCTACGCCAGCGTCGACGCGGGACGCGACGACCGCATGGTGATCGTCGCGATCAACAAGGCGACGAGCGCCACCACCGCCGAGGTCGTGATCACGCACCCGCTCGACCTCGGCCGCGGCCAGAGCTACCAGGTCACCGCGGCGTCGCCTGCGGTGGTGCGCGGCCCGGCGATCGCACCCGCGGCGCGCAACGTGTTCCGGCTGGAGCTGCCGGCCTCGAGCGTCACGACGCTCGTGCTCGAGCGCTGAAGCGGCGGCCGACCTCGCGTGGGGCCGGACGATCAGTTTCTTGAAGAAGCAGCTCGGCGCCTGACGCCGGCGGCGTACCACGCAGCGTCGCGCTTGCGGGACCACGCCGTCCCACGAGCGAACAGGACGGAGCGAGCCGCTCGCGCTGGCCGTGGGGATCGGGGCACGCCTGGTCCGACCGCCACGTGAGCCTCGCGACTTCCGATCGCCCCGCAGCGCGTCGAAGCCGGGGTCGTGACGCCGGGCTTCATCCCGAACCACGGGCTCGTGATCGGGATCGGACGCGACTTCCTGGCGGAGGAGGGCCAACTCGGCAACGACCGCGTCGCGATCCTGTCGCACAACCTCTGGCGCGAGAGATTCGGCGGCGAGCCCGGCATCGTGGGCCAGCAAGTCCGGATCGACGGCACCGGCCACACGGACGTGGGCGTGCTCGCGCCGGGTCCCGCGGACCGGATGGAGCGGCAGCTCTACCTGCCGCTCACGTTCACGGAGGAGCAGCTCAACCACAGCTTCGACTGGCTACTGGTCATGGGCCGCCTCAAGCCCGCGGTGACTCTCGATCAGGCGAACGCCGAGATGGCGGTGATCGCGAAGCAGCGGCCTCTGGCTGTTGCTCGCCGCCGTGGCCTTCGTGCTGCTGATCGCGTGCGCCAACTTGGCCAACCTGCAGCTGGCGCAGGGATCGGCCCGCAAGCGCGAGCTCGTCGTGCGAGCGGCGCTGGGGGCGGGGCGCGGCCGGCTCGTCCGGCAGCTCGTGACGGAGAGCTTGATACTGGCGGGCCTGGGCGGCGCCCTGGGCGTGGCGCTCGCGCTGGGCCTGCTCGAGGTGATCGAGGCGACGATGCCGCCCTACAGGCTGCCGTCCGAAGCCGACGTGCGGCTCAGCGTCCCCGTGCTGGCGTTCTCGCTCGCGGCGACGACGATCGCCGGCGTCCTCTTCGGCTGCGCGCCCGCCTGGCAGGCCACGCGCGTGAGCCTCTCCGAAACGCTCAAGGAGGGCGGCCGGTCCACAACCGGCGGTAGCCGGAATCGGCTGCGGCGCGCGCTGGTGATGGTCGAGTTCGCGCTCGCGCTCTCGCTGCTGACCGGCGGCGGCCTGGCGATCCACAGTCTGCTCAGGCTCACCCGGACCGATCTGGGCTTCCGCACGGAACGGCTGCTCACCTTCTCGCTGCCGGTGCCACCGGCGCGGCTCGCCGACGAAGCGGCGTTGCGGGCCTTCTATCGAGGGATGCTCGAGCGGATCGAGGCCATGCCCGGCGTCAGCTCCGCGTCAGTCTCGACCGGCATCCCCGTCGAGGGCGCGACGCTTCCTGTCGGGACTCGATCCGCTCGCGCAGCTGGTGGCCGGAGGCACGGCACTCGGCCCGAGCGTGGAGCGGCAGATCGTGGGCGTTTACCGCGACGTCCGCCTTCCGCGACAGTGACGCTCCGCACGTCGGTCGATCCGGCCGGGCGCGCCTCTAGGGCGCGGAGAGGCGCGCCGTGTGGCCCTTGCGGCCGGTGGTGTCGAAGGCCGCGACACGCACCGTACCGCGAAGCGGGATCGGCCCCTGCACCAGCGGACTGCGTGCGCTCGGCTCGCTGCCGTCCGTCGTGTACCGGAGCGCGAAGCCGGGCAGCTCCAGGCTGCTCTGCACGGCGCCGTTCTCCAGCTTGAGGCCGGGCGTGGGGATCCGGTAGCGAACTCCTTCACGGTCGAGCCGCGGCAACTCGCGCTTGCCGAGGACGTTGACGAAGCGGGACCAGGCCTCGCGGTAGAGGGGCTCGGACTTCGAGGCGTCCCGCTCCACGGCCCAGTCCGGGTCAGCGGCCCAGGCGCGCTCGGCCAGGCCGAGAAGCTTGGGCACGAGCCTGTGATCCAGCCGACCGTCCCCGCCGAGCGTCTCCGACCACAGGTTGCCCTGGATCCCCAGGATGTTCGCCCTGCCGTAGTCGGTCAGTCGGTCCTTTCCGACGAAGACCGACGCATCGAGCTGTTTGCCGTTCCGATCGAGGCGCACGTTCCTGTAGTAGTCGAAGGGGATGAACTGGAACGGCTTGCGGAGGTCGACGAAGCCGCCCCAGTCGAGGCCGGCATCCTCCGGGTTCGGGTTCCAGGCGAGGTCGAAGTACAGGTTGGTCACCGGGCACAGCACGACCTTGAAGCCTCCGTTCGCGAGCCGGTAGGCGAGGTCCTCCGCGCCCCAGCCGGGAACGTTGTTCCAGACATAGGCGCGCCAGCCGCGCTCGGCGAAAGCGGGATTCGGGATGAGGATCGCCTGCCCGTCGCGCTGGGTCTTGCGGGCCGCGATCTCCTCCCAGCCGGAGAGCGAGATGCCGTGCGCCTTCAGGATCTGCTCGACCTTGCCGTAGAACGCGAACCACAGCTCGTCGACGCTCGCGAGCCCGTGCTGCTTCAGGTACGCCTGCGCGGCCGGCGAGCCTTCCCAGACGCCGTTCGGGACCTCGTCGCCTCCCATGTGGAGGTTGCGCAGCGGCACGCCGGCCTCGCGGTGGATCGCAACGAGGTCGGACACCACCCGCTCGACGAACGCATACGTCGAGTCGAGGGCCGGGTTCATCACGTTGTCGTGATAGAGCTGCGCCGAGGTGTACTGCGAGCGGTCGTCGGGATCGCTCAGGAGGTAGCGCCGAGCGCCTTCCGTGTCGCCCGC
>Ga0209341_10005370_pt1 | contig 11611 bp, 11 predicted proteins | sample RifCSP13_2_FD_184020 | JGI IMG/M metagenome (GOLD analysis project Ga0209341, IMG submission 184020) | Soil microbial communities from Rifle, Colorado - Rifle CSP2_sed 13_2 (SPAdes) (version 2) | ecosystem: Environmental > Terrestrial > Deep subsurface > Rock core/Sediment | place: Rifle...
CGTGCAGGTGCGACGGCGAGGCCAGTCGGTGACGCTGCCGCCGTCGTTCGCGCATTTCCGCTAGGGCAGCGGACTTCGGCGTACGGATGAGTGTCAGAGAGTTTTCACCGCAGAGTGCGCAGAGACTGCAATTCAAGTGAGTTTTCTCAAATAACAACCTCTGCGCTCTCTCGGTACAACCTCTGCGCTCTCTGCGTTGATCAGTTCACGGTAGTCCTGGTTGAGGCTTCCAAAGCCTGATGCTGCGCACGGTGTGGTTTTTCGTGGTGATGGTTGCCAGTACCATCTGGTACGGCACCAGCGTCTTGGTGGCGGGCCTGATGGGCGTGCCGCGGCGCGACGGAGGCGTGTACGATCGGGCGGCGAAGCGCTGGGCCCGGAACGCGTTGTGGGCCGCCGGCATCCCGTACCGCGTGGTGGGAGTGGACCACGTTCCGCTGGGAGGCCCTTTCGTCGTCGCGTCCAACCATCAGTCGTGGTTCGACATCTTCCTGTTGGCGGCGGTGCTGCCCGGGTCCCTCCGGTTTGTGGCCAAGAAAGAGCTCGCCAGCGTCCCGCTGCTGGGCCGCGCCATGCGGCAGGCGGGGCACGTGTTCATCGATCGGCAACACCGGCAGGCGGCGTTCGGCGCGTACGACGAAGCCGCGGCCGCTATTCGGGCCGGCATCAGCGCCGTGGTGTTCCCCGAGGGGACCCGCAGCCGCACCGGCGAGCTGCTCCCGTTCAAGAAGGGGCCGTTCGTGCTGGCCATCGCGGCCCGCGTCCCGCTGGTTCCCGCGTACTCCGCCGGGACCTTCACCTTGATGCCCAAGGGATCGCGGCGCATCAGGCCGCATCCGATCGCGCTGCTCTTCGGCGCGCCCATCGACACGGCGGGCATGGACTACGACGACCGGGAGCGCCTGATGGAAGAAACCCGCCGCGCGATTGAGGCCTTGCGCGTTGACGCGCTCCGAGTGCTCGGGTAGGTTCCGCGCGCCATGACCACGATCATCTCGGTACACGCGCGCGAGATTCTGGATTCGCGCGGCAATCCCACGGTCGAGGCCGATGTCTCCCTGTCCAGCGGGGCGGTGGGACGCGCGGCGGTGCCCAGCGGCGCCTCCACCGGCGAGCACGAAGCCGTGGAGCTGCGCGACGGCGATCCCAAGCGCTACGGCAGCAAGGGCGTGCTCGAGGCGGTCAAGAACGTCAACGAAGTGATCGGCCCGCGGCTCGAGGGGATGAGCGCCGCCGACCAGATCGCCGTGGACTACGAGATGCTGGACCTGGACGGCACGCCCAACAAGAGCAACCTGGGCGCCAACGCGACGCTCTCGGTGTCGCTGGCGGTGGCGCGGGCGGCGGCGGCGGACGTGGGGTTGCCGCTGTATCGCTACCTGGGCGGCCCGCTGGCGCACGTCTTGCCGGTGCCCATGATGAACATCCTGAACGGCGGGGCGCACGCGTCCAACAACGTGGATGCGCAGGAGTTCATGGTGGTGCCGGTGGGCGCCGACAGCTTCGCGGACGGCCTGCGCATCGGGGTGGAAGTGTTTCACGCCCTGAAGAAGGTGCTCGCGGGGCGCGGCCTCTCCACCGCGGTGGGTGACGAAGGGGGCTTCGCGCCGATGCTGCCCAACAACGAGGCCGCGCTCGAGGCCATCCTGGCGGCGATCCAGGCGGCCGGGTATCAGCCGGGGTCGGATGTCGCGATCGCCCTGGACCCTGCGGCGAGCGAGTTCTACGACAACGGGCAGTACGTGTTCAAGAAGAGCGACGGGTCGCGTCGCTCGGCGGACGAGATGATCAAGCTGTATGCGGGCTGGCTCGACAAGTACCCGATTGTCTCCATCGAGGACGGCCTGGCGGAGGACGACTGGGATGGCTGGGCGGCGTTGACCGAGGCCTTGAGCGAGCGGGTGCAGCTGGTGGGGGACGACATCTTCGTCACCAACATCGAGCGGTTGGCCAAGGGGGTGGAGCGCGGGGTGGCGAACGCGATCCTGATCAAGGTGAACCAGATCGGCACGCTGACCGAGACCCTGCAGTGCATCGACATGGCTCGGGGCAACGGGTACGGGACCGTGATCTCGCATCGCTCGGGTGAGACCGAGGACACCTTCATCGCGGACCTGGCCGTGGCGACCGGGGCGGGGCAGATCAAGACCGGCAGCGCGTCCCGCACCGATCGGGTGGCGAAGTACAACCAGCTGCTGCGGATCGCCGAGGAGCTGGGCGACGTGGCCCACTACCCTGGGCGCCAGCTGTACGGCCTGTGACGCGGGGCCGGATCGTGGCGCTGGCGGTGGTGGTCGCCGGACTGGCGTTCGGCGCGTTCGGCGGCGAGTACGGCACCTTCGATTGGTGGGAGCTGAGGCAGCGGGTGCGCGACGAGCGGGCGGCCATCGAGCGGCTCACGCTCGAGGTAGACAGTCTCCGGCGCGAGGCGGCGGCGATCGAGCGCGACCCGGCGACGCAGGAGCGGGTGGCGCGGGAGCTGTTCGGGATGATCCGGCCGGGGGAGACGCTGTACCGGGTGGAGACGGTGAAGCCCTGATTTGCAGAGTGCCGATGTCAGCTTACATCGGGGTGATGTGAATTTGCACCGGGCGCCGTCAGTTCACATCTGGCCGATGCAATTGACACGGGGGTGACGTGAATCTGCACCGGGGTGATGTCAGTTTACATGCGGCCGTTGTCAATTTGCATAGGGGTGATGTCAATTCACACCGGCCGATGTGAATTTGCGTGAGGTGATGTCCATTCACATGCAGCCGATGTGAACTGGCATGAGGGTGGTGCGAATTCGCATGTGGCCGATGTGATTCGCAGCGGGGTGATGTGAACTCACATCGGGCCGATGTAAATCGGGCGCCTGGGTCCGCAACCGCGACTAGCGCAACGGGTTAGGCCGCCTGGCCTTGCGTAGGACCTCCCCGGCAGCTACCCAGCCTGTGCCCGGGCCCGCTCCAACAAATCCGCCACTCCCAGCCGCTGCGCCCAGGTGTCGAGTCGCGCCGCGTCCAACTGGTCTCCCTTGGCCCGAAGGACGCCGAGCACGTCGCGCCATTGGCGATCGGAGACCTCGCCGCCACGCCGGTACCATTCGAGCTTGCGCAGCACCGAGTGCTCCGCAGTGTCCAGGAACAGCTCCGCGGGAGGATCAGCGCGTACCAGGACACGCTGTCGGTGCTCGAGGCGCTCGGCGTTGAAGGGGTCCGCGCCGGCGATGAACACGTCCACTTTGACCGCTGTGGGCAGGTGAATGGCGTTGAACGACGTGCCGAGCTGGAGCGCCTCGCGCATCGCCTCTTCGCTCACGTAGAACTCCTTGAGCAAGGCTTCGCGCAGGGGAGCGAGGTGGCTGGGGCGCACGTCCGCGACGAAATCCACGTCGTTCGTCGACCGCAGCTCGCCATGGATGGAGCTGGCGAGGGAGCCGCCCACCAGGTACGGGATGCCGAGCCGCTCCAGGATCGCGGCGACGTCCAGGGCGAGCGCGATGGGGTCCGGCTGCTGGTCAGGCGCCATGCTGCGGCGGCCGCCAGCCGTACGCTCTCGCCACCATGTCCTCTCCCAAGCGTCGCACGGCGAGCCGCAGCATCAGCTCGGCGTCGCTGGCGGCCGGGTACTGCTGGCGGAGGCCGGCCAGCGCGAGGGTGTTCACCGTAAGCGTGATGGCCCGTACGCCGGCAGCTTTCTCCGCCGGGGACATGCGCCGGTACAGCTCGAACTGTTTAGCCCAGGCGTCGGGGGTGGTATCGGCCGGCGTGAATGGGGTGGGCACGAGGTTCAATATGGGGCCGAGGAGCCGGCTGGCCAACGGAGGCGCGAGTTGTACCGGGCTGACGCCGGCGATGGGGCTCCCGCCGAATGCCCTCGCAGACTAAGTTGCCTGCACGCGGCGGCGTAGCTCAGCTGGTTAGAGCAGCGGAATCATAATCCGCGTGTCGGGGGTTCGAATCCCTCCGCCGCTACTTGTAGCAAGGAAAGTCAGGATGTCCCCTTGTGACGTCCGCCGGGGATTCTCGATCCCGTACGCTCGACAATCGCGTGCCATCGCTGTGCCACCGCGTTTCGTAGCGGCGCGTAGGCGACTCGGCTGATCCACTCCTCCACTTCACCAGGCCTGAACGTTCGGGGCAAGTCGAGTTCGGGTAAGTGCGCGAAACGGCGTCCCTTTCTGACCGAGAAGTAAAGCGTGTCGAAGAGGGCTTTCTCGGCCCTGGCAACATCGAAGTTCCTCAGTTGGCCGAACGGCTCGAAGCCCCCAATCAGCGCTCTTTCCATCCGGTGAAACTCGTAGGTCGCGACCGGCGTGCGAAGCGTCGGTAACTGTCTGGCAGCCACCAGGGCGATCGAGCGGGGAATCTGGCTGATCACGCCGTGAAGGCTGAGCGCGGAGAGAAGCGAAACGTAACCAAGCGGCTGTTGGCTCTGCTTGTCCCGTGTTCCCCGCAGAAGGAACGGGAGGACGGCGTATGGCGAGAAGTCTGGGTGTTGCGGCTGCGCCCATATCCCGCGGGTGACGCGCGTGAGGACGCCACGCTGGGCCAGTGATCCAAGGCGGCGCGACACAACCGCCAAACTGGAGCCGGTGCGTTCCGCCACCTCACGAGAGGTAAACACCGCGCGGGGCAGTAGCACCTCCCGGAGCAGCGCGTCGTGCGAACGCTTCACTTCGGGATATCTCCTTCGTTTGGCGACGACCGGGCGACGATCGCGTCTATCAACTCTACGGCGAACAAACGCTGCTCGTCCCACGCGCGTTCGGTGGCCAGAGAGGCGCGCTCGGCAGGGTCGAGGAATTCGACAACGGTGTCCCGGTATTGCTCGAATGACAGCGCCAGTGCCCGGTTGCGAGCTTCACCCAAGGTGTCGTCGTTCAAGCTCCGGCGGAGGAAGGCCAGGTCCAACGTGTCGACGCTGCCACGGGCCAGCAGCGCCAGGTCGAAAACATCGCGTGACTGGATCTCCGTCCGGAGGCCTAGTGCCGCGAGCTTCTGCTTGACCGCCGGCATCAGGGTGTAATGCGCCACGCGAAGAGGAAGGTCTCCCGAACCCAAGTACTGTGACACGATCCTTTCATCAGCTTCGTCCAACGCCGTGTCTTCTGGAGACCCAACCTTCCGAAACGACACCTCCACTTTGCTAGGGAGGGGTACGCCGCCAGGGCTCACGACTCGCATCTTGTACCGAAGTGTTGTGTCGGTGTCTTTGTTGGGTCCGGTTCGTGCCTCGATGCCACGGATACCCGTGGCTGCCAGCTGGCGCAGAAGCGCGGGGTCGTGAAGCAGTCTCCCGAGCTCTCGCCTGAGGGCCGGGCGAGCTCGATCGTCGCCGTCCAGGTCTATGTCCTCCGAGTACCGGACGCTGCCAAAGAAAAGCCGGAGGTTGACGCCCCCCTTGAGGCGAAACAGGCCCGGGTCCACCCTCTCCACCAGTTTTCGGAGCAGGACGACGTGGAAAGCCTCCCGGACGGCCGCATCGTCTAACATAGAGCATCCATTATATAATGGACTTTGCCATAACGGCAAATAACTAGATATAATGAATCGCATAAACTCTTGTGTCACGGTAGGTTGAGTAGTCTCGGTACTGGAAAGGATCAGGGCAGTCAGCACGGGCACCCCAGTCAGCCAACGCCTCCAGCCTCCCGAAGAAGAACCGGAGCACCTTGGGTTCCTGGACGAACCGCAGGCCTTTCACCAAATCCCGGTGGTGGTACAGCCAGGTGAACCGAGGCCAGTACCCTAGCGTTTTCGCCACGGTTGTGGGTCAGATCCCGGCGGGATCGGCCAGCACCACCTTCCCGATGACCTTGCGGTCGTGCAGGTAGTGGTGTGCCGCCACCGCCCCATCGCGGGTGAGCGGGAAGACGTGGTCCACGACGGGCCGCCAGTCGTGGGCGGCCACGCCCCGGAAGATCTCCGCGAGCGCCGGCCGCAGCAGCGCCTCCTTCTGCGCCAGGTGGAGCAGGTGGATACCGAAGATCCCGAGATTGGCCTCGACCAGCGAGAGCGGGTGCAGCTTCATCGTCCGGAGCCAGGTCCACCCGGCGCGAATCCAGCTGCGCCGCTCGCCCGGCACCGCATCGCTCATCCCGTAGAAGACCAGCCGGCCGAGGGGCGCCAGCAGCCTCCGGCACGCCGCCGTGGCCGGCCCGCCGACGGGGTCGAGCGCCACGTCGATGCCGCGTCCGCCCACCAGCGCACGCACCTCCGATTCCCAGTCACCGCGCGACCCGAAGCACGCCTGGGCCCCGAGCCGGTCCACCACGAAGGCGCACTTCGCCGCCGTGCCGGCGGTGCCGACCACGCGCAGGCCCTTCTGCCTGGCGAGCTGTACCGCCGCGGTGCCAACGCCGCCGGCGGCGCCGAGCACGAGCACCGTCTCGCCGGCCCGCGCGCGGGCGGCCTCGAAGAGCGCCACCCAGGCGGTGAGAAAGGCGACGGGCACGGCCGCCGCCTCCACGGGCGTGAGGCTCTCCGGATACCGGAAGAGGTTCTGCGCCGGCACCACGACGTCGCTCGCGTAGCCCCCGAACCGGAGCAGCGCGGCGGCGCGGTCGCCCGCCGACCAGTCGCTGACCGCTGATCCGACGGTCACCACGTCGCCGGCCACCTCGAACCCCGGGCTGTAGGGCCTCGGCGGGACGGTGCCGTAGAGGCCCATGCGCTGGATGAGGTCGGCGAAGTTGACGCCGGCCGCGCGGACCTTGAGATGAACGTCGCCGGGGCCCAGTTCCTTGAGCGGGACCCGGCGCTCGACCAGGACTTCCGGTGGGCCAAGGCGGGTGATTTGGATGGTGCGTGAGAGGGGAGAGGTCATGGGTGATGGGGCAATAGACAGCGTGTGCGGCGGGGCGTCCAGTCGGGTTCGGTCGCTGGCGTCGAGTTGGCGCGGGACATGGCAGGCCCTGACGGAGGCCGACCCCCGTTCCCTGCCACTCGTGAACGCTCCATCCGATCCGTTACCATGGCGAGGCCGCTCCCAATCAGCGTACTTTGTCAGCCGGGGCTCGGACCATGAAGAGCGGTGTGATCCCATGAACCCATCGTTAGACCCTTCCAAGCGACTGATCTCCCTGGATGCGCTCCGGGGCTACACCATCGCCTTGATGGTGATCGTCAACGACCCGGGCTCCTGGAGCCACGTGTATCCGCCTCTGTTGCATGCGAAGTGGCATGGCATCACGCTGACCGATTTGGTGTTTCCCTTCTTCCTGTTCATTGTCGGAGTGTCCATCACGCTGGCATATACCAGACGAGCGGATGCCGGTGCCGGGAAGAAGGACCTCTACCGGAAGATCGTCTCCAGGGCCGTCAAGATCATGCTGCTGGGATGGTTTCTGTGGCTGTGGCCGACCTTCGATTTCGCAGGAATGCGGTATGTGGGGGTACTACCCAGGATCTCTCTGGTCTTTCTCGCCTGTGCCGTGATCTTCTTGAACACGAGTTGGAAGCAGCAGGTGTGGATCGCATCACTGGTCCTGGTCGGCTATTGGCTGTTGATGGCCCTGGTGCCGGTGCCTATCGATGATGTCATTCGCAATGCGTTGGCCACCGGACAGGTCCAATACAGCGAAGGATCACTGGCGATTGGACCGATCAGCCAGATCTCAAATGGCTTGATCGCCGCCAATTATGAACCGGGCGTAAACATCACTGCCTGGCTCGATCGGGTGGTCGTTCCGGGCGATTTCTGGCAGGAGACCTGGGACCCTGAGGGATTGATGAGCACGTTCCCGGCAATCGTCACGGGGATGATCGGGATGCTCATTGGCAAACTGATTCTGTCGATCGAGGATCCCCACAGGAAACTGACCTGGGTCTTCTTCGCCGGCTTTTCCATGTATCTCCTCGGCGGAGCATGGGGATGGCTCATGCCATTGAACAAGAATCTGTGGACCAGTTCGTACACCCTGTGGACCGCGGGCATGTGCACGATGGGCCTGGCAGCCTGCATTCTGGTGGTGGACCTGCTGGGCTATACGAGAGGCACGAAGCTGGGCAGAGTGTATGGAGCCAATGCCATCACATCATACGTGCTGGCCGGGATGCTCACGCTGGTGTTCTATTCGGGGATCTTTGGGGGAGAATCTCTGAATGGACTCTGGATGGATGGTATGACCAGTGCTGGAATACCGCCAAAACTGGCCTCCTTGGCGTACGCCATCATGTACACCCTCATCATCTACATTCCCGCCTACCTGTTGTACCGGAAGAAGATCTTCATAAAGGTGTGACTCTGGCTGACACCGGGACGGCGCATTGTCGGAGCTAGAACGCGCCCGATCACGTGGCGGCCAGCTCGGCGTCGTAATGCAGCGCCGCAGCGCCCAGGATCGCGACGTGCTCGAGTTCCGAGACCGCGATCGTCAACGACTTGATGGAATTCGAGAAGGCAAAGGAGCGTATCGACTCCCACATCGCATCCTCGAAGAACCGGAAGGCCTTCCGGACGGATCCACCCAGAACGATCGTCTCCGGATCGTACGCGTAGAGAATCGTCTTGACGGCCTGACCGAGATGATGGCCGAACTCCGCAAAGACTTTCATCGCCTCCCGGTCACCTTCCGTTGCTCTCCGGAACAGCTCGGCGCCCGTCTGCCCTGCGTGGCGCGTGAAGAACTGGCCGGAGCAATAGTGCTCGTATATGCTCTCCAAGTACGGGATCAGGCCGAACTCACCGGCCCCACAGTTTCTCCCGGGATATAGCCTGCCATCGATGATGATCCCCCCGGCGAACCCCGTCCCCAGGATGAGCCCGATCAGTGATCGACAGCCGATACCCTTGCCGAAGTGCTTTTCGCCCAGTGCAAAGCAGTTCGCGTCATTGTTGACCAGCACCGGAACGGCGTACCGGTCTTCGAGGATGGCCTTCAGCGGCACTTCCCGCCAAGACGGGATGTTTTGCACGTCGTACACGATGCCCTTGACGATATCCACCACGCTGGGGACACCGATCCCGACGCCGTCAACGTCCCCTGGCTTGGTCCGGTCGATGAGGCCGCAGAGCTGGTCGAGGACCTCCTCGGCCGACCCCTGTGGATGGATTCGTACGGACGACACCTCGCCCAGTCGCTGATTGCGCACCAATGCGGCGCGCGCGTTGGTCCCGCCCACGTCAACGCCGAGGATGCTTCGTGGCATGGCTCCCCAATCGGCAGGCTACCATAACCAGGCGTCCCTCACACCTGGTCCTTCTTCCGCGATTGGATGGTGACGTTCCTGATCAGGGGCTTGGCCCAGAAACCGATACTGACGATGTAGCCCATGGTCAGATAGAGGAAGAGCATGCCAGCCCGCAATCCGACAAGATCTCCGAGTCCACCGACGATGAGCGGCATGATGGCGCCGCCGATGATGCCGGTCACCAGTATCCCTGAAAAACTGCCGTGGTGCTCTGCAACGGAATTGAGCGCGAGGGAGAAGATCACCGGCCACATCACCGCGGCGAAGAAGCCGACCACGGGGAACGCGATGCGCGCGACGGGCCCCGACAGGAACAGGGCCGCGGTGAAGCTGAGGATCGCGGCGACGGTGAAGCACACCAGCACGATCTTGCTGTCGAGCACCTTCAGCAGCACGATACCGGCGAGACCCCCGACCGTCATGAGCCCCCAGAACCAGGCGACCGCCCTGGCACCGGTGGTCTGCGGGTCGTAGCCGTGATAGGTGTTGAGGAATTCCGAAATCCAGTTGGCAATACCCTGCTCGAGCCCCACGTAGGCGAAGATCCCCAGGAAGAACAGGAGCACGGTGGGATGCTTCAGCAGAGCGAGGTGTGTGGTGAACGCGCCCACCTGCTCGTCGGCCTTGCGTTCGACCTTGGGGATGGTGGAGAGAGACACAATGCCGATCATGAGAAGGGCAATCACCGCGAAAAGCCAATAGAGGGAGATCCAGGGGATCTCCTCAGGGACGACCGTGGAGAGTGTCGTGATCAGCAGGTTCGAGTCGGCTGACCTGCGCTCGAGGTTGAGCACCAGGTATGAATAGACGAGGGGGCTGAGAAAGGAGGCGGCACCGAAGATCAATTGGGCCAGCGTGGCGTTGAACGCGAAGTGCTCTTCTCCCCCGGCCTCCCGCAACAGCGGGTTGATCGCGACCTGCAGCATGGCCATGCCCGAGCCGATGAGAAACAGCGAGCCAATGGCGGTCAGATAGTCTGGAAACAGCGCCAGCATGGACGAGCCCACGAATGCCACGGCAAAGGCGGCAATCATGACCGGCTTCTCTTGGAACTTCTCGATCAGCAGTCCCGCCGGGATCGACATGACTCCGTATGCGATGAAGAACGCAAACGGCAGCACGGCCACGAGCGTGAGGCTCAAGTGGAAATCATCGATGATCTCGGGGACGAGCGGGCCGATGATGTTCGTGAGAAAGGAGATGACGAAGAACGTCAGGAAGATGAGACCAACGACATAAGGGCTTCGACGAATGGGCTCACCCTCCGCTCGGCGGCGTGCTGTCGCGTGCCACCTTGCCGTCATCCCGCATCAACGCCGTCTCAATATAGTCATTCATGATGCGGCAAGAGCGATGCGCCTTTTTCATCACGCGTCCCCACGAGTACGTTTCTCGCGCGCCACCAAGCGAGGGATGACATGCGCCATCGAATGGTCACCCGGAAGTCCGCTGCCGCCTTGAAGCGTCTTGCCGTTTCACTGGTTGTGGGTCTTCTCGCGTCGGCGGGATGCACGCCATCCTTCGAAGGGTACACCACCAGTGGTGACCGGATCGTCGACCGGGCTACGGGACGGCCCGTCCACCTGATCGGCTTCGGGCTCGGAGGCTGGCTGCTGCCCGAGGGCTACATGTGGGGAATTCGCACCCTGGACCGACCGTGGCAGTTCGAGGAGGCGGTCGAGGACCTGATCGGGCCGTCCGACGCCGCCGAGTTCTGGCGTCGATACCACGACAACTACGTGACCGAGCAGGACGTCCGGGCCATGGCGGCGATGGGAGTGAACTCCCTTCGTCCGGCGCTGCTCGCCTCCAAGCTGATGCCGAAGGCGCAGCCGGACTCCCAACCCTACACCTTCTCCGACGAGGGCTTTCGATTCCTGGATTCGCTCGTGACGTGGAGCACCCGGCACCGCGTGGGCATCATCTGGGATATGCACGGTGCGCCAGGCGCACAGAACGCCGAGAACATCTCCGACAGCGATGGCGAAGCTCGGCTGTGGAGGGAACCGGCCATCTACTGGCCACGCCTGCGTGCCCTATGGCGTCGGATCGCCGCGCGGTACGCGGGCAATCCGTACATCATCGGGTACGATCTGCTCAACGAACCGCTCCTGCGACGCTACCAGGGGATAGAAGAGGGGGATCTTCGGACCCTCTACGTGCAGCTGACGGAGACCATCCGGGAGGTCGATCCGAACGGCATCATCTTTGTCGAAGGCGACGACTGGGCTCAGAACTTCCGGATGCTCGAGCCGATCGACTGGGATCCCCACCTGGTGCTTGCCTTTCATTCCTATCCACCCACGGCGTCCGCCCAGGGGCTCGCGCGGTGGGACAGCCTGCGCACCCGCTACCAGGTGCCGCTCTGGCATGGGGAGACTGGTGAGGTGGAGGCACCGTTCGGCCGCAACCGCGAGTCCACCACGTTCCTG
>Ga0209341_10005371_pt1 | contig 11610 bp, 15 predicted proteins | sample RifCSP13_2_FD_184020 | JGI IMG/M metagenome (GOLD analysis project Ga0209341, IMG submission 184020) | Soil microbial communities from Rifle, Colorado - Rifle CSP2_sed 13_2 (SPAdes) (version 2) | ecosystem: Environmental > Terrestrial > Deep subsurface > Rock core/Sediment | place: Rifle...
AAGCGGCCCGCGATACGCATGAGCGAGTGGCAGACGTTGTTCCCGTCGCCGACGTACGCGAGTCGCAGGCCGGCGAGTGTTCCGAAGCGCTCACGCAGCGTCATCGCGTCGGCGAGCGCCTGAAGCGGGTGCGTCTCGTCGGTGAGGCCGTTGATGACCGGAATCGAGGCGTGCTCCGCGAACTCCTCCACCTCGGCTTGCTCGAAGGTGCGGATCATGAGCGCGCTCAAGAAGCGGGAGAGGACGAGCGCCGTGTCGCGGAAGGACTCGCCTCGATTCCGGTCATCCTCGGCCGCGGGGAGGAAGAGAGCCTTCCCGCCGAGCTCGGCGATCCCGACCTCGAACGCTACCCGCGTACGCGTGGAGGGTTTGTGGAAGATGAGGCCGATCGTGCGGCCGGGGAGGAGGCGAAGCTCACGGCGCCGGGCCCGCTCGGCCTTGAGCTCGTCTGCAAGGTCGAGGAGCGTCACGAGCTCGTCGCGCGACCAGGCAGCGACCCGCGTGAAGCTGCGGCCCTTCAGCTGCTGCGGGACGCCTGCCACCGGCCCAAGTTACAACTTGCAACTTGGATAGAGTCGGGGCATGTCTAGATTCGTTACCGCGCTGAACGAGCAGATCGGCCACGAGTTCGCCGCCTCGCAGCAGTACGTCGCGGTCGCCGTGTACTACGACGTGGACACGCTGCCGCAGCTCGCCGCCCACTTCTACCGCCAGGCGGTCGAGGAGCGGAACCACGCAATGATGATCGTCCAGTACCTGCTCGACTCGGACGAGACCCCTGTCGTCCCCGCCGTCCCGGCGCCGCAAACCGAGTTCTCGGATGTCGTCGAGCCGGTGGCGCTCGCCCTCGCGCAGGAGAAGCGTGTCACCGAGCAGATCGTCGACCTCGTCAAGCTCGCGCGGGACGAGGGGGCGCTCGTGGGCGAGCAGTTCCTCCACTGGTTCCTGCAAGAGCAGCGCGAGGAGGTCTCCTCGATGGCCGACCTCTTGCGCGTCGTCGAGCGGGGCCGCGACAACCTGCTCCTCGTCGAGGAGTACCTCGGTCGGCAGGCAGGCGGCGGCAGCCCGGCCGAGGCAGGCGCGCCCCCGGCGGCCGGCGGCGCGCTGTAGGGCGACGCTTGCGCCGCCCGCTTCTATGCGCGAGCTGAGAGTCCGGACCGAGCGGCGGAGCCAGCTCGTCGACATCACACGGGAGGTCCGCGACGCCGTCTCGGGCGAGCGGGGGTCGACCGTCGTCGTCTACGTCCCCCACACGACCGCGGGCGTGACGATCAACGAGCACGCGGACCCAGCCGTCGCCCGCGACCTCGAGGCGGCGCTCGAGCGGATCGTCGAGGACGGCTGGTCGTGGCAGCACGTCGAGCCCGGCGACGAGAACGCCCCGTCGCACGTTCGGGCTTCGCTCATGGGGCCGAGCGTCGTCGTCCCGATGCGCGACGACGGGTCGCTCGCGCTCGGCACCTGGCAGGGGATCTTCTTCTGCGAGTTCGACGGGCCCCGCGAGCGAGTGGTCTACATCAGCTTGCTGCAGTGATCGAGGTCGAGAGGCTCACGAAGCGGTACGGCTCGACCGTCGCCGTCAACGATCTCTCGTTCTCGGTCGCGCCGGGAACGCTGACGGGCTTCCTCGGCCCGAACGGCGCCGGCAAGTCGACGACCTTGCGCGCCATCCTCGGCCTCGTGCGGCCCAACGCCGGGAGGACCGCCGTGCTCGGGCGTCCATATCGCGAGCTGGATGCACCGCTGGAGCGGGTCGGCGCCGTCTTGGAGACGTTCGACGCGCATCCCGGCCGGTCCGGCCGGAACCACCTCCGCGTCCTCGCGGCAGCCGCGCGACTCCCGACCTCGCGGGTCGACGAGGTCCTGGCGCTCGTCGAGTTGACCGGCGCTGCACGCCGCCGCGCGAAGGGCTACTCCCTCGGCATGCGGCAGCGCCTCGGCCTGGCCGCTGCGCTGCTCGGCGACCCCGAGGTGCTCGTCCTCGACGAGCCCGCGAACGGGCTCGATCCCCAGGGCATTCGCTGGCTTCGGGACCTGCTCCGTGCGCTGGCACGCGAGGGGCGCACGGTGCTCATCTCCAGCCACGTGCTCGCCGAGATCGCGCAGACGGTGGACGAGGTCGTGATCATCCATCGTGGCCGGCTCGTGCGGCACGCCACGATGGCCGAGGTCGAGGCGATGGCAGCCGGTGCGGCCCGAGTGCGCAGCCCGGACGCGGAGCGCCTCGCTTCACTGCTCGCAGAGGCAGGCGTCGACGTGCGTTCACTGGGCGACGGGACGCTTGCCGTTGCCGCCGGGCCCGAGCGGGTGGGTGAGCTTGCGGCCGCGCATGGCATCGTCCTCCACGAGCTCAGCGCGGAGCGGGCCACGCTCGAAGAGGTCTTCCTCGAGCTGACCGGGACCGAGGAGGGCGCGTGACGACGCTCGTCGGCGCCGAGTTCCTGAAGTTGCGGACGACGCGCGGCTGGATCGGGTACGTCCTTGCGCTCGTCGTCCTGACGGGGATCGGCACTGCAGCGCAGGTGGGCTCGGCGGCGGAGCTCGACCTGATCACGCCCGAGTTCCAGCGCGACCTCCTCTCGGGCTCCCTCGCATCCCTGATCGCGTTTCTCTTGGGCATCACCTCGGTCACTGTCGAGTGGCGGCACGGCACGATCACGCGCACTCTCCTCGTGACGCCGCGCCGCGAGCTCCATGTCGTCGCGAAGGGGATCGCCGGGTTCCTCGCGGGTGTGGCGCTGGCGGTGCTCGCGGTCGCCGTCGTGCTCGCGGTGGCGGTTCCGATGATCGCCGTCGAAGACGCCTCCTTCGTGCTCGACGGCGAGGTCGGAGCACGCATCGGGCGCATAGTTCTCGGCGCCGCGCTCTGGGGTGCCCTCGGGGCTGGGTTCGGGTTGCTGCTGAAGAGTCAGACCTTCGCTCTGGTGGCGGGGATCCTCTGGATCCTCCTGCTCGAGGCGCTCTTGACCTTGCTGCTCAGCCTCGTCGACGTCGACGGCGCCGCCGACTTCCTGCCCGCGCAAGCCCTCGGAGCGTTCGAAGGGAGCGTGGAGGATGCGCTCTCACCTGCTGCGGGCGGCGTCGTCGGGCTTGCCTACGTCATCGGCATCGGTCTCCTCGGCTGGGTTCGAGTCGAGCACAGCGACGTCACCTGAGTCCAGCTCGCGCGAGCGCTCGGTCTACGTCTCGGTGCTCCAGGGGCGCCAGAAGCGGCGTTGCTTCCGCTCGCGCTCCTCCGCAAGCTTCGCTCGGTGATATGCGATCCGCTCTTCGAGAATTCGCGTTGTCTCGGCGTAGCGGGCTTCCTCTTCCGCCCGCACCTCAGGAGGGATCTTCTTCTTCCTCTTCGCCATCGTCCTCCTCCTTCAACGCCTTGCGAATCTTCGTCAGCTCGACGCGGATGTCGAACATCGCGCTCAAGATAGCGTCAATATCCGCTCGCTCGATCAGCGGTTCAGGTCGACGCCACACGCGCACTCCTCCATTGTCGGCGAGTGACTGGCACGGGACTGTCATGAATTCGTGTCGATCGCTCCACGGCTACCCTGGCCGGAGTGGCCGCGCCCGTCCAGAAGGGGGAGGAGCTCGAGCTCCGGATCGACTCGCTCGCCTACGGCGGGAGCGGGGTCGCGCGGCATGACGGATTCGTCGTGTTCGTGCGCGGCGGGCTGCCCGGTGATCGCGTTCGCGCACGCGTGACGAAGGTGAAGCGTGGCTTCGCGGAAGCTGCTGCGGACGCCGTGCTCGAGCCCGGGCCGAACCGGATCGAGGCACCGTGCCGCCACTTCGGGACGTGCGGCGGCTGCCGCTTTCAGGATCTTGCGTACGAGGCTCAGATTGCCGCGAAGGAGCAGCAGGTTCGCGACGCGCTCGTCAGGATCGGGCGGATCGCGGAACCGCCGCTCGAGCCGATCCTGCCCGCGGCCTCGCAGTACGGCTACCGGAACAAGCTCGAGTACTCGTTCACAGCGGGAGACGAGGGCGTCGAGCTCGGCTTCCACCGGGCGGGACGCTGGGACGAGGTCGTCGGGATCGACGAGTGCCTGCTGACCACGGATCTCGGGAACGCGATCCGGCTCGCCGTTCGGGACTGGGCGCGGGAGGAGCGCCTCGAGCCGTACGACCAGGGGACCGGCGACGGTTATCTCCGCCACCTCGTCGTGCGCGAGGGCCGGAACACGGGCCAGGCGCTCGTCCTGCTCGTGACCGCGCCGGGCGAGCGGTTCGAGACGGGCTACCTCGTGGACGTCCTGCGGCGCTTCCCCGAGGTGCGCTCGATCCACTGGGCGGTCAACGACACGCCGGCCGAGCGGACGAATGTGACGACGACGCTGCTCTGGGGAGACGAGGCGATCGAGGAGGAGATCCTCGGCCTCCGCTTCCGGCTCCGCCCGGCCGCGTTCCTGCAGACGAACACCGAGATGGCGGAGCGTCTCTATGCGCTCGCCCGCGAGTACGCGGGGCTGACGGGCGCAGAGAACGTCTTCGACCTCTACTGCGGAACGGGGACGATCGCGCTCGCGCTCGCCGGCGGTGCGGCATCGGTGTGGGGCGTGGAGATCTCCGAGGAGTCTGTCGCGTGCGCCGTCGAGAACGCGGAGCTGAACGGAATCGCGAACGCGCAGTTCTTCGCCGGGAACGTGGGGCAGACGCTCGAGCGTCTGGTCGAGGAGGCCGGTCGGCCCGACGTCGTCGTCGTCGATCCCCCGCGCGCGGGGCTGGCGGGGAAGGCACTGCGGCGGACGGGCGGGCTCGGCGCGGCGCGCATCGTCTACGTCTCGTGCAACCCGACGACGCTCGCCTCGGATGCCAAGGTGCTCCGCGACGAGTTTGGCTACACGCTCGTCCGCTGCCGGCCCGTGGACATGTTTCCCCACACGCCGCACGTCGAGTCGGTCTCGCTGCTCGCGCGTTCGTCGTAGGGGCCGGGCATGCCCGGCCCCTACAGAGTGGGCTCGAGCCTGAGCGGCGTGTGCCGTGAGAGGATCTCGAAGTCACGATCCGCGGCGAGCACCGTTGCATCCGCTTCGATCGCGGGAATGGCGACGAGACAATCCACCGGGGAGCGCAGCGCTTCCCCGTCACGCCGGCAGGCTCGGTAGAGGTCGGCGGCGGATTCGTATCCATCGAGCCCGTTCAGGGGAAGGACGGGAAAGGCGAGGACGCGGTCGCGAAGCTCCTCGTGCTCGCGATCCGAGCTTGCTCCGGCGAGGAGTTCCAAGACCACGACCTCGGTCACAGCGAGCGGCGCGTCTTCGGCAATCAGCTCTCGGAGAGTGCGGTGAACTGCGCTTCCGCTTTTCCGGAGCAACTCGATCCACGCGGATGTGTCGACGACGATCAAACGTCCTCGAGGTACCCGTCGGGGGACCGCTTCGCGCGCATCGCCTCGAGATCGCCACCCCACCCAGCGCCCTCGAGATCGAGCATGTCCTTCGGCTCGTACTTGCTGACGAGCCGCCGGAGAGCGTAGTCGACCGCCTCCCGCTTCGTGCGGAAGCCGTACTGGCGCATGACGCGCTCGATCAGCTCGTCCTCGATCACGACGTTCGTGCGGGTCATCTTCTTCACGTTACACCACCTTACACATCAGTGTGTAACAGATCTGCGACGAAGCGCAATTCGGGCGTTGCGCCAGAGCAGGTCGGCGTTCGGGACGACGAAGCCGATGCAGACTGCGGGGAGCGCGGGCAGGCCTGAGACGTCCCACGTCCAGACGAGCGCGAGCGTCGCGGCAAGGAAGCCGGTCATCGCGAGCCAGGTCCAGCCGACGCGGAGCCCGAAGCGGTCCGCGGCCGCGAGGAAGAGCGCGAAGAAGATCACGTCCGGTGGGCCGATGTTCACCGTCGCCGTCTCCCCCGGATTCGGGAATGCGACGGAGACCCGCTGGAAGAAGCCGGGCTGCTCCTCGACGACGTAGCGCGTCGGGCCGGCCGCGACCGACCAGACGTCCACCCACGGGACGAGCGTTGCGACGAGGGTGACCCACCAGAGCTCTTCGAACAGAGAGACGAACCAGTAGCCGAGGAGCACGTAGCAGGCGAGCTTGGAAACGTTCGCGGCCGACCCGGCTCCGATCAACGTGAGCCCCAACGCCGCGAGGGCGACGGCGGCCGCGGCCACGAAGAGCCGCATGCTCGGGATGCGGGCCAGCGGTAGCGCCACCCAGATGGCCGCCGTGAAGGCGGGAAAGACGAGGAGGCTGTGGACGGCGACGTCGAGGCCCGAGGGAAGGCCCCAGAGGTGCTCCGCGACCGCGCCGTAGGCGACGAGCGCCGCGCCGAGGGCCGCGAGCGCCACCGCCCGACGTCGCGCTAATACGGGGGCTGCTCCGCCCACCAGGGGCCGAGCGCCTTGAAGGCGTTCCAGAACCGCGTCTTGGACGGCTGGTCGTCGAGCGACTCGTCGACGTCCGGGGTGACGAGCGCCCCGATCGTCGGCGTGAATCGCAGGACGACACCCTCGGTCTGCGGATCGATAGGGTCGGAGAGGGGGAAGCGGAGGTCGTTGACGAACGCGACGGAGCGCTCGCCCATGATGATCACGAGCTTCGGCTGCACGATGTGGAGCTCGCGCGTCAGCCAGGACGCTGCGTCGGCAGGATCCTCCGTGCCGAACTTGAGGCAGTTCGTGCCGTACACGGCGAGCGGATCGACGTGCAGGCGCTGGAGCGACTTGAGGACCGCCTGGCCCGCGCGCCCGAAGAACGCGACACCCTCCTGGATCTCCGAGGGCTGCGGTGCGTACTTCAGGAGGAAGACGTCGGCGAGCGGGTGGCCCGATCCGAGCACCGGGACGCGCAACTCGTCGCCCGCGCGGGCGAGCTCGTCCCCGAGTTCGTTGATCTCGGAGATGGCCTTCTTGAGGTAGCGCTCGTAGATCTCGTCGGTGGGCACGGCCGCGGGCACTGAGTCCGGCTCCCTTCTCCCTTAGCGGACCTTTTCCTTGACCTGGGCGACCCACTTGAGCGACTGGAGGTAGGCGAGCGACTTCGGGCGGCGCAGAACCTCGGCCGTGCGCAGCGAGAGCAGGAACTCCTCCGGGCCGTCGAAGCGCCGCATCCGCATCGCCCCCGTCCCGACGCCCTGGAGCACGTGGGCATCGGAGCCGGCACCCTGGAGGAGCCGGTACTTTCGCGCGAAACGCAGCGCCTCGTCGTTGAACGAGTCGCGCAGGAGCCGCGCGTTGAAGACCTCGAAGACGTCGATCTCCGCGAGGTGGCGGTGGAGCGTCGCGGGGTCGGGGATCGCGTGCATCCGGTCGAACGGGTGAGGGAGATAGACGAGACCCTCCTGCTCACGAATCGCCGCGATCGTGTCCGCGAAGGACATCCCGCGCGGGATCTCCTCGTCGAGGAAGAGGCCGATCACCTCTCCTTGACCGTCCGTCTTGACCTCCTCGCCGGGGATGACCACGAGGTCGCGACGCCGAGCCAGCTCGACCGCCTCGAGGGCGCCTCCGAACGCGTTGTGATCGGTGACCGCGATCCCGCCGAGGCCGATGCCCGCGGCTTGGTCGAGGAGGTCTTCGGCTGCGATCGAGCAGTCGTGCGACCAGTCCGTGTGCATATGCAGGTCGACTGCGATCCAGTCCCGACCGGCGAGCGGGTCGTCCCGTCCCGGGCGCTCGATCCGCAGCCGCTTGCGGGCCAGACGCGAATAGAGCGCGTCGAGGTCTTCGGCGACCTGGTCGAAACCCTGCGCCTCGGCAGCTGCTCGACCGCCGGCGGCCATTCGAGCTCGGTGCGTCTCGTCGTGGACGAGGCGCAAGACCTCTTGTGCCGTTTCCTCGGGGCCGTCGCCGTCGGCGATCGCGGCTGCGCAAGCCGCCGCCTCGAGCGCGAGCCGCTGCTCACCTTCGGGGGCGGGAACGAAGATCGCCACTTGGGCGAGCGTCGCGGCGCGCTGCTCCGGCCGTCGCACCGATCGGACGTGAACCCTCGAGCGGACGGAGCGGGGAATCGCCGGGCGGAAGCCGAGAGGCTTCGTGTGGAGGAGGTGGAGCTCCCAGCCGGGGAGGTCGCGGAGAGCGCGGGCCAGGGCGCGGGTGACAGCTCTTCCCGCAGGCTCGAGCTCGAGCGCAATCAAGCGCCGTTTCCTCCCGGGTCGGAAGAGCTCCGTGTCCACGCCGAGCGGCACCAGCCTGTAGTCGCCGTCGAAGCGGGCGGCGGCGGCGGTCGCCGTCTCCTCCGAGGTTGCGAGGAGCGCGTCGAGACGGATGCGCAGCCGGTCTCGACGGGCCCTGCGTGCCGGATAGCCGAGCCTGTCGGGCGAGAAGAAAGTGGCCGCGGTCAGCGCATGCGTGGCCGTGAGCGCGAGGTACGACAGGCTCGGAAGGCCGGGCTCGAAGCCGTGCACCACGTCGTAGTGGTCGCGGCGGAGGGCGAGGGCGAGGTTGGCCCGCACGCCGACCGGCACTCCCATGTGCGTTCTTCGAGACACGGGGATCGAGGGGCCGACGGCGATCACCTCCGCGTCGTCCCCGCGCTGTAGGGCACGTCTCCCGGCGAGCAGGTCCGTCGCGCGGGTGGACGGGGCGAGGACGGTGACGGAGTGCCCGAGCCGCCGCAGCGCGGCCGCGGTCCCGGCAACGTGCGCGTTCACCTCGTGCGGCTGCGACCACGCGAAGGGCGTGACGAAGCAGATCCGGAGGCCCACGGTCGCGCGAGTGTAGCCCCAGAGTGCGCAAGAGCAGAATCCGCGAGCGCGGATTCTGCTCGCGCGAAAATCCCTGAAGGCGGCCGCTTTCGCGGCCGCGGCGTTGCTTGTACCTTGGGGTGATGACGGAGGTCACGATCAAAGCCCGCACGAACGGCCCGTACAAGATCGAAGGACCGGTGCGAGTGATCGACGCGGAGGGGAACGAGTTCGAGCTGCCGGAGGGAAGCGGGATCGTGCTCTGCCGCTGCGGGCACTCACGAACGAAGCCGTTCTGCGACTCCAGCCACAAGCGGGTCGGCTTCGTCGCGGACGACTGTGCGCCCAGACTCGGAATGGAGACGCGCTTCTGACTTTGTGGCTCTGAGCCACAAGGCTCGCATACCCGAACCCCTCGATCCGACCGAGATCCGGCTCACGACGCGCTTCGACCGCGTCTTACGGTCGCGACCAGAGCGACGACGATGACGAGGATCGCCGCCGCCCGATCCAGAAGATCCGCGCGGCGCGGAGCCTCGTCACGCCTTTGCAGCTGCCCTCTTCTTCGTGACCGCGTTCTTCACAATGAAGCGCTCGATCAGCTCGTGCGCCTCGTCGTCGCGGATCTGCTTCGGCGGCGACTTCATCAGGTACGCGCTGGGCGCCTCGAGCGCGCCCGCGATCCCGTTCAACATGGCGAGCTTCGCGAGCCGGACCGCGTCGATCACGATGCCGGCCGAGTTGGGCGAGTCCCAGACCTCGAGCTTGAGCTCGACGTTCAGCGGAACATCGCCGAACGACGATCCCTCCATGCGGATGTACGCCCACTTGCGGTCGGTCAGCCAGGGCACGTAGTCGGACGGGCCGACGTGGATGTTCTTGTCGCCGATCTCGTAGTCGAGCATCGACGTGACGGCGTTCGTCTTCGAGATCTTCTTCGACTCGAGACGTTCGCGCTCGAGCATGTTCAAGAAGTCGGAGTTGCCGCCGACGTTGAGCTGCATGGTCTTGTCGAGGTGCACGCCGCGGTCTCCGAAGAGGGTCGTCAGCACGCGGTGCGTGATGGTCGCGCCGACCTGCGACTTGATGTCGTCGCCGATGATCGGCACGCCGGCATCCTCGAAGCGCTTCTGCCAGTACGGCTCGCGCGCGATGAAGACGGGCATGCAGTTCACCATCGCGACACCCGCCTCGAGGATCTGCTCGGTGTACCACTTCGTCGCGGCCTCCGAGCCGACCGGGAGGTAGTTGACGACGACGTCGGTACCGGTCTCGCGAAGGATCCCGACGACGTCGTCCGTCTGGCCGGGGGCCTTCTCGACGATCTGAGAGAGGTACTTGCCGAGGCCGTCGTGGGTCATCCCGCGAGAGACCCTGATTCCGGTCTTGGGCACGTCCGCAAACTTGATCGTGTCGTTCGGGTGCGCCCAGATGGCGTCGGCCAGATCGACTCCGACCTTGCCCTTGACCACGTCGAGCGCGGCCACGAACTCGATGTCCGAGATGTGGTAGCCGCCGAGGTCGACGTGCATGAGGCCGGGGACGGAGTCCTCGGAAGATGCGTCCTTGTAGTACCGGACGCCTTGGAGGAGGGAGTTGGCGCAGTTGCCCACGCCGATGATGGCGACGCGCACCTTCTCCTTCACGCGCTTGCCGCTCTTCGAGCCGTTCTGAGTGGCCATTGCTTCCTTTCTCTTGAGTGTGGTCGGGATGCCGAGCCCGTCGGCGAGCGCGGCGAGGATGACGTCGTTCGCACTCGACTCCGTGCGGTGCGCCTCGGCCTCGATCTCGAACTTCAGATCGACCGGTACGCGCAGGAGGACGACGGGACTTGCTCCCGGAAGCGGGCTCTTCCGGCCCGACGGCGTATAGGGAACGCGAAAGGCCTCGGCGAGGAGGCCCGCGGCGACGTCGTTGAGGCTCGTGCTCCGGCGCGCTGTCTCCCGGACGAGAGCCTCTTTCAGGGAGGAGGGCATCCTGACCAGGATGCCCTTTCTTTGAGAACTGCTAGCAGCCAAAGTGCTATCAGATTACCAGGAGATGGTGGGCGTGGCTAGGACGTCTGCTCGGCGAGCTCGCGGAGCTGTCGGCGGACGAAGAGCATTCGCTGGACGACGGTGAGCCACGCCGTCGCGGCGAGGGCGTAGATCGGCCACTGGAGCAGTCCCCAGGGGGCGAGCCCGAGGCCGATCGCGATCAAGACGACGCGTTCGGCCCGCGAGCCGAGGCCGACGTCTGCTCGCAGCCCGAGCGACTCCGCCTTCGCCCGCGTGTAGGAGACGAGGAACGAGCCGATGACCGCGGCGAACGTCGCGACGAGCGCGATCTCGTTCCCGTCGCGCATGAAGACGAGCCCGATGGCGGCGAGCATTGCGGCCTCTCCCAGCCGGTCGAAGGTCGAGTCGAGGAATGCCCCGAACACAGTGCCCTTGCTCGCCGCGCGCGCGAGTGCTCCGTCGAGGATGTCTGCGACGGAGCCCACGACGAAGAGCGCGCCGCCGAGCCAGAAGAAGAGCTTCTCGTTCTGCTCCTCGAATCCGACGAGCACGGCGCCTGCGAGGCAGAGCCCGACGCCGGCGAGCGTGAGCATGTCGGGCGTCAGCTTGGTCTTCGCGACGCCGCGCATCGAGCGCGCGAGGATCTCGCGCGCCGCCTGCGTGTACTCCTGTTTGACGCGGTCTAGCTGATTGACGCGCGCATCCCGCTCGTCCGCCGGGGGCGGACCCTCGTCCTCGGTCATGCGTGCCGGAGGCGTGCTGTGCGAACGCGCCGCAGCGCGAGTCCCGTCGCGACCGCGATCAGGATCCCGGCGACGACATCGAGCCAGTAGTGGTTCCCGGTCGAGATCACGGCGAAGGCGACCCAGGCGGGCCAGGCGAGCCAGAGCGCCTTCGCCCACCGCGTTCGGCAGAGGCCGGCCATCACGGTGCCGACGATGACGGCGTCCATCGCGTGCAGGCTCGGCATCGCCGCG
>Ga0209341_10005373_pt1 | contig 11610 bp, 10 predicted proteins | sample RifCSP13_2_FD_184020 | JGI IMG/M metagenome (GOLD analysis project Ga0209341, IMG submission 184020) | Soil microbial communities from Rifle, Colorado - Rifle CSP2_sed 13_2 (SPAdes) (version 2) | ecosystem: Environmental > Terrestrial > Deep subsurface > Rock core/Sediment | place: Rifle...
GTCGGGCTCCCGATCCTGCTCGATCTCGTATGCGATCAGTCCATCGTGTTCGCGGCACGCCGCGGAACGGATCTCGGTGACCGCGACGACGCACGGCCGGATGTCTCCGCCAGCATCCAACGCCGTGGCCAGGTGCCGAGTGAAGGTGGCGATACCGCAGGCGCGGGGGGGATAGGTGCCAAGCACCGCCACCGGCACCCGGGCCGTCTGCAGACTGGTGTAGGCAGATAGACGCACGGCCCCCTCCTCCCTTCTGCTGGGTATGGCCCCGGGGGCACGACTTGCTGCTGAATGCGGAAGACCCAACGAGCCGGGACCACGGAGGATCCGCACAGAGCGCAGCTACGCTACGGCCCCACTAGAATGTGTTCGCTGCATCTTGATAGTACATCGCCCGCCTTCGCCGGACAAGCCGCTTCGTTGACGGCACACATAGCCTTTAGTAACCTCTTGCACTCATTTCTGCATTGTGGTGTTCTTGTCACCTACAGTCGTCCCGGACGTTGGTGTAGGTCGTGGTCGATGCCCTCTTCCGCGGTTGCTGCGTGCCCTGCGGCTTCGGGGTCCTACGCCCGGCAGCCTGACAACCGACAGCGTGCGCAGGTTGCGCCCTTGCACGGGCTGCAGATTGGGGCTGCGACTCGCGGTGAGACAGGGGATAACTGCCTATTATGGTCACTTTTCTGACCCTTGGGAGGATGTTCACAGCGCATAGACGCTGCGCCGGCGTCCGTCGGCAAGTACGAGCCAGTATCGGCTATGCACGGACCTACATCACGGACGACGTCCGTCCTACGTCTGAACCGGCCACGCGCCCAACGAAATAGACCACCGTTTGGACGCTTGGAGAGCCGCTGGGTACAGCCGAGCCCAGGAAGAGTCCCCCAGGTAGGGATCACTTTCGGAGTTGACGATGTAGCGTCTTGGGGCTACATTGGAGATGTGAAGACCGTTGGCTTGCGCGAACTGAAGAATCGTCTCAGTGAGTACGTCCGAGAAGTCCGGACCGGACAGGCAGTCGTGGTGACGGACCGCGGGCAGGTCGTGGCGGAACTTCGCTCCCCAGGCCAGGGGGTCCTCGGCACGAAGGTCGACCCCACTGTTGCCAGGCTGGTGAATCGCGGCCTTTTGATCCTTGGCGCACGCAATACCGGACGAGTCTATCCATCCCTGTCGCGTCTCCTGCGATCGACTTCGTCCGCGAAGCTGCTGGAAGCAGAGCGGGGCACCCGGTGAGGCTCTACGCTGAGTCGAGCGCTGTTCTTGCCTGGCTCCTGGGTGAGGTCGAAGGAGAGGAGGTCCGACGGCAGCTCGCGGGAGCCGAGGAGGTATTCACCTCAGTGCTCACGCTCGTTGAAACCGACCGCGTACTGATCCGAGCTCAGGTCGTGGAAGGGCTCAAGGAGGGGGAGGTTGTTGATCGCCGTCGAGCGCTCGCCCGGGCCAGCCAGCACTGGCACCTGCTGCGGCTCCACGAGGAGATCCTGGACCGAGCCCGCCGTCAGTTTCCTGGCGAGCCTGTACGTACCTCAGACGCCTTGCACTTGGCGAGCGCGCTCGCCGCCCGCTCAGCCGTTCCCGAGGTGGCCGTCCTCAGCCTGGATAGTTCCATCCGAAGAACGAGCACCGATCTAGGCTTCGTCGTTCTCCCCTAAGGGGCATGGCCAAGGGTTCTTGGTTTAGGTGGTTCCGGGCGGATTTCTATTGTGGCATTGCCTGCTGCCCGGCGAAGCTTCCTCTCAGACTCATACACCAAAGGTCTCTCTCGCCTGATTGGGGAAAGGCCGGAGCAGCCAGCAGAGAGAAGGACTGTTACCTGAGTGGCGCGGAGTGCCGCTGTGTCTGGTGCGCACAGCGGTGCGCACAAAACCGGGAACCACGAAACCCGGCATCTGGAGCGCGTTTCAGACGGCCGGCGTCGATCTCTTCCGAGGTCGGCCTCGGATCCCGTACACATCCTTTGTGCGGACCTCGGTTGCGGACCTGTATCGCCAGGAATTCGTGGGTCTGCTTCCAAATCTCACCGACGACCGGAATGGACACGCTTACCGCGTTTGGGGCACTCGCCGTCACGGCCATGATGGTCTTCTACGCACTCGAAGAACGTGCCGCCATCTTCGTCCTGGCGTTTGTGGTCGCGAGCCTGGCAGCGTCAGCCTATGGCTTTCTGCAAGGCGAGGATCAGCTTATGGTTCCCTTGCCGTCGTCCGCAGAAGCCGACGGGGTACATGAGTACTGACGCTTCGTCCGCAATCACGCCGACGGCGGGAGATGCCTATTTCTTGATTTCCCTCCGGAGAATTGCGAGAATCTGTTCAAGAGTTCCCGCCGTCATGCCCAAAGCGTCTTCCTTCGTTGCCGTTGCGTACTTCTTGCTCTCCTCCTTGACCGCTGCTGCCACTCCCTCAGGACGCTTCTTTATCGAAGGGGACGGAAAGGTCTATCTCGTCAATGGGAAGACCGGTGCGGGTGGTCTGGTGACTTACCGAACGCCAGGGGGCGAGTATCCAGAATCGGCTCAAAGGAGGATCAACCAGATCTTCGGCGTCCCCCCCAACGCCTCCGAAGGGATCGCCATCCGGCTCACCGCCCTCCTCGATTATCTTCAGGATGAACTGAAGGGAGGGAGGATTGAGATCGTCTCAGGCTACCGGAGTCCCGTCTATAATGAAGGACTCCGGAAGAAGGGCCGGCTCGCGGCCCGGACGAGCATGCACCTCGAGGGGATGGCGGCCGACATCGAGATGGAGGGCGTCGAGGGGAAAAGGCTTTGGGAGTTCCTCCGAGGTCTCGACTGCTGTGGGGCCGGTTACTATCATGCGAGGGGAATTCACGTGGACGTCGGCCCCAGCCGGTTTTGGGACGAGGCCTCCACGAGGGTCGAGCAAGACCTTGGGGCTCGAAACAGACTCGTCCTTCTTCGCACGGAATGGGATCTCTACCGGCCGGGCGAGGAGGTCCGGATGACCTTGAGCAGGATCACCGATTATCCGATTGGCGTTCGTCGCGACGGACAGCTGATCCACAGCGGCCAAGAGGTCGTCGGCGTCCGCTTGGAAAACGGTCGGACCGACTGCATCTTGATCCCGAATCGTTTGGCCGCGGGGTCGCTTGCCTGGAAGATACCGAAACGAATTGCGCCCAAGGAAAGACCTCGAATCCGGATTTCATTCTGTCGAAAACCATTTCCGGGGATGCCGGAGAGGATTGACTCAAACCCAATTTCAATCAGATAAGAGGTTCATGGAGGGAAGTGCCATGGGCAAGTCACCGACCCGGGCGACCCCGTCGCTGCCAAGCTGAACAGCGTCCGAAAGTACGTCGTCTCTCGAACGCTCAACAGGGCGCAGTGGAACAACTCGTCCGTGATCTCCCAGGACGCCGCCGTCCACGTCGCGAGACTCAAAGAAGAGGGCGGCGGCGACATCCAGGTTGCGGGGAGCGGGAACCTTATCCAGACGCTGCTGAAACACGATCTCGCCGATGAGTTTCCATTGTGGATCTTTCCGGTCAGCGTGGGCTCTGGCAAGCGCTTCTTCGGGGAAGGAACCATCCCCGGAGCGTTCAGGCTGGTGGATGCTCAAGTGTCAAGCACGGGGGTCGCCATCCACCGCTATGAGCGAGCCGGAAGGCTCGACTACGGCTCCTTCGAGGTCGATGTCGCCGGTTCATCCAGCGAACTCTGGAGCAGATGACCACAACCCCGGTGAGGCGACGCCAGGTGGTGGCCAGGATCAGGTGTTGCTGCGCAACGCTCGACGTACGACCCAGATCGCGATCTGCGTGCGGCGGCGGAACCCCAGACGGCGCAGGATCGCCTCGACGTGGCTCTCAACCGTCCGCTCGCTGATCTGAAGCGTGACGCTGATTTCCCGGTTGAGCAATCCCTGCGCAATCAACGCCGCGACCTCACGCTGCCGCGCGGACAGCCGTGCCGGTCTCTGAGCGACGAAGCGCTCGGAGACCGGCGTGCTCCTTGACGAAGAGCGGCGGGACATCGCCTTGAACCGAACGCCTACCGCACCACCGGGAAACCCCTGGCGTTCCACTCACGCATGCCGAGCACCATTGTCTTCACGTTCGAATACCCGATCAGGGACAGGGCCATCGTGACCTTCGCGGAGCGGAAGCCCGACGGGCAGACGGTGATGATCTCCGTGCTGCGTGAAGTAGGAAGACGGTGGAGATTCTGCGCGAGTGTCCGGATCGGAATGTTCACGGCCCCGTCAATGCGGCCCTGCGCGAACTCGCTGGGCTCGCGGACGTCGTTGATAAGCGGCAGGGTCTTCGCATCGAGCCGCTCTTTCACGAACGCCGGGGAGACCGACTGGTAGTCTTCAGGCAGGTTGGTGAGAAATCCCAGCACCCGGTGCTGGAGCAGGGGAACATTCCCAATCGCTGTTGAGGTGGCGCCTAAGACGATGGCCAGGAGCAGGACAAAGGCGAACTTGAGCATCGAACATCCCTCCTCGGTTGGCTGTGTTGACCACAGCCTACTGGAGGTCGATCGCCGGCGGGCATCCGTGGAAGTACGGATTCCAGGATCAGGGATCGTGCTGGGGGGACGACTGCAGGCGGTTGGCGACCGCCCAGGCCGCGATCTGGACGCGGGAACGGAAGCCCAGCTTATTGAGGATGTGCTGGACATGGCTTTCGACGGTCCGCTCGCTCAGGAAGAGCGTCCCGGCGATCTCCCGGTTGGATGCCCCCCGGGCCACCAGCGCGGCGACCTGCCGTTCCCGATCTGTCAGCGGATCCCCGGCCGGCTCACCGGCGGCGGCGGGAACGTGCGGTTCGGGCAGATCGGCGAGCGCGAACGAGACGATCTCATGCTCTTCCATCTGTCCGGCCGCGTCCCGTATGCGCGTGAAGGCGGATTCGCCAAGCGCGGCGCGCACCGTTGCCGACAAGCGGTCGAGTTCCACCTGCCGGAATGTGGGGAGTGCGGTCCGGGAGGATCTGCGGAGCGCGGCTGCAGCCTCCTGGAGCGTGGCCGCTCGCTTCCACCTTCGTCGCGCCCCTGAGGCACGCGCCAGGCCGTCCAGGCAGTCCGCCATCCCCCCGACATCTCTGATCCGGTGCATCAACTGCAGGGCCTGGCGGCACAAGCCTTCCGCACCGGCGACATCGCCGAGACCCATGGCCAGTCTCGCCTTGACCAGGAGCACGACGGCCTGGAGGACTGGAGCTCCGATCTCTTCCGCTACCGCTGCAGCCTCTGCGGCCCGGGTCTGAGCGCGGGCGGGCTCGCCTCTAGCTGCATCCATCTCGGCGAGTGACTTCAACGCCTCCACGATCCCCACATGGTCGCCGACCTCGCGGAATAGTGCCAGCGCTTCCTCAAACGTGGCAACCGACTTTCGCCACTCCCCTTGCTCCCACAGCACGTCCCCCAGCCCGGCAAGCGACCATCCCATGCCACGCCGGTCGCTCAATTGTCGGGCCAGCGCCAGGCTACGTTCGAGAAACCGGGTGCCGGCGTCGAGATCGATGCGATCCGATCGGCGGAAGCCGGCGGCGCCGGCGGCCTGAAATCCGAGCAGGCGTGAGGCGGCGGCAATGCCCCAGCGATCATCGAGCTCTTCGAACAGCCTCAAACTGGTCTCGGCCAGACGGCGCGCCTGGTCGTGGTCCCCGCGGGTTGCCGCAACGACCGCCATCTGCCGGATCACATCCGCGGCCAGAGCCCGGTCACCGAGGTCCTCGGCCAACCTGCGGCTCTCCTCGAGCAGTTGACCGGCCCGCGCCAGGTCATCCCTGAACCACGCCAGCACGCCGGCGCCGAAGGCGGCCTTCGCCCGTGTGGCATCTAGTGCCCCCGCCGGGGTCATGGTCAGCCCCCGCTCCAACCACTGCTGTCCCTCATGCCAGTGGCCGCGGACGTGCCAGAATCGCCAGAGTGCCCCGGCCAGGCGCAAGAGCGCCCCGGCGTCTTCCGACGACAGGCTCCAGGCCAGGGCCGCGCGCAGGTTGTCGTGCTCGGTCTCCAGACGTCCAAGCCAGATCCGCTGTTCCGCCCCGCGCAGCTCCGGTTCCGCGCGCTCGGCCAGCGCCAGGTAGAAGTCGCGGTGTCGCCCGCGGACCTGCTCGCTCTCTCCAGCGGCGACGAGGCGTTCCAGCGCGTATTCGCGCAACGTCTCCAGCATCCGGTATCGTGCGGTGTCCGCTTCGATCGCGACGAGGGACTTGGCGACCAGCTGCGTCAGGAGGTCCACCGCCTCGGACGCCGCCTCGCCCGCGCAGATGGTCTCGATCGCCTGGAGGGAGCACCCGCCCGCGAAGACCGCCAGCCCGCGAAAGAGGAGGCGTTCACGGTCCGACAGCAGCTCGTGGCTCCAATCCACCGCGGCGCGCAGGGTCTGGTGTCTCGGCAGAGCGGTGCGGCTGCCGCCGGCGAGGAGGTGGAGGCGCCGGTCCATGCGCCTGGCGACTTCTCCCACGGGCAGCGCGCGCAGACGGGCGGCGGCGAGCTCAAGGGCGAGGGGCAGTCCGTCCAGACTGTGACAGAGGGCGGCCACGGCTTCCGCGTTGGCTTCCGTCAGGGCAAACTCCCCGGTGGCCTCGCGCGCGCGTTCTACGAAGAGCTGTACGGACTCGAATGCGGCGAGCTCGGTGAGCGGAGAAGGGTGACGGGGGTCGGGCGCCGACAGGGGGGGAACAACGAAGGTGACCTCCCCCGGCACGGCCAGCGGCTCCCGGCTGGTCGTGAGGACGTGCAGGTCCGGGGATGTGCGCAGCAAACGCTCGACGAGGTATGCCGCCGCGCTGACGAGGTGTTCGCAGTTGTCGAGGACGAGCAACAGGTGCCGGTCCAACAGGTGCTCTGCCAGCGTCGCCGCGACAGGCTTTCCCGGCTGCTCCCGTACGCTGAGGGCCCGCGCCGTCATCTGCGGAACCAGCGTGGCGTCTGCCAGCGGCGCGAGATCCACCCACCACACGCCGTCGGGGAACCGCCCGACCGCCCCATGCGCCGCCTGGAGGGCGAGCCGGGTCTTCCCCGTCCCGCCGGGGCCGACGAGCGTCAACAGCCTGGTCTCCATGAGCAGATCCGCAAGCTCGGCGAGCTGCCGTGTTCGCCCCACAAACCGCGAAACCGGATGGGGAAGGTTGTGGCGTGATGGTCCAGGGCGGCGGGGGCGGCGTGTTCGCTTACGGGACGGCGTTGGCATACTCGCGCGCACGTTGGCGGCGCACTGAGGATGGTTGGCCAGTCCCCGGTGAGGCTCCTGGCAGCCAGAGCCGGGATGCAGCCAAGGAGATCCCTTGGAAGTTCGCCAACTGTGAGCGCAGAGTTCTCACCCGTGGAGATTGTCGGCGGGAGTGCCCGGAATGAGCGGGCGGAGATGACCGTGAGCGAGCGCCGGTTGGCGGCGATTATGTTCACCGACATGGTCGGCTTCAGCGCCCTGGCCCAGCGGAACGAGGCGCTGGCTCTCGAGTTGCTGGACGAGCATTTCTCGCTGCTGCGGCCGCTCATTCCGAAGCACGGCGGTCACGAGATCAAGACCATCGGCGACTCCTTCATGGCGGAGTTTGCCAGCCCGCTGCAGGCCCTGCAGTGTGCCATCGCCATGCAGAAGGTTCTGAGCATCCACAACGCCGGTACATCCAGCGAACGGCAGATCGCAATCCGCGTCGGTATCCACCTGGGGGATGTCGAACACCGTGCGGGCGACGTCTTTGGGGACGGGGTGAACATCGCGGCGCGCCTGGAGCCGCTGGCCGAGCCGGGTGGCATCTGCATCACCCAGCAGATCTACGACCACGTCCACAACAAGATCGACTTCCCCCTGGTCAGTATGGGCCGGCCAGAGATGAAGAACATCCAGATCCCCATTGAGCTCTACCGCGTGATCCTGCCCTGGCAGCGCGAACCGCAGGGGCCGGGTCCCGGCGCGGCAGGGCCGGCGCCACGCCCGGAGGCCCGAGACAGGAAGTCCATCGCCGTGCTGCCGCTCGCCAACCTCAGTCCGGATCCGGAGAACGAGTACTTCAGCGACGGGCTCACTGAAGACATCCTCACCCAACTCTCGAAGATCCAGCGGCTCAAGGTCATCTCGCGCACATCCGTGATGCAGTACAAGAAGACGTCGAAGAACCTGAGGGACATCGGCAGGGAGCTGGGCGTCGCGACCATCCTGGAGGGGAGCGTGCGCAAAGCCGCCAACAAAGTGCGGATCTCCGTGCAGCTGATCGATGCGAGCACCGATGAACATCTCTGGGCGGAGACCTACGATCGGGAACTGGCCGACATCTTTGCCATCCAGAGCGATGTGGCACGGCAGATCACCGATGCCTTGAAGGCCCATGTCTCCCCGGAGGAGCGCGCGCGCATCGACCACCGCCCCACGGAGAACTTGGAAGCCTACCAAGCCTACCTCAAGGGCCTGTTCCTCTGGAATCAACGCACGGATCAGAGCGTGAACGCCGGGATCGTGGAGTTCAAGCAGGCCGTCGACCTGGACCCTCTCTACGCGCCTGCCCATGTGGGGATCGCCGACTCATACGTCGTGCTGGGGAACTTCGGGACCTATCGGCCGAAGGACATCTATCCGGTGGCGAAGGCCGCCGCGCTCAAGGCCCTGGAGATCGACGGGACCCTGGGGGAGGCGCACGCCTCGCTGGCCCAGGTCCACGTCAATTATGACTGGGACTGGCCTGGAGCGGAACGGGCGTTCAACAGGGCGATCGAGCTCCGTCCGAGCTACGCCACCGCGCATCACTGGTATGCGCTGTATCTGGCCGCAACCGGTCGGTTCGATCGCGCGTTGGTAGAGATCCGACACGCCCAGGAACTCGACCCGCGCTCGGCCGCGATCGCCGCGAACGTGGGCGCTGTGTACTTCACGGCCCGCCGGTACGGCGAGGCGTTGACGGCGATTCGGACGGCCGCGGAGATCAATCCTCAGTTTCGAAACACTCATCTCTATCAGGGATGGGTCCTCTCGCTGATGGGCTCACACGCCGAGGCGCTCCCCGCGTTGCGCAAGGCCGACGAGCTGTCCTCAGGTTCGGACGTCACGATCGGCGCCGTTCTCGGCTACGCGTATGCGAAGCTGGGGGACCGAGAGAAGGCCTTGAGCATCGCCGCTGCCCTCACCGCGCGCCACCGGGTGACATACGCGTCACCCGTCTGGATCGCCCTGGTGCATCTGGGACTCGGGGATCGGCCGAAGGCGATCGAATGGTTGGAGACCGCGTGCGAAGATCGTGATGGCTGGCTCCGCGTGATCAAGACAGCGGAGTTCTTCGATGAGTTGCGCGACAGTCCAAGATTCGCCGGCGTGCTGAGAACGATCGGGCTGGACAAGTTCCCAGAAGCAGAGCGCAGCACTCGGTGAGGTTCGGGGGGCTACCCGAGCCCCCGCCGTTCGTGCCACGCATCTTCCACGCTGAGGACTCCCCGGACGGCTGAGGAGATCAAGCGCCTGACCGGTTCCACGGGCCAGCCCGGCAGGCGCCTGTTCACGAACCAGAGCTCGGTCAGCGGGCTCGTCCGTTCGAGGATCAGGTCGGCGGCGATCCGCCCGTTGCTCGGCATGAGCGAGACGCCGTGCCCGATGCAGCCCAGCATATACACTGCGTTGCGGCCGGCCGCGTAGCCGATGGCCGGCACCAGATCCAGCGTGACGGAGAACGGCCCGCCCCACCGGTACTCGATCCCGACCCCGCGGAGCTGCGGAAAGACGCGCCCGAGAAACTCTTCCAGGTGCCGGAAGGCCCGCGGGGTGTGATCATACGCCATCTGTCTGCCGTAGCCCAGGATGATGGGGCCGCCCCCCATCAGGATCCGGCCGTCCGGTGAGGGCCGGAAGTAGTGGAGGAGATTGCGGGCGTCCTCGATCCCCATCCGCCGGCTCCATCCGAGGCTCTGCCACACATCAGGGGCCAACGGCTCGGTGGCAATGATGTACGTCCAGGCGGGGATCTGCCGCCGCGCGATGGGCGCGAGCTGATGACTCCAGGCGTTGGTGGCAAAGACAACCTTCTCCGCCGCAATCGTCGCCCCAGGGGTGCGCAGCTCGAATCCGCGCGGAGTCCGCGTGATCTCAAGGACGGGGCTCTGTTCGTAGACGGTCACGCCGGATTGCTCGGCGATCCGCTGCAGCTCCCGCACGAATTTGGCCGGGTGCAGCAGCGCGCTGCGCGGCTCCCACCATCCGCCGAGGAAGAGCGGCGAGTGCACGGCCTGCTGGGTCGTGTCTCGGTCCCACCACTCCACGCCGGGGAGGCCGATCCTCGTGGCCAGCTCCATCTCATGGCGGATTCTCTTTAGGTAGCCTGCCGTCGTGGCGGCGCGCAGGAATCCAGACCGTTCGTAGTCGCACTGCAGCCCGAGATCGCGGACCAGCCGGTCCACGTACTCGACGGCATCCACCATGTACTCGTACGCCTCCCGTGTGCGCGCGAGGCCGTGCAGGAGATAGGTTACGGCGAGGGAGGCGCCAAACAGGGTCATCGAAAATCCGCCGTTGCGTCCGCTGGCGCCGTGGCCGACCGTCTCACCCTCCAGCACCACGACACGAGCGCCACCGGCAAGGCGTTTGATGTGGTAGGCGCTGGACAGTCCCGCGAACCCGGCTCCAATGACGGCGATGTCCGCCGGCACGCGCCCCTCGGCCCGCGGGCGAACCGGCGGGGTGTCCGTGGTCTCGAGCCAGAAGGACCGCCCGCCACCGGTCTCCATCGGTGAGGCCGAGCCCCCCTCTCGCTTCGATGCCTTCACAGCGCCTGCGTTCTGTAGTCTTTATGTGACTTTACTTCCCGACGGCGGGCAAGTGTATCAGGCGACCACCCGATGGCGCCAACTCCGGGGTCGCCCAGGGGGGCGGTGACAAGCAAATCTGGTGGAGACACGCAAATCTGGCATAGTAAGTAGATTTCTGCACGATATTCTACGAGGACAATTGACCCGCTCTCTGATGTCTGGTAGAATCGAGGTAGCTGACGGCATGAGAAGAGGGGGCCTCCCGACGGGGGCCCTCTCCTCTTGGACAGAACAGAGGCGACGAAGACGGTGAACACGCACAAGCATACCCATCAGCCCAAGATCCGGGGTCTGTGCCTGCGGTGCCGGAAGCGCGTACCGCCGGTGGCCCGAGAGCACGGCGACCCCTTCTGCTCGCGTGTCTGTGCGGAGGCGACTTACGGGACGGGACGCCGGAGCAGCGCCGGACGCTTGGTCATCGCTGGTCTGCCGATCGGGGTCTAGACCTCCCTAGCGCACATCGACCGTGATCGTCGTGGCGGTCAGGCGGCCGTCCGGCCCCGCCGTACCGCGGACGAGCACCATCATCCCAGGTCTCAGGTCGCCGACTTTCGCCAGCGTGAGACGGAGAACAGCCACGTCCCTCGGCACGGTGATGATGACGCTACCATCACCGAGCTTCAGGTAGAGCGTCCTCCCCTCGACGCGCCGCACGTTCTGGAAGACCCTGGCATTGGTCATGATGTTCCCGGTCTCCATCACGAACTGCGCCTGCCGGACGCGGTCCTTGAACTCCGGGGGAAAGATGTTGATCGAGAGCGCGGTCAGCGACCCGTCGGCTTCCCGGCGCGCCGTGACACCCACGAAATCATTCGGCTTGATGTTCTCCAGGGTGACGGGCC
>Ga0209341_10005374_pt1 | contig 11609 bp, 13 predicted proteins | sample RifCSP13_2_FD_184020 | JGI IMG/M metagenome (GOLD analysis project Ga0209341, IMG submission 184020) | Soil microbial communities from Rifle, Colorado - Rifle CSP2_sed 13_2 (SPAdes) (version 2) | ecosystem: Environmental > Terrestrial > Deep subsurface > Rock core/Sediment | place: Rifle...
GCTATCAGAGCTGAAAAGCAGTCACACCCGCGTCACGCTAAAGGGTTTCACAAAGAGGCCGCTTGGCAAGGAATTCCTTGCAGGCAACAGGTTTGAAATAGCTATTCATGATCCGCGTTCGCAGGACCTGTCCGGCTTGCTCCCCGATATAAGCAAGGTAGGCAACTTTTACGGCCTCCAGAGGTTTGGAAGTGAGAGGCTGGTAACGCACCTTGTGGGCAGGGAAATAATCAGACGCAACTTTGGCCGCGCAGTCGAGCTGTTGTTGTCATACACGACCGAATACGACACTCCGATGAGCAAGGAGATAAGGAGCAAGAGCGCCGACCCGGGGAGCTACAAGCAGGTGCTCAGGATGCTGCCAAGGGGCATGGACATCGAGCGGCACGTGCTGTCGGCGGTTGTCGCCGGCAAGGACGCAGTTTCGGCCTTGCGCGCAATTCCGATCACGATCCGCAGGCTGTTTGTGCAGGCGTACCAGGCATACATTTTCAACAGGTGCCTGAGCGCAGCTATCATGAACGGAGAGGACTTGCTCGAGCCGGCAGCCGGCGACCTGTGCTTTGAGATGGAGGGGCCGGCGACATTTGGCAGGATAATCAACTACGACCCGACTGCAAAGGCGAAAATGGTCCCTGCGATAAGGATGGCCGGCTATACTTTCCAGCCCGGCAAGGGCAGGTTTGAAAACATTACAAAAACAATCCTGCAGGAAGAAGGCGCGGCCGCAAAGGACTTTTACATCAAGGAGATGCAGGAGCTGAGCCACCAGGGAGGGTTCAGGCAGGCGCCTCTTTGGTGCATGGACTTTTCTTACAGACAAAACCCGCTGGCAGTATCCTTCAAACTGCCAAAGGGGTCGTACGCGACCACGCTCTTGCGCGAAATAATCAAGCCCGAAGACCCGATCAAAAGCGGCTTTTGACTCAAAACATAATATATAGCGCCACGGTGTGGTACGATGCAATTGCTTGGCGGCAGGAACCTGCGAGAGACGATAGAAAAGAGCCTCGACAAACTGCACGAGGAACTGAGCGTAAAGATAGACAAAAAGAATCCAGACAAGATTCACGCGGTCGAGGCTTCCGGCTGCACAAGGTTCGCTTATTATGAGCGCAAAGACCCGCTACCGACAGACAGCCTGTCTAGGATCTCGATCCTGCTTGGCAGCGCCATGCGCCATTCCCTAAGTAACGTGCGGGGCGAATACAAGGCAGACAGCCTGTCGCTTGAAGCCAACGCCGACATGATAATGGCCGATGAGTTTGTCGTCAGGTTTGAAGTTGTGCCCACTTTGCCTGAAGTGCCACACCCGCGCCACCTGCTGTACCTGAACGCCTGCCTCTTTGCGTTCAACAAGAACGACGGCATCCTGATCTACATCACCGCGGAGGGCAAGACGGTCGAGTTTTCCGTGACAAAGAACAACAGGATGTTCGAAGAGATCGTCAGGAGGGCAAGGGTGCTCAGCACGCTTTTGAAGGATAATAAAGTGCCGATAGTCGAGCCGTCTGAATTGTGCCTGAACTGCAAGTACTTTGAAAGGTGCTATGCAAGAAAGCAGGTCAAGGATGAAAGCACGGGCTTTATTCTGGAAGAAATTTTCAAGAACAAGAAATAAGAAAAATGAATAGGCGCCGCTATCCCTTGGTTTCGGCGTGTCCTCCAGACGAAGTATATCCAGCGCTGTACCTTTTTGCCCTTGCACCGAATACTACTGCCACCAGGAAAGCAAAGATTCCTGCCGTCACTGCAAACATCATCATTGCATCTGCCATATCACCAAAAACCATTCCTCAAACTTTATATCTTTATCGCATGGCGACGTTCCACCCAGGGATAATATCATGAAATATTATGGGAATGTCAAGGAAAAGTCCTTCTCGTAATAGTTCGTCTGGAAGTTCGAGCCTGTCATCCTATAGGCAGAGAAACCTTTAACCTCATACTGGGCAGTGCCGTCAACCATGCTGTCCCAGCTGCTGGCCGTGAGGTTGTTGCGAACGGCTACCTGCATGTTCTTCAGCGTTATCGTGCTGTTGCTCACTATTGTGAAGGTGTCTGGCCCCCCTGTCAAAAAGCCCTCAGGGCTCACCCCGATGTCGCCGGACGTCATCTGGAACTGGCCCACATGAAGCGTGTAGTGGATTGTTTCAAGTAGCGCAGTACTCCTGTTTGGGTTGTAGGCAGTAAAGTTGACCTGCACGCGTGCGCTCTTGTCGTCTATCCTTTTCACGATGACATCCTTGAGCGCGATCTGCAAATCTGCTATCTTGGCCGGCGTTGTGTTTTCCTGCATGCCTGGGAGTCGAATGTTCTCCGAGCCCATGATGAAATATATCGCTATTGCAGCTGCGGCAATTCCGCCACCTGCCGCATAAATGGCCTTTGGATTCACGATTGCCTTTCTCCGTCCATCCACGCTTTAAAGCTGTCGATTGATGCAAATGCTTATACTGGATGTCGCGAAATTTGCTGCCGGCTTGCAGTACTACAAGGCCGCACACATCGGCCAGGAAAGGGCTAGGAAAGCCCAGATGAAGCTGTTCGACTACACCGGCTTTGCCATGCTGACCTATACAATAAAGCAGGGAAAAGCCGGGTTTGACCCAGTGGGCGAAGAAGACCTGGCCGGCAAGATGACAAAAGAAAACGAGTCCATGCTCTTTATCTGCGACAAGGACGGCTACGCCAAGGCACAGTCAAGGCCGATGCCGATCGAGAAGGGAGAAGAGATTTTCAAAAAGATGCTTACAGACGGTATGCCGGAATTTGCCGGCCAGATCAAGACTGTTTCTTAGATTACTATTCGCGTTCCAGTAGCCTTACCGGCTATTGCATTTCTAATTGTCGCCGGGTCTGCCCTGAGCACCACCGTCGGTATCTTGCTCCGCTCTATCACCTTTAGCGCGACAACATCCATCAGGTCGTAGGCTCCCGCAGCCGAGTTTTCCGATCCCAAAAGTTCAAGGCATTTTTTCACCGTTATTTCCCGGAAGAGCTTGGCGCCCTTGTTCTTGTTCGGGTCAGAGTCATAGATGCCGTCAACGTCCGTTGAGTTGAGGAACTTTTTCGCCTTGACCTTTTCCGCGATGAGTGCGGCAGTCGCGTTGGTGCTCTGGCCAGGATGCAGGCCTCCAGTCACGACTATTTTGCCGCCAGCGGCAGCCTTGCTAACCTGCTCCAGATCGGCAGGCACTGCAGGGTAGGCATTGTCGCCAAGGGCGGCTATCAGCAGCCTCGCGTTGAGCCTTGAAACTTCGATTCCCATGATGTCAAGCGACGCCTCGTCGGAGCCAAAGCTCCTTGCAATGTTGATGTAGTGGCGCGCGACCTTACCCCCGCCCGCGACAACGACGGGCTGCACCTGGCCGCTAATGTCGAGAAGCATATCTGCATACTTTCTTAATTCGCCTGTTGCGTCGTCGCCAAACACCCTGCCGGATATCTTGATTACAACCCGCTCTTTAGTGCCCAAGTTTGCCCGCTCCCATGTACAGGGTTTCTTGATCGCCCAGCACCTTTTTAACAGATCGCTCCACCTTCCCGCGGTTCTCGGCAGTGGTGTAGACGCGCAGCATGTCAAAGAACCCCGAGATCGACTCTACAAGCGGGAGCTCTGACACCGGCATCTCGTAGACCCGGTCCTTGTCTACCACAAGCACGGAATACATCTCCTCCTTGCTTGGCGTCAGGGGCATGGAAGGCGCGCGCGACGCGTCGACAAAGACATGATTCCTGTCGACTCCTGCCGCGTCTGCTATCCTCGACGCGGTAGCCTGCAGTGCCTTTCTGTCCATCCTTTGTCTGTCGCGCTTGTGGAGGAATTTTTCATAGACGCTTTTTAGCAGACGCCTGTCGCGGTAGTCCCGCGCCATCTTGCCTGCAAACTCATGTTTCCCGCCGCCAAGGGCGCACAGACGCTCGAGCGTAGCTTCGTCAGTCAGGCCGAGATAGTTGTGGAGTGAAGAAGTGTCTGTCAGCTCGAGCGCCTCATCTGCGGCAATCATGGCGCGTATGAGCATCACCTCCGCGGCCCGCACTGTCTTGTGAAAGTACACCGCCTTGAACATTTCATATCTGGAAATAAGCATCGACTCGAGCGAGTTGAGCGCGGACTTGTTTATCGCAAGCCGGCTCTTTGAAACTTCAAGCGAGCTCACTAGCCTGTGGTAGTCGACCTTGGCGTACTCGGCCCCGGTGAAGAGCCCGTCGCGGGGCAAATAGTCCATGATGTCTGCAGAAAGCCCCCCGGAAATTATTTCGTTCATGAAATTCACCTTTGACTGGCCAAACGACAGCCGGCAGACCTGCTCTGTGCTGTGGCCGTGTCTGGCAAGGATGTCGGCTATTTCGCTCTGCATGATGATCCTCTTGCCCATCTCTTCGTGGGTAGTGTTGGAGTTGTACTCGAGCACCTCTTCAAACAGGTGCGAAAACGGCCCGTGCCCAATGTCATGCAATAGCGCGCCAAGCCTTAGGTCCTGCACCATTTCCACGTGGTCGATGTACCCCTTGCCAAGCAGCGTTTCGCCGGCAAGTCCGGCGACGTGCATCGCGCCAAGCGAGTGCTCAAAACGAGAGTGCTGCGCGCTCGGATAAACCAGATGAGCGCCGGCCAGCTGCCTTATTCTCCGAAGGCGCTGGAACGCGGGGCTGTCGATTACTTCTTTTTCAACCTGCGAGAACCTGATGTATCTGTGGACTGGGTCGGTGATCTCGCCTGCAAACTCCATTGCTTGTATCAGAATTTAACAAGACTTAAACTTTGATCTCTTTCCTTATTATCTTCATTACTTCTTGGTGGACCTGCTCTTTGTTCTTTGAACCGTCGATCACCTTCCACTTGAACTGCTTTGCAAACTTCAAATAGTTCTTGTAGGCTCTTGCAGCAAGCTGCGGGTCGGACTCGAAGGTGTCCTGCGTTTCGGCGCGCTTTGTAGATACGCCTGGGTTGATCAGTATCACGATAACAAGGTCTTCCTTCGGCAGCCCCTTGTCAAGCCTGAGGAGCCAGCTGGGGTCCATGCCGTTTGCCGCGCCGTAGATAAGGTTTGACTGCCAGTAGCGGTTCATGACGACAATCGTGCCGTTTTCCACCATGCTCTCGATCTCTTTTTCTCCCACCTGTTTGCCGAGAAAAGCAAATGCTTTGCCTCTGACGGGTAATCGCGCTTGCCGTCAAGGAACGCCCTAATCTCCATCCCCGTCGGCGTAGTATAGTCGGGAAAATCGATAACGACGCAGACCTTTCCCGAAGTCTTTATGGCTTCTGCGAGCATGCGGGACTGGGTCGTTTTACCTGCCTTGTCGGTGCCTTCTAATACTATAATCTTGCCCTTTGTTGCCACCGCGGGAAGGTTCATGGAAGCATCAATAAAAAGATGTTGAGCATTATTTGACATAGTTGACATAGGCACGGATTTATGGCATTTTACATGCCCTGAGCGTTGAAAATTTAATCCTAAAAACCAACATATTAAAATATTAACAGACATTGTAACAAGTGGTCGTTGGAGGGGGTGTCTACCGAGAGTGAAGGACGAGAAATCAACCATTGCGATATTTGACACGTTCAAGACCCGCAAGAACAAGTTTACCGGCGAGGCAAAGAGGCAGCGCGGGATAATAGCCCACCTAGCCACAGAGCAGGGCCCAGAGCTGCGCACCAGGACCTCGATAGCGCACGCCATCGCAAAGCAGAACGGCATCCTGTGGCAGAACATATATTCAGGCATATTCCGCGACCTTGACGAAGTCCTGATCCCGGCCGGCGTAGTGAAGGAAGGGGGAAGGCTCCCGCTCAGGCGCGGCCCCAAGGCGCTCCAGCTTGAAGGCGTCCCATTCTATGAATTGACAGACACGGGCATGCTGGTAGCGTCTGCGATTGAGGAGCTGGGCGACAAGCGCATGAAATTATTGCAGTCGTACATTTCGTCGCTGTCGACAGGCGATTCTAGTTCCAGGGCAATGAAGGAGGGCATGTTCTTCCTGATAGCGGCTGCGCCGTCGTTTGTTTCAAAGATAATCAGCGAATACATTTATGCCTTCAGCACCGGCGCAATAGAAACGATCGCACCGCTTGATGCAAAGAAGCTCCGGTCCGTCATTGCCAAGCAGATAACGGTCGAAAAAGAGCTCCTTGAAGCATTTATCGCGATGCCACAGGATCATAAGGACCTTGTGAGAAACTTTTTCAAAGTGCTGACTTAGTGGCCTTCGTACCCGCATGCGGTGCACCGGTATTTCTTCTGCTTGCCCTTGCAGCCTTCACAGCGCCAGATCCGGGCGTTTCTGCATTTGGGGCAGCTGAAACTTTCCGACAGCTCACCCGGCCTCACTTCCTTGCCGCAGGCGTTGCAGCTTGGCATGTCGTACGAACCGGCGTACATTTTGCTTGAGGGCATATCCCCGCCGGCCTATTTTTACTTTTGTTGTTTGAGGCCGGAAAATAAAGGATTTATACCATCTTACACACAAGTTATGTCATGGGCATTGGAGGATACGTGGCAAGAGGTCTGGCAAAAGAGATTGACAACAGGTCGAGGGAATTCTACGAGTTTGTCACGCCAGCCATAGACATGGTAGAGGACGGCAGTGATCTGGTAGTCACGATTGACCTGCCCGGTTTTGCCAAGAAGGACATCAACCTCAGGATAACCGGCAATGTCCTGTCAATAAGCGCTAAACGCGATCAGGAAGAGGCTCTTGGCACCGTCTACTACAGGCACAGGCCGGCCAAGATAGAGAAAAAGGTGCTGCTGCCGATAGCAGTCAAGGAAGAGGACAAGGTTGTGGGCAAGGCCAGTTATGAAAACGGCGTCGTGACGATCAAGATACCGATACCAAAGTCGACCAACATTCCCGTAACATAGATAGAAAAATAATGCCGGCATGGCCGGCTTTTCCGCATTGTTCAAGACCTTCAGCGTAATCTATGCGACATCGACCAACTCCACTCTTTCTCCGCTGTCGATCACTACTTCAAGAGCAAGGCCGCCAAGTTCAGTACAATGGAATTTGTATTCATTCAATTCTGGATCTATTGGACTCCACTCTCTTGTCTTGACGCAATCCGTGAATGTTCCGAATGGGACTGTGACCGTTTCTCCTAGAGAAACAACCTCAGCCATGTCCTCCGCTTCTCCGGGATAGTATTCTTGCCTGTACGAATCACCCAACTGAGGATTTGCTTCCATGATAACACCTGGTTTGGCGCCATCAACTCCTGCTTCCCAAGAACCTTCGGTACTTACAGCCTCTCCGTCTTCATATTCCGTTGAATCTTCTCCCAAATACCAAACGTTACCCTCTTTATCCTGAGCGTACCAGTCAAAGGTCTCTTCAATAAGTTGCTCATCTAGCCACACTCTGTCCCACACAACTGTTGTTGTTACTCCGAGGATTTCTTTTGTTTCTCTAGTAACTATGACAATATTTTTTTCAGTTCCTTCATCAGTTTCGCTCTGATATGTGAAGGTGCTTCCAGTAGAAAGGGTATAGTGGGGATTATCCACGCTAGACACAAAGTCCGATGGATTAATGGAGGGGTTGAATTCTGCGTCAGCCTGTATGGAGATCAGCTCTAGTTCTTCATCGCCCTCTACTTCTTTCACAAGGCCAACACCTGAGGCATAGAATTCCATTGATGTCTTTCCATCGTCAAAGTCGTAGACGTTGACTTGCAACACTGAATTGTCGAATGAACCATAATCTACGCTGACTGACTCGATCAAGCTTCTGACTTCGTTGAATTCATGTGCTATTCCCGGTACAGTTACTGAATGGTATGCAAAACCTGTCCCGACTGCAGGAGTTGCAGGCATTGCTATTCCAGGTACCGCCACGTCGTCGCCTACTATCCAGCTTTCTTCGTCGTTCTCAACAGCTACACCATCTTCATAGTCGGCTATGTCCTCTCCAAAATTGTATACCACCCCGTCTTTGCCCTGTGCATAGTATTGGAGTGCTTCTTGCACTAACTCGCCATCCTCGAATTCCTGCACTACGACTACCAGGGTCTCGACGTCCGCGATGTCGAAAGTTTCGGATCGTACGTTCCAAAGTTCTTTTACATTAACTGAACTGCCGTCTTCAGTAGAAGTTCCTTCGAATGTGAGCGTGTTTCCGACGTATTTGCTCAATGGCAGGTATGGGTTGTTGATCTCGTTGCTAAAGTTGCAAGCGTCAAATGGCACATTCTCGTCTTCTTCTTCGTCATCTTCTTCCTCTACGTCTACTGCGCTGCTACTGGTGCTAGATGATGTTGTTGTGCTCTCTTCCACTTTATCGTCTGACTCTCCTTCATCTTCGTCGCCAGTGTCTGTGTCCTCTTCATCATTTACATCCTCGTCGCCGGGCTCATCAGCGTCCTCTGCGCCTTCCCCGCTTTTGGACGCGTTCGCTGTTGCATCTGCTTCTAGTGTGTCATCATCTAGGCAGTCATCGCTGTCTTCTTGCTCTCCCGCTGTGTCATCTGTGCCTGGGTCTTCGCCTGTGCCCTTATCATCGTCATCTATCAGTCCTTCCTTGACGAAGTCGCTGTCGATTGATACTATGTTTGTATTGCTATTACTGTCGTTGTTAGAATACTTGGTTTGGGCAGCAACCAATACTCCGGAGGTAGTCATAGAGACTATGGCTCCGACGAGAATCGCTATTGCCACAAAAATCAAGATATGCTTTGTTTGCATTAGAAATAGCGTCATCACAATCCTATCAAGAGATATGATACAGGTAGCTAATCAGCCGGTTTATTCTAAGCAAAGAAAAATGGATTCATTTAGGTACTTGTACCAGAACGTATTATATTGGAAGCGACAGGAAGAAGGGCATTGCAGGCAGGTACCTTTCGCCACTACGATAAGGATATTACCTATCAGTCACTGAGTAGGAGCGAGTAGGTCGGTTGTGGCAGACGAAGGCTCGCAGCAGCCTGAAGGCAACGCAACAGACAGAATACTTGTTTTTATTCAAGAGAACCCCAGCTGCCACCTCCGAAAAATCAAAAAGGAGCTCGACCTAGCGATGGGCACGGTACAGTACCACCTTGAGAGGCTGGAGAAAGCGGGCAGGATAACTTCTCAAAAGCACGGCCTGCACAAGTACTACTTTGCAGTGGGGTTCGAAGAAAATGAAAAGCAGCTGCTAGAAGTCCTGAGCAACGAAACCGCGCGTGAGATTCTCATGTTTATTGTAGAGAAAAAGAACCCATCGCAAACCGAGATTGGCGAATACATCGGGATATCGCCGGCGTCCATAAGCTGGCACATCAAGCGGCTTGAGGATTCCAGCATTGTTGATGAAATCAGAGAAGGCAGATTCAAGCGATACAAACTGCGCGGCGATTCCAAGCAGGTTGCCGCAATGTTGAAGAACTTTTATCCTAGCATATGGGACAAATGGAGTAACAGGCTCGCGGAAATGTTCCTGTCGATGTCAAGTCAGGCTGCAGAAAGAGGAGAGGAAGAGTCATGACAGATTTCATGTTCATGCCAATCTGGATTCTGCTTTCCTGGCTGATACGGCAGGTAGAGGGTGGAATTGATAATGAACCAGAAGAAGGTAATGAGACAGGATCGGAAGTTGCAGGAATAGAACAAGGAGGAGGCCCAATTGAGGTAGATCCCTATGAACCGGTAGTACAGTTAATCAAGGTAGGCATAGCGGCGTTTTCACTGTTGTTGCTCGGCCTCTCAATTTCTGCCTACAGGAAAACAGCCCTCAAGGGGATAATCTACGCGGCCTTAGCGTTTGGATTATTCGCAGCGCAGCTGTTTTTTGACTATCTGGAAGATGCAGTTGAAGGCTGGGAGCAGCAATACAACGACGTCATATACTATGCAATGACCCTTGCCATTCTCGTCTTGTTCTTTTTGGCCATAGTAAGGCGAAACAAGGCCTAGAATTTCTTTTTCAGCGCGACGGCAACTGCCGCAGCGGCGGCAGCAAAGCCGCCGTACGACAAGTACGGGTTGTATGGCAGCATCAGCGCCGACCCGACAAACAGCGCAGACACAAGTATGCTTGCAGCGAGCGCGCTGCTGTTCCTGTCCTGCCGGCCGTACGGCCCCGCCGTTTCCAGATACATCCTGAGCAGGGGCGCGACGTTCACCGAGTCCTGTATGCCCTTTGCAAACCTCTTTGCAGAGACCTTTACCTCTTCAATGTACGCGTCCCTTACTAGCCCCTCTTCTTCAAGCAGGTTTGCAAGCACCTTGACGAACTGGAACTGCACCTTGTGGTGGTGGTAGATGCCCTCCAGGATTGAGGCCATGCGCATGTAGAGCGCAAGGTTCTTTGGCAGCCTGAACGGGAACCGGCTCATGGTCTTGTTAGCAAGATCGAAAAGTGCCTTTACTTCCATCCTGTCGACTTGCTTTCCGTGCATCGACTGGATGGAAAGCGCGATACCCCGCTCGACAATGTAGCGGTTGACCGTGGGCTCGAGCGTCCCGAGCTCGATAAGTACGTTTACGGTCCTTTCCGCGTCCTTGTCCAGCAGCCCTAGGTAGAGCCGGATGAGCCGGACGCGGGTCTCGCTGTCAAGCCTGCCAACCATGCCAAAGTCGTACAGTATCAGCCGGCCGTCGTCTGTCACTGAAATGTTGCCGGGATGCGGGTCGGCGTGGAAGATGTTGTGGTGCAGGAGCATCTTGAAGAACAGTCGGTGTGTGCGTACTACAAGTTTCTCTCTGTCGATCCCCTTTTCCTCCAGCCTTGCAATGTCTGTGATTTTGACGCCAGGCACGTTCTCCATCGTAAGTACATGCCTGCTGGTTCTTTCCATGAACACCTGTGGCACAATGACCGACGGGTCGCCTGCCAAGTTGTGCTTGATCGTGCGCAGGTTCTCGGCCTCAATGCGATAGTCCATCTCCTCGTGCACCGTCTCGATGAACTGGGCCAGCATGCCTTCTGCAGAGAATCGCAGGTTGGGGTCGATGAACCGCGTTGCAAGCGGCAATATCTTTTTCAGGACGTAAATATCGTCTTCGATTATCCGCTCAATGTTTGGCCTGCCCACCTTGACGATTACCTGGCTGTCCGCGTGTTTTGCGACATAGACCTGCCCCAAGGACGCGCCGGACAGTGGGGCGGTGTCAAACTCTTCAAAGGCGTCCTCTATCTCGCCCATCTCGGCTTCGATTATCGGCTTTACTTCAGAGAACGGCGCCGGGGGCACGTCGTCCTGGAGCTTGGCGAGCACTTCAAGGTAGGGCTGCGGCAGGATGTCGACTCTGGTTGAAAGCCACTGGCCCAGCTTGATGTACGACGGCCCGAGCTCGATGAAGGTCTTGAGCGCCCTGCGGGCGTGGCGGCGATACTTTTCTTCGTCGACGTTCTTGCCCTCCCTCTTTACCCACTCGCGCCTGTCCCGGCGCAGGCTGATAATGACAGGCAGCAGCTTGAGCACAACTTTGGCGACGTGCAATTTGGAAGGGTGCGGGAAGACCGGCGCGTCGACACTGTCTTTTCTTACCTGCGTAGGGTGCTCCATTATTTGCTCCTCTTCTTTATTGAGCTGGCAGCGTTGAAAACAAGATTTCCGGCAGACGACCCGGCGATGTATCCGGCCACAGCCGCGTCGATCGCCGCGTCCCGGATGC
>Ga0209341_10005380_pt1 | contig 11599 bp, 9 predicted proteins | sample RifCSP13_2_FD_184020 | JGI IMG/M metagenome (GOLD analysis project Ga0209341, IMG submission 184020) | Soil microbial communities from Rifle, Colorado - Rifle CSP2_sed 13_2 (SPAdes) (version 2) | ecosystem: Environmental > Terrestrial > Deep subsurface > Rock core/Sediment | place: Rifle...
GGCCGACCCGGTCAAGGTCCGTTTTCACCGGATTGCCGCAATTTGCGTCGTTTTTCTTCGGGGCTCTCGGGGACCGGCGCCACGTAGGATCAGCGCCGTGCGCCGCTCGCTCGTGTACGGCGCCGCGGGGGCGGCGCTCGGGCTCGCCCTCGTCCTCACGCTCCTCGGAGTCGGAGACGACCCGGACGCGCTCACGAACGGCCAGGCCTTCGTCCTCGGCGTCGTCCAGGGTCTGACGGAGCTGCTGCCGATCTCGTCCTCCGGACACCTCATCCTCGTGCCCTGGGCGTCCGACTGGACGTACCTGGAGGAGCACGACCGCTTCAACCAGACGTTCGACGTCGCGCTCCACCTCGGAACGCTCGTCGCGGTCGGCGCGTACTTCTGGAGCGACGTCGTGCGGCTCGTCGGTGCCTTCTTTGGATCGGTGGGGCGCCGACGCATCGAGACGGCAGACGAGCGCATCGCGTGGTTCGTCCTCGTCGCGACGATTCCGGCGGGCGTCATCGGCCTCGGCGGCGAGGACGTGATCGCGGACACGCTTGGCGAGCCCTGGCAGATCGCTGTCCTCCTCGCCGCGGGGGCGGCCCTTCTCTGGTGGGCCGACCGCTTCCCACAGGAGCGCGCGATGGGCGACCTCGGGCTACGGAACGCAGTTGTCATGGGGTTCGCTCAAGCACTCGCGCTCGCGCCGGGCGTCTCACGCTCCGGCATCACGATCACCGCGGGGCGCCTCATGCGGCTCGACCGCGACGGCGCGGCGCGCTTCTCGTTCCTGCTCCTGCTGCCGACGGTGCTCGGCGCCGTGCTCCTCAAGGGCGTGGGGGACGTCCTCCTCGGCGATCTCCCCGCCGGGTGGGAGGGGCCGTTCCTCGTCGGAGCGCTCGCGGCGCTCGGGAGCGGCCTGCTCGCGATCGACTGGCTGCTCGGCTACGTGCGCCGGCACACGTACGGCGTCTTCGTCCTGTACCGGCTCGTCCTGGCCGCGATCGTCGTACTCGTGATCCTGAGCGGAGCGCGGGCAACCACCTTCTAACGTGGGCTCCCGGCCGGCAGTCCTCGCCCTCACGGGCGCCGTCGCGATCGCCTTCACGGGAGTTCTCGTCCGCCTCGCGGGTGTCGCGCCCGCGACCGCTGCGTTCTGGCGGTGCATCTACGCTCTACCCCTCCTCGGGGCCCTAGCCCTGCTGGAACGCCATCGCCACGGATCGCTCGGGCGGCGGCGCCACGCGCTCGCTGTCGTCGCGGGGCTCTTCTTCGCGGCTGACCTCGAGCTCTGGCACCACTCGATCGCCGCCGTCGGTGCCGGTCTCTCCACCGTCGTCGCGAACCTTCAGGTCGTCGTCGTGGGGTTCGTTGCCTGGCTCGTGCTCGGGGAGCGGCCGACCCAGCGTGTCCTGGTCGCCGTGCCTGTGGCGCTCCTCGGCATCGCGCTCATCTCCGGCGTCGGCTTCGGAGGCGCCTACGGCGACGACCCGGCGCTCGGGGTCGTGTACGGGGTGTTGACGGCCTGCGCATACGCCGGGTTTCTGCTCGTGATCCGCGAAGCGGGGAGGGGGCTTCGGACTCCGGCAGGGATCATGTTCGACGCGACCGCCGCCTGCGCGGCGGCTCTGGCCGTCATCGGGCCGGCGCTCGGCGAGCTCGACCTCGAACCGCAGTGGCCGGCACACGGCTGGCTCCTGACGCTCGCAATCTCCGGCCAGGTCATCGGTTACCTGGCGATCGCCGCCTCGCTTCCGAGGCTGCCCGCTCTCGTCGCCTCGATCCTGCTTCTCGTGCAGCCGGTTCTCAGCGTCATGCTGGCGGCGGCAATCGTCGACGAGCGGCCTTCGAGCGCCCAGATTGCGGGCGTCGTCCTCGTCGTCATCGGAATCGTGATCGCGACCTCCGGGGGGAGGAGGGAACGGGAAGCGGCGGTGCCGGCCGAAGCGTGAGAACCGCCTCGCATTCGTCAACTTGACATAACGCCGATTCATGTGCATTGGAGCGTTAACGTGCACGCCACGGAACCCCGCGTGTGCGGAGGCTCGTCGCCCGCCGAGAGCATCACCCGCTTTCCCGCCCGTCAGCCGGCGGCACGGCGTGCTGCCCAGGTGCACCGGAACGTGGTGCCGAACCCAGCCAGCAAGAGCGTCCCGGAGGCGCGGTTGCCTTGAATGCGGCCACGGAACGTCACGTTCACGAAGCTGTAGGCGCCGTCGCTGACGGCCGCCGTGGAGCTGGTCGCTGAGAACGTACCGGTCGCGCGGATCGGAACCCGCTTCGCGAAGCGGCTCCGACCGAGGCCGACGTCCGAAGCCGCGCAACCGTCGAACGCATACTCGCGCATCGTCTTCACGTTCGCGGTGAGCGTGAAGCACACAGCCGCCCTGCCTGCGCCCGCGCCGACATACCGCACTCCGGTGAGCTTGCAGCCGAGCTTGGCCGTGTCCGCCTCGCCTCCAGCCGGATGGCCGACGCCAAGCGTCGGAGCCGCAAGAGCCAAGACCGCCGCAACGGCTATCGACCGAATCCGCACGATCGCCTCGAGACGCTGCAATCGTACGACACTCGTCACAAAAGTGCCAAGCCCGATGCTCGCGCGAGGAGGGAGCGGCCGGGAAGCCGCCCCTCTCCGTCGTCCTTCACTCGACGACTACGTCGTCGCGGCGGCGAGGACCTCGTGGACGGCGACCTCGTACCGGTCGACGCCGGTGATCGTCTCGCCCATCGCCGCAGCTGCCTCGCTGCGGAGCTGATTGGCGCGTTCCTCGCTGGCGCGGAGCGACTCCTCGCTATCCCAAAGCGTGATCGTCTTCGTGCGGCCGGTCGTTCGGTCGATGAGGGCGATCACGCCTCTCCAGCCGGTCAGGTCGCCGGCCTCGGGAAGGATCTGCTCCTTGATGAAGCGGATCCCCTCGTCGATCCCTTCGGGCGGCCCCGCGAGCGAGCTCACACGGGCGGCTCTCGCGCCCTCGGCGACCTCCTCGATCGCTACCTCGTACACGTCCACGGATGTGCGACGCCCGCGCAGCTCCTCCGGAATCTCGTCACCCATCCGCTCGAACTCGGGCTCGGCACGAGCGATCGCCTCCTCGCTCTCGAAGAACGAGAGCCCGAGCGCGGTGCCTGTTCGCCGCTCGACGAGCATGAGGAGCCGCCGAAGCTCTGGTAGCTCGCGGCCCGACCGGGCGCGCTCCTGCACGGTTTCGATGACCTCGTCGATCCGGCTCATGTCGCGGTTCTCGAAAGCCGCAACGCGTGCGTACATGCCTGCCTCCTCAGGTCGACGGAGTCAGCCTACGCCCCTCCGGCCCGCGTGCGCAACGTGGGACACCGAGGCGGATCGTGCAGACTGACGGGTCGGCATGGACACTGAGCTCCACGGATTCGTCCGAGACATCGCCGACGAGCTCAGAGAGACCTACGACGACGAGTGTTACCCGCCCGCACTCGATCGCGACGAGACGTTCCAGAGCGCGGCCGAGAGCCTGGCCGAGAACGACGTTCCCGCGCGCTCGGTGCTCGTCCTGGCCCGCGACAAGGACGAATTCGTGTCGTGCATCGCCCTGGCCGGCATCTCTCTGCGCCGGCAGATGCCGGTCGAGTTCACGAGATGGGCGTGGCGGGCGCTGAAACACACCACGAACGCGCAGGACGAGTACATGTTCAGAGCCCTCCTCCGGCACGCCCAGGAGCCCGCGATCGGCCGGGCGCTCGCCGCGATCGAGCAGGATGTGAGCCACGAGCTGATCGCCCGGTTCGTGGGCGAGCGGCGCGAAGCCGGCGAGCCGTTCGACGAGGACGTCCTGCGGGAGAGCGTGCCGACGCACCTCGCCGAGGATCTCGAAGAGCTGGTCGACGAGTACGAGGACCTCCTCGGCCCGGACTTCCGCAAGGTCTTCGAGTCGTGGCGCGCGTCGAGCGTCGATCCCGACTTTCTCTCCGGCCTCGGACGGCTGTGGACGCGACCGTACGACAGTCCTCCGGCGTTGCTCTCCGGACGGCGCGTCGACATCGTCGGCTTGATCGCGGAGGCGCTGAACGAGACGCCGCGGCGTTCCGTCCTGCTCGTCGGCGCGCACGGCGTGGGCAAGACGTCGCTTGTCCGTGCGGCCGTCGGTCGCGTGCCCGAGCTCGACGTGCTCGAGGCGACCGCGGCGCAGCTCCAAGCCGGGGCGGTCTACGTCGGCGAGCTCGAGGCACGCGTGAAGGAGTTCGTCGACACCGTCCGCGGCAAGCCGCTCATTTGGCAGCTGCCGAACCTCGAGGCGGCGCTCTATGCCGGCCAGCACTCGCGGAGCCCGTACGGGATGCTCGACGTGCTCCTCCCCGCCGTCGCGGCCGGGGACCTCACGATCGTCGCCGAGGCGACGCCGGAAGCCGCCGAGCGGCTCTTGACCGAGCGGCCGCTCGTCGCCACTGCCTTCCAGCTCCTGCAGGTGCGCCCGCTCGACGAGGAAGAGGCCGTCGGGGTCGCCCTCCACGCGCTCGAGCACGACGGCTACGACGTGACGGCGAGCGAGGAGACGCTCCGCGGTGCCTTCGAGCTGGCCCAGCAGTTCCTGCCGCGAATCGCCTCGCCGGGGAATCTCCTGCGACTCGTCCGTACCGCGACGCAGGACGCGGCGGCTCGAGGCCGGGGCGAGATCGGCCATTCCGACCTCGTGTTCGCACTCGCGCAGTCGAGTGGGTTGCCGCTCATCATGCTCGACGCCTCCGCGCCCCTCGGGCTCGACGACGTTCGTGCGTTCTTCAGGCAGCGGGTGCTGGGCCAGGACGAGGCCGTCGAGGCCGTGGTCGAGCGGATCGCGATGATCAAGGCCGGCGTCACCGACCCGACCCGGCCGCTGGGCGTCTTCCTCTTCGTCGGCCCCACCGGAACCGGGAAGACGGAGATCGCCAAGACGCTCGCCGACTTCCTGTTCGGCTCTCCGGAGCGGCTCGTGCGGCTCGATATGACCGAGTACCAGACGCCGGAGTCCTTCGACCGGCTCCTCGCGGATACAAGCGTCGACACCTACGGCGCTCCACTCGTCGCGTCGATTCGCAAGGACCCGTTCGCGGTCGTGCTGCTCGACGAGTTCGACAAGTCCTCCCCACCTGTCTGGGATCTCTTCCTCCAGGTGTTCGACGACGGCCGGCTGACCGACACGCACGGTCGCACGGTGGATCTGCGCCGAAGCGTGATCGTGCTCACCTCGAACGTCGGCTCGGCGATCACGACGCGTGCGGGCGTCGGCTTCGAACGCGCTCCGGACCCGTTCCGGCCGGAGACCGTGACCCGCGCGCTCGAGAAGTCGTTCCGGCCGGAGTTTCTGAACCGGATCGACCGCACCGTCGTCTTCCGCCCCTTCGAGCGCTCGCAGATGCGTGCTCTGCTCGAGAAGGAGCTCGCGACTGCGCTGACCCGCCGCGGCCTGCGGGAACGGCCGTGGGCGGTTGAGCTGGACGACTCCGCCTACGAGTTCCTGATCGGTCAGGGATTCAGCCCCGCGCTCGGCGCGCGGCCGCTCAAGAGAGCCCTCGAACGACATCTGCTCGCACCGCTCGCGGCAACGATCGTGGAGCAGCGCGCTCCGTCGGGTGAGCAGTTCCTGCTCGTCACCGCTCCCGGCGGCGAGCGGATCGAGGTGACGTTCGTCGACCCGGATGCCGACGAGCCCGCCGACGAGCCACTGCGGGAACCGGACCGAACGGCTGCCAGGGAGCTCGATCTTCGCTCCCTCGCCCTCTCCCCGCGCGCCGACCCGGCTGCGACCCGATTCCTGCTCGCCGAGCTCCAGCGCGTCCGGAGCGCCGTTCGCACGGACGGCGTCCAGGCGAGAAAGGACGAGGGACTGGCCGCGCTGAACCGGCCCGGCTTCTGGGAGGACGAGGGGCGGCTCGCGACGCTTTCCGAAATCGAGTACCTCGACCGGCTCGAGGCCGCGCTCGAGACCGTCGAGCGGCTCGGCGGGAGACTCGAACGCCACAAGGCGGACGAGAGCGGCGCGCAGCTCCACGGCATCGTCGCAATGCGGCTGTACGTCCTCGACCGCGCGCTCGCGGGTCTGGCCGACGGCGCCCCGACGGATGTCTTCGTGCGCATCCGTCCGGTTGGCGAGACCCACGGCGCCGAGGATCCGGGGGTCACCGAGCTGCTCGCAGGCATGTACGCAGGCTGGGCAGAGCGGCGCGGCATGCGTTTCGACGACCTCGAGTCGTTTGCGGGCGCTCGTCTCTTCGCGATCGGCGGGCTGGGCTGTGGCACGATCCTGGGTTCAGAGGCCGGCCTTCACGTGCTCGAGCTCGTGGAGGAGCGCTCGTCAGGCAAGCGGGCGACCGTACGGACGACCGCGGCGGTCGACGTCGTCGCCAGAGAGCCGGAGCCTGCCGGCGGCCCGGACGAGCTCCTTGCCCACGCCCGGGAAGCGCTCGAGCTCGCGCCTTCGATCCCGGCGATTGTCCGTCGCTACCGCCTGAAGCCCGATCCCCTCGTACGGGATTCCGCTCGCGGCTATCGCACGGGCAGGGTCGAGCGCGTGCTCGCCGGGGACTTCGATCTCTTCTGATGGCGGGTGTCGAGCTCCGTGGCAAGCGGGTCGTGCTGCGGCCGATGACCGAGATCGATGCGGAGCGGATCGCGGAGATCCGAGCGCTTCCCGAGGTCGCACGTTGGTGGCGGGAACGCGATGCCGACTACGCGCGCAGCAAGCTCGCGGACGACGACCTGACCTGTTGGGTGGTCGAGCTGGCCGGCTCCGTCATCGGCTTCGTCCAGGCATACGAGGAGAAAGACCCGGAGTTCCGGCACGCCGGCCTCGACCTCTTCCTCGACACGGCGTTCCACAGGCAGGGGCTCGGCCAGGACACCGTCCGCACAGCCTCCCGGTACCTGCTCGAGGATCGCGGGCATCATCGGCTCGTCATCGACCCGGCCGCGGCGAATACGCGCGCGATCCGCTGCTACGAGGCCGTGGGCTTCCGCCGAGTCGGCGTCCTCCGCTCCTACTGGTGGGATCACGTCGAGGAGCGGTGGGCCGACGGCGTGCTGTTCGACCTGCTCGCGGACGAGCTCAGGTAATCACGACGAGGGATTTTCGTCCCCACCCCCTAGACACGGGGCGTCGCAATGCGAGAGAGTGTCACCTGACACATCTCGCGTCCCCCGCCGCGCGTGAGCCAAATCGACATCGAGCACATCCTCAAGACCGAGGACATCCGCCTCTTGCTCGAGCAGTCCGAGCAGGTCGGGACGATCCGGGCGTCCGACCTGGCCGAGATCGCCGAGGCGTACGAGCTAACCGAGCTCGAGCAAGATGCGTTTCTCCGCGAGCTCGACCAGCGCGGAATCGAGATCGTCGAGCTGCCGCCCCCCCACTCCGAGGTCGTGGCCGCAATCACGGCCCCGGTGGAGACGACGACAGACGCGCTCCAGCTCTTCCTCCGCGAGGCCGGCCGTCACCAACTCCTGACCGCGGCGCAGGAGGTCGAGCTCGCGAAGCGGATCGAGCGCGGGGACATGGAGGCAAAGGAGCGGATGATCCAGTCGAACCTGCGCCTCGTCGTCTCGATCGCCAAGAACTACCGGAACCAAGGGCTGCCGTTCCTCGACCTGATCCAGGAGGGGACGCTCGGCCTGATCCGGGCGGTCGAGAAGTTCGACTGGCGCCGCGGCTTCAAGTTCTCGACGTATGCGACCTGGTGGATCCGCCAGGCGGTCGCGCGGGCGCTCGCGGACAAGGCGAGGACGATCCGGATGCCTGTGCACATCGTCGAGCGGCTCCAGAAGATCAACCGTGCCGACCGGCTCCTCTGGACGCAGCTCGGCCGGGAGCCCACTCTCGACGAGATCGCCGACGAGGCGTCTCTCACGGTCCAGCAGGTGCTGGAGGTGAGGGCGGCCGCGCGCGCGTCGACGAGCCTGGATGCCCCAGTGGGCGACGGAGAGGACGCCGTCTTCGGCGACTTCGTCGCCGGCGACGAGCCCCTGCCCGAGGAGGCGGTCGAGCTCCATCTCCGCAGTGAGGCGCTGCGTCGCGCGCTCGCCGCCTTGCCGGCGCGAGAGCGCGAGGTCGTCGTGATGCGCTACGGGCTCGGCGGCGCCGAGCCGCAGACGCTCGAGGAGATCGGGCGGCGCCTCGGCCTCACCCGCGAGCGCGTCAGGCAGATCGAGCTCGAGTCCCTGCGGCGACTCGCCGGCCTCCGGGAGATGGAGTCGGTCGACGTCACGTAACAGGGCCAGACCCGTGGGGTCTGACGCCAAGAGTGTGTGAGAGGAGGCGTAGCGGCCGCGAAGCGGACGCCTTCAGGGTTTTTCGCGCGACCGAAATCCGCGTGTCAGCGGATTTCGGTCTTGCGCCAAGTCAAGAACGGAGGTAGAGCTCGAGTCCGGGCGCGACGGCCCGCAGCTCGCGCAGGGCACGCGCCTCGAGTTGGCGGACGCGCTCCCTCGTGATCCCGAGGTTTGCGCCGACCTCCTCGAGGGTTCGCGGGCGCACGCCGTCGAGGCCGAACCGCTCGATGACGACGCGGCGCTGTCGGGGCTGGAGCTTCGCGAGCGCGTCGAGCAGCTCGCTCGAGCGGGCGCGGTCGGCGGTCTCGCTCTCCGGGTGCTGGGCGTTCAGATCGGGAATGAGATCGGCCACCGACGAGTCCCCGTCCCCGATCGGCGTCTCGAGGCTGACAGGATCCTGGACGAGCTCGAGCAGCTCCTGGACGCGTTCGGGTGTGACGCCTAGCTCGACCGCGATCTCGTCGATCGACGGGTCCCGGTTGAGCTTCTGTCCCAGGAGGCGCCGTGCCTTGGTGACGCGGCGTACCTGGTCGGCGACGTGTACGGGGAGTCGAATCGTCCGGCCCTGCTCGGCGAGCGCGCGCGAGATCGCCTGCTTGATCCACCACGTCGCGTACGTCGAGAGCTTGTAGCCCAGCTTGTAGTCGAACTTCTCGACCGCCCGGATGAGGCCGAGGTTCCCTTCTTGGATCAGGTCGAGCAGCGGCACGTCTGCGCGCGTATAGCTCCGCGTGATGGACATGACGAGCCGCAGGTTCGACTCGATCAGCCGCCGTTTTGCGTCCTCGTCGCCCTCGTCCTTGCGCCGCGCTAGCTCCCGCTCTTCGGGGGGCGTCAGCAGCCGCCCGTCCCCGATCTGCCGGACGTAGAGCTTCAGGGGATCGTCCGGGCTCGGCCCGGCGAGGTCCGCACGCTCACGGGACTCGGCCTCGTCCGAAGCGGCCGGTGTCTCGTCGTCGGCGGAGTCGAAGAGGTGCTCGGCCGCGTTGCCTTCCACGGCGCATGTATCGGCCTGCAAGTTGCCCCGCTTGAGGGATGACATCCGGGACGAGGGATCTCGGGCCCGAGCGAGAAGCCGAAGGACTCAGCACAAACAGAGTCATCATCTCCGTCGTCTACCTTGGGTAGTGCCGTCCGATCGAGTCACGGTCCATGTGCGGAATAGCCGGCTACAGCCTGAGTCCTGAATCCTCTGTCGAGCGCACGCTCGCCGCGCAGGCGCTGCTCGCGGGGATCGCCGAGCGCGGTGCCGACGCGGTCGGCTACGCAGCCCGCGGTCCCGAGCGCGCGATCGACGTGACGAAGCTTCGAGGCGGTGCGAGCGGGCTCCTCGACGAGATCCGGATGGCTCCGTCGACGGCCCAGGCGCTCATCCACGTCCGGGACTACACCAAGGGCCACCCCGAGATCGAGGCAAACAACCACCCCATCCGGCACGGAGCCGTCGTGGGGGTGCACAACGGCGTCGTCCTCAACGACGACGAGCTCCTCGCGCGCTACGGGATCGAGCGGTTCGAGGCGGAGATGACGGTCGACTCGGAGGCCATCTTCGCCCTCATGGAGATCCGCCGGCACGATTCCCGCGCACTCTCCGAGCTCAACGGGGCGATGGCCGCGGCGTGGCTGGACGAGCGCGATCCCGCGACCCTCTTCCTCGCCCGCGGCCTCAGCCGTCCGCTCTGGATCGGACGAACCCGCACCGATCTCTTCTTCGCCTCGACGCGACGCGCGCTCGCGATCGTCGAGGCCGCGCTCCACGTGCGGCTCCAGGTTCGCGGAGTCCGCGAGGGGAGGCTCGTACACGTCGTCGACGGTCAGGTCGTTCGCGAGCGCCGCTTCCGCCCCGACCGGAGCTACCGCGAGAAGGACGTGCTCCCGCCCGTTCGCGCGCCACACGAGGCCGTCTCCTGCCTCGAGCGGCTGGCCGTGATCACCTCAACCGGCGCGGCCTAGGGTCCCGTCCGGGAGGACGTCGACGCCCTCCTCGAGCAACCTCCTGCGGACCAGGTACTGGAACGCGGTCCACGCCCCCCGCGGGACATCGAGCAGCCGGTACACCTGCCACTCGGACTGCATCCCCGGATCGGCCCGCCGCGCGTCGGCCCAGTCGGCCATCTTCGGAAGCCGCCCGAGCCCTTGCGCCAGAAGCGCGCCCTGCGCGATCGCGCGATCGAGGCGCTCCTCGGCGAGGGGCACGTCGAATCCCGCCTCACGGAGCGCGTTCGCAAGTGAGCCGAATGTGTGCGCGTAGAGGGAAGCTGAAGGTAACGACCTTCTGCGTGCAGCGAGGTCACGGGCGGTCGGCGGACGCCCGAGCTCCTTCCCCAGCCCGCGCAGCTGTTCGAGGAGCTCCTCGCGGGTCAGAAAGCGGCGTGGAAAGAGCCCGGCCGCGCGTTTGGCGGCGTTCCACGTCCCGAAGTGCTCGATGACGGTCTGCGGGTGAACCCCGGCCTCTGGATCTTGCGCGAACTCCCGCATCGTCGGCGAGCGCCCGAGCCGACGTGCTCCGGCGCGGAGCTCTTCGAGGATCTCCTCGTCGGTGTATCGACGACGCAGGCCGGCGCGGAAGGCGGCGAGCTCCGCCTCGTCGATCCGCAGCTGCGCGCGCCTGCTGGTGCGCGGACGGGCCATACGTGCAAGCAGCTTAGAGCGTTCTGAGAATTCTGCAAGTACTCCAGAGCAGACCGCTCCTCCTCCCCACCCGCTACCCTCGCCGCTCGATGGGTGTACGCCTCGGGTTGGAGAGGATCGCGGCCCGCACAGTCGGCCGGCTCTCGCGGCTCGCCGGGCGCGGGGGCGGGACGACGCTGCCCGGGAAGCTGCTATGGAAGGTCGACCCGGGTGCGGTGGACGCTCTCGCCGCACGCCTTCCCGCGGGCGTCGCGCTCATCTCGGCGACCAACGGGAAGACCACCACCACTGCGATGGCCGCCCGAATCCTCGGCGCCGATCATCGCCTCGCGTGGAACCGCGCCGGCGCGAACCTGCTCTCGGGGATCGCGTCGGCGCTTCTCTCGGCTGACGGGGCCGAGCTCGGCCTGTTCGAGGTGGACGAGGCGGCGCTTCCGGAGGCGATCGACCGCACGCAGCCGCGAGTCTTGTCGCTGGCGAACCTCTTCCGCGACCAGCTCGACCGGTACGGGGAGCTCGAAGTCGTGGCCGAACGCTGGCGTGCTGCGGTCCGCACTCTTCCCGAGCCGACCATGCTCGTCCTGAATGCAGACGATCCCGTCGTCGCCGATCTCGCCGTCGGTCGAGAGCGTGTTCTCCGGTTCGGGCTCGACGACGCTCGCCACGCACGCCCCACGCTCCAGCACGCCGCCGACTCCAAGTACTGCC
>Ga0209341_10005381_pt1 | contig 11598 bp, 9 predicted proteins | sample RifCSP13_2_FD_184020 | JGI IMG/M metagenome (GOLD analysis project Ga0209341, IMG submission 184020) | Soil microbial communities from Rifle, Colorado - Rifle CSP2_sed 13_2 (SPAdes) (version 2) | ecosystem: Environmental > Terrestrial > Deep subsurface > Rock core/Sediment | place: Rifle...
GCGGATGCAGGTCGCGGAAGCCGGGCAACCCTGCGAGCCGCTCGTTGACGCGCGTGAAGTTGTCGAGGCCGAGCTGGACCACTGCCAGCTTGTGGCGGTGGCGCCGGGCGTGGACGATCGCCACGGTCAAGCGGTCGGAGAAGCGGCGCGCGCTCGCGAGGCCCGTGAGCGGGTCCTGGTCCGACAGCGCGCGGATCTCCTCCTCGAGGCGCGTGCGCGCCGCCCGTTCGCTGGCGAGCGACGCGTCGAGGCCGCGGATCTCCTCGCGCAGGGCGCGCACCTCGTCCTCGAGCTGGATCTCGCGCGCCCCGGCGACGGGTGCCGGTGGAGCAGCCGGGGCACCCTCGTCCGTGGCGGCGCCGGCTGCCGTGGCAGCCGCTTCGGGCGTTTCGGTCGGCGAAGCGGGTTCCGACACCGGGGCGGGGCCCTCGCGCACGTCGCGCGACAGCGTCGCCACCGTTGACCGCCAGAAGCGCTTCCAGTCGGGCATGGGCGGGCGATGAGACGCTATCCGACGCCGCCACTCACGGTCAAGGCGCGCCCGCGATCCTGTCCGCGGCTTCGCGCAGGCCGGGCCGTCCCGGGTCGAGGACGAGCGCGTGGCGTGCCAGGGCGACCGCGGTGTCCGGCCGCCCGAGCGCCTGGTGGGTGAAGGCCAGCAGCAGCCATGATTCGGCGTCGGCCGGGCGCCGCCGCAGCGCCTGCTCGAGGCGCGCCGAGGCCCGCTCGAGCCGCAGCCGTCGCTGCGCCGGGAGTCCGGCCGAGGCCGCGGCTTGCAGCTCGGCGCGCGCCAGGAGCCCCGGCTGCTCCGGGGGCCGCGCAGTGGCGAGGGCGAGTGCCACGGCCACGGCCCCGAGCGCCGCCGCGAGCGGGCGCGACAGCCGGCGCGACCTCGCTCCCGCCGCGGCAGCCGCGGCGGCCGCGGCGAGCGCCGCGAGCGCGGCGTTCGAAGGAATGCGCAGGTTGAAGTCGACGAGCGAGTGGACCGACAGCGCGGCTAGCGCGGCCAGGGCGCCTTGCCGGATGCCGCGCACCACGGCTCCCGGAGCAGGGCCCTGGGCGGCACCTGGGCCGACCACGAGGAGGGCGATGCCCGCGAGCGCGAGCCCAAGGCCGAGCACACCCGTCTCGGCGAGCGTCTCGAGGTAGTCGTTCTCCGCGTGCTCGACGCGCACGATCCCGTGGCCGCGCTTGAAGCGCGGGTAGGCGTCGTGGAAGGCTCCCAGGCCGTACCCCACGAGCGGGCTCGAGGCGGCGAGCCGCAGTGTGTCCTTCCAGGTGTCGAGCCGGAACGAGGCGCCGCTCAGGCTGCGCATGCGCTCGTGGGCGTCCTGCGGCACCAGCCCGATCAGGATCCCTCCCAGCACGAGCGCCGGCGCCAGCGTGGCCACGAGCGCCCCCCGCCCGCGAGCGCCAGAGAGGCGCAGCGCGAGCAGGCAAGAGGCGCCGGCGGCGAGGGCCAGCATCCCGCCCCGCGACAGGGACGCGAAGACGGCGAGAGCCATCGCGAGCGACGTCACCAGCGCCAGGATCACGCCGCCCGCGCGCGCATCGGTCGTCCAGTCGCGGCCGCGCCGCCGCGATTCGTCGGCGAGGCCGAGCGCGAGCCCGGCCGTAAGCAAGGCGGCCATCTCGGTCCAGCCGGCGAAGTGGTTCTTGCTGACGAACGGCCCGAAGGGAGCGATGGTGGGCACGGGGATGCTTCCGTAGAGCAACGAGCCGAAGCGGGCCCGCGCCCAGATCGCGTAGGCGGAGAGCAGGAAGCCCGAAGCGGCGACCACGGCGACCGCAAGCTGCGCCGTGCGCGGCCGTGCGAGCGCAGGCGCCGCGAGCGCGGCCAGCAGGGTCAGGCCCGAGACGAGCGCGACCGCGGCGAGCGTGGTGCCGGGGTCGAGCGAGAGCGGGCGTGCCTGCGCGCCGAGCACTCCGGCCACGGCCGCGTCCGCGGGGTGCCAGGCGGCGTACGAGCCCGGAGCGAGCAGCCGGTGCAGGGCGCTCGGCAGCGGCACGAGCTGCAGGAGTGCGAGCGCCAGGAACGACGCGAGCGGCCAGAGCGGCACCGAAGGCAGCACCAGCGAGCCGCGCAAGGCACCGGCGACGAGCACGAGCGCCGAGGCCAGCAGGGCCGAGCTGCTCACCAGCACGAGCGCCAGCGGCATCACGGCGCCCATCGCCCACGGGCCGAGGACCGCGAGCGCGACGAGAAGCACGGGCGCGACGGACGCTTCAGGACCGGGCTCGGCCGGCGGGTGCACCGGCGCGATTGTACGCCGCGCCTTGATCAGCTGGCGGTCGCGAGCGTCGGAGCCGTCGGCGGCAGGAAGGCCGCTGCGGGGCGGCCGAGCAGGTAGCCCTGGCCGTACTCGATGCCGAGGTCGAGGAGAGCCTGGAGCTCGCCCTCGCGCTCGATGCCCTCGGCGATGATCGTCGAGCCGATGCGGTCGGCGAACGCCTTGAGCGCGCGCGTCATCTCGCGCCTGATGTAGCTCGAGTCGATGTTGCGCACGAGCTCGCGGTCGAACTTGAGATAGCGCGGGTTCAAGTGCGCGATCTTCTCGAGGCCGGAGTAGCCGGCGCCCACGTCGTCGACGGCGATCGAGAAGCCGTGCCGCGTCAGCTCCACGAGCGCCTCGACGAAGACGCCGTAGTTCTCGATCGCCGACTTCTCGGTGATCTCGAGCACGACGCGGTCGGGGGTGAGCCCGTGGGCCTCGGCGAGCGCCACGAGTGCCGTGCCCTGGAACTCGGGGTCGTACATCGCCGACGGAAACACGTTGACGAACAGCTTGGCCCCGCTCGGGAGTGCCGCTGCCGAGATGAGCGCGCGGCGGCGGCACTTGCGGTCGAGCTCGAACACCAGGTCCGCCTCCGCCGCCATCTCGAACAGACGCAGCGGCATCTGGTACACGCTGCCGGCGGGTCCGCGCGAGAGCGCCTCGTAGCCGAGCACGCGACGCCGCCGCAGCTCGACGATCGGCTGGAACACGGTGCTGAGCTGGTCGGTGAGCAGCACCTCCTGCAGCTCGCAGCGATCCTGCAGCTCGCGCTGCGCCTGCAGCACGTGGACGCAGCTCCAGGCCTCCTCGACGAGACGCGACACCAGCCGCTCGGGCATCACGAGCGGGTTGTAGAACGCGAGCGCGAAGCCCACCGAGACGCGGCGCAGGCTGCCGAGGTAGGGGCTCGCGAGCCGGGTGAGCTTGCGGTTGATGTGCCCCTCGACGCGGTCGGCGGCCGCCTTCAGGTCAGCGATCCGCAGCGGTCCCTCGCGCCGCTTGGGCGCGAAGAACACCAGGAACGCGTCACCGCCGCGGTCGTTCAGGCAGATGATGTCCTCGTGGCGCACCTCGTGGCCCTTGAGCTCGAGCACCAGATCGCGCGCCATTCCCATCACCTTGGCGAAGGCAGACGAGCCGTACTGGTGCTCGATCTGGGCGAGCGCGGAGGTGTCGATCAGCAGCAGGCCGAGGCTGCCCTGCTGGACGAGCACACGGCGCAGGTCCTCGACCCGGTCGCGATACGGGAACGCCCCCTCGAGGGGCCGCTCCTCCGCGTGCGGGGCGAGGGTCATTAGCGTCTCGCTTCGACCGGAGCCGGCGCGGGCGCCGGCGAGGCCGCGCGTGCGGGCAGCACGCGGTTGCGGCCCGAGCGCTTGGCCTCGTAGAGCGCCTCGTCGGCCGCGTGCAGCAGGCCGGCCGCGTCGAGGCCGTGCAGCGGATACTCGGCCACCCCGCCGCTGACGCTGATCACCCCGAGCGGCTGCTTCTCGGCGAAGGCGAAGGGATACGACGCCAGCAGGGCGCGGATCTTCTCCGCCGCGGCGAGCGCCTGGTTGGCGCTCGTGTGGGGCAGGATCAGCAGGAACTCCTCGCCGCCGAAGCGCCCGAACACGTCGTCCTTGCGCACGCTCTCGTTCACGAGGCCGGCGAGCTGCTGCAGCAGCTTGTCGCCGGCCAGGTGGCCGTTCGTGTCGTTGTAGTTCTTGAAGTTGTCGATGTCGAACAGGAACACCGACAGCACCTGGCCGGGGGCGCCCTGGCCGGCCGAGCGCTGGTCGTAGGCGGCGCAGGCGGCGCGGTAGATGAGCTCGTTGAGCGTCTGCTCGAGGTGCTTCTTGTTGTAGATGCGGGTGAGGCCGTCCATCTCGGCGGTCGTCTTCATGCGGCTCACCTGCGCCGCGGTGTGCAGCACCTGCGCGCCCGTCTGCGTCACGAGCCGCAGCGCCGCCTTCGGGTCGCCGCTCTTCCTGGGCTTCGACAGCACGATCACGCCGAGCGTCTCCTGGTCGAACACCAGCGGTGCGATGAACTCGGGCTCGGCCATTCCCGCAAGCGGCGGGCCGGGCTTGATGCGGCTGCCCGCGGTCTCTGCCTGCAGGTCCTGCCGGCTCAGCACCATCTGCGACTCGGCGGCGAAGCCGATCTCGCCCGTCTCGAGCGCCACCTCGGTGCCGACCTTGACCGCGGCGCCGTCGGGGTAAGCGGCCGCCACCACGAGGCGCGGGGGCTTGCCCTTGTCGCCCTTGGCGTCGGCGCGCCGGACCAGCACGGCGACGTGCTGCGGATCGAGGCTGCGCTGGACGACACTCAAGAGCGTCGCCGGGATCTGCCTTTCGGTGAGCCCGCTGTAAAGCTCGCGCGCGAGGCGCGGGAAGTCCTTCAGGAACTGGGTCAGGAGCTTGAGGTCGTCTTCGAGAGCGGCGTTCGTGCGTTTGAGCTGAGACAGCTGCTGGCCCGCGGAGGACTTCGCGAAACGCGCCTCCCCCACCGTGCTGCGCAGCCGCAGCAGGATCGGCACGAGGATGCCCGCGGTGATCGCCAGCCCGAGGAAGAAGGCGATGAACTGAGACGCGCTGCCGCCGGACTCCAAAGGCACCTCCAATCAACGACCAAGCAACGTCCGTGCCGCCTGCCGGGGCAGGCCACACGGTCATTTATTGTCCACACCCCGGCCGCCGGGTCCAGAGCACGGTAATGCCCGCGTCCGAAAAACGGTCGCCGCACTGCCCCTGTGAGTGGTTTAGAATGGGTGGAATGTGGCCCCCGTCTTGCTTTCGGGACGGGTGGAGGGGTCTATGTGGGGCAGGCTGAAGACGTTCGTGCTCGCCGCCGTCGTGGCCGCCGCGGCGCTCGTGCCGCTCTTCGGTGATCCGCGGCAGACGCCGGTCACGCACCCGCTTTGGGCGCGCATGCTCCTGCGCTCGCTGGACATGACCGACGCCGTGCGGGCGAGCAGCCAGGCATCACAGGTGTTCGCGGCGCTCGCGCCGCGCGACAGCCTGACGTATCCCGCCGATCGCTTCCTGCGCGCCGAGGGGGCTCAGGTGAGCGGCGCAGGCAGCGCTTCAGTGCTCCGCGCCGGAGCGAGCCCCGCCGAGGTCAGCTTCGCGATCCCGGTGGCGCAGCCCGGCGACTACCACCTGCGCGCCCGGAGTTCGGGCGCGGGGGGAGCGCCCGCGACCGCCGAGCTGCGGCCGATCGCGGGGGGCGAGCCGCTCAAGAGCTTCACGCTCGTTCCTGCCGTCGAGATCGGCTGGGTGTCGGCCGGGAGCACCCATCTCGACCCCGGAGCCTACGCCGCCCAGTTCCTGCTGCCGCCGGGCGCGAGCCTCAGCCAGATCGAGGTGGCTCCGCCCTGCGTGAACCCGATCGAGCCCTTGAACGGCTGGCAGGCGACTGGCGTCACGTCGAGCGACGACCTCGCCATCACGGCGCTCAAGGCGATCGACATCGAGCACGAGCTGCCGCCGGCGGCGACCCCCATCGAGCTCTCGGGCGACGCATTCCAGGTGGAGGCGCCTTGGAGCGCCGTCGAGGAGCGGGCCAAGGCCGCGGGCCTCGATGCGATGACGCTGCGGGCCGGCCGCTCGGGGCTGCGCGCGATCGTCTCGTTCGAGGTGCCCGAGGCCGGCCTCTACAGCATGTCGGCGTTCGTCACGCCCGGCGGCGGCCAGCGCTTCCTGGTGGACGCTTGCCGCAAGGCGGTCGTGTGCCCGAGCGAGAGCACGGGCTGGCGGCCGATCATGAGCCAGACGCTCGCCGCCGGACGCCACACGCTGGTGCTGTCGCTCGCTGATGGAGCGGCTTTCGAGCGCATGCGGCTCGAGAAGAAGAAGAGCGCCGCCAGCGACTACGTGGCCACGATGCGCCGGCTCGGCTTCGACCCGGGCCCGCAGGGGCCGGTCACCCGCGGCCGGGCGCTCGACGCGATGCGCTTCGTGCGCGATCAGCGCCGCACGCTCTTGTCTTCGCTGTGCGGCGATCGCGTGTTGATCGACGACTCACAGAAGGGTCTCACCACCCAGGTCGCCGGGGGCGCCGCCGCCGCCGTCGTGCCGGGCCAGCCGCCGGGCCAGCCGGTCGGCCCCGGCGAGGTGCCCGTCCCGCCGCCGCTGCTGCCGCCGCAGCCCCCCAGCTCGCCGACTTCACCGGGCGGCGGGGACTAAGGGACCCGCGACAGGAACGCCTCGGCGGAATGGCGCTCTTCAACCACGCGACGAAGGAGGTCACGGCCAAGCTCGTCTACTACGGGCCTGGCCTGTGCGGCAAGACCACCAACCTGCAGTGGATCCACGACAACCTGACCTTCAAGTCGAAGGGCAAGCTGGTGTCGCTCGCCACGCAGGCCGACCGCACGCTGTTCTTCGACTTCCTGCCGGTCGAGCTCGGGACGATCCGCGGCATGCGCACGCGGATGCAGATCTACACCGTGCCCGGCCAGGTCTTCTACGAGGCCACCCGGCGCATGGTGCTGAAGGGCTGCGACGCGGTCGTGTTCGTGGCCGACAGCCAGGCCGCGATGCTCGACGCGAACGCCGAGAGCCAGCGCAGCCTGCGCCAGAACCTGCTGGTGAACGAGATCGACCCCGAGATCCCGCAGGTGATCCAGTACAACAAGCGCGACACGGCGACGGCGCTGCCGCTTTCGGTACTGAACGAGCGGTTGAACCCGCGCAACCTGCCCTACTTCGAGGCGGTGGCGTTCAAGGGAACGGGTGTCGAGGCGACGCTCAAGGGCGTGACGAAGCTGCTGTTCCAGTGGCTCTCGCGCTACTACGGCGAGGGGGCCGGTGACGCCGCCTCGGCCTCGGCGGGCACCGCGGCGCCGGCAGCGCCGGGCGCGGCGCCAGGGCGCGTGATGATCCGTGTCACTCACGCGACGCTGCCCGGGGCGGACGCGACCAAGCCGCCCGCCGCTACTCCTCCGGCCGCCGCTCCGGCGCGCCCCGCTTCGCCACCGCCGCCAGTGGCGCCGACGGCACGGCCGACGGCGCCTGCGGTTCCCGAGGACGAGGGCGAGATCGCGCCGACCATCCGGTTCGCGAAGCAGCCCGCGCCCGCGGCCCCGACCCGGCCCCCGGCGGCTCCGCCCGAGGCTCCGCCGGCTGCCCCGCCGTGGACGGTAGTCACGGCGCCGGTGCCGCCCGCTGCGGTCGAACCGCCCACGCCGGTCGCGCCACCGCCCAGGCCGGCGCCGGTGCCGGTGGTTTCGCCGCCCGCCGTGGTCGCGGCGCCGCCCGCCGCCCCGCCCACGCAGGCGCGCGTCGCGCCACCGGCCCCGGTGCCGCCGCCTTCAGCTCCGGCTCGGCCCGCGGCGCCGGCCGCTCCCGAAGACGACCTCGTCGCCTCGACCATCGTGTTCGCGAAGCAGCCACCGAAGCCGGAGGCTCCCGCTCGACCGCCGGAGCCCGAGGTCCCGCTCTTCATCGAGGAAGAGCAAGACGAGCCCCCGTCCACCATCGTCTTCGCCAAGTCGTCACAGCCCGCTGCTCCCGCGACGCCGCCACGACCCGTCACCCCGGCGATGGCACAGGCGCCGCCAGCGGTGGCGCCGCCGGCGCCGAAGCCCGAGCCTGCCGTCCTGAAGCCGCAACCGGTCGTCGTGCCGGGCGCGGCGCCCAAGCCGGCGAGCGCGGCCAGCCTGCCCCCGGGAATGAGCGCTCCGCCACCCGTGGCGAAGGCAGAAGCGAAAAAGCCGGCCGTCGAGGAGAGGCGGGCGGCGCCGGCGGCGGAGAAACCCCAGCTGCCCACCGATCCGCCGCCCAAGGGCGAGGGCCTGCGCTCCGACCAGTGGCTCTACCTGCTCGACGGGGCGCAGCGCGGACCGATCGACGTCGAGGATCTGATCGATCTCGTGCTCACGTCGATCCCCGAGAACACCAAGGTCTGGCACGCGGGCATCGACGGCTGGGTGCTCGCCAACCAGGTGCGCCAGATCGCGGACGAGATTCCGCCCCCGATCCCAGTCCCGGGCCTCTCGCGCGGCGTCTACGGCGACGAGGAGATGCCCGACTTCAACACCGTCCCGCCGATGCTGCGCTCGGTGCTGATCGCGGACGAGGACGCGGCGTTCCGCAAGTACCTGGCGATGCCGCTCGCGGCGCAGGGCTTCACGATCTTCGAGGCCGCCGACGGCTCCGCGGCGTGGCAGCTCGCGGTGCAGAACCGTCCCTGGATGATCCTCGCCGACATCTCGATGCCCGAGCTCGACGGCTTCGAGTTCTGCCGCCGCGTGCGGAGCCACCCGATGCTGTCGCGGCTGCCGCTGCTCTTCATCTCGGGCTCGGACAAGTACAAGGAGCGCTATCGCGCGCTGCAGATCGGCGCCGACGACTTCCTGTCGAAGAACATGCCCGTGCGCGAGCTGCTGATGCGGATCCAGCTGCTGATGACCCGGTACTCGGACCTCTCGGCGTCCGAGCCGAAGGCGGGCACCGAGGAGGTCGCAGGCGCCTTCCAGGGCCGCATCGAGGTGTTCGGTGCGCCGGCGCTGCTCCAGATGTGCGCCCAGGGCCGGCTCACCGGGCTGTTCACGTCGCTCGCCGAGGACGCGCAGAATACCGCGACGGTCATGGGCCTCCGCGAAGGCGACATCATCTCCGCGAGCGTGGGCGACAAGGGCGGTACGGACGCCGTCTACGCCTTCCTGGCGTGGACGAAGGGCAGCTTCAAGTTCACGCCGGGCGACCCGGGCCAGGGCGAGCCGCTCGCCCAGAGCGTCGAGCACCTGCTGCTCGAGGGCTGCCGCCTCCTCGACGAGGCGAACAAGGGCGGCCCGGAGGACGGCGCGGCCTTCGCCTGAAGAAGCGGGACGAGTGTCCGAGCGTCCACCGGGTGCTGATGGCCGCCCTCACCGGCGGCCAGCACCAGCGGCTCGACGACGCGACCCTCGCCGCGCAGAAAGCCTACGCCGACTCGGGCCTGATGCCCGAGCTTCTCGGCATCTGCCACCTCCTCGGAGATCCCGCGACCCGGATCCGGTGACGTGCGGTCAGGGCGGCGGCTTCCTGGAGCGTGCTAGCATCTCGTCAATGGCCGCCCAGGTGGTGCAGGCGGGGGAACACGTTCCGACCGCGGATCAGCGCCTCGTCACCTACAGTGTGCCCTGGAGCCACTACGAAGCTCAGCTCGCCCTGCGGGGCGATGCACCCGTGCCGCGGATTGCCTACCTAGAAGGAGCGCTGGAGCTCATGAGCCCTTCGAAGGAGCACGAGCGCATCAAGTCCTACATCGGCCGGCTGGTCGAGGCCTATGCGCTCGAGCGGGGCATCGACCTCTCGCCATACGGCGCCTGGACGCTCAAGAGCCCGCCAAGCCAGAGCGGCCTGGAGCCGGACGAGTGCTACCTGGTCGGCGATCAGGACAAAGAGGCTCCGGACCTGGCCATAGAAGTTGTCTGGACGAGCGGCGGCATCGACAAGCTCGAGATCTACCGGCGGCTCGGCATCGGTGAGGTCTGGTTCTGGAAAGCCTCACGGATCGAGGTCCACGTGCTGCGCCAGCAACGCTACGAGTTGACGGGCCGCAGCAGCCTCTTCCCGGACCTCGACCTGGAGCTGCTCGCGTCGTTCCTGGATCGCCCGACCGCGCTCCAGGCCGTCAAGGCCTTCCGGGAGGCCGTTCGCCGCTAGAGCCTTCCGCTTCGGCTCAGATGCCGCTGCCGTCGGTGCACGAGCCGCCGAGGCTCGTGGCGCAGACCTCGGTGCATGGGTTCGCGCCCAAGCCCGAGCACGGCGTGCCCGGCGTCTTCCCCGCACAAGAGGTCCTCTCGCACGTGGCCGCCGCCTCGGCCGGCGTGGGCGCCACGATCGACACCACCGCCGGCAGCAGGATCGCGGCGGCGATACCCACGCGCCGCGCCACTTCGCGGCGGCTCATGCCGGCGGCCGCCGGCACGCCCGCCGCCGGCGACGGCGCGGCTTCGAGCAGGCCCGCCGCGGCCAGCTGCTCGAGCGCGAGGGTCACGACCGTTGCGTCCGCCCCGGCGCCCAGGGCGCGAGCCAGCTCGGCGGGCGTGCGGGTGCCGTCGGCGTGGCGGAAGACGAGCGCGGCCGTGCGATTCAGGCAATGGGCGCGGTGGTGCTCGCTGTCGTAAACCACGAGCTCGTCCGGCAGCTCCCGGATCAGCAACCCGCGTCGCGTCTGAGGCTTCATCTCGTCCTCCTGTGGTCCGACCCTGCCAGCGATCCCCCCCGTGCGGCGGTCGCCGTCGACCCTTCCAGCTGGCGCAGCAGCCGCGTGGCGAGCTCCGTGGCCTCGCCCCGTTCACCCTTCACGACGACGGCCCGCGCCACCGCACGCTCGAGCGCGCCGAGCGAGGCCGCCGGGCGCAGGCGTGCCGGGACCGTGTGCGCGAGCAGCTCGATCACGGCCTGTCCGGGCGTGAGCCGCTCGGGCTCCCAATGCGCGCCGGGGCGGTGCGTGGCCAGCACCACGAGGCCCACCGGTAGCGGCTCGGTGCCGCTGCGTCCGCCGAGGTCCTCGGCGCTCGGCCGCTGGGCGTGAAGATCGCAGCCGCCCGCACCGCGGATCGAGAGCGGCTTGGCGAAGGGATGCACCCTGCCGCGCGCATCGAGCACCGCGAACTCGTCGGAGAGGTACGTGGCCCCCGCCCGGACCAGCTCGGCGACCAGTGTCGTTTTCCCGCTGCGGCTGCGGCCCGGCACCAGGATCGCCCAACCCCGCCAGCCCACGACGCCGGCGTGGACGAAGGTGCGGCTCTTCGACCGCGCGGCCAGGCTCAGGCGCAGCTCGGACTCGAGCACGGCGAACGCCTGGTGCAGGTCCCGCGTGCGCGCGCGGCGTCGGGCGCCCACGTAGACGCGGCTCGGACGCGTGGCCTTGTCGGCCGGATCCACCCACACCGAGAAGAGCTCGTCGACGACAGCGCTGCGGCTGGGCCGCGAACCCGGGGGCAGACAGCGCGCGAGGCGCTCGAGGATCGCGGGCGCGTTGGTCCTGACTCCGAGCCGCACGCCGTGAGCCTCGACGCACGTGCCCGCGGCCCAGGCGACGCGATCGATGCGTCCGGCGCCCTCCCAGGGCCGCGTCCGCGGCATCAGGCTCGGCAGGCTGTCCCCCACGCCACTCCTCCCCCGACCGTCGGCAGTGTAGCAGACGGCACCGGGGGACTCATGCGCACGAGTCGTGCCGACTCCCCTCCTGGTCACTCCCGGGTCAGTCTACACCGTTTTATCAAAGCTCAAAAGGAACTTGCATTGGATTTCTTCAAGCGTTACACTCACGCCCGGCCTGTCACACGCTTCGTGTCGTGTGTGACCGGTAGCATGTCGGCGGCCGTCTGTATGTCCGGAAGAGG
>Ga0209341_10005384_pt1 | contig 11594 bp, 8 predicted proteins | sample RifCSP13_2_FD_184020 | JGI IMG/M metagenome (GOLD analysis project Ga0209341, IMG submission 184020) | Soil microbial communities from Rifle, Colorado - Rifle CSP2_sed 13_2 (SPAdes) (version 2) | ecosystem: Environmental > Terrestrial > Deep subsurface > Rock core/Sediment | place: Rifle...
GTCGCGACCGACCGCCGAGAGGACGATGAAAGCGGACCCCCGCCACACCCACTACAAGGTCCTGATGGTGGCCGAGATCGCCGACCATGAAATCATCAGTACCGTCTATCGCAAGCTCGCCCAGCGCTACCACCCCGACGTCGATTCAAGCCCGGAAGCAGCGCATCACATGGCCGAGATCAACGAGGCATACGGCACGCTGCGCGACGCGGACAAGCGCCGCCGCTACGACGAATGGCTCGCCGCGCGGCGCGACCGCCGGGCAACGGATCGTCTCATCCGCCAGCAAGGCGACGTCGCCGTCGGGGCGGCCGGTGCCCCGGTCGGACCGCCGCAGGGCAGCATCCTCGAGTTCGGCCGCTACAGCGGCTGGACCCTGGGCCAGATCAAACGTCGCGATCCCGAGTTCCTCGAGTGGTTGATGCGCGCGCCGGCGGGACGCCAGTACCGATCCGAGATCGAAAGGATGATCGGCCGGCGCTGACCGGCGCCCGTTTTGAGCGCCGCGGCCGACGCTACCAGGGCGGCCGTGCGGCCCTCATGCTGATGCTCTGCATCAACCCGAGTGCGATGGCGGTGCTGATCAGCGACGCGCCACCATGGGTGATGAACGGCAGCGGTATGCCGGTCACCGGCATCATTCCCGCGATCATGCCCGCGTTGACCAGCACCTGGAAGATCAGCATCGCCGCGGTTCCCCCGGCGAACGCGATCCCGAAGATGGTGTCCGAGCGCCAGCCGATGAGCAGGACGCGCCAGATCAGACCGACGAAGAGCAGGAATACGACGATCCCGCCCACGAAACCGAGTTCCTCGAGCAGCACTGCCAACGCAAAGTCGGTCGATTGGACGGGCAGGAAGGCGCTCGCCCCCTGGGTGCCATTGGTCAGGCCCTTGCCGAAGAAGCCGCCCGAGCCGACCGCGATCTGGGCCTGGATGACCTGGTAGCCGGCACCCTGGGGATCGGACGTCGGATCAAGGAACGACAGCAGCCGGCGGCGCTGGTAGTCCTGCAAGACGGACCAGATGACCGGCAGCGTGGCCACCACGGTGCCCGCGGCGACACCCATCCAGCGCAGGCTCGCGCCACTCAGGAACAGCGCCCCGGCAAGGATGGCCACCAACACGAGTGCGGTGCCCAGATCAGGCTGGATCATCACCAGCACGAACGGCGGCGCCACCAGCAGGCCAGCGCCGATGAGCGTCGACAGCTTGCCCAGGCTGTCCTTGCGCGCCTCGAGGAAGGCCGCCAGCACGGCGATCATGATCACCTTCGAGATCTCTGAGAACTGGAAGGTCAGGCCGGCCAGCGAAACCCAGCGCTGGGCGCCGTTGATGGTGATTCCGATCGCCAACGTCAGCAACAGCAGGCCGATGTTGACCAGGTACACCAGCCACGGCAACGTGCGCAGCCAGCGGTAGTCGAAGGCCGCCACGGCGCTGAACGCGACGATGGCCAGGGCGAACCACATCAGCCCGCGGGTGAACGTGGAGCCTGGGCTGAGCGGCCCCTCGGGACTGTTGGTCCACGCCATCAGCAGGCCGATCACCGCCAGGGCTAGGGCGCAGAAGGCGAGCTGGATGTCGAACGACTGCCAGCTGCCCGATTCGGGACGGGCGACAAGGCCACGGCCGGCGACCCGCTCGACGCGCATCGCGGTCATCGCTCAGTTCCCACCGTAGAAGTTGCCCTTCTGGAGCAGGTCGGGCCGGGTCAGGTCGACACCCAGGTCGTAGTGCTGCTGGAGGAAGTACTTGACGATCTCGGTCGCGGCGTTGCCCTTGGTGTTCGAAGAGTAGGCAAAGGCGACGATGGCCAGCTCGGAATCGGTCTTGGCCGGGTCGCCCTGCTGGTCGGCCGTGAACTTGGGCACGAAGGCCACGAACCAGGAGTGGAAGGGTAGGCGGCCCTGGGCGTCACGCAGGCCGAACTCGGCGGTACCGGTCTTGCCCGCCACGACCAGCGGCAGGTCGACCAGGTTGAAGGTGTGCCGGCTGGTGACCACTTCGCGCGCGGCGACACGCATCACACGCAGCACGTCGGGATCGACATCGAGCGTGTGGAGCAGCTTGGGCTGGAAGTCCTGGACCACGCTGCCGTCGGCGGCCAGCACGCGGCGCACGATCTGCGGCTCGTACAGCCAGCCGCCATTGGCCAGCGCGGAATACGCGTTGAGCACCTGGAGCGGCGTTGCCGCGTCGTAGCCCTGGCCGATGCCAGCGTGGTAAACCTCGCCCGGGTAGACGTCCTGGCCGAAGACGTCCTGCTTCCATTCGTCGGTGGGCACGATCCCGCGCGCCTCGGCGGGCAGGTCGATGCCGGTCCGCTGGCCGAAACCGAACTGGTTGGCCCAGTAGGCCAGCCGGTCGGCGCCGAGTGACCCGGCGAGCTGGTAGAAGAACGTGTCACTCGACCGGGAGAAGCCGCCGTAGATGTCCAGCGGCCCGAAGCCGCGCCGGTTCCATTCCGGGTACTTGTACGTGCCGATCTCGAGGTAGGGCGCCGTCTCGAGCTGGGTGCTGGGGGTAATGATCCCGTCCATCAACGCCCCGGTGCCGGTGACCAGCTTGTAGGTCGAGCCCGGCGGGTACTGCTCGGACAGCGCGAAGTTGACCAGCGGCCGGTTGGGATCGTCGATCAGGGCCTGGTACTCGTCATTAGTGATGCCGCGCGCGAAGACGTTGTCGTCATAGGTGGGCAGCGAGACCATGGCCAGGACCTCGCCCGTCTGCGGGTTCATGACGATGACCACGCCGCGCTGCAGGTTGACGATTTCCGTCGCCCACTGGAGGGCCTCTTCCGCCTCGCGCTGGATCTCGACATCGATGGTCAGCTCGAGCGAGTCGCCTGCCTCGGGTTGCTGGAGGATCTGCACGGTGCGCACGACGCGTCCCGACGCGTCGCGCTCGACCTGCTGCTGGCCGTAGCTGCCGCGCAGGACGTCCTCGAACCTGCCCTCGACGCCGGTCTTGCCGATCTGGTCGTCGTTCAGGTAGCCGGCATCGGCCAGCTCGGCCAGGTCCTCAGCGGTCACCGGACCGGTGTAGCCCAGGATGTGCGAGACGAGCGGCCCGTACTCGTACTCGCGCCGGTCCTCGATGCTGACCTCCACGCCGGGCAGGCTGCGGCTCTCCTCGACGATGATGCGTGCCACGTCACTGGGAATGTCGGACGCTATGCGGACCAGCTCGAAACGCTGGCTGGCATAGCGATCGATCGCCTCGATGATGTCTGGCCCGTTGATGTCGAGCAGCGTCGACAGCCGGCTGACGACTGCGTCACGCTCGCTGAACGGCAGATCGGCCGGACGGACGAGCACCACGTACGAGGGGACGTTGATCGCCAGCGGCCGGCCAGCGCGGTCATAGACCAATCCGCGCGTCGAGCGCAGCGGCTGCATCGCATTGCGGTTCTCCTCGGCCAGCCCGGCGTAGTAACCGCCCTGCACGACCTGCAGGTAGAACAGGCGAGTGGCCAGCAACCCCACGACGAGGACGATGACCAGCCCGAAGACGCCGAAACGTACGCCCAGCCGCGTGCGCGGCGGCTCGGGCTGGCCGAGCACGTAGTCATGCATTGGCGGGCGGGGTGTGGGTCACCAGTCGACTCGCTCGACCGCGCCGAAACGGCGCTCGATGGCACTGAAGATGGCCGCGATCACGATGGCCACCAGGCCGTTCATGAAAGCGGCCACGAGCACGACCGTCGGCTCGAAGGCAAGCGGAGCGTTCTCGGTCAGGACGAGCACGACGGCGAGCACCGCGTGCAGCAGGGGCGTCAGAACCACGGTCAGCGCCACAGCCAGCCAGCGCCGGCTGGGCCCGCCCAGGCGCGACACGATCATCGCCAGGCTCAGGACGAGCAGCAACGACAGCGTCGCCGCGCCGAGCGGGCGGTCGGGCACGAGCGTGTCGATCAGCAGCCCGCCCAGGAAGGCCGCCACCAGGCCATCCTCGATGCCCAAGACGATCGTCGCCGTGGCGGCGCAGACGAGCACGAGGTCAGCCGTCGCTCCGGCAATCGGCAACTCGGGCAGCACGGTCGTTTCGAGCAGCGCCGCGATGAGCGTGATCAGGGCGGCGAAAGGGATGGTCAAGGCGAACTCCGATTTCGGCGGCCGGGTCCGCGACCGTCGACGTTCCCGCGAACGGCCCGAGTATAGGCTTGGCCGTCAGTGGCGCCGGCGATGCGGAGAATGAGACTCGCCTACGACTCGACGGTTAGCCACGCTTCATGATCCACCGATGAACTCGGTGCCGCGTTTCACGGGAAACTTGACGGTGAAACAGTCGGTCATAATCAAGCAATGAACATGGCAAGCAGCGAATCGGATCCAGCTGGCCTAGACGTCTTCTCTGAGGGTTTCTTCCTCGGTCTGTTGGTCGGTGAGGGACACTTCGGCGGCGACGGACGGCAGCCCCAGGTCACGGTGCGCATGCATATCCGACACGAGGGCCTCTTCCAGTGGCTTGTCGCCACGTTTCCCGGCGCGCGCTTGTATGGGCCCTACAGTCACGGGGGCAGGACCTACTACCAATGGATGGCGCGAGGCAGATACCTCCGCGACGTAATCGTTCCGATCGTCGCTGCCCATCTACCGTTTCTTGACGACCACGTTGCCACCCGTTTCCAGAACATGTGCTCGCGGTATCAGATTCCACTACCCAGCAGTTCGATCGCTAACGGAGGCGTCCCACCCCACCTGGTCGCTACTCTTGACCTGGACGGTTGACGCTTGCGCCCGATTCGCGCCGATAAGGCGTAGTAAACGCCGAGCAAAGCCGGCGTGAAGTCCACCCTCCCAAACTGGTTGAGCAGACCGCAGCGACCACGCCAGAGGGGCTCAACCGATAGAATCAACGAACGTGGATGCGCACCGCCTCGGCAGTTGAGTGGGCGACGTCATCGCCTGCGCGAACCAGAAGGGCGGCGTCGGCAAGACCACCACTGTCATCAATCTTGCCGCTTATCTCGCCCTCGCCGGTCAGCGAGTACTCGTCGTTGACCTCGACCCGCAGGGCAATGCCACGAGCGGCCTCGGCTTCGACCGCCAGGCCGGGGTCGGCTCGATCTACGCCGCCCTGGTCGATCCAACCATTGCCCGCGCGTTGGTTCAACCCACCCAGGTCGAGCGACTCTGGCTCATCCCATCCGGCCGCGACCTGGCCGGCGCCGAAGTCGAGCTGGTCAACCTGCCCCAGCGGGAGCGCAAGCTGCACGCCGCCCTGGCGTCGCTGCGCCTCGACTACGACTTCATCTTTCTCGATTGTCCCCCGGCGGTTGGGCTGCTCACCGTCAACGCTCTCACCGCGGCCGATGCCGTACTGGTTCCCATCCAGTGCGAGTACTACGCCCTCGAGGGCCTCGGTCAACTGCTGGCCACGATCGATCTCGTGCGCGACAACCTGAACCCGCGGCTCCGCCTGGCCGGCGTCCTGCTGACCATGTTCGATGCGCGCACGACGCTGTCGGCTGACGTCGCGGCCGAAGTGAGGCGCCATCTCGATGGCAGCGTCTATGACACTGTCGTGCCGCGCAGCGTGCGCCTCGCCGAGGCGCCTTCGTACGGCCGGCCGATCGCGCGCTACAGCCCCGAGTCGCGCGGCGCGCAGGCCTATCAGGCGCTCGCCCTTGAGGTACTCGAACGCCAGGGAGCGCGCTCTTTCGGCGCATCGCCATCGACGACGGTGGGTGCGTGACCGCCGACACGCGGCGCACTGGCGGCCTGGGGCGCGGCCTGGCCGCGCTCATACCGCAACGCGACGAGCCCGCGGCGTCGGTCGAACTGCCCATCGCCGCGATAAGTCGCAATCCCTACCAGCCGCGCAAGGCAGTCGAGCGAGACAGCCTGGCCGAGCTGGCGGCGAGCATCGCCGAGCACGGCGTGCTGCAGCCGATCCTGGTCACCCACAGCGCCGGTGGCTACCGCCTGATTGCCGGCGAACGCCGGCTGCGCGCAGCCGAAATGGCCGGCCTGGAACGTATCCCGGCCCTGGTGCGCAGCGCCGACGATTCGGCCCAACTGGCGTGGGCGCTGATCGAGAACCTGCAGCGCTCTGATCTCAACGCCCTCGAGGAGGCGCACGCCTTCCGCCAGCTGGTCGACGAGTTCGGCCTGAGCCACGAGGAGGTCGGCTCGCGGGTGGGCCGCGCGCGCTCGACCATCGCCAACACGCTGCGCCTGCTCGACCTCGACCAGCGCGTCCAGGTGGCGCTCTCCGAGGGAGCGATCAGCGAAGGTCATGCGCGTGCCCTGGGTGGCCTCGACGACGCGGCGTTGCAGGCCGAGGCGCTGGCTCAGGTAGTCTCGCGTGGGCTGTCCGTGCGCCAGGCCGAGGAGCTGGTCCGGCGCATGCGCACCAGCGCATCACGTATCAGGCGGGCCAAGCCGGCCCGGGGTCCGGACGTCGAGCGGCTCGAACGCGGGCTGCGCGAGGCGCTGGCGACGAAGGTCACGCTCAGCTCGGCACGCAAGGGGGGACGCATCACGATCGAGTACTACGACGACGAGGATCTGGAGCGCATCTACGAGCGCCTGACCGGCGGTGCCGGATGACCGATCAGGCCACTCGCTCACCAGCTCGCCGGGGTTCGGGCGACGGCCGACGCGCCAAGGGCGCAGCTTCGACGGCCGGGGCATACACCGCCGAGAGCATCCAGGTCCTCGAGGGTCTCGAGGCGGTCCGCCGTCGGCCGGGCATGTACATCGGCTCGACCGACGGGCGCGGCCTGCACCACCTCATCTGGGAGGTGGTCGACAACTCGATCGACGAGGCCATGGCCGGCCACGCGACGCTGATCGAGTTGACCATCAAGTCTGACGGCAGCGTCATCAACCGCGACAACGGCCGCGGCGTGCCGGTCGGCAAGCACAAGCAGACCGGCCGTGACGCCCTCGAGGTCGTGCACACGGTGCTCCACGCGGGCGGCAAGTTCGGCGGCGGCGGCTACAAGGTGTCGGGCGGCCTCCACGGGGTCGGCGTCAGCGTTGTCAACGCGCTGTCGGAATGGCTGTACGTCGAATCGTCCTTCGGCGGCAAGGTGTGGCGGCAGGAATACGAGCGCGGCAAGCCGACGACGCCGGTGCGCGCCATCGGCGCCAGCAACGGCCGGACCGGCACGCTGACCGCGTTCAAGGCCGACGCGCAGGTGTTCGAGACGCTCGAGTGGAGCTTCGAGACAGTCGCCCAGCGGTTGCGCGAATCGGCCTATCTCAACAAGGGCCTGTGGATCAAGTTCGTCGACGAGCGGGCAACGCCGGCGCATGAGAAGAGCTTCTACTTCGAGGGCGGGCTGGTCAGCTTCGTGCGCCATCTCAACCGCGGCCGCGACGTGCTCCATCCGCGGCCCATCTACGCCGAGCGACGTGACGGGGCGACGCAGATCGAGGTCGCCATCCAGTACAACGACGGCTACGCCGAGAGCGTCTTCGCCTTCGCCAACAACATCAACACCGTCGACGGCGGGACCCATGTGACCGGCTTCCGCGCGGCGCTGACCGGCTCGCTCAACGACTACGCTCGCAAGCAGGCCATCCTCAAGGATTCGGATGCCAACCTGTCCGGCGATGACGTCCGCGAGGGCCTTACCGCGGTCATCTCGGTCAAGCTGACCGATCCCCAGTTCGAAGGCCAGACCAAGGCCAAGCTGGGCAACGCCGACGTCAAGGGCCAGGTCCAGGCGGCGGTCACCGAGGGCATCAACCAGTACCTCGACGAGAACCCCCAGGACGCGCGGCGGATCATCGAGAAGTCGCTCATCGCCGCACGCGCCCGCGAGGCGGCACGCAAGGCGCGCGACCTGGTCATCCGCAAGAGCGCGCTCGAGGGTTCAGCGCTACCGGGCAAGCTGGCCGATTGCCAGGAGAGGGATCCCGCGCGCAGCGAGCTGTTCATCGTCGAGGGTGACTCGGCCGGTGGGTCGGCCAAGCAGGGCCGCGATCGCCACTTCCAGGCGGTGCTGCCGATGTTCGGCAAGATGCTCAACGTCGAGAAAGCGCGCATCGACAGGGTCCTCTCGAGCGAGAAGATCCGGCCGCTGATCATCGCCCTCGGGGCAGGCATCGGCGAGACCTTCGACATCGCCAAGCTGCGCTATCACAAGATCATCCTGCTCGCCGACGCGGACGTCGATGGCGCCCACATCCGGACGCTGTTGATGACCTTCTTCTACCGCCACATGCCGCACGTGATCGAGAACGGCTACCTGTTCATAGCCCAGCCGCCGCTGTTCCGCGTCAGCACCGGCAAGGTCACGCGCTATGCCCACGACGAGCGCGATCGGGAGCTGGTGGTCAAGGAGTTCAAGGCCAAGAACCTGACCATCCAGCGCTTCAAGGGCCTGGGCGAGATGAACGCCGAGCAGCTCTGGCAGACGACGATGAACCCGGCCACGCGCACCCTCCTGCGGGCGGACATCGAGGACGCCGCCGAGGCCGACCGCATCTTCTCCACGCTGATGGGCGAGAAGGTTGAGCCGCGGCGCGACTTCATCAAGGCCCGCGCGCGGCAGGTCCAAAACCTTGACGTCTGAGGTCACCCAGCGCGCCCAGGCGCTCGTCGCAGAGCGGCTACCGCAGGCACGCGGCCTGGGCGAGGCGCTGACCGAGCTGATCGACGACCCCGAGCAGTTCGTTGCCGTACTGCGCGATGGACTCGCCGCGCTCGCCGACGCCGCGTACGCCAACGAGCAGGAACGAGTGGCGCCCGGTTCAGGTGCCGTCTTCGGCGTGCGCAACCCACTCCTGACGGCGATCTGGCGCCAGCTTCGGCCGGCGCTGCGGCAGGGCTCGCCCGCCAGCGCACTGTGGCTGGCCGAACGCCTGGCGATCGAGGATGAGCGCGAATTCGTGCTCTTCAGCCAGGTGTGCCTGCTGCGTTCGCTGCCCGACGACCCGGAACGGACGTGGCAGCTGATGCGCCGCCTGGCGCGCCAGGCGTGCGATTGGATCAGCGTCGACTCGCTCGCCGAGCTGTATGCCCGCGGCATCCTGGGCGAGCATTTCCGTTGGGCCGAGCTCGAGCAACTGGTCTTCTCGGCCGACCGCTGGGAACGGCGACTGGTGGGCTCGACCGTTGCCCGTCTGCCGTTCGAGCTGCCCCGTGGGCAACGACCGAGTCTGGCCGCGACGCCCGGTTTGACACTTATCAAATCACTGCTCGGCGACGACGCCGCCGACGTGCAGAAGGCGCTCTCGTGGGCGCTCCGTTCGTGGCTCGAGGTGGACCCGCGTGGCGTGCGCGAGCTGATTCGGGAGGAGGCGGATGTCGCACACCAGGCGAGCGACGGTCACCGCGCCTGGGTGCTGCGCGACGCGCTGACCGCACCGGCGATCGACCCCGGCTTCGCGGCCCAGATTCGGGCCAGTCTGGACGGCATCCGGCGTCGCGCGGACGAGCCGGCAACCAGCGCCGCTGCGGCGGTGGCAGGCAGTTTTGCCGGTCTCGATCGGCTGGCCGACGAGACGCTTGACCGGCAGGGCGTGCGCCAGGGCCGCGCACCGGTACTGAGCGGCAGCAGGGAGGCCGCGCGCGGTGGCTGATCAGGTCGGACGGATAGTCCCGATCCGGATCGAGGACGAGCTGCGCGTCAGCTATCTCGACTACGCCATGAGCGTCATCGTCAGCCGCGCGCTGCCCGACGTGCGCGACGGGCTGAAGCCCGTGCACCGCCGAATCCTGTACACGATGCACGAGATGGGTCTCACCTCGGCGTCGAGCTACCGCAAGTGCGCCGCCATCGTGGGCGAGGTGATGGGCAAGTACCACCCGCACGGCGACGTCGCCCTGTACGACGCCCTCGTGCGACTGGCGCAGACGTTCTCGCTGCGCTACCCGCTGATCGACGGCCAGGGCAACTTCGGCTCGGTCGATGGTGACCCGCCAGCCGCGATGCGCTACACCGAAGCGCGCATGACGGCGATCGCCGCCGAGGTGCTGGCCGACATCGACAAGCAGACGGTCGACTTCGTCGAGAACTACGATGGCACGCGCCAGCAGCCGTCGGTGCTGCCGGCCAAGCTGCCCAACCTGCTCGTCAACGGCTCGGCCGGCATCGCCGTGGGCATGGCGACCAACATCCCGCCCCATCACCTGGGCGAGATCGTCGAGGCCACCATCGGCCTGATCGATAACCCGCAACTGACCAACGACGAGCTGTGCAACGTGGTCAATGGGCCGGACTTCCCGACCGGCGCGACGATCTTCCGCTACGACGGGCGGCGCAACAGCGTCACCGGCCAATGGGAGCAGGTCGACGCCATCCGCGATATGTATGCCCACGGCCGCGGCCGGATCATCATGCAGGCCGCGGTGTCGTTCGAGGAGACGCGCAGCCAGCGCATGGCCATCGTCGTCACCGAGCTGCCCTTCCAGGTCAACAAGGCCAGTCTGGCCGAGAAGATCGCCGACCTGGTGCAGGGCAAGAAGATCGACGGCATCGCCGACCTGCGCGACGAATCGGACCGCGACGGCATGCGCCTGGTGATCGAGTGCAAGCGCGACGCGGCGCCGCGCAAGGTGCTCAACAACCTCTTCAAGCACACCGCGTTGAAGCTCGCCTACAACATGAACATGCTCGCGCTGGTCGACGGCCAGCCGCAGACGCTGCCGCTCAAGCAGGTCCTCCAGCACCACATCGACTGGCGGCGCGAGGTCGTCCGGCGGCGGACCGAGTTCGACCTCGGTCGGGCGCGCGATCGGGCGCACATCCTCGAGGGTCTCAAGATCGCGCTCGATCACCTCGACGCTGTGATCAAGGCGATTCGCGAGTCGGCCGACGTCGATGCCGCGCGCACCAACCTGATGAGCCGCTTCGAGTTGACCGAGATCCAGGCCAACGCCATCCTCGAGATGCAGCTGCGCCGGCTGGCCGCGCTCGAGCGCAAGAAGATCGAGGACGAGTACCTGGCCACGATCAAGCTCATCGCCGAGCTGGAGGACATCCTGGCCAACCCGGCGCGCGTGCTGGCGATCATCAAGGACGAGTTGCGCGAGCTCTCCGCCAAGTACGCCGGCGCGCGCCTGACGCGCGTCCAGGAGGACGCCGACCGCGAGCTGACCGACGAGGACCTGATCGCCGACGAGGACGTGGTCGTGACCGTCTCGACACGCGGCTACATCAAGCGCCAGCCACTGGCCACCTACCGACGCCAGATCCGCGGCGGCAAGGGCATCATCGGCGCCAAGACGGTCGAGGAAGACGCGGTCGAGCATCTGCTCGTCGCCGGCACCCACGACTGGGTGCTGTTCTTCACCAACCAGGGCCGCGTCTTCAGCTCCAAGGTTCACGCCTTCCCGGCGCCGACCGAACGGACGTCGAAGGGCATGCCGGTGGTCAATCTCGAAGGCGTCCAGCTCGAACCGCCCAACGAGCGCGTGCTGGCGATCGTGACAATCCCCAACTTCGAGCGCGGCTGCAACATGGTCATGGCCACCCGGCGCGGGATGATCAAGAAGACACCCATCGAGCAGTTCGAACGCGTCCGCTCAACCGGTATCCGGGCGATCACCGTGGCCAGCGACGACGAGCTGGCGTGGGTGGCCGTCTCGTCGGGCGACGACGACGTGCTGCTCGCATCGGCCCTCGGCCGCAT
>Ga0209341_10005386_pt1 | contig 11593 bp, 13 predicted proteins | sample RifCSP13_2_FD_184020 | JGI IMG/M metagenome (GOLD analysis project Ga0209341, IMG submission 184020) | Soil microbial communities from Rifle, Colorado - Rifle CSP2_sed 13_2 (SPAdes) (version 2) | ecosystem: Environmental > Terrestrial > Deep subsurface > Rock core/Sediment | place: Rifle...
ATGGCCGCGCCCCGTCAGGGACTTCCGACCCTGGTCAAAGCCGGTTGGGTGCCGCACAGTAAGAGTGAGACGCAAGGTCTCCGCGGCCCCCGTCGGCCGGGGTCCAGCCCGACGCTCGGTGTCCGGCTACCGGCCACGGGGGCCCGGTCGTGGGCGGGTACGCTCATCGTTTCGATCAGGAAGGAGCCATCGGTGGTACCCATATCCAAGACGGTTCGAGTGAGCGGCAGCTCGCCCCGGTCGATCGAGGACGCCATCACAGGCATTCTCGGACGAGCCGCCGAAACACTGGAAGACATCAGGTCGTTCAAGATCGTCGACGTCGAAGGCACGGTCGACCAGTCGGGAGCGCCGGCCGAGTACACCGTCACCCTGGACATACGCTTCGTCGTCAAAGAAACTGCGGCCGAGCACGGTTAGCTTCTTGCCGCTCACCTCCGAAAACCACCGGCTGGGAGACGGTGTGTATCGGGTCGCCCTGCCCCTCCCCTTCCCCAGCCCACCGGCCGTCAACTGCTACCTCTTCGAAGCAGACGACGGGTTGACGCTGCTCGACTGCGGCGTTGACGGCGACCCGCAGCTCGAGCTACTGGCCCGGGCGCTCGAGAGTCTCGGCTTTGGTCTTGACGATCTGCACCGGTTGGTTGCCTCCCACCTGCACGTCGATCACATGGGCATGGCCAAGCGCATCATCGAGATCACCGGATGCGAGTGGGTCATGCACACCTCGGCGACGGCTGAGATACCGCACTACAACGACTGGGCCCATCGTCGCGAGGAGCTCGCCCGCATAGCAGAAGTGGGCGGAGCCTCCGCCGAGGAGGTCGCTCGCTTCCGCCGGGAAGCGCATCGCCCGGACTGGTTCTCAGAGGCGATCGAGCCGACGCATCCTGTTGAGGACGGCGACAGAATCCCGCTGGGCGAAACGCGACATCTGGAGGTCATCTACACCCCCGGCCATCAGGCCAATCATCTATGCCTGCGCGATTCGAGAACAGGACGACTGTTTTCAGGCGACCACGTACTCCCCCGCATCAGCCCCTTCGTCCCCTACACAGGGGAAGAGCACGATCATCTTGGCTCATACATGGCTTCGCTCAACCGGATCGTCGAACTCGATGCTCATGAGACCTATCCCGGGCACGGACCGACCATCGAGCGGGGATCAGCGCGAGCGCATCAGATATTGCTGCACCACCAACGCCGCCTGGACACGATGCTGGCAGAGCTGGCCGAACGTCCCCGAACGCCCTGGTACGTCATGCAGACCGTGTTCCGGCCCAACTTGAGCCCCATCGAGGAGCGGCTGGCCCTTCAGGAGACGATGGCACATCTCGAGCACCTCAGGCGGGCTGGACGGGTGGAGCGAAACTTGGTGGAGGGCTGCTGGCGGTACAGGAAGTTGGAAGCGGAAAGTTAGAAGCGGGAAGTCACCAGTTCGTGTTGGCGATCATGCCATAACCGGCTACACCACCGATTTCCTCTTACCCCTCAACCTCCGACTTCCGACTCTCTAAACCCCCGATTGCGGGCCTCCGATAGCTGATCCGGAGCGAAACTCGACAGCAGATTCCTGGCCACGAGATCGTCGGACTCGACCCGCTCGAATAGCTCGCTGTATTGCTCGTCGTCGTCGCAGTCGTAGACGGTCATCGTGTCCCGCACACCAACGTATCTGAACCCGGCAAATCTCCGCAGTCGGCCCATCATTCTGCTCCCTGCCTGCCACCGGCTTCTTCTCCGGTGTCCCACTCCCCCCAATCCTGCCATTCGTCCATCTCATCCGCATCGGGCTCTTCGACCAGCAGATCGCTCCCCGGCGTGTCGACATAGGTGATCCGGTCAACGAGTTCACCTTCGGTCGACAGTTCGAGGTAGCCCATGAGCCCATAGGACCCTTGCTCGTCGGGGACCCACAGCGCCACGATCGGCTGGTTCCCGTCTTCACCTCTGGTGGCAACGACCTGGGGGTAACGGCGTAGCAGTCCCGCCAGTCCTTCGACGGCGCTCTCGACACCCTCCCCGTCGAACAGATCGGAGGTCACGTCGGCGGTGACCAGGTCGGCCAGACCGTCCAGATCACGAGCATTGAATAGGTCGACGAACTCGTCGCTGGCGTTTTCGACCGCGGCATGGGCGGGATCATTGGTCATCTGTTTCCTCCGCTGAAGATCCATCGCACCGGATCACCCACCAGGAGCACCAGGGCAGGAGGGGGCGAGGCAGACATTCTCCACTCCGGGACCGAACTCTCTCCACTCCGGGACCGAACTCGGCGCCAGAGCCAGGAAGGCTGCCAGCATCAGCCGGCCGGCCAGCGAGCGGAACTCAGAAACGACTGGACTCACGATAGGTCCCGAATATCGGCTTCAATCTCGACACAATCTCCCCCTCGGTGGCCCGCCGGCGAGCCGCCTCAACCAGGAGGGGCATCAGGTTGGTGGTGTCGCGAGCGCCCACCTCCAGAGCCGAAAGCGCCGCCTCGACCGCCTGCTGATCTCGGGTACCGCGGACTCCGGCGACCCGCCTGCGTTGCGTCTCCTCGACCGTCTGGGCGATTTGCAGGACCTCGATGGGCTCCTCCTCGTCTTTCACGAACCTGTTGACCCCGACGACGGATCGGTCGCCGGTGTTGACCGCCTTCTCGAACTCGTAAGCGGAATCGGCGATGGCGGACTGGAAGTAGCTCTCCTCGATGCCGCGCAACACGCCGTCCAGCATTGAGCCGCGGCCGAGTCGGTCTACAACCTGCAGGATGTCTTCGACACGCCGTTCCATACGATCGGTCATCTCCTCGACGAACCAGGAACCTCCGAGCGGGTCGATGGTATCCGCCACACCGGTCTCCTCGGCGATGACCTGCTGGGTTCGCAGGGCCAGTTCGGCCGCCGCCTCGGTAGGCAGGGCGTACACCTCGTCGAGGGCGTTGGTGTGCAAGCTCTGCGTGCCACCAAGCACTGCGGCCAGGGCCTCGACGGTAGTCCTGACAACGTTGTTGTCCGGTTGCTGGGCCGTCAGCGAAACACCGGCCGTCTGCGCATGAAACCGCAGTTTCAGCGAAGGCTCATCGTCGGTTCCGTATCGCTCCTTCATCCAGCGAGCCCAGATCCGGCGCGCCGCCCGGAACTTGGCGATCTCTTCGAAGAAGTCGATATGGGCGTCGAAGAAGAACGAGAATCGCGGGGCAAAATCCTCGATGCGCATCCCGGCCCGCAGGCAAGCCTCCACATAGGCGAATCCGTCGGCCAGGGTGAAGGCCAGTTCCTGGGTGGCATTGGCTCCTGCTTCCCTGATGTGATAGCCGGAGATCGAGATCGTATTCCACTGGGGCACCTCTGTGCGACAGAAGTCGACCATGTCGACGATCAGCCGCAGATGGGGTTCCGGCGGAAACACCCATTCCTTCTGGGGGCACCTCTGTGCGACAGAAGTCGACCATGTCGACGATCAGCCGCAGATGGGGTTCCGGCGGAAACACCCATTCCTTCTGGGCGATGTACTCCTTCAAGATGTCGTTTTGGAGCGTGCCGCGCAGGTTCTTCCAGTTCACGCCCTGCTCTTCGGCGGCCACCAGGAGAAAAGCGAAGAGGATCACCGCCGGGCCGTTGATGGTCATGGAAACGGACACATCTCCGAGTGGAATCGCCTCAAAGAGACCTGCCATGTCGTCCGCCGAGTCGATGGCTACCCCGCAGTGACCGACCTCTCCGAGGGCGATCGCATCATCAGAGTCGTAGCCCATCAAAGTCGGCATGTCGAAAGCAACCGACAGTCCATGCTGGCCTTCCGCCAGCAGTTTCCGAAACCTTTCATTGGTGTCGGCCACGCCGGCAAACCCGGCGAACTGACGTATCGTCCAGAGCTTGCCGCGATACCCGGTGGCATGAATGCCGCGCGTGTACGGGTAGGCACCGGGGAATCCGATACGTTCGTCGACGTTCCCACCGTCAACCAGGGCCGGGACCTCTTCGAAGGAAAGGCTCACGAATCGTTCACGGCGCGGTTGCTGCCCTCCGTAGTCGCGCTCCCAGTCTTTCCACCCGCTCAAGGCTTCCTCCCGACGACAACCTCCGAACCGCAGTTGGGACATGGTGCCACTTCAATGTCTCCGACTATGAAGCTGAAAGAGCACTCCTGGCAGGTCGTTTTCGGCGACGGCTTCACCGGCTCGGGGGCAACCGGTGGCACCGTCAATGATGGCTCCGGCGCGGCCGCCGGGCGAACCTCGTTGACCGCCCCGCAGGCCGGACACGGGTATCGGCCGACCCCTCCGGACACGGGTATCGGCCGACCCCTTGCACGGGAAACTCGGTACTGCATCGCCCGCACCGAACGGTCATCATGGCGCTTCCTCCACCGCTTCTCCCACGGCCCCGATGGCCGCTAGATACCGGGCCTCACCGGCCAGCACTTCACGGACATCCGCCAGGTCGTAACTAACTCCGTGGCGGCCGCTGATTTGCCCGGCTATGTAGGCGACCGCCGGTTCGTGACCACCCGCAACCACCGTTACCTCCCGGGCGTGCTTGCGATCCGCCAGACCCTGCAGGTAGTACACCTCCCATTCGAGAATACGCCGCACCCCCGCCTTCCCGAGACGCCCACGTACGTCTTCATCCAGGTCTGCCAGTGCGAAGTCGACGGCATCGTCAACGGAGTAGACGAGGTAACCGGAGTCGGATCGGCGTTGGGCTTCCTGCCAGACCATGGCCGCAATCACCACCAGAAAGGCGGCCAGCAACAGTGCGCCGACGATGACTGCGGTCTGAGGTGACATGCCAATCATGCTACCGGGGCCTGCCCCTAACAACCGCCGAACCCGACCGGAGGATGGCCTCCGGATCCGGCTCTCGGTCCGCGGTCGCCACCTCCGCCGGGAGGAGCCGGGCAGGCGGTGAGTAACCTCGGCGGAAAAGGAGCCGGAGTGGATTTTGCCCTCATGACCGAGCCCCAGTTGGGCGGAACGTACCAAGAGCAGCTCGCCGCCGCCCGCTGGGCAGAACAGGCAGGTCTGGTGGCCTTCGCCCGTTCCGACCACTACTACGCCAACCGCCAGCCCGCACCCGACGCAACGGACGCTCTGGCGGTGATGGCCGGGCTCAGCCGGGAAACCGCTCGCATCCGCCTCTGTGTGCTCGTTTCGCCCATCACCTTCCGGCACCCGGCGGTGCTGGCCAAGATGGCCGCCACTATCGACCAGATGTCGGGTGGGCGCTTCGATCTGGGCGTTGGGACCGGTTGGATGGATCTCGAACACGATGCCTTCGGGCTGCCATTCCCTGCCTGGAGCGAGCGGTTCGGCCGATTGGAGGAGGCGCTCCTCTACCTCAAAGCTGCGTTCGCCGACGGGCCCCAGTCTTTTGCCGGTCGCTACTACGAGCTGGAAGCCGACGTCCGTCCTAACCCGGTCACCACGATCCCCATCATTGTCGGAGGCCAAGGCCGGGCCCGCACCCCCCGGCTGGCCGGGACCTTCGCCGACGAATACAACCATTTCATTGCCGATCCTTCCGACATCGCCCCCAAGATCGCCAGAGTCCGCCGGGCCGCGCGGGAGGCCGGTCGCGACCCCGCCATGATCACGATGAGCGTGATGGGACCGGTACTGGTCGGGGTGGACGAAGCTGATTACCGGCGGAGGCTGGAAGCGGCCGCAGCCGTCCGAGATGATGAACCTGAAGAGCTCGAGCGCAGATGGGTCTCACACAGCATCCCGCTCGGACCTCCCTCCCGGGTTGCCGAGTCGCTGGCCGGGCTTCGTGAAGCCGGCGTCACCAAGTTCTATGTCCAGCACCTCGACCTCTCCGACCTGTCGGGACTCGACCGGACGTTCGAGGTACTGCGCTCCTGAGAAGGGGGGTTCAAGGATCACCACCGCTGGTCGATAATGGCGATAGCGTCTACAGATGTTCAATGGTCTTCCGGTCTCAATCACGTTTTCAAACAAAGGTGGGTCGCCATGCGTGCACGAGTGACGGTTATCTTCATCGCGATGGCGGTGCTCGGCGCGGCGTGCGGCCCGGGCGGAGATGCCACCCCGCCTTCGTCGACGACCCTGCCCTCGACCAGCACCGCCCCGGAGGCCGCCGCCGTCGCCTTCGTGTACTCCTACGAGCCGGGTGACCACCACGACTACGGATTCGCCCTGGATCAGACCTTGCAGATGACCGTCGATGCCGAAGGTGATAACAGCCTGCTAGGTGAGGACCCGCCCCAGGACATCAGCGTCACCACGTCCATCACCGGAACCATTTCCTATGACATTGCAGCGGGACCCGAACCGGGAACCCGTCAGATCTCCATCTCCGGCGTGTTCGATCAACTCGACATCGATGGCACCATCGATGGGGAACCCGTCGACCAGGCCATGATCGAAGACGGGACGGTCCCCGATCTCGTCGAGGTTCCGGACATCACGATCGTAATCGACGAGTACGGCCACCTCGTTGCGGTGGATGGCGAGGAGATCCCGGAGGACTTCCCGTTCTTCGGCGATCCGTTCAGTGAGTTGGGCGAGTTCACATCCGGTGGCCTGAGTGGCCATTTCGGTCCCGCCTTTCCAGATGAGCCCCTGGCAGTCGGAGACACCTGGTCGTTCACCCAGTCCGATGAGATCGAAGGACTCGACGCTGCCATGTCGATCACCTCGACCTACGAGGTCATCGGGACCGAGACGGTGGACGGGCACGAGGTTGCGGCGATCGAGTTCACCACCGAAACCTCGGAGGTGATCCTCGACCTGGGAGAGATGTTCCAGGGACTCTTCGACGCATTCGGCGAACTCGGAGCAGAACCAGGGGATACGACCTCGGACACCGGGCGGGAGACCCCGGACATCACCTTCGTGATCACCGTGGCACCGTCCACCGCCAACGGCACGGTGTGGTTCGACCAGGAAGCCGGCATCGTCGAGAAATACTCGCAGGACACGACCAGCACCATCTCGATGCTCATGGATTTCTCGGACGCAGAAGCGGTGGTCCGCACGGCCGTCACCATGGACCTCGATATGCGGCTGACGGCGGAACTGATCGACACTCCTCCAGATCGAAGACCTTCACGCCCGTGCCGGCGATACGGAAATACTGCGCGGAGTTGACCTCACAGTTGAGCGGGGCAAGATCGCCGCGCTCATGGGCCCCAACGGATCGGGCAAGTCGACGCTGGCCAATGTGCTCATGGGCCACCCGGATTACCGGGTCACCGCCGGGAGGATTCTCTTCAAAGGGGAGGACGTCACCGGGGCGCCGCCCAACTACCGGGCCAACCTGGGGATGTTCCTGGCGTTCCAGTATCCGGAGGAGATCCCGGGCGTATCGGTGGTCAACTTCTTGCGCACCGCTCTCTCCAACCGCACCGGCATCGATTACACGGTGCTGGAGCTACGCCTCAAGGTCATGGACGTCATGAAAGAGCTCGGCATCGAGTCGAGCTTCGCCGACCGCTACCTGAACGAGGGGTTCTCCGGCGGGGAGCGGAAACGCAACGAGGTACTGCAGATGGCCGTTCTCGAACCGGAGCTGACGATAATGGATGAGACAGACTCCGGTCTCGACATCGACGCTTTGCGTATCGTCGCCGACGGGGTCAACAAACTGACCGGCCCAGAACGGGGATTCTTGATCATCACCCATTATCAACGCCTCCTCGACTACATCACGCCCGATGTGGTCCATGTCTTCATGCATGGCAAAGTGCTCACCTCCGGAGGCCCCGAACTGGCTGTTCGGCTGGAAGAGGAAGGCTACGAATCCTTCCGGACCGTCGCCCCGGTGTGAAAGCCCCGGCGGAATGATCGACCTCTCGCACCTGCGGCCGGATTTCCCGGTACTCCAGCGCCGGATTCACGGCAAGCCCCTGGTGTTCCTCGACTCGGCCGCCTCGAGTCAGAAACCAGCCCCGGTCTTGGACGTGATGGATGCTGTCTACCGAACCCACTACGCCAATGTCCATCGGGGGGCGTACCTTCTCTCCGAGGAATCCACAACCGCCTATGAAGAAGCGCGCGGCAAGGTAGCGCGGTTCATCAACGCATCCTCCCGCGCGGAGGTTGTCTTCACCAGAGGAGCTACGACGGCGCTGAACACCGTCGCCTTCGGGTGGGGCATGGATCATCTGAGCGTCGGTGACAAGATCCTGCTGACGACGATGGAACATCACTCCAACATGGTCCCGTGGCAGATGGTCGCCCGCCGAACCGGTGCTGAGCTCGTCTACCTCCCGATGACACACGATTACCGGCTCGACGCCGACCGCCTTCCGGAATTCCTCGACGAACGCGTCAAGGTCGTCGCCTTCACCGGGATGTCGAACGTGACCGGGACCATGCCGCCCGTGGCCGACATTGCCAGAATCGCCCGCAACCACGGCGCCCTCGTCGTCGTCGACGCCGCCCAGTTGGTGACCCACGCCCCTGTTGATGTGCAGAAGCTGGGGGTCGATTTCATGGCCTTCTCCGGTCACAAGATGCTGGGGCCAACCGGTATCGGAGCGCTGTGGGGTCGCCCGTCGCTGCTCGAGGAGATGGAGCCTTTCGAAGGCGGAGGGGAAATGATCAGCGACGTCCGGCTGGGGTCGCCCGTCGCTGCTCGAGGAGATGGAGCCTTTCGAAGGCGGAGGGGAAATGATCAGCGACGTCCGGCTCGACGGATCAACCTGGGCGCCGGTCCCCCACAAGTTCGAGGCCGGCACCCCTCCCATCGTCCAGGCCATCGGCCTGGGAGCGGCGGTGGACTATCTGGAGAAGATCGGCATGAAGTCGGTCCGCCAGCATGAACGAGAACTCACCGAATATGCGTTGAGCAGGCTGGCCGAGCTTCCACCGGTACGGGTCTTCGGGCCGCCGCACATCGAAGAGCGGGGCGGCGTGATCAGCTTCGCGTTCGGCGATGTTCACCCGCACGACGTCGCCACGATCCTCGATCAAGAGGGTATTGCCGTTCGGGCCGGCCACCACTGCGCCAAGCCACTCACACGTGCGCTGGGCGTGCCGGCAACGACCCGCGTATCGTTCCAGGTGTACAACACCAAAGACGACGTCGATGCACTCATCGTCGGCCTCCGGCGGGTACAAGAGGTTTTCCGTGTCGATTGAAGAGCTCTATCGCGAAGTGATCCTCGACCACTACCGCAACCCGCGCAACCGTGGGGTAATCGACCACCCCGACGCCCATGCCGAGGGCAACAACCCTCTGTGTGGAGACGAACTCACGCTCGATCTGCGGTTTGACGGCGACCGGGTCGCCGAAGTGGCGATCCGCGGTCAGGGATGTTCGATCAGCCAGTCCTCGGCATCGATGATGAGCCAGGCCATCGAAGGCAAAACGACCGGCGAGATCCTCGACCTCATCGCCTCGTTCAAGGCGATGATGGACATCGAGACGGCGCCGCCCGCCGGGCTCGACCCCGACCGGCCCGGCGCGATACTCGGAGACCTCGAAGCCCTACAGGGTGTTCGCAAGTTCCCGGTCCGAGATCGGAAATCAAGTGCGCTTATCTGGCCTGGACCACCCTGGCAGAGGCCCTCCGCGATCGAGACGACCGGTAGTACCTATCAGTCGGTTTGGGGGGAAACGCAGCCGGGGAGCCTTCGCTCGCCTAGCCAACGCCCCCTTCGGTCATTCGCTTGAGGTCGAGCGCCTTGTCGATCTCCTCTGCGCTCATCAACCCCTTTTCCAGCACGACTTCGCGCACCGTTCGACCGCTGGCAAATGCCTCCTTGGCCACAATCGAGCCGTTGTCATATCCGATATATGGGTTGAGAGCGGTGACCACGATGACGTTCTTCTCCAGCAAGTGCCGGGCACGCTCGACGTCTGCCTCTATGCCGTCAACGCATTTCTCGGCCATAAGCCGGCAGGAGGCGGCCAGCAGGGAGATAGATTCCCCCAGGTTTCGGGCCATCATCGGCATCATGACGTTCAGCTCGAAGTTGCCGTTGGCGCCTCCCCAAGCGATAGCCGCGTCGTTACCCATCACCTGTGCGGCGACCTGCATGGCCATCTCCGGTATGACCGGGTTGACCTTGGCAGGCATGATCGAGCTCCCCGGCTGCAAGGCCGGAAGCTTGATCTCGGCGATGGCCGTCACCGGACCCGAAGACAACCACCGAAGATCGTTGGCGATCTTGAACAGGGAGACCGCCACCGTCTTCAAGGCCCCTGATGCGTTGACGACGGCATCCTTGGCCGCCTGCGCTTCGAAGTGATTGGCAGCCTCGCGGAACGAGTACCCGGTACGTCCCGCCATGACGGCGATGACTTTGGCCGCGAACCCAACCGGGCAATTGATCCCGGTCCCGGTGGCCGTGCCGCCCAGCGGGAGCTCCTCGAGCTCCGGAATCACCCTTTCCACCCGTTCCGCTCCTTTGCGGATCTGAGCTGCGTATCCCGAGAATTCCTGCCCGAGTGTGACCGGCACTGCATCCATGAGATGGGTTCGCCCCGATTTGACGACGTCGGCAAAGTCATGCGCCTTGGCCTCCAGCGATGCGCCCAGTTGGGAAAGTGCCGGGAGCAGATCTTTGCGCAGTGCATCGACTGCCGCCACGTGCATGGCGGTGGGGAAGGTGTCGTTGGAGGACTGGCCGAAATTGACGTGGTCGTTGGGATGCACCAGCTTGGAACCCGGTTCGCCGCCCAGCAGCCGGGTCGCCCGATAGGCGATCACTTCGTTGCTGTTGGTGTTGCTGGAGGTTCCCGAACCCGTTTGGAACACGTCGACGGGAAACTGATCATCGAGATCACCCGCCATGACCTCATCGGCCGCCTTGCGGATGGCCCCTGCCTTGTCCACGTCCACGTGACCATCGGCTCCCGACACCTCAGCAGCAGAGCCCTTGAGTAATCCGAAAGCCCAGATGATGCGGCGGTCGATCTTGAGACCAGAGACCGGGAAGTTGTCGACGGCTCGCTGGGTCGATGCCCCGTAGTAGGCGTCGACGGGTACCTTGACCTCGCCCATCGAGTCGCGCTCAGTGCGATACTCCATGTTCAACTCCTCTTCTGGTTGGCTTCTCGTAAGCGTAGGCGCCACTTCCCGGTCCAACCCAGGGACCTAAGACCCTTATACGGACGTCAAGACTGAGCCTCCCTCTGCCGATACATGCGAGGAACAGAAGTGGCACGGAACACCGTCGACCAAACACAAGAGGAAATACGTGACGCACTCAGTGCGCCGGCCTGACGGCTCTCCCGCGATTGTGCGCGGAACTACCAGGGTGTGGGTGCTCACCTCGGTCATTGCGCTGGCTGCCGCGGCTGTTTGGTACTCGGTTCTGGATCTGGGCGTGTTGCGGACCTCACCACAGTTGCCGTGGTGGGGCCTGGCCGTCGGCTTCTATGTGGCGGGGTTGGCCGTCGTGCACCTCCGTTTCCGAACGGACGCGTACTCCTTCTCGATGGGCGAGATCCCCCTGATTTTGGGCCTGTTCTTCGCCGCGCCGATTCAACTGGCGGTGGGCCAGCTGGTGGGAATCTCGGCCGTCTATGCCTTCAACCGCCGGCTCCCTCCCATCAAACTCGCGTTCAATATCGCTCAATTCTCTCTACAGGGCGGATTGGCCGTCACCGTCTTTCGTGGCATTGTCGCGCTC
>Ga0209341_10005388_pt1 | contig 11591 bp, 6 predicted proteins | sample RifCSP13_2_FD_184020 | JGI IMG/M metagenome (GOLD analysis project Ga0209341, IMG submission 184020) | Soil microbial communities from Rifle, Colorado - Rifle CSP2_sed 13_2 (SPAdes) (version 2) | ecosystem: Environmental > Terrestrial > Deep subsurface > Rock core/Sediment | place: Rifle...
GTACGCGTCGGTCGGGGGTCACAGGGAACGCGTGGAAAGCTCAACGACGGCGTCGCCACAACATTCGACCCCCAATGGCACAAGCCGCAACAGCCAGAGCAGTCGGGATCCCAACCAGAACGGCCCATCTCAACGAATCATCGCTTTCGGCCTGAGACTGATCCCTTGCCACATCAGTTCCGTTCGAGGCTGGAGTAGGCCCGACCACGGCAGCGCTAGCGTCCTCACTGGATCTACCCTGACCTTCTGATTCAGGCTTCTCTTGTCCGGCTCCCTCGGACAGGACTACGCCATTCGCAGTTTCTGCCCCTTCGTTAGCACTTGCTTGAGGTCTCAGGGGACTGCTCGTGCCGGGAGGTTGCGTCAGATCTCCTGGCACCGGGCATTTGGCGTCTCCAGAGGAATCGACGAGAATTTGCGCCCCGTCAACCGCCGGAGGATTGAATAACTCGCCTCTGCTGTCCTGCAACATCGGGCCCAATATGGAGTTGGGCGTCACCGTCAACGGACTGGCACCGCAGCTTGCGGCGACGAACGTGACCCTGACCAGCACTCCGCTGCCTCTGGACGAAGCGGCCGCTCCCTGAGCGAAGTCTGCTGCTGCTGGCGTAATGAGGCCGTCGACGTCCTCCGGCGCTGCAAAGTTCTTCGTAAAGTCAGCAACGCTGCTTTCAGGCTCGCTGGCAAGCAACATGTTGACGTTCACACGAGTCACATGAACCACTGAAGGGTCAAAGGTGAAGTCGAAACCGAACCCAAGAAGGTCGCGAGCGTTCTGAACTGCGACATCCACCTCAAAGCTTTCGCCCACGCGCCTCTGAACAGTCTTGTTGATGGACCCGACCGCATCGGCGCTATTGCCCGCAGGTATGGCATCGACGTCCAAGTAAACGGACTGTTGAGCAAACGCTGGCGTCGTTGTCTGCTGCAGCGCAAGGCTGGGCAGGGTGAGCCCTGTGAGGGCAACAACCACAATCCAGGCCAGCTCCCGCATTTCTCTCACCTCATCCTCACGGCACGCACTGCGTCGCGAAGTGCTGCCTCAGGACGAACACGTCCGCTAGGTTGATACGGCCGTCGGCATTCAGGTCAAACCGCGCGTCGTAGCCCGGACCGCCCTCGATGGTGGCGAAGTGGGTCCGGAACAGGAAGATGTCTGATAGGTTCACCCTGGTGTCACCGTTGAAGTCTGGCGGCCATCCTTGACCGCCACAGGCGAGGAAGGGGTCTGTTCCGAGAGACCCCTCAACCGCGTTGGTGAAACCATCCGCATCGCAATCCGTGACAACGCATGCGCCGAGGTTCCAGGCGCTGGCGGTTGAGGTCAGGACGGTGATCTCTACGTCCGCGTCACCGAGCATAGCCCGGCTAGATACGCAGGGATCCGGAACGGCGGTGCCTGGCGCCCCGGTGCAGGCGGGCACAATCACACCGTCCTTGAACAGCTGAATCGTGGTCTCGTCCTCCCCTGGCGGGATGCGCGAGGAGTCGATCCGCAACACGATGACCAGCGGGTCGTCCGGAGTTGCGGCGGGAGCCGTGATGTTCACCTGCTGGCCGAGAAGTTGGAACCCTGTCGGCGTGGGCTCGGTGATAGATGTCTCTTCGATGGACACCGTGCCCGCTTTCGGGGTGGTCACGGACGTTTCCACGGGGTCAAGGGCCGTGGCGCCGTCCGCCTCGGTGTCGGTCGTAACCGTCCCGCCAGCGGGAGCCGGTTCGGTGACACCCTCAGGGGCGTCGGGCACGTTGGCGTTGGTCTCCCCTGGATCGACCCTACCATTGTGGTTTGCGTCCTCCACGCCATCAAGCAGGCCGTCACCGTCGGTGTCGGGATCGAGCGGGTCAGTCGTGCTAAGCGGGTCGCTGTCAAGCTGGAAATTCGGGTTGCTGGCGTCCGTGTTCCAAAGCAACTTGGAGGACAACCCGCGCTCAAGTCCATCACTCAGTCCATCGTCATCGCTGTCCGCATCGCGTGGGTCGGTCTCGCCGGCATCCACAACTCCGTCCCCGTTCGTGTCCTCTCCGACGGCCTTGAACGGCGTTCCGGGTTCAGCGGGGCCGAAACCGAGGGCGCAGACCGATGGGCCGCCCGGCCCGCCGCCCTTACCTCCGAAGAAGACGACCATGACGGGCGCCCCGTCGCAGAGGCCGTCGTCATCCGTGTCTGCGTCCGTGGGAGATGTGCCCGTGGCGTTCTCAACAGCATCGGTTATGCCGTCGTCGTCGGCATCGTCGTCGAGGGAGAAATCGATGCCCGATGTGCTTCCGGGGGCAGCCACGCCAATGGGAGTCGCCGATGCGGGGTCGGTGGTGTCACTGTAGTACTCGCCCGCGAACCCGAATGCGTCGGCAGCAACCAAGAAGTCACCGCTGGCCAGTCCCTCGATCTGGTAAGTCCCGTCGGGCCCGGTAAACGTCGTCGCTGTCTCGCAACAACCGTCAAAGCTGGCTGCGCCGACTGAGGCGCCCCAGATAGGGCTGCCATTCCCATCCGTGACGGTTCCGCTAATGGTTCCACCGGTCCCCAGCGTAAAGTTGATGCCGGAGGTTGTCAGCCCAGGCGAGACGTTGACCGGCGTCGCTAGGGAGCAGTCGGCTACGTTGTTGTAGCATTCCCCGGCGAACTGGAACGCATCTGCGAACAGGGTGTAGTCGCCGGTCGCCAGCCCGCCGATGGTGTAGGTGCCGTCGGGTTCGGTGTAGCCGCAAGGACCGATCGGACCGCCGGCGTCGACAGGGCAGACGGACGCCCCCCAGATAGGCTGGGCGGTCGCGTCTAAGACAACGCCCGCTATCGTGCCCCCGACTGCGAGAGCCGCATCGATCCCGGCGGCATCAAGCCCCTGGGTCACCGCGACCGGGTCTGCACTCCCGAAGTCGCCCTTGTCGCTATACCATTCGCCGACGTGGGTGGCGGGGAAGCCACAGTCATCGAACCGGACTCTGTAGCTACCCGTGGCGAGGCCATCAACCGTGTAATTGCCGGCAGTGTCCGTGAAGCCGGAACGGGCCCACATCCATGACTGGTCATAAACAGTGACGCAGATGCCGGAGAGCAGAGTCCCTGTGCCCTCCTCTGTGACGGTGCCGGAGATGGTGCCGCCCACCGCCAGGGCGGCGTCGATGCCGGCGGTCTCCACCCCCTGCGTGACCGACGCCAGGTTGGCCGAGAAGAAGTCCGGTTGGCCGTTGTACCATTCGCCCACGTGAGTCGGAGTGGGGAAGCCGCATTCTCGAAACTCGATCTTGTAGTCCCCGGTAGGAAGGCCCACCACGCTGTAGTTGCCGGAGAAGTCTGTGTAGCCGGACCGCATCCAGCTCCAAGAGGGGTCGTAGATCGCCACACAAACGTCCGACAGCGGGATTCCGCTGCCCTCTTCAGTCACCGTACCGGAGATCGTTCCTCCCAGGGCCAGGGCAGCGTCGATTCCTGAGGTCTCCAGTCCTTGCGCCACCGCGACCAGGTCGGCGGAGTCTGCGTCGGGCTTATTGTTGTAGTACTCGCCAAGGTATTCGCCGGTGTTGCAGTCCCAGAACTGTACGTTGTAGTCCCCGGTCCGGAGGCCGCCAACAGCGTAGTTGCCGGCTGAATCTGTCTGCGCGAAGCCGTGGGAAATGCCGGTCACCTCGTTCACTGACACGCACATGCGCCGCAGGGGCGTCCCGGTGCCTTCCTCCGTCACCGTACCTGATATCGAACCCCCCACCGCGAGGGCGGCGTCGATGCCGCCCGTCTCTGCCCCCTGTGTCACCGCCACCGAGTCGGCGGAGAGGCAATCCGGCTTGTCGTTGTACCATTCGGGCACGTAGTATGTGCCGGCGCCGGATGGGCATCCCACTCCCCCTCCCGTCGCTGGAAGCGCCACGGGTCCTCCCGGAAACGGCGCTGGAGTGGGGCACTCGACGAACTGGAGTGCGTAGTTGCCAGTGGCCAGGGCGCCGACACTGTACCCGCCAGACGAGTCCGTTCTGTCGGAGCCCATCCAGAAGAAGGATTCATCATAGACGTTTACACAGATGTCCTCAAGCGGAGTGCCCGTACCCTCCTCCGTAACCGTCCCGGCTATCGAGCCTCCAAGGGCCAGGGCAGCGTCGACGCCAGGGGTGTCGATGCCCAGAGTCACGGAAACAAGGTCGGCTGATCGGAAGTCTGCCTTGTTGTTGTACCACTCGGAGAGGTGTGTCCGTTCCATTCGACAGTCGGTGAACTGCACCTTGTAGTTGCCGGTGCGAAGACCTCCGACCGTGTAGTTGCCCGAAGAGTCAGTGTAAGCGGACCCGAAGAAGGAGAAAGTGGGATAGTTGACGCTCACGCAGATGTCAGCCAGGGGAGTGCCGGTCCCCTCTTCAGTGACGGCTCCCGAGATGGAGCCACCTAGTGCCAGGGCGCTGTTGATGCCGGACGTAGTGGTGCCTTGGGTAACGGAGACCAGGTTCGCGGAGTTGAAGTCAGGCTTATCGTCGTACCACTCGTCGACGTAGGTGACTGAGTCGCTGCAGTCGCGGAAGTGGACCCTGTATTCCCCACTTGGCAAGCCTCCGACGGCGAAGTTGCCCGCCGCGTCGGTTCGAGCGATACCGCCGAAGGAGATCGAGACACCATTGACGTCGAAACTGACGTCGACACAGACGTCTGGTAGAGGGCTTGCGGTGTCTTCCGCTGTCACCGTCCCGGAAATGATGCCAGCCACTGCCAAGGCGGCGTCGATGCCGGCGGTTTCGATCCCTTGAGTTACGCTCACCACATCTGCGGATAAGGAGTCAGCCTTGTCGTCATACCATTCAGCTACGTGGGTGGCTGGAGTCGACCCGCATTTGTAGAACTGGACTCTATAACCACCGGACGGGAGACCGCCGACGCGGTAGTTCCCAGCCGAGTCGGTGGTATCGAATCCGTAGCCGGCGAATGAGGAGGATGCGCCTTGTACCTGGACACAGATTCCGGGTATTGGCGTCGTTGTCCCTTCCTCCGTGACCGTGCCCGAGATGGAGCCACCCACCGCCAGGGCGGCGTTGATGCCTGGGGTATCGGAGCCCTGCGCCACTGTCACCAGGTCGGCAGAAGAGGAGTTCGGCTGGTTGTCGTACCACTCTGCGATATAGGTGCGGACCGGATTGCAGTCATAGAACTGGACCACGTAATCGCCACTCCGCAGTCCTCCTATCGTGTACTGCCCCGAAGAGTCCGTGGTGGCTGAACCTGCCCAGGAGGATCCGAAGAAGCCCGACAGTTTGTATGCCGTGACACAAATGCCCGCAAGAGGAGCGCCCGAGCCGTCTGTGGTGACGGTGCCGGAGATGGAGCCGCCGACGGCTAGTGCGGCACCGACACCCGAGGTGGTCGATCCCTGAGAGACACTCACAGGGTCCGCGGAGTTGCAGCTGACCTTGTCGTTGTACCATTCCGAAATGTGGTTGCCGGAGAAGTGCTGGTATTGAACCTCGTAGTTTCCGGTGCGAAGGCCGCCCACGATATAGCTGCCCGTGGCGTCTGTGGAAGCAGAGCTCATCCAGGAGCACGCAGCGTCGTACACGGAGACGTAGACGCTTGCCAGCGGAATGCCCGAGCCTTCCTCCGTTACGGTGCCGGAGATGGAGCCGCCCTCGGAGAGGGTGGCGTCGATGCCGGAGGTAGTGGAGCCCTGCGTGACAGCCACCAGATCAGCGGAGGAGAAGTTCGCCTTGTTGTTGTACGACTCAGAGACAAACGTGACCGGGAAGATGCAGTCGCTGAACTGCACCTTGTAGCTGCCCGTCGGCAGGCCGCCCACCGTGTAGTTCCCGGCCATGTCAGTGAGGTCGGAGGCGACAAAGAGGAACGAGGTGTCATACACATCGACGCAGATGCCAAATACCGGAGTCCCGGTGCCTTCCTCGGTCACCGTGCCTGCGATGGAGCCGCCCACGGCCAGGGCAGCGTTGATCCCGCCGGTGTCCACTCCCTGCGAGACGGAGACCAGGTCGGCGGAGTCGAAGTCCGGCTTGTCGTTGTACCACTCGCGGATGTAGATGTCGGGGCCAGGGAACGAGCAGTCGGAGAACTGGACCCTAAAGTCACCGCTGGGCAGGCCTCCCACTGTGTAGTCACCCAACGAGTCCGTGGAGGCGAAGCCGAAGAAGGAGGACGAGGTGTCGTTGACATTGACACAGATATCTGGCAGCGGAGCTCCAGTTGCCTCATCCGTCACCGTACCGGAGACGGAACCACCTACGGCCAGGGCGGCGTTGATGCCTGAGGTCTCGGAGCCAGCTTCCACCGAGACAAGGTCCGCGGAGTTGCAGCTGACCTTGTCCTTGTACCATTCCGAAATGTGGTTGCCGGAGAAGTCCTGGTACTGAACCTTGTAGTTTCCGGGGCGAAGGTCGCCGACGATATAGCTGCCCGTGGCGTCTGTGGAAGCAGAGTTCATCCAGGAGCACGCATCGTCGTACACGGAGACGTAGACGCTTGCCAGCGGAATGCCCGAGCCTTCCTCCGTTACGGTGCCGGAGATGGAGCCCGTCTCGATCAGGTTAAAAGCCAGCATGCCGGATTGCTGGCCATAGAAATCCCCGACCTGGAAGTAATAGGTAGTGCCTGCGCTGACGCCAAAGTCCACAGCACTGCCGCAGGACAGAGGGCTGAGCTCCGCAAGGGAAGTGCTGCCGGCGCCTGTGTACACGTTGATGAACGGCGCAGAGATACTGCTACCCTGCGTATCGGCACGAAGATCGGTGGCAGTGCTCGGTGTGAACTTGTACCAAACGGTGTGGTCAAGGAAGAAACAGTCGAGGGGCTCGCCAACCTCGATTGTCGCTCCGGCCACATCAACCGAGTCGCCGAACGGAAGCTCAGCCTCCGCTATGACTCGTGCGCTGAGGAATTCGTCGTTGGGAGGTGCTGCAACAGCCTGCACGTTAGATGCGGTTCCGGGGCCACGGGCGGCGACGATCACGGCGAAAGCGACTACCGCCACGAAGGTAGCGGCGGCGCTAGCAACTGGGAGCCTTCGCATGGCGACCTCCTCCTCCCGGGTTAGGCCCGGGAGGGCCATCAGAGTTCAGTGGTCAAGGCCTCTGGCCGGACCACGCGCGGCGTCAACGACAATCGCGGTCGTGGAGCGACGAGAGCACAACAAAGAGGTCAGAGAGATTCACCCGTGCATCATCGTTCAAGTCTGCGACCGGGTTCCACCTCTTGTCTCCTGGTTGGCTGAACAAAGCACGAGCCACGATAGAGATATCACGTCCGCTCACCCTGCCATCGTCATCGAGATCCACGCATCCTTCTGGCGTAGGCGTGGGTGTGGGCGTAGGTGTGGCCGTAGGCGTAGCCTCGACCCTCGCAACGGTCTCTCCAGCTTGGTGGTCGAACTGGAGTGGAGAGGTCAGCAGTATCGATCCGAAGCCAGCGATGGTGTTGCCCTCTTCGTTGCCGCCGCCCGGATTGATCAGAATGTCGTCCCCTTCGGCGAGTCCCTCGGTGCTGGCAACCTGAATCTCTGAGTCACCGGCGCTGGCGGGTGCCACCAGGAACGTCTCGCCAGGCGTCGGCGTCGGCGTCGGCGTGGCGGTCGCTGTGGGCGTTGGCGTAGCCGTACCGGTGGCCGTCGGCGTTGGCGTAGCCGTAGCGGTGGCCGTCGGCGTTGGCGTAGCCGTAGCGGTGGCCGTCGGCGTGGGTGTGGACGTGGCGATCACTGTGGGCGTGGGTGTGGACGTGGCGGTCGCTGTGGGCGTGGGTGTGGACGTAGGCGTGGCCGTGGGCGTGGCGGTAGGTGTGGCCGTCGTAGGCGTCGGTGTAGCCGTGGGCTCTGCCTCCAGCCACTCTTTAGTGGCCGATGCGCAGACGACTGGCTGCTCCTCGCCAGGCGGTTTAGCTAGAAAGCACCCGTCGATGGCATCTGTTCCGATCCCGCCGTCCCCGGTGTAGGAGAAGGTCGCCTCACCGTTTGCGTCAGTCGTGTCTGTGCCCGTGTCTCCCGCGTTCGGGCCATTGGTGACGTTGAACGTGACCTCCACGTCAGCGAGGGGCCCACCGCCTTGCTCCACGGTCGCTATGACGATGTGGTCAGTGCCCGCGAAGTTAGTGGCCGTCACCGGGTCCAGACCAATGCAGAACGGTTCTTCTCCCGGGAAGGTCACGCACGAACCGCCAGGTGGTGGTGTAGGTGGGGGTGTGGTTGGCGTGGCTGTCGCGGTCGCCGTCGGTGTGGGCTTGGCTGTGGCGGTCGCTGTAGGCGTCGGCGTGGCTGTAGCGGTCGCCGTCGGTGTGGGCGTGGCCGTAGCGGTGGCCGTCGGCGTGGGTGTGGACGTGGCGATCACTGTGGGCGTGGGTGTGGACGTGGCGGTCGCTGTGGGCGTGGGCGTGGGAGTGGGCGTCGCTGTAGGCGTGGGCGTGGGTGTGGCCGTAGCGGTCGCCGTGGGCGTAGGCGTGGCGGCTTCGCAGGTAGGCACACACACCGTGGCGCCGACGATGGAGTCGGGGTCAAATGGCGCGCCGGTCTGGCAGTCTCCCAGGATTTCGCCGAGGGCGGGGTTCTGGCTGATGGTGAGATCAGTTGAGCCAGCACCAACCGCCTTCAGCGTGATCCTTACGAGAACTCCGTCACCACTGGAGCATCCCGCAGCGCCGGTAGAGAAATCCGCAGCTGCAGGCGTAACAAGGCCGTCCCAATCTGGCGCCGTGAAATTCCTGGTAAGGTCCGTGACCTGGCTGCCGATCTCGCTGCCGAGCAACATGTTGACGGTGATAGCCGTTACGTTGATCACAGATGGGTCGTAACTGAGGTCGAAGCCGAAGCCGAAGAGGTTGTGTGCATTCTGGATGACTACATCTACATCGAAGGTTCCGTCCAGCGGTCGCTCAGTCGCGGCGTCGATCTGGCCGAGGCTGGCGGCCGAATTCCCGGTCGTGTCAGCGTCGATGCTGACGGAGTCCGTGGTGTGCGAAGCGAAAAGAAAGGACCTGTCGGCGAGTACATCCCAGGCGACGGCCGCAAGGATTAGCGCCACAAGACCGAGAGCCGCGACGTCCTTCTTCATTTTGCGCACACCCTCATGAAATGCGTCACTGTGCCCGCGCAGGGCGTAACTTCTGTACCGTTGTACCGTGGCCCGCCGCCATTAGCACCCCCTGCATTGAGAAAGCCGACCCCCTTGGTCGGCTCTAGTCCTCCGCCTGGTCTTGGCTTTGCCACCCCCTCCCCAGCGCTGCCAAGCTGGCCTGCGTCGTCTTATGTTCGGTGCTCCACGTAGCACGTAGAGCCTAGATTGTCAATCAGGCACTGCCCTACTCAATGTGGGGCTTTGCCCCACCTGACCTCCCAGCTAGCAGCACCACGAGTCCCAGACTGAAGCTCCGGCAGTCTGCGTCTGGGGCCCGGCGATTCGAGAGTCAATCCCACTCCTTCGAACGGGAACCCTGTCGCAATTTTTCGTCGAGTCCGCCGCTCTAGTTTGGCGGCGAAGACCACAGAACCGCCTCCAGCGGGGTTGTCTCATCGCCGAAGAGGTTCGTTGGACTGAAAGTGGAGTAGATGACCCCAAATTGGACTGATTGAACCGAATTCGTGGACTGAAATTGGACTAGCGAGCCTCACACTGCCCTCACAACCGCCTGATAGACCGCCCGCGACGGAGCGGACGGCGGAATAGAGGAGCCATGCGAGGCCCGCTTGTAGGGTCGTGGGCTCATGAGTACGCAAATGGGCGTTATCGTACACAAGATAACGGCCGGGATGAGGGTGGCGGGATGGATGGCTGTGTCTGTGGCGCCCGTGACTCAGACCATCACCGGTGAACACGTAGACATCATCGCCCACCAGCTCATCATCGAGCAGGACGAGGACCCGCACCCCAACATGATCGGCAAGATGGGCTTGAGCGTGTGCCTGCCGGCGACGGTGACGAGCATCGCCATTCCGGCCGGCTTCCTTGAGCCCGGGACGGCCTACAAGTGGGAGGTGCTGGCCATCGAAGAGAGCGGCAACCAGACGCCTTCATCGGGAGAGTTCCAGACGCAGTAGCGCATTCCATCCATCAGCTCCTCAAGCGCCAGCCCGCGCACCCGACACGACGAGCCGGTGCCCGGGCTAACCGTATGTGCTGCCGCGCCGCACCCGTTGTTGGCCTTGAGATAGGGGTCGCTAAACCGCATGGGGCTCCTCTATCTCCGGAGCCGAGTGCGCGATTCTACTGCCTTCAGGTTGTCCTGCGGCGCCTAGGCCGCATGTGCGCCGCATAACTGTGAGACGCACCCTAACCGCGCTTGCGGGCAAAGACAACAACGAGCTATACTCCGCGCGACCGGGCCGGTGGGCCCGGTTCGCTGCTTCTTGCAGCGTCGACAGGCAGATGCTCAGGAGCTCTCACGGCGTGCCTTGCTCCTGCAACACGGACGACATCGTGGGCCGGCGCGAGGACGTCCCGCACCGTCCATATCAATGCGTCACAGCGTCTCGAATCGCCAAGACCGCGGACCTGAAGCGCTTGCGATCAGAGGAGTTCTTGAGCCGGCCGGCATCAAAAGTTGGCCAGTGGTCTCCTTCCAGAAGCTCGTCAGGAGCCTCAATCCCGAGGGCGCGCAACGTAGACAAGAGCGCTCGCGCCTCTTGCTGTGCCCTCTTGTTCAGACTCGCCGCGCTGAAGTACACGCGCCCCTTCGTAGTCACCCAGAAAATGACAAATCTATCTCCGCCTCTGCGGACACCGAAGCCCGCCGAGCCGTCAACACGACCGGTTCCCCAGACGACCGAGTCCGCCTGCTCCTGCATGAAGGCGTACAGCTCCTGCACTGCGGCACGTGCATCGGCAGGAGTATGATCTTTGAGCGTGTCCGAGAAGCGAGTCTCGTCCCATCGCGTTCGGCCGTCGCCGCCCCCATCTGGCCTCGGCCCTGATCCCCCGTAGACGTTAATCGAGGCGATCCTGAGGCCGTCCGGAGCCAGATACTGTTGTACCTCCAGCAAATACATCGCGAAGCGACTCGCGCTATTTGTGAAGGTTACAAGGCTTCTCAACGGGTCCAGCACCCTGTCGACGGCTATGATGAGGCGCATGTCGAAGTTTGCGATGCTATTCGAGATCTTGCCGCGGATATCGTTCTCGTCGACTCCCTCGGCGGGCGATTCAAGCGTGCCGAGACGAGAGAGGGCTTCATATGGCGACTGACTCCGGAATCGAGCCGGTGTCTTCGGGTCCGCGAGGTAGTGTTCAGCCTGCCGCTCGACGTCCTCAGCGCTCCACTTTGAGAGGTACGCGCCGTATTCCAAGACCTGGCCGACCACTTCCCTGCGTACCTGAGAGTTACGGCGTAGCTTCGTCTCCACCACCGTGAGTCTCCCTGATGCGTCTAGGAAGAGGAGATCAAGCGACTGGCCCGCTAGCGGCCGCCGTGTCCGTGACCGAAGTTGTGCGCCTCCGGCGCCGGTGCGCCCTCAGTCCGCAGGGGCGTCAACCGCAGCGCAATCACGTTCACCGTCCCGTCCCGCCGCTGCAGCTTTCCCTGAACGATGACGAACGGCTCCGCACGGACGAGGGCACGCTGCCGATCGTGGAGGTCTGGCTTGACCACCAGGTTCATCAGCCCGAACTCGTCCTCCAGCACCAGG
>Ga0209341_10005391_pt1 | contig 11589 bp, 7 predicted proteins | sample RifCSP13_2_FD_184020 | JGI IMG/M metagenome (GOLD analysis project Ga0209341, IMG submission 184020) | Soil microbial communities from Rifle, Colorado - Rifle CSP2_sed 13_2 (SPAdes) (version 2) | ecosystem: Environmental > Terrestrial > Deep subsurface > Rock core/Sediment | place: Rifle...
AGAGCCTCGACAGGTCCTCGGCCGCAATCCCCGGCCCGTCGTCGGCGACCTCCACCCGCACCGTTTCATCCGACGTCAGGTGCGCCGACATCCATATCGTACCCTTCCCCCGCATAACTTCAACAGCATTCACGATCAGATTGATGAAGACCCGCTTCATCTGTTCCCGGTCGATCAGGACCTCGGGGATATCGGACATAGTGTCCTTCACAAATTCAATATCTTTATGGGCGCCCGCGTAAAGCTGGACCACATTCTCCATCACCGGTGCGAGCGGCTGGGGAACAGGGGCCGATCTCGGCATCCGCGCGAACTCCGAAAACTCGTCCAGAAGCCGCTTGAGTCCGTCCACCTCCCGGACGATCGTCCCGCTGCACTCGTCGAACACCGTATCGAAATCCTTTGCGCCCTCCGCGAACTTTTTTCGCAGTCTCTCGGCCGAAAGCTTGATCGGCGTAAGCGGGTTCTTCACTTCATGGGCGATTTTTCTCGCCACATCCTGCCAGGTCTCCGCTTTTTGGGCGCGGAGAAGCGCGGTAAGGTCGTCAAAGGTTATTACCGACATCATTCCCCCGCTGTCCCGAAGGGTCGAGACCCGCATCCGGAGCGTCAGGGTACGACCCCGCACCGCGAGAGGCAAAACCTCCTCGGCCCTCCCCCTCGCTTGACCGAGACGGCGAAACAGGTTGCGGATCGGATCGAGTACGATAAAGCTGAACGCGTCATCGTACATTTTACCGAGTACATCCTGAGCATGGATGCCGAGTATCCGTGCGGCGGCCGGATTAACGGTCGTGATCCTGCCCATGCGGTCCATGGAAACAACGCCGGTGTCGATATTCGAAAGGATCGTCTCCTTATACACAACCTCCTGCTCAAGCTGTTCGCGCGAGTTTTTCAGATCACCCGTCATCTTGTTGAATGAGTCGACAAGCATCCCCACCTCGTCGCCGGATTTTTCATCTATCCGGTAGTCGAGGTTGCCGGCGGCAACGGCGACCGTACCCTCGGCCAGTTTACGGATCGGGACCGTGATGCCGGCCGCCACGCGAAGCGCCACCCAGATGGCGGCGAGAAGAAGGGCCAGGGTAACGGATAAAAAACCCAATCGGTAGGCAAGCTTGATCGGCTCTTTCTTGGAAAATGAAGATCGGTACTCGGAATATCCCATGCGGATCTCATTCGTCTTGACCGCCAGGCTCTGCGGCACATAGTAGTTGACCGTAACGGCGGCAACGATCTTATCTCCACCCCTGGCGTAAAGCGGGACAACGGCTCTCACGATCTCGCCTTTTCTCCCCAGGTCGCTCACCACGGTCGCCTCTTCAGCGGCAAACGCCTTGGCAGTGAGGTCGCCGGGGGCGGAGGTAAAGGTCCTGTTCGGAAACTGATCGGTGACGGCCGTGACGACCCGCTCCCGGGGGGCCGTGAAAAGCTCCACGGCGCCGAGTCCGTATTCCACCGCTTTTTTCGCCAGGTACTCCTTGAGCACCGGCTTCTCAAACCGGTCGAGAAGTCGGTCATCCGTCATCTGCCTGCTGATCTGCTTGCCGAACGCGAGCGCCTGCGTCTTGAGCCGGTCGTAGTATGCCTGCGCCAGGAACGCGGCGTCGCGCGCCGAATGCTCTACCCGTATACTGAAGAGCCGCTCGATGCTTTTCGTGAACAGCCCGCTTCCTATGAGAAATAAGAGTATCGTGGGGATGAATGCCAGGCTGACAAAGGCCGCGACAAGCTTGGTCCTGAACTTGGCCCCGAGCTCCCCGCGTTTCCTTTCCACCGAGAGCTTCCAGAGGCTCCTCGCTGTCATGAAAATAACCGCGGACAGGAGAAGAAAGTTCGCGAGAACAAGGGTAAAGATGAGAATATTGTCTGACAGCGGACCGACAAACCCGCCGAAATGCAACTGCAACAGGATCACACCCGCGCTCAGGAGTACAAGGATGAAAAGGTAAAGCACTCCCCTCAGCCCTGTCCGTTCCTTTTTCGCATCAGCATCCATGGTATCGGCAGAATACCAAAAACCCCTGCCAAAAGCAAGGTCTCGTTTCTATTTATTCTCTTGACAAACAAGAGGTTTCTGGCTATCTTTATGAAAAATGACGCCCCGCGTTCAACCGACGATCAAAAGCGGGCGCATATGATTAGGGGGGCCACAGAATGAGGTACCGTATACGGATTCTTACCATCATCCCCGCACTCGCTCTACTCTTTTTCGCATCATGCGCACCAATAGAACAGCCGCCGCAAGACCCGACGAAAGAACAGCTCACACTCCTGCAAAAGCAATTCCTTGAACTCCAGAAAATTCAGATCGACACGAAAATGAAGCTGGATGAGTCGACGAGCACGATCGATGCCCTTACCGCAAGACTGAGAACGCTGGAAGAGAAACAGCATATAAGGCCCGCGGCGGCGGTTGAATCCGCGCCCACCGAACCGACAAAGATCGAGCCTGAGAAAAAACAGACCCCGGTGAAGAAAAAAGCGAAAAAGAAAAAAGCGAAAAAGAAAAAGAAACCCGTGAAAAAAATACAGCCGCAGACCCAGCAACCGCAGGCACCGCAGCCGGTGAGGACCCAGCAATGATCAGGCGGGTTATTCCTCTCACCTGCGCAGTCTTTGTACTGGGCGCCCTTTTATTCCCCGCCGCTGCTCAACTTCAGGAACAGGCGCCCGCCCCGCAGGCGCCTGACGCCGGTCCGTCTGCCGGAGAGCCTGCAGATCAAAAACAGGGCGAGCTGACCATACCCGCGGGTCAGGAAACATCAGATAGTTCAGATAGTTCTGAAAACCGGGTTACGGCAGCATCGCCGCCGGCAGCTTCTGCCAAACATGAGCAGGATAAATATACCATCATAAAAGGCGATACGCTTTGGGACATCTCGAACGCCTTTTACAAAGACCCGTTCCTCTGGCCTCTGCTCTGGAAGGCGAACCCGTACATCACCAACCCGGATCTTATTTATCCCGGCAACAAACTTGCCATCCCGAGCCTCACACCCATAGAACGGGCACTGGAAAGGCCGGCGGAAAAACCGGCAGAAAAAACAGCTGAAGAAAAACAACCCGAAGAAACGGGAGCGGCGCCCTTGATCGGCCTGAAACCGAAGCCACAGCCAAAACCCGCAGAGGAAGAGACTCCTGCAAGGCCGAGAATTATCCTGCCTGAAGAAGCGGCAATCCCTCTTATTGATAAATACGCCATGCTGAGCGCAGGCTTCATAAACCAGGAAGAGACCGATGACAGGATCATCGGGTCGCATGGAGACAAAACCATCTTCAGCTATGATGATACCGTCTACATCAAGATCGCATCGCCCGAGGGAGTGAACATAGGAGACAGATTCCTCATCTATATGCCGCTCAACAAGGTCAGGCATCCGAAGACCGGGGACACATATGGAAGGGTCATCAAGGGGCTCGGCATCCTTCAGGTCACGGCAAAGGACAAACCCAATGTGCTTACCGCAAGGATCACGCTCTCGTTCGACGCCATCAATAAAGAAAGCCGAATTACGCCCTACCAGGAACCATCTCTCATCTACCAGCAGTCGCAGAAAAGAAAGAAAGACATATCAGGCTATATTCTCGAAGTCCTGGACAGCCGCACCATCAACGCTCAGGCTGACGTCGTTTACCTCGACAAGGGAAGCGCCGACGGCATTGAACCCGGAGACCGGCTCGACGTCTACGTTGAGCATGAAAACAGCGATTTCCCGAGAAAATTGGTCGGAGAGGTGCTGGTCTTCATCGTAAAAATGAACACGTCGACCGCTGTGGTGAGAAAAAGCAGCGACACGCTGGCAAAAGGCGACATCATAGATTTTAAGAAGTAGATCCTCCATCACATGCACTGTTGAGCAAGGGGGTCGGGGAAGGAAAATCCTCGGCCCCTTTTTTCTTTACCTTCACTAAAAACCGTTTGCCTTGCCCGCCTTCATCCGGTAATATACCTATCCGTGCGAGAGCGCTGCATTCTCTCTTTGTCCCGGGTGTAAAAAAAAAATGCTTCAGGTTGCCAATGTAAAAAAATCCTACGGCGCGCAGGTGATCTTCACTGATGTGAGCTTCACGGTGAACACCGGCGAGCGCGTGGGGCTCGTCGGCAGGAACGGATCAGGCAAAACGACCCTGTTCCGGCTTCTTCTCGGGCAGGAACAGCCTGATTCCGGCTCGATCAGCATACCTGCGGGCTGCGCCGTCGGCCACCTTTCCCAGCATATCCGTTTCACCGAAAGATCGGTCCTGAGCGAAGCGGCCCTCGGCCTTCCAAAGACCGAAGATCACCGCGACGAGACTTACAAGGTGAAGGCAATTCTGCTCGGCCTCGGATTTGCCGCGGACGACTTCAACCATGACCCTGCGGAGCTCTCGGGAGGTTTTCAGGTCCGCCTTAACCTCGCGAAGGTGCTGGCATCGGAACCAAACCTCCTGCTCCTCGATGAACCGACAAACTACCTTGACATTCTCTCGATCCGATGGCTTGCGCAATTTCTGCGCAGCTGGAAGAACGATCTCATCCTTATCACCCATGACCGGGCGTTCATGGACAGCGTGACCACCCACACCATGGGTCTGCATCGCTGCAGGATAAAGAAGATCGCCGGCCCAACCCGGAAGCTCTACGACCAGATCGCGCAGGAAGAAGAGATCCATGAGCAGACCCGGCTGAATGATGAGAAAACACGCAGGGAGGCGGAAGCCTTTATCAACCGCTTTCGCGCTCAGGCAACAAAGGCCCGGGCAGTGCAGTCCCGTATCAAGGCGCTTGAAAAAAAGGAACAGCCCGGAAAGCTCGACGAGATCAAAACGCTCGATTTCGAATTCCGGTCTGTGCCCTTTTCCGGCAAGCGGCTTTTGACCGTGGAGGAGCTGTCTTTCTCGTTTGCTCCTGACATTTCCCCGTTGATCCGGGGGCTCACTCTTGCCGTCGGCAAAAAAGACCGCATCGGCGTCATCGGGAAGAACGGCAAGGGCAAGACCACGCTCTTGAATCTTCTGGCGAAGGAATTCGCGCCCCGGAGCGGAGAAGTAAAACACCACGCGGATCTCAAGCCCGCATATTTCGGTCAGACGAACATCGACCGCCTTGACCCGAAAAAGACCGCATTGCAGGAAATCATGGACGCGCATCCCGACAACAACCTCGGCGCCTCACGCTCGATCTGCGGTCTCATGATGTTCGAGGGCGACAACGCGCTCAAAAAAGTAAGCGTACTCTCGGGCGGCGAGAGAAGCCGTGTGCTGCTGGGAAAGCTTCTCGTCTCACCGGCAAACCTGCTTCTCCTCGACGAACCCACGAACCACCTGGACATGTATTCCATAGACTCCCTGATCGAGGCCATAGATGCCTTTGACGGAGCGGTCATGATCGTCACCCACAGCGAACTGATCCTCAATGCCGTGGCAACGAGACTTATCGTGTTCGATGACGGCGTTGTTCGCGTATTTGAGGGGACGTATCATGATTTTCTCGAACGGGTCGGCTGGAAGAGCGAAGCGGAAGGACCACGAACCGGTGAGGGTGCCGAGAGCAGCCCAGGTTCCGTGAATAAAAAAGAGCTCCGCCGCATGCGCGCCGAGATCATCGCAGACCGCTCCAGAGTCGTCGGCGCTCTCGACAAAAAAATAGCCGCTCTCGAAGAGAATATCGTCAAACTGGAGCAGGCTGTCGATCAGGATACCCAGGAGCTTGTAGCGGCCTCGGCAAAGAGGGACGGCGAGGCGATCCGGAAGTTATCCAAATCCGTTCATGATGCTAAAGAAAAGATCGAGACGCTCTTTTCCGAACTCGAGGTCCTGACCCGTGAACGGGACGAAAAAGCAAAAGAATTTGAACAACAACTGAGCAACATTCAGGCTGGCGCGTAATCATTGTCCGCTTTATTCGGAAAGCCGCCGCTCAAATGATTGACAAAAAACATGAATGGTGTTAGGTTGATAGTGGATTTTGGTGGCAGGCGCTTCGGGATATGTTAATGAAAAACGACCGCAAAAAGGACTTCGACAAGGAAGCCGCTGCATGGGACAAAGAACCCCGGCGAGTAAAGCTCGCGCACGATGTGGCTGACACGCTCATGCGGGCAATAAAGCCGACGCCGGTCATGGACGCCCTGGATTACGGCTGCGGCACCGGCCTCGTCACCCTTTGTCTGCAGCCCCACGTGAGAACGATCACGGGCGCAGACAGCTCACAAGGCATGATCACGGTCCTCCAGGAAAAGGTCAAAAAACAAAGCCTGAAAAACGTGCGCGCCCAGCTCGTGGATTTTGAACTGGGCGAGCGGGTAACAGGCACATTTCACCTCATCGTGAGCAGCATGACCCTGCACCATGTATGTGACCCGGCCGTGCTTTTTGAGGAATTTCATGCCCTCCTGCATCCCGGAGGATATCTCTGCATCGCGGACCTCGATGCGGAAGACGGCTCGTTCCACGGAGACAATACCGGCGTCTTTCACTTCGGGTTCGACCGCGCTCACGTGAAAGCACTCTTCAAAAAAACCGGATTTAGCGAAATAGAGGATACAACTGCGGCAGTGATCGCAAAGCCTGGCGATAAAAATAGCGAAAGGCAATTTGCGGTTTTTTTGATCACTGGCAAGAGAAGGTAATGAGCACCGTTCAAGTACAGGCGGCAATGTCCGAGAGTGCCGTGAGACCAGAAACCAGATCCGCCGTAGTCAAGTGCGAAATAATCTTCTTCGAACTCCCGCCTTGAAAACCGAATTACCCAGGAACTCTTGCGGACTGAACGATGCCTTGGATTCCCCTCTTTTCTCGCTTCAACCAGCGTCACGTCACCTATCGTTCGATTTTTAAATAACCTTCCCCTGGAGCCGGTCACTCCATGGTCACGGTCACCGCAATCGTCTTTCCCTCCCTTGCATCATATTCAACAACAACCTTGTCCCCGGGCTTCAGCTCTTGAAGACCCTTGATGTTGGTGAACGCTGCGTTTGCCGCATAAAACAGCATCGCCAGGGAACGCTTCTCCTTTGCCACGGTCAACGTTTTTGCCCCGACATTCACTTCCTGGACAACGCCGGAATATCGGCTCGTTTTCCGCTTTTCTTCGGCGAAGGTTGGGCTTAGGACAACGATGATGCCGGTGAATAAAAGGATCATGCAGATAGTATGTTTTTTCATGGTTCCCTTCTTAACGCCGGGCCGCGGGGAGGCGCTCCGGGGAAAAAAGGCCGCACCTGCGTGAGGTGCGGCCCTGAGAGCAGATGAACGGTTTACTACTTCACAACAAAATGAGGATTGAACGAATCTTCGTGGCAGTTGCCGCAGACCGGGCCCATGTTGTTGTTCGTGGGTTTGTTCATGTGGCAAACCTGGCAGTTGTTGTTTACGCCGTCACCCCAGCTCGTGGGCTTCGTCTCCATGTGCATGGAGTTATGGCATGTAATACAGAGGACCTTCGGAAGCGATGTCCTTTTCCTGCCGTGGCCTACCGAGCTCTTGAACTCCACGCCGGCGTTCGTGGCGTAGGGAACGGGCTGACCAACAGCGCTCACATGGCAGTCCTGACACGTCGGGAAACCGAGTTGGCCGGGGAACTTCCCTTGGCCGTTCGCCGCATCCACCAGGGTCCCATGACAGGTCACGCAGCCGGTGGAATCGTTCGGGAATTTTCCCTTATGGATGCCTCCGTAACATGGCGATGGATGGCACCGGTAGCAGCCGTCAGACGTGGTCTGTTCAGCAGCCGGAACCCTGTATCCATGTGATTGCATCATCTTGGCGCCGAAAGCAGGATGGCAGGTGGTGGTGCGGCATGTGCTCGCACCCGCGCTGCCTGCATACTGTAAGGCATGGGCCGGGGGCGTTGCGTGGCAGCCGTCGCACTTTGCGTTCCAGCGCCGGACAACGCCGTCAAAGGTCTTGCCGTCGGCAGTATACTGGATTATGGAATCACCGGTGTAAATCATGTCCGCCCTGAGGGTATTGGGCGAAGCGGTATACACTTTGTTCGTTGCATCGCCGACGGTCATTGCCCCGGTCTGGCCCGTACCCGGAATCGTAAAGGTAATACCGGCTGCCGGAGTAAGCAGATACCCTTCTGCATCAAAAGCCTGGGCCTTTACAGGCGTTGCATTGCCCCACACATAGATTTTGTAGCCCTGGTTGATCCAGCCTGCCGGATCAGCACAGTACATGCCCTTTGCAGGCCGGCCGACGATCAGGTTGGTCGACGGCGGCACGGGCTTTCCCGCGAACGCTTCATCAAAGGCGACAAGAAGTGAAACAACAACTGTACATACTGCCAGAACACCTAACAATGCTCTTGACTTATTCATACTTCCTCCCTAAAATTGGTCTCTTACTGTTTAGCGATACACCCCCCAAGACTTTTCGAAACCTTTGCAACCCTCCTTTCTTGCTTACGATCGCACATGATTTCTCCGAGAGCATCCTTATCGGTCCTAACTCCTGTACTTCAGTCTGCGCATACCGAAGCGCCGTTGACAGTGCGAAAAAATCAATAATTCTTCGTCAACGATCAGCATTTTTCATGGCTTGATATCCTGATTCCCGTATTGAACCACATGATTGATGAGGAAATGATAACGTATTAATAGCAAATCTCATGCCAGTGCTATCTATCGTTGATTTTACTATTGTTTTTCGATAGTTATTGTGAAGCAAAAAAAAAGTATCGAACAAGCCCTTTTCCCCCGGTGAAATCACCACATAAACGCGGTGAATTCACCAGATAACGATAGCAAGCGTATACTTCCAATGCGCCGGTGGTCTTAAAGAACCTGATAGAACCATGAATGGGCTGATAATAAAAGGGAAGGGCCACTTGATAAAATCTGAGAAATTATACTCGCACCTATTGAAGCTCCCTGCAGCCTGCAAGCTGCGGGGAATGCGCTCACTCCAGAATTCAAAGATGCGGAAAACTTAACAACCTGCGTCTGAACCATATGCCACAAAAAATCGGGGCTGCCCCGCAATCGGGACAGCCCCAGGTTAATATTAGATGAATTGATCATCTAATATCTATTACTTACAATGATTATAATAATTGGTGTCCACGAACTCACCGATGCAGGCCGTATTTTCCGTGCCGTCAGGATTGCACGGCTCGCAGAGGCCCCTCTCCGGGCGCTTGATGTCATGACAGAAAGTACAGCCGATTCCGGAGCCTTTTCCCGTGTGAGCGTGCTGCTGCTGCCAGTCTGATTTAAATGACTTCTGCGCATGACACTGGCTGCAGATGATCGCCTCGTCGGCAGCATTCACAACGCCGTCTTTGTTGGCGTCTTTCAGGGCATAACCAAGCTTGTCCAGCTTTGTCTGGACCGCTGTGGTGAACTGGTTCCGGGCGTGGTGACAGTTGGCGCAATCCACCCTCGCGGCAGGGCTTACGCCGTGGTTCAGGGCCTGTTCAGCCTCGAGGTATTTCCATTCATACGTGCCTGTATAACCGGCAAAAGCCTTTCCGCGCTCTGCCGCCTGGTCCGCGAATCCGGTCATAAACTGCCAGACAACATCAAACGGGATCACTTTCCCGGCGTTCGTGCCGGAGTTCATAACAGCCATATTGGACGTATGGCGCTTGATCGGGGTCAACATGCTCACGCCGAGCGCATCATTGACGCCGCCGACCGCGTCGGCCATTGTTGTATAGCCGCTGAGCGGGTCAACACGGCTGAGGGTCTGTCCTAATTTATATACATAGCTTGTGCTGTCAAAGAAAACATGATCCGGTATGCCGTTCGCGACCCTGGTTTCCTCCGGGGCCCATCCGCCCTGGCCCATGCAAAGTGCCTGGTTCCAGGCAATTGCGCCCTTCCAGTTTCTCGCGACCTCGGTCGAGCCGCCCTTGCCGAAGGCCGTAATATGACAGGACTGGCAGGCCACGCGCTTGACATGCCTGTCTCCCTCCGACCTCGGGGCGCCGGCTGCCGCGTGTCCGGTGCCTGAATCCATGCCGACATGGCACTCCACGCACTTTTTCACGGCAACGCCTGGTTCCGTCGGACGCAGATCGATGCCGCGGCCGGCAATCTTGTGGTCAAGCGGTACATGGCAGCTCGTACAGATCAGGCCTGCGCCGCCGTTGGCGACCGAGGCCAGATGGATATCCTGGTCTGATGTTGCGCTGGCGCTGTTAAGTCCGAGGTCTCCCCGCTTTGCCCAGTCGCTACCGCCTGCTTTCGCATGACAGCTCAGACAGGTGGTCGTGGTGGGCTTCTTTGCACCCTTTACCAAAGCAAGACCCGTCGTGCCGGCGGGCATGGCGGTGAAATTAAACTCGACATTGTAATTGCCATTGGCATCTTTATCCGCGGGAACATACGTCCTTGCAGTTCCCTGCCAGTCAACAACATCGATCCACTTTGCCGGATCAGGCTCAGGAGTAAACTTCCTTTTATAAGTGTCGTTGTGACACATCAGGCAGTCGAGGTCGCTTGACGCCAGGTTTTCGAACTTGCCAAGGGTAGGATGGCAAGTGAGGCAGGCCGCGCCCGCCATGTTCGGATTCGGGTAAGTGCAGTACGTATTGATCTCCATAAGTTTCTGGCTGAGGCCCGTGGCATTGATCACTTTCGGCGATAGAGTGGGCATCATGCCGTGAAGAGAATTGACCGCTTTGCTGCCCTGGGTGCTATGACACTCCAGACACTTGGCTGTTGCCTGGCGCGGGGTATCAATAGTCCCGCTGATGCAGTCATGCCCATAACATCCATACACTGCTGTCATAGTTGTATTGGCGCTCATGGTGACGGAAGTGGTCACGGTGGTAGCGTAATCGGCTGTTCCGTTCTGCCACTTTGCGAAACTGCCGCCGCTTGATGTTGCCGGCGCGGTAAGCGTCACAACCGTGCCTTTGGCATATGATCTCGTAAACTGGGTCGTGCCGTTGCCGGCCCCGTTTTTGTCGAGAGGGCTCACGGTAATGGCTACCCCGCTGCTTGGGTTGGTAGAAGCAACGGTCAAGGTATAATACGTTATTGGTTTAGCTGCAAAACTCAGAGAAATGCCCAATATTAAGACTAAAGCCGTGATGCACAGTACTGTTAAAACCTTTCTCATGTTCTTCTCCTTTCTAAAACATACAGATTTTATGCTCCAGAAAACCAAAAAACTTCTGTCCTTTATTCCTCCTTTCTTTAATTTGGCGATTTCATTCTGCCTTTTTAAGCATGTCCTAAAGAAGCCCGTCCATATGCGCGCAACAAAAAAACCTTCCTGTCAGGCGCAGTTCCCTGCAACTGTCAAGAAGGCTTCGTGACCTTCTAATTTTTATAATTATAACTGTTAATAATTATAATTATATCTGCCGTCATGAGCAGACAATATTAAATTTTATGATTTCTACGATGATTTATTTTGCAATTATTATACCCCGTGGCAATTTATAAAATTACAAAGAGTTGCATTTTAATGGCGGGGTTTTTACTGAGCAAAAACGCTCAGCAGTGAGCAAAACTGCTCATACAAAAATATAATTTGAGAATGAATAGTAATCGCATATTTATAGAATTCAGAAATAAATAAAACCAAATACTGTGAGTCTGAAGCATACGCAACAAATAAAGGGGCTGCCCTTTATAAAACAGATCA
>Ga0209341_10005393_pt1 | contig 11588 bp, 9 predicted proteins | sample RifCSP13_2_FD_184020 | JGI IMG/M metagenome (GOLD analysis project Ga0209341, IMG submission 184020) | Soil microbial communities from Rifle, Colorado - Rifle CSP2_sed 13_2 (SPAdes) (version 2) | ecosystem: Environmental > Terrestrial > Deep subsurface > Rock core/Sediment | place: Rifle...
TTTTGCGAAGATCCCCGATTCTTTAGTCACCCATACAAGAGACTGCCCTACGGCTACGGTAGAATAGCCTACCTTTAACCTTGTTAACTGAGGCGCGAGCTGGCCCAGGACATCAGGAACTGAGACGAAGAAAAGAATCAGTATCAAATTCACTAATCTGAGGTTTTCCACAATCGAATACCGTTGGATTAAATTCGTAACCTAAAGGACCATTCTCCTCGCGGCCTTGCCTTCTCCAGATTCTGCGGAAAGGCGTGAGAGATGAAAAACGTGAACCCCAGAATAAGCCCAACGAGGATTTTTCTCATTCATTACTCCTCGCAATAAGGGGAGTCCCCCTGTCAAAAATCTTTGCGCCCCACTTTCTCATGACCTCCTCTTTCTGGGCAGGGGTCAACCCCACCACTGCGGGAAAATCCTTCATCCACTCATAGGGCCGACACGCGTCCAAAACCACCCTGGAGTTAAAGCCCTTCCTCTCCTTTGGAATGATCGGGTCCAGAGGTCCGCTCCAGCAGCGGCGCAGGATCTCCAGGTCCGTCTCGGGATCACAGCGCGTCGTGATGGCCCAGGTCAACTCTTGCAGATCGGTGATATCGATGTCCTCATCCACAACAACCGTAAAGCGTCCCAGATAGGCATTGGCATGACCCTGAGAGGCAATCAGGCCGGCCTGTCGCGCGTGACCGGCATAACGCTGACGGATCGCCACGATGGTAAGCATGCGCGAAGCCCCCGCCGGATGACACCAGACGCCCCGGACATCCGGCACGCCGGCCCCCTCCAGCTCATCCCAGAGCAGCGCGGAGCGATAAAAAGCGAAGAAGAAGCTGCTCTCGCTAGGAGGCTTGGTTGGAGGGTATCCCAAGAGAATCGGGTCTCTTCGGTGGAAGATGGAGCGGACCTTGACCACGGGCTCCTCCCGAACCGCGCTGGCATAATAGCCGGTAAACTCGCCGAAGGGGCCCTCGTTCATTAGCACGTCCGGCCGGCACTCTCCCTCGATGACCACCTCGGCGCGGGCGGGAATCGGCAGGCCGCTGAACTCCGTCTCAATCACCTCAACGGGTCTTCCATTCCAGCCCCCCACCCAATCGTACTCGCTGATTCCGAAGGGAAGCTCCATGCAGGCGCCGAGAAAGAGAAGCGGATCCTGTCCCAGAGAGATCGCTACCCGCAGAGGCTCCCCACGACTGAAGTACTTCTCGCGGTGGATCCTGCCGTGCTTTCCGGGTGAGATGTAGAGACCCACCGTGTCCTCATTCTGGATCATGACCCGATAGGTCCCCAGGTTGACCCAGCCGTCGTCAGGGTCGCGGGTCACGACGACGCAGCCAGTCCCGACGTAGCGCCCGCCGTCAAGCTCATGCCACTTGGGCGCGGGAAGATCGAAAATATTCACATCCTTACCCGTGCGGACTTTCTCCATGACCGGCCCGCTGTCCACCCTCACCGGAGGAAGCGGCCTGTGGCCATGGATCCTCTCGCGCATCGCCGCGACAAATTCCATCTTTTTTAGGTTGCCCGGCATCCCCAGGGTGAAACTGAGCCGTCCCATAGACTTGAGCACATTGACCAGGACGCGCTTTCCCGGGGGATATCCCGCGATATTATCGAAGAGGATCGCAGGGCTCACCTCGGTATGGTGCGCCACATCGGTGATGGCCCCGATCTCGAGGTCCCAATGGGCTCCGTGGAGAGTCCTGAGCTCTCCCATTTTGTCCACCCGGTCAATCCAATCCCTCAGATCTGCATATTCCATGGTCCGGTTTCTCTCTTTCTCCTCGACCCTACGGTCCCGGTCGCCACCCCTCCGCATCCAGCTCAGCGCGGATCCTGCGGGCCAGAGCATAGTTGAAAATTCTTTCCAAGGAGGGGGACTCCCTCAGTCCCATACGTTTAAGAACATGCTCAAGAGCCTTTTTCTGCAATTCTTCGGTCACGGTCCCGTCTAGGGTCATTGCCGGCCGAACCGCATCATAGATTTTCGCCGCAAGCTCCTTTCCGATTTTCAAGTAACTGGCAAGAATAGGAAGGGTTCCCGAGCGGTTGTCCCGGGCATAACGGAACCCCTTGAGCGTTCCGCGGAGGAAGCTTTCGACCAGCGCAGGGTCCGATTGGAGCAGCCCTTCGCGCAGGACAATGGCCCCTTGCATCTCCACAAAATCCTGCTTGATGAAAGACACAAGCTCGCGGAACCCGGCCTCCTCAGCCATGAAGTTGAACGGCGGCGGAATCATGGCGGCATCCACAACCCCTCCCACCAGGCCGGCATGGATGTTGCCCGCCAAGCCTAAGGCCAGGACCACGACATCCCGGCCCCCCTCCAGACCGTTTCTCTTCAAGACTTCGCGCAGCAGAGAATCCGGACCACTGCCGATGTTGGAAACCCCTACTCTTTTCCCCTTGAGGTTCTTGACATCGCGGATCTCGGGTCTGGCATAAAGCCAAAACATCGGCCGGTTAAACGAGGTAAAAACAAAGCGGAGGGATGCGCCGCTCAGAATCGGAGGGAGTCCCGCCCCACCCACTGTGGCAAAGTCCACATCCCCTCCGATCAGGGCTCGGCTAGCTAGACCAGCGCTCATCAGAATAAGCTGTACATCCAAGCCCTCCTCCCGGTAATAGCCTCTCTCGAGAGCGGCGCTGAAGGCGATAACCGGCATGCCACGCGTTGGAATGGCGACGTTTACTTTCCTTGTCTCGCCATTGTCACTGAAGACAAAAACGGCGACCACAAGCGCGATGATTTGCAACCTGAGCTTTGGCGGCGCCACGGATCTCTTCCTCTCAGTGCGTCTTAAAGTGCTGCTGAAATTCTTTGATGAGCTGGTCGTACTTTTCCGCGCTCACCGGCAGTGTAAATATTTTTGCCTGCTTTACCTTCGGATTGCTCGGCTCTATGCCTTTTCGCCCGACGATCCGGCCCCTCTCGCGCAACACCTGCTGGCCTTCCGCCGATAGTATGAAATCGATGAAAACCTTTGCCGCATCCGGCCTCGGCGCTCCAGTTAGGAGGGAGATGTGATGTCGCGGAGAGCCGATCAGGGGATCGGTCAGGACCCATTGAACCGGTGCCCCTTTCGCAAGGAATTCGTCGACCCGGTGCTGGTAGACGGCAACGGAAACCGGGAATTCTCCGGCTGAAAGGAGTTCTGTAAGGAGCGTATGTCCCTTCCGGAAGTTAGGCTCTTGCCCTGCGAGGCGCCGCATGAACTCCAACCCCTTTTCTCTTCCCATTAACTCCAGCATGGAGCCGAACCAGTAATATTCCTCCGTGTCCATTCCAAGCTTGCCCTTCCATCTGGGCAGAAGAAGGTCTTCATAGCGCTTCGGCGCATCCGACTGAAAAACCAGCCTGGTGTTATAAGCCATCACGAACAGGATTTGATGAATAGCCGTCCAGTAGCCGTCAGGATCCTGCCACTGCGGGGAAAAATGCGCCGCTTCCTGAGAGACATAACGGTCCAGGATGCGGTGTTCCTTCAGCACAGCGGCTTGGATCCCATCCACTGTGACGACGTCGCCTAGGTACTTTCTCGCCCGGTGCTCGTTTACCAGACGAACCAGGGTTTTCTCGCTGCTGGTACGGTAAGGCTCCAGTTTTATAAAAGGATATTTCCGTTCAAACGCCCGCGCGACGGCGTTTACATCGCTGGACCCCATTGAGCTATAAACGACCACTTTCCCCTGCTGCCGGGCTTTCTCGATATTCTGCGAAAAGGCGTCAGAGACGAAAACGGTAAACCCCAGAACGAGCGCGCAAAAAATTCCCAACACCGTCTTCCTCCTTCCCTCGAAAACGCTTCCCTCAGGGCCAAGCCTTCCGGGCGCAGCCGATAGGGAGCACCCAATGAGTCGAACCTCACTCATCGAACGTCCGTGCCCCTCTCCCTTGGCCCCTCGGCCAAGATGAAAGCTGCTGCCCGTTCGGAGAGCCCGCGCATCCGATTACCAGCGGTGGGAATAACCACTGACCCATTGCGCGGGCTCGGAGAGCAGGCGGCGGCTTTCATCGTCAATGTCAATTCAAAGCGCATCGGCTATTCCGCTTAAGCGAGCCCTTTCTCTTTGAGGCGCCGCTCGTACCAGAGCCAGCGGGCGCGGGAGGAGCTTCCCCACATCTTACTTCCGGTGTGGCGGTAGTAATTCTCCATATCTTTCCTGGAGTACGGCTCCGGAGATCCCAGCAGAGAGGCATAGGCCTGCTGCTTGGCCAGCATCTCCAATGCAACAGTCGTTACAACCGTCTCGTAGACGCTTTCTCCGGCCACGACAATCCCGTGACCTTTATGGACCACCGCCTTTCCAGATCCCAAAGCTTTCACTAGCTTCTCACCGTGCTCGTCTATCACCAGCCAACCGAATCCTGTATCGAACAGAGGGACTCCATCGGGAAAGTAATGTCCCTGGCTGGTTCCAACTGGGAGTATCTGTCTTCCTGCTATGCTCAGCGTGGTGGACCAGAAAGGATGGACGTGAACCACACTTTGCACATCGGGTCGAGCCTTGTAAATGGACGAGTGGATCACTACTTCACCCACAGGTTTCTTCTCAGGCTCCAGCGAATTTCCGTCCAGATCCACCATAATGATATCGTCAGGAGTCAGGTCATTCAGAAATGTCCGTCCATCTCCTCGGATGTACGCCGCGACAAGAAACCTATCACCTTCAGGATGACGGACACTCACATGGCCGCCTTGAGAGAATTCAATCGGCACCTCAGTAATCTCGTTGGGGGCGTAAAGCATTTTGGAGGATAAGATGACCGATTCTTTGAGGCCTTGAATTTCATCTTTTGCACTCATCTCGCGTCCTTATCCGTCAACGCTCCGAATTACAAATTTGGATAGCTGTCAACGCATAGAGCTTGGCCAGGTTGGCCAGATCTTGCCCTCGGAGCGACAGCCGCTCCTTGCCATTCACTTCCGGTCCGGGAAGGACGCCGCATTTGACTGCCGGGATGCCGCGCTCGCTATAAAGGTTGAGATCATTCCAGGTACTGTTGGCTGTAGGAATGGCTTTGCCCATGCGCGCGCCATTGAAGAGGAACGCGTGAGCTTCCTGTAAGACGTCCACCAGCGAAGCGACCCGTTCATAGGGAACATGATAGCCACGCTGCGAGCGATAGACTTCTAGATGGTAGCCATATTTCAGGCGTAAGCGATCGAGGGCCTGCCTGATCTCCTGCATCACATCGAGAGGATCCCGCTGCGGAGGAACCCGAATGTCGACATAGAGCTTGCAGACGCCAGGAGAATAGTTTGGCTTGTACGGTAACCCACCACGGATGGCTCCCAAATTCACTTTTGGAATGATGACCCCGTTCTCGAACTCGTAACGATTGGCGGCTTCAAAGGCAGTTCCCCACTCCTCGATGGCCTCAATCACCCGCGCCGCCGTAGCCACAGCGTTTTGTCCCGCGTCACGTCTCGTATACGGCGCATAGAGAGGAAAGCCAAAGCAACTGATTTTCAGATAAAGGCCGCCCGGCAATCCCCAGGTGACGCCGAATTGCGAGTTTTCGCTCTGGCATGGCTCAGCCACAATCGCCATATCAGTCAAGACACCATAGGTGAGGAGATGCCGGGTGCCGAAACCGAACCCGAGATACTCGATCCCCTGATACTCATCCACCGGGGCTCTTTCGATCTCACCGCAAACGGCGGCGAGCACCAAATCACCCTTCAGGATGAGGCCGCTCGTCGCAATCGCCTTTGCTGCCATCATGAAAGCCGCGACCGAACCCTTGTCGTTCGTCACGCCCTGACCGTAAATGCGTCCACCCCTGACGTAAGCGTGGGGTTGATACTCGGGCTGGCCAGCCTCGGGCCCAAGAACGAGTCCATCGGATTCCTCGCCACCAAAGGCGGTATCCATGTGGCCATTCAGCGTGAGGCTTTTCCCGCCTCCGCTTCCCCTGATCACCCCGATGGCATTCAAACGGTCCCCCGCGATCTCCTGCCGCCTGGCCTCGATCCCATGTTGTTCGAACCATTTCAGAATGTACTCGGCTGCCCCTCGCTCGCGCCCCGGCGGGCTGGGAATATTGACCAGATCCATGACCAGAGCGCCCGCCTCTTCTCCACGGATAGAGCCTAGAAGAGCCTCCGCTTGTTTTGCGTCGATCATTTTCGTGTCAACTCCTTCATGGCATCCCGGACAAAGGTAAAATTGAATACGTCTTCAGAAGGGATCGGCCGGGTTACCCTTCCCGACTGCCGATAGCTTTCGATCATGGCCCGCATCAGCTCCTCGCTCACTGTCCCATCAGTAGTCAACGTGGCACGGTGGTAGTCGTAAATTTGTCCTGCAAGCCCCGGCTCCTCGATTCTCAGGAAGCGCCTCATCACTGAAAGAGCAATGTCTTTCTGATCCCGGTATGCGAGAAGACCGCGGAGAGTCGCTCTCACAAAACGGCTGACGTTTCCAGGCTCGGCCTTGACTTTCTGCTCCGACACTGTCAGAGCTCCCTGGAGAGTCTGGTAGTAATCACCACTATAGTCGAGTTTTCTGAACCCTTCCTTGATCGCGAGAAAATTGTATGGCGGCTCAAGTATTGTGGCCTGTATGGCATTTGTTCTAAGAGCGGTTAACCGGCTTTCAGTTGGTCCAACGAGAATCAGGGTTAAGTCTCGCTTTGGATCGAGTCCATTTTGGCTTAACATCACCTGTGGGATTTCGTAAGAGAATCCACTCAGAGATCCGACTCCAAAGAGTTTCCCCCTAAGGTCGGCATACTTAGAGACCTCGGGTCGCACAATAAGGTCGTAGAGCGGCTTATTAGCGTAGGCCATAAGTACCCGAAGCCTCACACCCTGTACTGCTGCTGCAACGGTCGCGCCCGGCGTGCCAGTATAATCTGTACTGCCTGCGACCAAAGCCTGAATAGAGACACCGGCCCGCATCAAAATGACTTCAACATCGAATCCCTCTTTACGGTAATAGCCGAGTTCCTTCGCTATGACCGCCGGCATGTTGCTCACAGAAATAGATGGAACGGCGAGCATGACTTTTTTGAGCTCTCGGCTGGAATCCTGCGCCTCTAGAAATTCTCCTCGAGCCAGCAGAATCATGGTCAGCCAAAGGGCAAACTTCATCCAAGAAAGACCTCTGGACCCCATCTGTCCGCTTTTGCGGCTCATGCTTCCTTCTTTCTCTCCGACGGCCGATTACAAATTTCCAACGCCGCGATAGCATAGAGTCGGGCTGCCGTCACCAGATCGTCTGGGTCCATGGACATACGTTCATCACCCTTGACCTGCAAGCCTGGCGAAGCTCCGCATTTGACCGCAGGGATGCCAGCTTCCAAAAATACGTTCAGATCATTCCACGTATTGGTCCAGTGCGGATGAATACGGTCCGGCGGCGAGCCTAGCAGATAGGTCCGTCCCTCGCTAATTGCCTCAAAGAGAGGCTGAATCTGTTCTCGATTGGCTTCATGCCCTCGGTGCGACCGGTACATGTTGATTTCAACCGTGAATCCTTCGGCGCGTAAGCGCTCTTCGAGTTCACGCTTGACATGATGCGGCTCGACGCCGGGAGGTATACGGACATCCACGTAGATACTGCAAATAGCGGGCGAATAATTGGGCTTAAAAGGAAGACCCCCCTCGATTGCACCGATATTCGCCTTGGGGATAATCACTCCGCCGGCAAACTCATAATGGCGGCTCTGCTCGTAATCCACTGCCCATCGATGGAGAGATTGTATGATGGGAGCCATGTTTTCAATCGCGTTCTCGGAACGACTATGGTCCACTCGGGGTGTATATCGAGCCTGGCCGAACGTGGAAATCTTAAGGTACACTGCTCCAGGAAGAGCCCATGTTATGGCAAATTGATTTTTTTCTCCCTGCGATGATTCGGCCACGATAGCGTAGTCGCCGCTGATCCCATGGCCGAGAAGGTACCGTGTCCCGTGTCCCCCGCCCTCGTAAAGAGGGCCCTGATAGGGTCCGATGGGTGCCCGCTCGATCTCTCCCACCACAGCGGTCAAGATGACGTCTCCCATCAGTCGCACACCACTTTGTTTTAGGGCTCGCCCTGCGATCATAAAGGCAGCCACATTCCCTTTGTCATTGTAGACTCCCTCGCCGTAGAGCCGGTTGTCCTTCAGGAAAGCACGGGGCTGGGATTCCGGCTTCAAGACCTCTCGCCCGAGCACCGGGGCATCCTCCTCCGAGCCGGCATAGACAGTGTCCGTGTGGCCGTTGAATATGAGACTAGCGCCATTGCCGCTTCCCGTGATTATGCCGATAGCATTAATACGGTTCTCCGCTACTACTTGTCGAATGGGGATCAGCCCGTTTTTGTGGAACCACTCAAGAATAAATTCTCCCACCGGCCCCTCACGGCCGGCAGGGCTAGGAATATTAACGAGATCCGTCACCAACTGTACTAAGTCCTCTTTCTTAATTAGCGCTAAAACCCTTTCGATCGTCTCTGGCTCGCTCCGCATGGCTTCTCCTTCTCACTTGCTGGACTAAAGAGCAACTCTCTTCGTTCCCCTAGACACTGCAGGGGCGGCCCAAAGATCGATTCACAGGTCTCATCCGTCACTCTAAGGTCAGTGTGTTTGAAGCAAAATAACTCTCCAGTGACATCTTCTGGGTTATTAATCCCTGCTCAGCCAAGTAGCCCACAAAGGTCTCTATGGTTTTTTCGTTCTTCCCCAAGCCGTAGGCCCAAGGATCCTGACCTAGGATCGACCTCTGCTGCCTAAGAGTCTCTTCGTACCACACCAAACTAATCCTCGATCGCGACACATCCTTGAGCCTTTCGTAGGCTAATTCCTTAGCGGCTTGAAATCCTTTGTAAAGGCTGACTGCAATCCAGGGGTATTGCTTGAACAGCTCCTCGTTTATAACGACAGTATGCATGATAGGGAAAACACCTGTTTTTCTGTAATACGAAATTTCCTCCTCCTGGTAATTCTCGAAAAGCCTGCGAGTGCTTGTATTGTCATTGATCAGAGAGGGGAAAATCGTGGAGCAGATCATCGCATCGAGCTCTCCTGTCTGCAGCATCTCATCAGGTTTTTTGCCGTGCGGAATCTGTTTGAGATTGTACCTTTTGGGTATCTCAATCTCCATTCTGCTCTGCCGGGACCAGGCAAACCAATCTATCATTTCCAATCGTACCCCATGCTCATGTTGCAAAATGCCTCTGACCCAAACCGTGGCGGTTTGTTGGAACTCTGCCAGGCCTATCCTCTTGCCCTCAAGATCTCGTGGAACTCTAATACCGCTATTTTTGTTCACCAGGATGTAGGAATGTCTGAAAACTCTCAGTGGAAACACAGGGATGGCTATAAGAGGCTTACCCAGGCTTCTGGCAATTATATACGAAGACAAAGACATCTCGGACGCATCGAAGTCATAATGATTCAGCATTCGCGTCCATATCTCATGGTAAGGGAGGGGTAGCCAATTCAACGCGAGCCCTTCCGGTCTCACAGTTCCATCGATCAAACCCTGCGTCCGATCATATACCGCCCCGGCAAAAGTAAGTTCGCGTACCATAATTTGGTTATCTAAGAAATAACCTTTGGAACTCCTTCGAAAAATATTGAATGTTATCGAGGAGGGTCAAATCGGCCGGGACCAGCTTTAGCCCTTTTTTAAGCCTGGGGGGATCGGGATCTACATCCTTTCGTGCCGGAATAAAACCTCTTTTTCGTACCAGGTATTGCCCTGGTTCAGAGAGCATGAAATCAAGATACAGCATAGCCGTGTAAGGATGAGGAGCATTCTTGAGGATAGCGATCGATTGTATTCCCGTGACAATAGGGTCCAGGCCATACCAATCGACCGGCGCTCCAGCTCTAATGCTTCTCTGCGTGATATGGGAATACTGCGTGATGTTTATTGGGAATTCACCCGCGGTAATCAACTGATTGAGTAGATTATGCCCCCTGTGCAGGTTTACATTTTGGCGGGACAATTTTTTCATGTAATCCCAACCGCGTTTTTCACCTAAGATCTTCAAAATATTCGCGAACCAAAAATGCTCCTGATCGTCAAGAGCCAGCTTCCCTCTCCACCTCTCGTCGAGCAATTCCTCCAGGCTTTTAGGGATATCGTTCGGTGAGACTAACCGGTTATTGTATTCCATCACGTAGGGAATGATGTTCAAAGCAGTCCAGTAGCCCTCGGGATCAATGAAGCCCGTTAAGTAGAAGTCTCTATCAAGAGGAGAATATTTGCCTAACAGTCCCTCCTTTTTAGCCATGTAGACATCGGCGCCGTTCATAATGACAAGATCCGCAAGGAACTTTTTGCTTCGATACTCCATGATGAGTTTGGTCAGAAGCCTTTCAGAAGTCCCTCTATAAACTTCTACTTCATTGGTAAAGGGGTATTGATTCCTAAACGCGGTGTTCCGTTCTTGCGCTTCCTGAATAGCCGTTGAGGTGTAAATGAGGGGTTTCCCTTCCTTTTTGGCGCCTGCGATTTGTTCCTGTAACCTCTGGTCTCTCGGCAACTGCCCGATCCTGTTAACGACCTCTTCCAGCGACTCCGCGTGCGCCGCAAAGGCATAGGCCAATCCCACGGAGAAAACCGACAATGAGACCCATTTGGAAAATTTATGCCGCATTCTACTTGTACAACCTGTCTATGTATCCGCTTTCGTCCAATTCCCTGACGATGGAGTCATCCATAAACTGCTGGTATCCTACGACTATCGCGGCCGGATTTCTGTCTCTGATTTCTTCAAGCGCCAACTGTATTCCTTTTACAGTGGGGTAGGGTTTCTTCAAATAAAACTCCGCGCTATGGTCATAACCCAGCTCGATCTTTTCCCTGTCCGTGCTCTTGGTGTAACGGGAGATCACTTCCATGCTGAAAGCCTTGTTGTTCCTATAAAAAGCCAATCCATCAACCATCCCTTTGATAAACTTCCGGACGGTGTCCCTAGATTGATGAGTAAACCTTCTGGTTGTAATGATGTCGCTATTCAAGGCCTCTATCCCGAGCTTGCTGATATCGATCAGGACACTAAACCCCATCCTCCGGGCGACCATCATCTCCTCAATCTCCAAAGCAGTTCCATCAATAACTCCCGTGGCGAGCGCCGTAACCCTCATGGGAGAACTCCCCACCTGTACAATGGAGACATCTTTCCCAGGAACCAGTCCCACCCTCTTGAGAATATAGCGAAGCAAAAAATCCGATGACGACCCCATTCGGCTGACCCCGAGTTTCCTGCCTTTCAAATGGGCTGGCTCTTTGATGTCTTTCGAAGTTACCAAAAACGCAAGGACGGGCTCGTTTTTTGTGCTTCCCACAATGATCGAATCTCCGCCGGCGAGAGCGGCATTAATAGCGGCGACACCCGACATGATGGCGATGGAAATATTGCCGGCAATCAAAGCTTGGGTAACAATCGTTGAGCTGCCGATGAACACGAGCTCAACATCTAAATGGTTTTTTGCGAAGATCCCCGATTCTTTAGTCACCCATACAAGAGACTGCCCTACGGCTACGGTAGAATAGCCTACCTTTAACCTTGTTAACTGAGGCGCGAGCTGGCCCAGGACATCAGGAACTGAGACAAAGAAAAGAATCAGTATCAAATTCACTAAT
>Ga0209341_10005394_pt1 | contig 11588 bp, 10 predicted proteins | sample RifCSP13_2_FD_184020 | JGI IMG/M metagenome (GOLD analysis project Ga0209341, IMG submission 184020) | Soil microbial communities from Rifle, Colorado - Rifle CSP2_sed 13_2 (SPAdes) (version 2) | ecosystem: Environmental > Terrestrial > Deep subsurface > Rock core/Sediment | place: Rifle...
GCCAGCGACGCTTGATCGTCGCGTCGGTCGCATCGGGGTCCACGTCGAGGACACGATAGGGATCGCCGCGGAAGGTCTGCTGGGGCATCGACCCGAGCCTAGCACGCGTGCCGGGGTGGTGGCCGGCGGCCCGCATCGGGCCCGCGCGAGCCCCTGGAGGACTGTGGAGCGCCGGCCATGTCTCGGAGACATTGGACCGCGCCCAGCGCCTCCCGCGCACCGTCCGCGAGCGCCTCTGGCGCACGGGCCATGCCCCCGACGCATGAGAACGCGTCCAGCGCGGCCCCGGCGCCGCCACGGTGGACACCGTGCGCGTCCCAGGACGCGAGCTATCGTTCGGGGACATCGGAACGCGCCCCCGGCCGGTCGCATCCGGCTGCACGCCAAGGCAGAGCACCACACCACGTGCGCTATCGTCGGCGCATGCGTCTCCCCTTCGCGCCACCCCTGGAGCCGATGCTCGCGAAGCCGGCGCACGCGATCCCGGCCGGTCCGGGCTGGCTCTACGAGCCGAAGTGGGACGGCTTCCGGGCCATCGTCTTCCGCGACCGCGACGAGACGTACATCCAGAGCCGTGACCTCAAGCCGCTCGACCGCTACTTCCCCGAGCTGGCCGCGCCGCTGAGGGAGAGCCTCCCCCAGCGTTGCGTCGTGGACGGCGAGATCGTCATCCGCGGACCACACGGCCTGGCCTTCGAGTCGCTGCTCCTGCGCATCCATCCTGCCGCCTCGCGCGTCGCCCTCCTCGCGGCCGAGACCCCTGCCTCGTTCGTGGCCTGGGACCTGCTGGCGCTGGGCGACGAGGACATGCGCAGCCGTCCCCAGAGCGAGCGCCGGGCCCGACTCGAGGACGCCCTCGCCGGGGCACGGCCCCCGATCCACCTGACGCCCGCCACGCGCGACGCCGCCACCGCCGAGGATTGGTTCCATCGTTTCGAGGGCGCCGGCCTCGACGGGGTCATCGCCAAGCCGCTCGACGCACCGTACCGGCCCGGCAAACGGGCCATGACGAAGATCAAGCACCAGCGCACAGCCGACTGCGTGGTGGCCGGCTTCCGCTGGCACAAGAACGGTCCCGGCACGCTCGTCGGGTCGCTGCTGCTCGGCCTCTTCGACGACGCGGGCACGCTGCACCACGTCGGCGTCACGGCCAGCTTCACTGAGGCCCGCCGGGCGCAACTCGTCGAGGAGCTGGCCCCGCTGCGCCAGGACGCGCTTGAAGGCCACCCCTGGGCAAAGTGGGCCGAGTGGGCCGAGGCAGCCATGGCCGCGGGGCAGCGCGTTCCCGGCGCGACCAGCCGCTGGAACCGCGGCAAAGACCTCTCCTGGGAGCCGTTGCGCCCCGAGCGCGTCTGCGAGGTTGCCTACGACCACCTTCAGGGCGACCGCTTCCGCCACGCCACGACCTTCCAGCGCTGGCGCCCCGACCGGACGCCCGAGTCCTGCCGCTACGACCAGCTGGAGGTCACGCCGCCCTTCGAGCTGGCGCGCATCTTCGGCGCATGAACCGGCCCGCCCGTCGGCGTGAGCGCATCTCGGCCAACGGGTCGTGACCGGGCGTCAGTAGCTCAACGTAGTGGGCGGAATGCCCGCTCTGAGCACGGGATCTCCGTGGCCATCAACGCTCGATCCCCGTCGCCTGCGACCAGACGACCTGCCACCGGCCGTCATGGCGCTCGTACAGGTCCGTGTGCCAGTAGCGTCCACGGGGAGTGCGCGTCCCGCCGACCGTGAACGCGATCTCCGAGGGATAGCGGATGACAGCGACGTCCCCGTACGACCGGACGACGATCTCACCGGGGTCCCAGAGCGCGTAGTCGATGTCACCGGAACGGACTGCCTCGAGATACCCCTCCTTCGAGAACACCCTGCCGGAGGGGGTGATGAGCTGGAAGTCGTCGGCGTGGAGCCGGGCCGCCCGATCCACGTCGGCTTCGACGAGCGCCCGCAGCCGGTCACGCTCGATCAGATCCAGGTCGTTCATTCGGCCACCCTCTTCTTGCTCGGCGTGCGTTCTGCCTGACCGGCCCGGTCCGGCCACTCGTAGCCCTCCCATGGGTCGTAGTCCGGGTCGAGCGGCTCCTGCGCCGGGCGCAAAGCCGGGGGCACATGCTCCAGGTTGACGCGGATGCGCGTCCACGTCGTGGAGCGCCCGCGCATGGCGTCGACCAGCACGTCCGGCGGCTCCAGGTGGGGCCACACGTCGGGATGCCGGTCCTTCCAGCGCTTCAGCCCCTCCATCGCCTCGGCCTGCTTCGCCGCCCGCCCGATCTCGATCAACGGCTTGGACGACATCCGTCGCCTGGAGGGCTGGACCCGGGGCGGTTCGTCGAACGTCTTGGCGTAGTTCGGCGGCCAAGGTGCGTCGCCCAGCCCCTCGGTCTCGTGGCGGGCGGAGAGCTCCAGCAGCGACTCGAGCGACCCGACGGCCTCGTCGATCCCGGCGCCGGGGTCGCCGATCAGCATGTAGCGCGCCGGCACGGTCCAGATGGTGAAGTCGCCCAGCTCGGCCGCCGGCAGCTCGTCCCACGTGAGCGGCGCCGACACCCGGGCATCAGGCGTGGGGCGGACAGAGTAGGCGGACGCGACCGTGCGGTCCTTCGCGTTCTGGTTGTAGTCGAGGAAGACGCCATGGCGCTCCTCCTTCCACCAGCGGCTGGTGGCGATGGCCGGGGCGCGCCGCTCCACGTCCCGCGCCAGGGCCAGCGCCGCGCGGCGCACCTCGGGGAACGTCCAGCGGCGCTCGATGCGCACGTTGACGTGGATACCGCGCGAGCCCGAGGTCTTCGGCCAGCCGACCAGCCCGTGCTCAGCCAGCGCCTCGCGGACGACCAGCGCCACCTCACGCACCTGGGAGAAGGGCACGCCCGGCACGGGGTCCAGGTCGACCCGCAATTCGTCGGGGTGCTCGAGGTCGTCAGCGCGCACCGGGTGCGGATTGAGGTCGATGCAGCCGAGGTTGACGATCCAGGCCAGCTGGGCAGCGTCGCGCACGACGATCTCCGAGGCGGTCCGACCGGACGGGAAGCTCAGCTCCACCGTCTCGATCCACGCCGGCCGCGACTCGGGCGCCCGCTTCTGGAAGAAGAAGTCGCCGCCGGCGCCGTTCACGAAGCGCTTGAGGGCCATCGGCCGACCGGCCACGCCGCGCAGCGCCCCGTCGGCCACGGCGAGGTAGTAGCGCACGAGGTCGAGCTTGGTCGCCCCGATCTCGGGGAAGAAGACCTTGTCCGGGTTCGTGACCACGACCTCGCGGCCGACGATCTCGAGCACCTCGCGCCGTACGGGCATGGCGGCAACGATACGACGGGCCGTCGAGCCCAGCCCCATGGAACCAGGCCGCGCCCGCCGACGTCGGCGGGCCATGACCGCGAGGATCGCCCTGTTCGCACTGCTCGGGCTCCTGACCGCCTGCTCTCCGGGCGCCCCGCCGCCCTCCTCCACGGCTGATACCGCGCCGACCATGACCGTTACCGACGCCTTCGCTCGCCAGCTCGAGCTGGATGGGCAGCACGTCCGCATCCTGGGCACCTACTGGAGCGACGGCCAGAGCGCCTTCCTGAGCGACATCCTGCTCAAATCCTTCCCGCCCCAGATCGTGCGCGAGTCGGCGATCCTGCTGGAGGGCTCGGTGCCGGCCGACGTCCTCGGTCGCCTCGAGCACGCTCCGGCCGGCCTTGCGCCGATCACCTGGGGTCCGGTCGAGGTCGTGGGCATCCTGCACGCCGAGCGCGGCCCGGCGGCGGCGCGCCTCGAGATCCTCGAGATCCGCTTCTCCGGAGCGTAGCCCCGGAGACTACAGCCGCTTGCGCAGGTAGGTGGCGATCCCCGCGTCGTAGCCGAGCGATTCGTAGAGGTGTTGCGCATCCGGTCGGTGACGGCCGGCGGTCACCTCGATGAAGGCGCAGCCGGTCTCCCGGGCGATCCCCTCGGCGGCCGACATGAGCAGGTGACCGATGCCCCGCTCGCGCACGCCAGCGTCCACGACCAGCGCGAGCACGCGCGCGATCCGGTCGCCGTGCTCGAAACGGGGCATGGCGTGGACGGCCACGAAACCGACCAGCTCGCCGCCGATCTCGGCCACGCGCACCGTCGAGAACGGCGAGCTGAAGCGGCTGAGCCGCTCGCGGATGTCGCTCGGGCCGGCCGGGTAGCCCTCGTCGGTGAAGAGCGCGGCGATCGCCTCCGCGTCGGCATCGATCGCGGGGCGGACGGTCGGCTCGTTGCTGATCACAGGCTGATGGTAGAGGACGAAGGGCCCCCATGGATGCTCGGGCCTCAGGAGCCGGGCGCGCCCGCCGATCGCGGTCGGCCTGGAGGGCGATGCCGAGGCCGAGTCCGGCACGGGGTCGGCCAGCCACACAGCCACCGGGCCCTCGCCGTGCCGGGCCAGCGCCGCGGCGAGGCGCCCCTCGGTGCTCGGTTCGAGCAGCACGAGGACCGTGCTATCCGACAGCGTCGTCCGCGAGGTGGAGGCGCCCAGGGCCTCCTCGTCGGGGGCCGCGCGGAAGCGCAGCGGCGCGAAGTCGAGGGCGGCGCGCTCCCGATCGACGGTCGCCCAGCCCCAGGCCACCGGCACCATGCCCGGAGAAACCTCGAGCCCGCGCTCTTGCAGGGACGAGAGGAGGTCGGCGCTCTTCAACGGCATCGCCGCGAGTCTGCCGGAAACCTCTCGATGAAGCGCTACCGTATCGAGGCGCGATGGTCCCTGGCCGTCGCCACCACCAAGGAGGAGACCCGACCCGTGCGTTCCACGATCGCATTCGGCCTGACACTCATGCTCGCGCTGGCCCTCGCCGCGTGCTCGTCGGGCGGCGCCTCGCCCACGCCGAGCGCGAGCACCGCGCCGCCGGCCACTGGCGCGGCCGTGACCATCGTCGACTTCGCCTTCCAGCCCGCCGATCTGACCGTGAAGGTGGGCGACACCGTGGCCTGGACCAACACCGGCAACGCACCGCACACCGTGAAATGGGATGACGGCACGCCGGCGAGCGATCGCCTGACCGAGGGCGGCGCGCCCTACGAGCGCACCTTCGACGCGCCAGGCACGTTCACCTACGTCTGCGGCATCCACGGCTCGATGAAGGGGTCGATCACCGTCACCGAGTAGCCCGGCCCAGCGGCCCGCGCCGGAAGCGGCTGCCTCAACCCCGCCGGCGCTCCCGCTCCAGCACGGCTGTGCGCGCCGACGCGCCGCGCGCTGCGCCGACCGACCGGCCGCGTCGGGCGTGGGCGAGGAACCAGGGCCGCACGGTGAACAGGCCGGCCAGCACGAGCGCCGGGACGGCCACGTCAGCGCCGAAGACGAACCAGACGCCCGTGCTCAGCACACCGTCGGCAGCGTTCACCATCACGGCATGGGCCACGCCGACGACCAGGTAGACGACGCAGACGGCCGCCCCGAAGATCCAGCCGAGCGCCTGCCGGCGACCGAGAAGGATGGCCGCGGCCAGCGCCAGCGCGCCCCACAGGAGCGACCACGACGGCGACGAGTCCACCTGGGCGATGCCGCCGAGCTGCAGGAAGCCCACTCCGCCCGCGGCCAGCCACGCCGCGTCGGCGAAGCTGAGCACGGCGCGCGCGAAAAGCGCGAGCACGAGGATGCGCAGCAGGCCATCATGCGACCGCTCGTCGGTCGAAGAGGCGTCCCCCCTCTCGGTTCCGATCACCGTCCGACCCTACCACCGAACGTCAACCCGGCGCCGCCCCGCCGCCACCGGTACGAGAAGCGCTCCCGCCTGATCAGTCCCGGAGGGCCAGCCCGGCGGCCCACGTCGCCCGGATCGCGCGCAGGAGCAGCGCGGCCTCGCGGACATGAGCGCGGGCGTGGGCCACCGATACGCTGGGCCGGCTGATGCCGAGTGCGTCGGCGACCTCCGACTGCCGTCGGCCCTCCACCAGGACGGCCCGAGCGATGCGCCGCTGGGCCGGCGTCATGTCCGCCAGCAGCGTGCCGAGGACGGGCGCGAGGTCGGCCAGGAGAGCGTCCGCGTCGGGCTGGCCGGTGACGACGATGAGCCGATCGCGCCGACGACGAGCCAGCTCCAGGGCCGCACGCGCGTCGGCCTCGGAGCCACGCACGACTGCCCAGCGCATCGGCGCGGAGGCCGGGTCGAGCAGTGCCTCGAGGGCAGCCGGGAACGGATCGTCCACGCCAGCGCTTCGGGGCGGCAGGCGCGAGTCGTCGGGCGCGTCGGTGCGCCGCAGGAACTCGCCCGCGATGGTGACCCTGCCCTCCACTCGGCGGAGGCTACCGGGCGCGCGGAGTAGCCGTCAACGGCTAACATCGGTCCCGGTTGACGGCGGCACGCCCGACGCTCACCATCCCCGCCGTGAACCCCCGCCGGACGCCCTGATCGATGCACCCCGTCGACGCCCTGCCCACGGGCACGGTCACCTTCCTGTTCACGGACATCGAGGGCTCGACCAGGCTCGCCGAGCGGCTCGGGACGGCGGCCTGGAGCGAGTTGCTCGAGGCGCACCAGGCGATCCTGCGCGAGGCGTTCACAGCCTCCAGCGGCCGCGAGATCAAGACCGAGGGCGACTCCTTCTTCGTCGTCTTCCGCAGCGCCCAGGCGGCGGTGGGGGCGACCGTCGACGCGCAGCGCGCGCTCGCCGCGCACGCCTGGCCGGACGGGGCCGCTGTACGCGTGCGCATGGGCCTGCACACGGGCGAGGGCGTGCTCGTGTCCGATGGGGACTACGTCGGCCTGGATGTCCACCGCGCCGCCCGCGTCGCCTCGGCCGGCCACGGCGGTCAGGTGCTCGTCTCCTCGACGACGCGCGCCCTCGTCGACGGGGCGCTGCCGGCCGGGGTGGAGTTGCGCGACCTCGGCGAGCACCGCCTGAAGGACCTCTCGCGGCCCGAGCGGATCGGCCAGCTCGTCATCGTCGGCCTGCCCGACCATTTCCCGGCCTTGAAGACGCTGTCCAACCTGCCCAACAACCTGCCCGTGATGCTGACCACGTTCGTCGGCCGGGGGTCGGAGGTGGCCCGGGTCCGCGAGCTCCTCGCGGAGTCTCGCCTGCTGACGCTCACCGGGCCCGGCGGCACGGGCAAGACCCGGCTGTCGCTGCAGCTGGCGGCGGAGGCCATCGATTCCTTCCCCGACGGCGTCTTCTTCGTGGCCCTGGGGCCGATCAGCGACCACACCCTCGTGGCCGGCACGATCGCATCGGTGCTCGGCATCCAGGACGTCGGCGGCGCACCGATCGAGCAGCGACTGGCCGATTACCTGGCCCCGCGGCGCCTGTTGCTGGTGCTCGACAACTTCGAGCAGGTGACCGACGCCTCACCGCTGATCAACGACCTGCTGCGGTCCGCGCCCGAGCTGAAGTGCCTCGTCACGAGCCGGGCCGTGCTGCACCTCTACGGGGAGCAGGAGTTCCCCGTCCCGCCACTCGGTGTGCCGGACACCATGCACCTGCCACCGCTCGAGGCACTCACGCAGTACGAGGCCGTGGCCCTCTTCATCGCCCGCGCGCGCACGGTCCGGCCGGACTTCCAGGTGGACAACGAGAACGCGCCGGCCGTGGCCGAGGTGTGCTCCCGGCTCGACGGCCTGCCCCTGGCCATCGAGCTCGCCGCCGCCCGCATCAAGCTGCTCAGCCCGCAGGCGATGCTGGCCCGGCTGCAGAGCCATCTCGATCTCTTCGGGGGCGGGGTCGCACGCGACCTACCGGCCCGTCAGCAGACCCTGCGCGGGGCGATCGCCTGGAGCTACGACCTCCTCGACGAGGATTCCCGGCGCCTCTTCCGGCGCCTCTCGGTCTTCGTGGGCGGCTTCGTCCTGGAGGCGGCTGAGGCGATCTGCGGACCGGCCCCGGAGGGTTCGGCCGGACCAGCCACCGACGTCCTCGAAGGCCTCAGCGCGCTGGTCGACCAGAGCCTGCTGCGGCAGTCCGACCAGCATGCGCACGCCCGCTTCGTCATGCTCGGGACCATCCGCGAGTACGCCTGGGACGCACTCGGAGAAAGTGGCGAACGCGACGAGATCCGGCGCCGGCACGCGGAGTACTTCGCCGACTTCGCCGAGCGGGCGCTGCCCCACCTCACCGCCGAGGACCGCGGCGAGTGGCTCGACTACGTCGAGCACGAGCACGACAACCTGCGCGCCGCGATCGCCTGGTCGGTCGAGACCTCCGAGCCGAGCGTCGGGGCCCGCCTGGGGGCCGCCCTGTGGCGCTTCTGGCAGACGCGGGGCCACCTGCGCGAGGGCCTCATGCGGCTGCAGGCGGTCCTCGACATCCCCGGCTCGGCCGCCCTGCCGGCCCTCCGACTGCGGGGCCTCGAGGCCGCGGGGGGCATCGCCTACTGGCTTGGCGACATGGCCGGGGCGGGCGTCTTCTACGAGGAGGCGCTGCTGATCGCGCGCGAGCTCGGGGCGCCGGCCGACCTGGCACAGGCGCTCTTCAACCTGTCCTTCGCCCGAGTGTTCGGGCCGGGCGACATGCGTGGCGCCGCGGAGCTTCTGGACGAGAGCGTGGCGCTGTTCCGTGAGCTGGGCGACGAGGGTGGCGTGATGCGCACGACGTGGGCGCGGGGGACCGTGGACTACCGCAGCTCGGGCTGGCAACGCGCCAAGGCGGCTTTCAGCGACGCCCTGGCGCGTGCCCGCGCACTGCGCGACGCGTACTGGACCGCATGGTCGCTGCACATGCTCGGCGGTTCGGAGGCCGCCCTGGGCGAGCTGGACGCGGCGCGGGAGCACCTCGACGAAGGCCTGGCCATGATGGTCGCCAGCGGCGAGATCACCGGCATCGTCCTCGTCCTCGATGACTTCGCCGAGCTGGCGTGGCGCAGCGGGGATCTGCCCCGGGCTCTCCGGTTGCAGGCCGCCGCCCGGACGCTCCAGGAGCAGACGGGTACAAACCTCGCCGGAGTCGCCAACGAGCTCATGCGTGAAGGTGGCGTCCCGACCGGCGACCTGGCCGCGGAGGACGTCGCCCGCCACGCGGCGGAGGGACGATCGCTCTCATTCGACGAGGCTGTGGCCTACGCCCGCGGCGGGGAGTTCCCGGCGCCGCGCCTGGCCGCCGGCTAGCCCTCGGCGTCCGACCAGCCCGGCGGGGCCGAGGGCTCCGGGATCGTCACCCCGGCTCGAAGCCGGGCGCGGGCAGCGGCGGGCAGCGCAGCGGCCGGTCCTCGCGGTAGCCGAGCAGGTAGTCGGCCTGGATGAGCGTGTGCAGCTGGCTCGTGCCCTCGTAGATGACGGCCGCCTTGGAGTTGCGCAGGTAGCGTTCGACGGGGTACTCGTTGGAGTAGCCGTAGGCGCCGTGGATCTGGATCGCGTCGAGCGCGCTCTGCACCGCGTGATCGGTCGCGAACCATTTGGCCAGGCTCGTCTCGCGGGTGTTGCGCAGGCCGCGGTTCTTCAGCCAGGCGGCCTGCCAGCAGAGCAGCCGGCCGGCCTCGATGCCCTGGCCCATGCGCGCGATCATCTGCTTCACGAGCTGGTGCTCGCCGATCTCGACGCCGAAGGTGTGGCGCTCGTGGGCGTACTTCAGCGAGGCATCGAGGCAGGCCTGGGCGAGCCCCACCGCACCGGTGGCCACCGTGTATCGACCCTGGTCGATGGCGCTCATGGCGATGGTGAAGCCCTCGCCCTCCTCGCCCACGCGGTTGGCCGCGGGGACCCGGACCTCGTCGAGGAAGAGCTGGCCGGTGTTGCCGGCGTTGATGCCGAGCTTGCCGTGGATGGTGCTGGTCGTGAAGCCGGGCATGCCGCGCTCGACGATGAAGGCCGTGATGCCCCGGTGCTTCTTCGCCCGGTCGAGCGTGGCGAAGAGGAGGAAATGGTCGGCCACGTCGCCCAGGCTGATCCAGATCTTGGCGCCGTTGAGGATGTACGTGTCGCCCTCGCGACGGGCCGTCGTCTGGAGGTTGGCTGCGTCCGTCCCGACGCCCGGCTCGGTGAGCGCAAAAGTGGCGAACTTCTCGCCCTTCGCCTGCGGCACGAGGAAACGCCGCTTCTGGTCCTCCGAGCCCCATTGCAGGAGCGTCAGCGAGTTCAGCCCGACGTGGACGCTCATGACCACCCGGAAGGCCGTGTCCGCCCGCTCCAGCTCTTCGCACAGGAGGCCCAGGCTGACGTAGTCCATGCCCGCCCCACCGTAGCGCTCGGGGATCGGCGCGCCCAGGAAGCCCAGCTCGCCCATCTTGCGGAAGGTGGGCAGGGGCACCTCGTGACGCTCGTCCCACTCGCGGATGTGGGGCAGGATCTCCGCCTCGGCGAAGGCGCGGACGGCCTGCTGGACGAGCGTGTTCTCGGGGGTCAGGGCGAGGTCGATCACGGGACGGCGCGGTCCTTTCGGTCGGGGGGCCGGGTCGGGCCCATTCTAGGTCTGCCGTGACCGTTAGACTCCGCACCATGCGATCGACGACCTCGACCACCGCCACCGCCCCCGACCACCTCACGCCCGTCCTGGGCCGCTACTTCACGCGGACGTGGAGCCACGGCGAGGGTCACCGCCTCTTCGACACGGATGGGCGTGCCTACCTCGACTTCGCCAACGGCATCGCCGTGGCGGGGCTGGGCCATCACCATCCGGCGGTGACCGCCGCGATCCACGCCCAGGTGGACCGGCTCATCGCGCCCGTCAACGCGGTCGGATCTGCCGAGCCGGTCGACCGGCTGGCAACGATGCTCGTCGAGGAGCTGCCGGCGCCGCTCGACACCGTCTTCTTCCTCAACTCGGGCTCGGAGGCCATCGAGGGCGCCCTGAAGATGGCGCGGCGCGTCTCCGGCCGGCCCGGGATCGTGGCCTTCCGCGGCGGGTTCCACGGGCGGACGTACGGCGCGACGTCGGTGACCAGCTCGAACCCCAACTACCGTGAGGGCTACGAGCCGCTGCTGCCCGGGGTCCACATCGTGCCCTTCCCGGACGTCTATCGCGAGTTCGGCGGCGACGAGGCGCGCGCGACGCGCGAGTGCCTGGCCGCATTGCGCGAGCTGACCCGGACGACGCTGCCGGCCTCGGCGATCGCCACGGTGCTCATCGAGCCGATCCAGGGCGAGGGCGGCTATCGCCCGGCGCCGGCGGCGTTCCTGCGCGGGCTGCGGGAGTTCTGCGACGAGCACGGCATCCTGCTCACCGCCGACGAGGTCCAGTGCGGCTTCGGGCGCACGGGCCGGATGTGGGGCTTCGAGCACGCGGGGATCGTGCCCGACGTGGTCTGCCTGGCCAAGAGCATCGCCAACGGCTTGCCCTTGTCGGCGATCGTCTCGCGCCGCGAGCTGCAGGAGCGCTGGGGACGGAGCGCCCACGGCACGACCTTCGGCGGCAACCCGGTCTCGTGCGCGGCGGGCATCGCGGTGCTCGAGACCATCCGCGCCGAGGGACTGGTGGCCAACGCGGCGGAGCGCGGGGCGCAGCTGACGGCCGGCCTGCGCGCGCTGATGGCCACGGACCCCGGCATCGGCGACGTGCGCGGCCCGGGCCTCATGGTGGGCACGGCGTTGGTGCGCGATCGGACCACGCGCGCCCCCGACGGCGAGCGCGCCGAGCGCGTCATCCAGCGCTGCGCCGACCTCGGGCTGCTGGTCCTGTCCTGCGGCGTGGATCACGACGTCGTGCGCTGGATCGCG
>Ga0209341_10005397_pt1 | contig 11585 bp, 8 predicted proteins | sample RifCSP13_2_FD_184020 | JGI IMG/M metagenome (GOLD analysis project Ga0209341, IMG submission 184020) | Soil microbial communities from Rifle, Colorado - Rifle CSP2_sed 13_2 (SPAdes) (version 2) | ecosystem: Environmental > Terrestrial > Deep subsurface > Rock core/Sediment | place: Rifle...
CCAGCCCTCCCCCGCAATCGGGGGAGGGTGATTTGTCGTGCGGGTTTTAGTCAATATACTTTGCGTCTCTGCCTCTCCGCGTCCTGGTATTAAGATTTTTCTTGACTTATTCCCTCCCCTGGAGTAAAATCGAGCCAGTTGGTAGGATTTACAATCGCATAACGGGTAGACAGCGCAAGGCCCCTGTTCACGCAGGGGTGACGAGGTGGAGGTTGCTCGCCGCGAGGCGAGGCCAAGCGCCCGGGGTAGCTCCCCAGGGCGTGAAAATCGAAAGGTCAGCGGATGCCTCCCTGGGCCGCCATGCCCTGAATTTACCCCTCCAGAAGCGGAGCGACAAACCGGCGCGGGCAACCGCCCGACAAAACGCCCCGCATTGGCAGCCAGTGGTCCAATTCCACGGGCTCATCCTGCTTGGAGGGGCTGCCCTGCCATACCAACTTAACGTACATGGGCACGCCCGGGCGTGCTTTTTGCTTTAATTTTTGCCCAGTCCTGATTCTCCTGGCGCAACCTGATCCAGCAGGGGTATGCGAACGACCACACGATGGAGGATTGCTTGGACGCACATAGCCGCTACCACATCACCACCACCCCGGCGCCTGCCCCGGCAGGCGGCTACCCGGCCCAGTTTCACTTCGACGACGGGGGCGCGTACGTCAAATATGGCCACCAGGTGTTCCCGGGCAGCAGCCAGCGCGGCGACGATTACTGGACCGCCGAGATCGTCACCCAAACCTGGTACATGGCCGAGACCGGGCGCATCCCCATCTCGGGCGCCGGCTACGGGGGCAAATTCGCCGGTCCGGGCTTTGAAGGCATCTGGCTGGATATGAGCGAGATCGTGCGCCCCACCCGGGATGGCATCCACGGGCGCGAGTATATCTCGACCCAGGTGGACCTGGGCGCCGGGCTGACGTCCCTGGAGTTCGACCGCGCCGGGATCCTGCGCACCGCACCCCCGCCCGTCTTTAGCCTGCCCATCCCGGTGGTCTTCAACCCGCTGCCCATTCCCCTGCCCGGAAGCGGCGCGCTCCATGCGGTCTCCCGGGCGGCTGCCCGGCTCGGCACGCTGGCAGTGGTCTACCCTGAGGATTACAGCGTTTTATACGAACGTGACGCCCATTGGCTGGGCCTGCGCCTCAGCCCGGAGAGGCTGGCGGAAATCCCGCCTGACTGGCAGCCGGGATATATCGAAATCGAGAGCGAGGATCTCTCGCAAGTGGTCACCTTATTCAACCAACTCCGCGGGCGCTGGCCTGATGCGGTCCTGGCAGCGCAACTGCCGCTCGCCGCGACTGCACCCGAAACAGCAGTGGAGTGGGTCGAGGCCGGTCTGCCCGCCATTCACCTGTACGCCGACGAAATCGGCCTGGATATGGACGGGCGCACCCTCCCCGAGGCATTGCACCAGGTGCACACTGCCCTGGTGGGACGCTCCTTGCGCGACCGGGTAACGCTGCTGGCCAGCGGGGGGATCGCCGCCGCCGAGCACGTGGCGAAAGCCATCGCCTGCGGCGCAGACCTGGTGGCGGTCGATTTCGCCCTGCAGATCGCCTGGGGCTGTTCGCTGTGGGCGGATCGCGGCCGCTGCCCGGCGGAGAGCGCCGAGCTGGACCCGGCCTGGGGGGCGCAGCGGGTGGTCAACCTGATGAACGCCTGGCGCGACCAGCTCCTGGAAGCCCTGGGCGCCATGGGGATGCGCGAAGTGCGCCGGCTGCGCGGCGAGGTGGGGCGCACGATCTGGCATAAGCACGAGGAAACGGCTTTCCGTAAGGTGTTGGGGGGCAGCGCCAGCCTGAGCCGCTACCCGCGTCTGCCGCAGCCGGCGGGAGGCGAGGGCGACTTCCGCTGGCCCACCGCCCTCTTGCTGGCTTCCCAGCAGCAGGCGCGCACCGGCAGGCCGCCTGCGGGCGAGCTGGAGCACCGCGTGGGCGCCTCGGAGGGCGGGTTCGACCGGCTGGCGTTCGCCTTCGAGCTGGGGCGCGACCCGCGCCAGGTGATCGCAGCCGACCCGAGTGGATACGATTTTCGCCTGCCGCTCAACCGGCGTGATCCGAGCCGCCCGAGAAAAGAACTGCCCGTGCCCTGGTATGGCGCGGGGATGTCCTACGGCAGCATCGGCCTGCCGGTGATGCTCGCCCGCGCCCGCGCCGCCCAGGTGTTGGGCACGCTGACCTCCACCGGCGAGGGCGGCTACCCGGAGGAGCTGATCCCCTATGCCGGTCAGATCATCACCCAGGTCGCCACCGGCCTGTTCGGGGTCAGCGAAGCCAGCTTGCTGCGCGCCCCGGTGATCGAGATCAAGTACGCCCAGGGCGCCAAGCCGGGGCTGGGCGGGCACCTGCTGGGCAACAAAAACACGGACAGCGTGGCGCGCCTGCGCGAGGCGGTGGAGGGCACCTCACTCTTCTCGCCCTTTCCCTTCCACAGCGTTTACTCGGTCGAAGACCACAAGAAGCACGTCGATTGGCTCAAGCAGGTCAACCCGCGGGCGCTGATCAGCGTCAAGGTCTCCACGCCCACCGATGTGGACATGGTGGCGGTCGGCTCTTATTACGCAGGGGCGCACATCCTCCACCTGGATGGCGCCTATGGCGGGACCGGGGCGGCGCCGGAGATCGCCAAAAAGAACATCGCCATGCCCATCGAGTACGCCCTGCCCAAGGTGCACCGCTTCCTGGTGGAGGAGGGCATCCGGGACGAGGTGACCCTGATGGCCTCCGGCGGCCTGCGCACGGCCTGGGATGTCGCCAAGGCGATCGCCCTGGGCGCGGACGGGGCCATCCTGGGCACTGCCGAGCTGGTGGCGATCGGCTGCATCCGCATCGCACAGTGTGAAAAGGGTCTGGGCTGCCCGTTCGGGATCACCACCACCGACCCCGAACACGCCAAAAAGATCGACGCCGATATTGGCTACCAGCAGATCGTCAACCTGTACACCGCCTGGCTGTGGCAACTGGCGGGCATCCTGGAGGCCCTGGGGATGGAAGCGATTTGGGAGCTGCGCGGCCGCAGCGATTTGTTGGTCTACCTGGAAGGATGAAACTATGCGGAACAAGAACGCAAGAATCGGGTGGTTTTCGCTGGCAGGATGAATATAATCGCTAACAGGCTGGCTTTTACAGCCATCCTGCCAGAAATCAAAGAAGGAGGAACGACCCGATGGAGCAAACAATGAGCAATTACGAACAGGCCCGCCAGGATTACCGGCTGGTGGAACAGGCCCTGCATTACCTGGAAGCCCACTACCTGGAACAGCCCAACCTGAAAGAGATCGCCGCACACCTGCACCTGAGCGAATATCACTTTCAGAAGCTGTTCACGCGCTGGGCGGGCATCAGCCCCAAGCGCTTCTTGCAGTATCTGAGCAAAGAACAGGCCAAGAAGCTGATAGCCGAGTCTGCCAGCCTGCTGGAGGCGGCTTACGAGAGCGGGCTTTCGAGTCCCGGACGCCTGCACGACCTATTCATCACCACCGAAGCGGTCACGCCCGGCGAATACCGCAAACAGGGGCAGGGGTTGGAGATTGTCTACGGCTTCCACCCCACCCCGTTTGGGGAGTGCCTGTTGGGGGTTACCAGCCGCGGGGTGTGCGACCTGATCTTCGTCGAAGGCGATGACCGCAGGTCCGCCCTGGAGGCACTGCGCCGTCGCTGGGGGCGGGCCAGGTTGCGCCCGGATGAAAGGCAAACCGCCTCGCTGGTGGAGCAGATTTTCAAGCCCCTGGCGGGCGGGGGACAGGGGTCGCTGGCGCTGTACCTGAAAGGGACCAACTTTCAGATCAAGGTCTGGGAAGCGCTGCTGCGCATCCCACCTGGCTCGCTGGCCAGTTACGAGCAGATCGCGGTGCTGATTGGCCAACCAAGGGCTGCCCGGGCAGTGGGCAGCGCCATCGCGGCCAACCCCCTGCCAGTGCTCATCCCCTGCCACCGGGTGATCCGCAAATTGGGTGAGTTCGGCGGCTACCGCTACGGCGTGGCGCGCAAGAAAGCCCTGCTGGGCAGGGAAATGGCCTACGCCGGGGAATACGCCAGTTGGGAAGCTCCGGCATGAAAGCGCGCATCTGGCTGGCGATGCTGGCGGTGTACATCGCCTGGGGTTCCACCTACCTGGCGATCCGCGTCGCCATCGAGACTATTCCGCCCTTCTTGATGGCCGGTACGCGCTTCGCGATCGCCGGGCTGATCCTGTACGCCTGGAGACTGGCTGCGGGAGACGCCCGGCCGAGCCGGCTGGAATGGCGCTCGGCGGCGATCGTGGGACTGCTGATGCTGGTCGGCGGCAACGGCATGGTGGTGTGGGCCGAACAATGGGTATCCTCGGGCATCGCGGCCCTGATCGTGGGGTCAGCGCCGCTGATGATGGCGCTGATCGACGCCCTGCGCCCGGGTGGGTCCCCGTACGGGGGCAGGCGCAAACCGGGCTGGCTGGCGTCCATTGGGCTGCTGGTCGGTTTTGGCGGGATTGTGCTGCTGGTCGGTCCAATCGGCGCCGAGGGCGACCCGCTCGATCTGAACGTCGCCGGCGTGGTTGCCCTGCTGTTGGCTTCTTTCCTGTGGGCCGCCGGCTCCCTGTACAACCGGGAGGCGCAACTGCCCAAGTCGCCCTTATTGGGCACCGGCATGGAGATGCTGGCGGGCAGCGCGGGGTTGTTCTTGCTGGGCACGCTGACCGGCGAATGGGGTCACCTGGAGCTGGGGGCGATCTCCCTGCGCTCGCTGGCCGGGCTGGCTTACCTGGTGGTGGGCGGGGCGCTGATCGGCTTCGTGGCTTACACCTGGCTGCTTAGGGTAGCGCCGACTCCCCTGGTGGCGACTTACGCCTACGTCAACCCCCTGATTGCGATCCTGATTGGCAACCTGCTGCTGCAGGAACCGCTGACGCCGCGGGTGCTGATCTCTGCCCTGTTGATCTTGAGCGCGGTGGCCTTGACCAACATGGAACGCGCCCGGGCGCCCAAGAGGCCTCTAATGGTGCCAGCGCACGGCAATGATTAGTGGAGGTAAGATGAGGGACACATTTGCTGAACGGATGCTGGCTGCCCGCCGCGACCTCGTGGCAGGCGACCCGATCACCTGGAGCGGGGGGAAATCTCCCGAAGCGTCTGAAGGCGGCTGCGGGGTGCTGGGTTTCTGCGCCAATATCCCGGTCGCCGGTCGCCACGTGCTGACCGCCTCGGGCCAGATGCACAACCGCGGCAACGGCAAGGGCGGGGGCATCGCCATGGTGGGGTTGGACCCCCGGCAGGCGCGCCTGGACAGCGAAACGCTGAACAGCCACTACCTGCTACAGGTCGCCCTGCTCGACCCGGGCGCCCGCCCGCAGGTGGAAGCCAAATTCATCCTGCCGCACTTCGAGATCGCCCAGGCATACGAGCTGCCCCACTTGGTGGATTACCGCCTGCTCCCCGGGCTGGAGGTGCGCCCGCCGGATGTCTTACGCTACTTCGTGCGGGTGAAGGCTGACACTCTGGATCAGTTCGCCAGCAGCAAGGGCCTGGATGGGCTGCCGCCGCGAGCCGTGGAAGACGAGTTTATTTACCAGAACACCTATCGCCTGAACCAGCAGTTTTACGCCAGCCTGGGGGAAAAGAGGGCCTTCGTGCTTAGCCACGGGCGAAACCTTTCGGTGCTCAAGATCGTAGGATACGCCGAGGACGTGGTAGCTTATTACCAGCTCGAAAACCAGACTGCCCAGGTGTGGATCGCCCACCAGCGCTACCCGACCAAGGGACGCGTCTGGCACCCAGGCGGCGCGCACCCCTTCATTGGCCTGAACGAAGCGCTGGTGCACAACGGCGACTTCGCCAATTACCACGCGGTGAGCGAATATCTGCGCCAGCGCAACATCGGGCAGCTCTTTTTGACCGATACCGAGGTGAGCGTGCAGCTTTTCGACCTGTGGGACCGAGTGTACGGCTACCCGCTGGAGATCACCCTGGAAGCCATGGCGCCCACCACCGAGCACGACTTCGCCATGCTGCCGCCCGAGAAGAAGGAATTGTACCGGCTGGTGCAGCGCGCCCACATGCACGGCTCGCCGGATGGGCCGTGGTTCTTCATCCTGGCCCGCTCGCTGCCGGAGCAGGAGCGCTTCGAGCTGCTGGGGATCACCGATACCAGTATGCTGCGCCCGCAGGTGTTCGCCCTGTACGAAAACAAGGACGAGGCGGGGAACGGCGTGCAGATCGGGTTGATCGCCTCCGAGCGCCAGGCGATAAACGCCTGCCTGCGCTCGCTGGCTGCCGAGGATGAGCGCTTCCAACCGCTAGCCGATCATTACTGGGTCGCTCGCGGCGGCTCGCACACCGATGGGGGAGCTTTCCGCTTCAGCTACACGCCGGGAGAGGGTCTGGTGAGCCTGGATAAGTTCGGCGTCCGGGTGGAGCTGTCCCCAGACAAACAGCACGTGAGGCTCAGCCAGCTCGACCCCGAAATGGCAGACCCGGCTGCCCGGCAGGCATGGCAGGCCCAGGCGCTGCACGCCTATGACAACGGTGGGGCGCCGTCGTTCTGGTGCTGGCTGAAGCCAGCGATGGAGAATATAGGTTGGAACGAGCTGCGCTGGGGGCTGACCTGGCTGGAGGGGTTCGCCCAGGAGGGCGCCGGCGAGTGGGCTTTCGCCTGGCGCACGCTGGACCTGCTACGCGACCGGCGCTACCCAACCGGAAGTAAAAAACGGCCTTCGATCCTGGCGCTGGTGGACAGGGCGCTGGGCGAACTTTTTGGCCGCATACCGCGGATCAGCCGGGAGGATGCCGTGACAGCCTCCCAGGGAGGCGAGGTTAGGCGCCTGGGCTGGGAAAACCGGCAGGAGCTGCGCCCACCATCCAGCCAGGCGAGCCTGCTGGTGATCGATGTCCGGGGTTTCCCACCCGAAGGCGAGGAGAGCGCGGCGCGGCTGATCGCCAAGGCTTGTTCGCTGGGCTGGCGGCAGGTGGTCGCCTACAACTGGCAGGGCGGGCGCTTTGCGGCTTGCGGGCTGGGCCCGGATAGCCAGGGGGTGCGCCTGGACCTGTACGGGGACGTGGGCGATTACGCCGGCTCGGGATTGGACGGGGCTGAGGTGCACATTCACGGCGATGGTCAGGACCAGCTCGGGCAGATCCTGAAGCAGGGCAAACTGGTGGTGCATGGGGATGTGGGCCAGACATTCTTGTATGGGGCTAAGGGCGGCGAGATCTATATCCAGGGCTCAGCCGCGGGCCGGCCGTTGATCAACGCGGTGGGCAGGCCGCGGGCAGTGATCAACGGGACGTGCCTGGACTACCTGGCCGAATCTTTCATGGCAGGCGATCCCCTGAACGGCGGCGGGTTCGTGATCCTGAACGGGGTGACTTTCGACGCAGAGGGGCGGCTGGTGGAGCTGCCCGGCTCGTACCCGGGCGGCAACCTGTTCTCGCTGGCTTCGGGCGGCGCGATCTACCTGCGCGACCCGCACCAGCAGGTGTCGGCTGACCAGCTCAATGGCGGCACCTTCAGCGAGCTGAGCGCGGCCGACTGGGAATTGATCTCTCCGTACCTGCAGGAGAACGAGCGCCTGTTCGAGATCCGGGTAGAGGATCTGCTAGCTGTGGACGGAGAAATTCGCATCCCAGAGCAAGTTTATCGCAAGGTGGTTGTCGCCGATTCGAGCATATTGAAGGAATCCCATAACAGGTAAGAAATATCCTGCTTGACATTTCAGCACCGGGAAAGGTATAATGGTTCCAAAACGGAACCATTATGGAGTTTCCCATGGCGACCATCACCCTCAAGAACATCCCGGAAGAGCTGTATGAGCAGCTTAAACGCCTCGCCGAGGCTAACCGGCGCAGCCTTAACAGCGAGATCATCGTGTGCATCGAGCGCGCCGTCCAGGGGCGCAAAATTTCCCCAGGCGAAGTCCTTGCAGAAGCCCGTTTATTGCGCGAGCGAACGAGCGCTTATCGGATTAGCGACGAAGAATTTAACCGGGCAAAGACAGCCGGGCGCCCATGATCGTGGTCGACACGAACATCCTGGGCTACCTTTACCTAACCAGTGAGCGATCGGCTCAGGCGGAGGCGCTGTACCAGATAGATCCGCTGTGGGCAGCGCCGCGGCTCTGGCGCAGCGAGTTGCGTAACGTACTGACCTACTACCTGCGCAAGAAAATCGTCTCGCTAAGCGACGCCATCCGGATCATGGAATCCGCGGCCGACGTGCTAGGAGGCAGAGAGTACGAAGTCGCCTCTTTGCCGGTGCTTGAATTGGCGGCAAAAAGCGGCTGTTCCGCCTATGACTGCGAGTTCGTCGCCCTGGCGCAAGCTTTGAAAACGCGGCTGGTGACGGTCGACCAGCAGGTCCTGGAGCAGTTTCCCACCACGGCGGTCGACCTGGATGGATATCTTGCTGATTGACGAAAGCAGGCAACAGGAATAATTTGAGGCTTACTCATCGGCCTCCGCGGGGAGCGGCAGGCGCTCTTTTCCGAAGGCGTCCCGCACCGTGTTGAGCAGCAACCGCTTGAGGATCTCATAAAAGGAAATCCCATAATTATCCAGGATGACCGCTAAAGCCATGTCTAGCTCTTTTGGCCCGAAAGCGGGGTTGCAGTTGGAATCGATGAAAAAGTAGCGGCCCGATTGGTCGAGGCGGACGTCGAACTTGCCGTAATCGTACATCTTGGTGACATCGAACGCCTTTTTGACAAACTCCTTGAGCAGCGGGTCGTCATACTTCACATACTGGAACACGCTTTTCCCCTCAGCGAGCCACTGGTCCTCGAAGGTGGTAAACAGGTATTTGCTTTCGGTGTCGTGAAACACTTTTTCTGCCAGGTAGACTTTCTTGTTCATGCCCTCCAGCAAAATAGCGGTAATTTCTCGCCCGGCGATAAATTCCTCCACCAGCACCGGCTGCTTGTAGGTCTGGATCAAATAGCGCAGGCGCTCGCGGAGATGTTTCTCGTTTTCAGAGATCGCCTCCAGGGTGATCTCCACCGCGCCGTGGATGGCGTTTAATTTCGAGATCAGGGGGAAGTGCAGGGTGGAATCCATGTAGTCCCCGGGCGTATTGAAAAGCTGGTAGCGTGGTACCGGCACGCCGTTTTGCTCCAGCAGCTTTTTAATCACGAACTTGTTCGTGTCCAGCGAGAGGCCTAAAATATCCGCGCCGGTATAGGGGAGATCGAGGAGCTCCAAAACACCAGGGATGGTCGCTGCCAGGCTCTCATCCCCCTTGACCGAATCGACGATATTGATCACCATCTCGGGTTTATCCCGGCGCAGGCGCCCGGGCAGTTCGGCGTTCCCCGGGTAGAGCAGCACCGTGATCCCCAGCGTCTCCAGGTATCGACCGATCAGCTCCGCATCCGCCCTGGCATCCTTTTCGGTAATATATTGCGATTCGGTCGGGAAATAGTCGCGGCGGACATCGCTGAAGACGATGCCCACCTTCTTCGGCAGCTCGAACTCGTTCCCGTTTTTTCTGGCTTTGGCTGACTTCTTCTGCATGCAGAACCCTTTTGCAATCTAGCTCGATAAACCAACCCCAACCTGGCGACCAGCCCAGCCCGCCTAGCATTATAAGGCAAAACCGGTTTATGGCGAAGAACCTTGTTCATGTCATCTGTAGTCTATGTTTTTCCTGAGCTTGTGATAGACTCGCGATAGTGTCTTGTAGGCATACTTCTAGGAAGATGATGATGAAGCGCATATTTGTAGTGATCACGGGTGTAATCTTCGTGGCGGTGATCCTCTGGCTAGTGATCCAATGGGCAGTCAATGGGGGCTTGCCCTCATCAGGGGCTGTGCGGGATACATTGCCACCCCATATCCAATATGTGAGCCCTGCCGACGGGAAGGGGGTAGAAGATTCGTATGGGATATGTGTGCATTTCAACTACCAAGCTGGTCGCGGTTTGGGAGAAGAACCTGAGAAGGTCATTCATTTTTTCCTGGATGGGAAAAATGTATCCCAGGATATCGTTGATTTAGTTCGGCTGCAATATGGCTATCCTTATCCGGTGGGAGAACCATGTTACACGCCGCCCAAACCCTTACACTCAGGATGGCACACGGCTAAGGTGACCTATAAAGATATTTCCGGTAAGCGATTTGAGTACAAATGGCGATTTGTGGTCATCGCAGAGGAATAAGCGCAATAATCGGAGAAAATCGGATAGTGAGCGTTAGTGAATTGCTTCTGTTTTGCCCCTCCTGTGAGCTGAAAGATATCAGGTTCGGTCCATCTTATTTAGTATGACCGGGTACTTAGCGTAAATATAAGCGTGTCATTACCTTTATTAGCCATCAAGCTCTTCAAGCCGCCGGCGCGCGTCAATCTCGTGCCGCGCCCACGCCTGATTGAGAAGCTGGCTATGTCCCCATTTCGGGGTCTGACTCTGGTCTCGGCGCCGCCCGGCTTCGGAAAAACCACCGTGGTGGCTGAGTGGCTGCAGGGGATCGAGCAACCTTTCGGCTGGCTCTCGCTTGACGAAGACGACAACGACCTGGTGCGATTCTTTGCCTACCTGATCGCCGCCCTGCAAAATATCGACCCCTCTATCGGGAGGGCCGTCCTCGCCAGGCTGCAAGAGCCGCTGCCGCCGGTTGAGACATTGATCGCCCTGCTGGTGAACGACCTGGCGGTGATGAACCAGGACGCCGTGCTCGTCCTGGACGATTACCAAAACATATATTTGGAGGCGGTTCACCAGGCATTGGCTTTGTTCGTAAGCTCCAAGCCCGCGAACATTCATGTCCTCCTGCTCACACGCCAGGACCCACCGCTCCCGCTGGCCAAGATGCGGGCAAATGGCGAACTGGTGGAGATCCGCGAGGCGGATTTGCGCTTTTCCAAACCAGAAGCGACTACATTTTTTAAGCTCAGGCTTAAACTTGACCTCTCCGCGGAGGCTGTTGAAAGTCTGGATGAACGCCTGGAGGGCTGGGCAGCCGGCTTGCAGATGGCTGAGTTAGCCATCCAGGCCCATCTTTCCCCAATAAATCCAGGCGATGTGGAAGTATTTATCCAGAAATTTAGAGGGGACGATCGCTACGTGATAGATTACCTGATGGATGAAGTCATCAGCCACCAACCTGGAGAGATACGAGAATTCCTGCTGAACACCTCCATCCTGGAGCGCCTGCACGCCCCGCTGTGCGACAGGCTGGTGGGAGAGCAGCGGATTACGGCTGAGCTGGACCCCAAGGTAGCCTGGGGCAGTTCGAACTCGATTCTGGAGCACCTGGAGCGGGCCAACCTGTTTCTCGCCCCGCTGGACAACAAGCGGGAGTGGTACCGTTACCACCACCTGTTTGCCGACTTGCTGCGCTATCGCTTGCAGATCGAGCATCCAGAGCGCCCGCCAGAGCTGCACCGCTGCGCCTCGGGATGGCACGCGGAGCATGGGGACGCTTCGGAGGCGATGAAGCATGCACTCGCCATCCCCGATTACCCCCTGGTCGCAGATTTAGCGGAGCAGTTCATGCTGCAGATGACCGGGAGCAGCCAGCTCAACACTTACCTCTCCTGGATCAGGCGCCTTCCCGATGAGCTGGTTTTTCAGCGGGCTTACCTGTGTGCGGGGTGCGCCTGGGTGTACATTCATACCCAGCAGCT
>Ga0209341_10005398_pt1 | contig 11584 bp, 13 predicted proteins | sample RifCSP13_2_FD_184020 | JGI IMG/M metagenome (GOLD analysis project Ga0209341, IMG submission 184020) | Soil microbial communities from Rifle, Colorado - Rifle CSP2_sed 13_2 (SPAdes) (version 2) | ecosystem: Environmental > Terrestrial > Deep subsurface > Rock core/Sediment | place: Rifle...
GTGGGCCAACGGGGTGTCGGTCGGAAGCACCAGGCGGCCCAATCGGACGGGCCGTAGCGCCCGTCCGCGGCCGGAGTTGTCAATACTCCCACCGGGTATTGACAAGGCTTGTCAAGGGGCCTGTCAAGGGGTAGAATTTCGTGCGGACGCCTTGTCAAGACTTGACAAGGCACTACGTGTGTCCGGTAGGTCGCGGCGGATGCGATCCCGCACACGCAGCCGTGCATCAAAGGAATCCAGGAGGTCGCCCACGTCGTCTGTCGGCGTCGCCGCTGAGGTCAAACAGAAGCTCAACCTGGTCGATCTGATCGGGGAGAGCGTGCAGCTGCGCAAGGCGGGCGCGAGCTACAAGGGCCTGTGCCCGTTCCACGGCGAGAAGACGCCGTCGTTCACGGTCACCCCGGCGCGCGAGACCTGGAAGTGCTTCGGCTGCGGCCGTGGCGGCGACCTCTTCAACTTCGTCATGGAGCGCGACTCGATCGACTTTCCCGAGGCGCTGCGCCGACTGGCCGGGCGCGCCGGGGTCGAGATCAGCGAGCGCACCTCGCGCGAGGACGCGCGGCGCAAGCGCCTGCGCGACGCGCTCGAGGCGGCGATCGCCTTCTACCACCGCGTCCTGACGGAGAGCCACCATGGCCAGCCGGCGCTCGACTACCTGCGCGGCCGCGGCTTCACGGATGCCACCATCAGCGCCCACCTGCTGGGCTACGCGGTCGACGCGTGGGAAACCCTGAGCAAGGCGCTGATCGAGAAGCGCGACTTCAAGGAGGAGGAGCTGGAGGCGGCCGGCCTAGTCTCGCGCCGCCAGGGCCGGCGCGGGTACTACGACCGCTTCCGCGGCCGGATCATCTTCCCCATCCGCGACGCGTCTGGCAACGCCACCGGGCTTGGCGGCAGGATCGTCGGCAGCGAGAGCGCCGACGCCAGCGGCCGCGATCGCGGCCCCAAGTACCTCAACTCGCCGGCCACGCCGCTGTTCGACAAGAGCCGCACCCTCTATCTCATCGACCGTGCCAAGGGGGCCATCCGGAAGAGCGGCCTCGCGGTCCTGGTCGAGGGCAACACGGACGCGCTGATGGCCCACCAGCAGGGCTTCGAGAACGTCGTCGGCACGCTCGGCACGGCGCTCACCGCGGCCCAGATCGAGCTGGTCACGCGCTATGCGCCGCGGATCGCGCTCGCGTACGACGTCGATGCCGCAGGGCAGGGTGCGGCGACGTTCGGTGCGACCGAGCTCTCGGCACTCGTGGGCGAGATCGAGCGCAGCGCGCACAAGGGCCGCCTGACCGACGTCGGCGTCATCCGGCTGCCCGACAAGCGCGACCCGGACGAGGTGATGCGCGACGATCCTGACGCGTGGCGCCGCGCGACGGATGAGCCGCAGCCGATCGTCGAGTACCTGATCGAGCACTTCGCCAAGCGCCACGACCCGCGCACGCTGTCGGGTCGCGACAAGCTCGTCGCCGCGGTCATGCCGACGATCCGGCGAGTGACCAACCCCACCCAGCGTGACGGCTACCTGCAGCTGCTGGCGCGGCGCAGCGGGGTAGAGGAGCGGGTGCTACTGGAAGAGCTGCGGCGGCCTGAGTCCGCTGCCCGGGTGGTCGGTCGGCCGCCAGAGGCGCACGTCGGCTCCAAGATCAACCTCGAGGCCGTGCTGTCCAGCCCGGATGCGCTCGATCCGCAGGCCGTGGCGCGACTCCTGAAGCGCGCCGAGTTCAGCCTGCTGCGGCTGCTCCTGCTGCGGCCGTACCTGCGCGACGAGATCGAGGCGCCGGTGGCGACCGACTTCGCCAGCACCCCGGCGCGCGAGATCTGGACGCGGCTCCGCGACGTACCCGTGGCCGGCTTCGACCGCGCGGCGTTCGCCGAGTCGCTCGACCCCACCCTGGCCGGGGTCGTGCGCACCATGTACGCCGACCCTGAGCCGCTGCCTGAGGACGAGCACGCGCTGCGCCAGGCGCTCGAGCAGAGCCTGCTGACGCTCCAGCGCAACCGGCTCGATGAGGAGATCGGCGCCAAGGAGTTCGACATTCGCGAGGCGGAGGCGGCGAGCGACCGGCCGGCCGCCGAGCAGTTGCTGCGCGAGGTGATGGAGCTCAAGGCGCGCCGTCTTGAGCTGGATCGCAAACGCGAGACGACAACAGTGCTTACCCAACGACGAGAACGAGCCACGGCCGCCTCTGCGGCCGCCAGCGGAGGTAACGGATAACCATGGATATAGGTGACAAGCAGCTCGTGGCGAGCGTGCTCGAGCGCGGCAAGCGCCGCCGGGACGACGACCTGCCCGAGCAGAAGGACGAGCTCGAAGAGCCCGCTGATGGGCTGACCGCCGCCGCCGAGCTGGGCGTTGAGGTGCCGCTCGACGACGGCGGGCAGACGCCGTGGGAAGAGCCACCGGCCAAGCTCGACGCGGAAGTCGCCGACGAGCCCACGGCAGAGGAGCTGGACGCGATCGCGGCCGACATGATCGGCATCGACGACCCGGTCCGGATGTACCTCAAGGAGATCGGCAAGGTGCCGCTGCTCAACGCTGAGGAGGAGGTCGTCCTGGCCAAGGCGATCGAGCTGGGCGAGCAGATCATCGACGAGCCGCACAAGTCGATCCTGTCGCTGTGGGAGTGGACGCGCAACGAGACAGAGGCGAAGTCGCGCGACAAGCATCCGCAGCACCGGCTGCCGTACCGCGAGGAGAGCGAGCGCATCGTCCTGGGCGCGTTCAAGGCGGCCGAGAAGGACGGCCTGCTCCAGGCCACGCCCGACTTCCACTTCATCAAGGCGGGCAAGGGGGTCGAGGGCGATCCTGCCAAGGCCGCGCTCAAGGAAACGAGCCACGTCGCCAAGGCGTACAACGAGAAGCCCAGCCGCGATAGCTTCCTGGCCCTGGTCGACCACGCCTTCCGCACGGCACATTCGAGCGACACGGAGACGCACGACAACGCGGCCGTCCGCGCCGTCTACGACTGGTCGCGCGGCATCGCCCACGAGGCGCTTCGGCGCTGGATCTACGGTGGCAAGGACGCCGAGCTGGTGGCCGAGATGGGCTGGACGCCAGAGCAGGACATGTCGCTCAAGCCACGCGACCGGCGCGGCGTGCTGGTGCGAATCGGCCGCGAGGGTCGCGAGCAGCTGACGAGCGCGAACCTGCGGCTCGTCGTCTCGATCGCCAAGAAGTACATCGGCCGCGGCATGTCCTTCCTGGATCTGATCCAGGAGGGCAACATCGGCCTCATCCGGGCGGTCGAGAAGTTCGACTACGAGAAGGGCTTCAAGTTCTCGACCTACGCCACGTGGTGGATTCGGCAGGCCATCACCCGGGCCATCGCCGACCAGGCGCGGACCATCCGCATCCCGGTCCACATGGTCGAGACGATCAACCGCCTCATCCGCGTTTCGCGCGGGCTATTGCAGGAGCTTGGCCGCGAGCCGACCGTCGAGGAGATCGCGGAGGCGATGTCGCGTGGCCAGGAAGTCGTGGTCACGCCGGACAAGGTGCGCGAGATCATCAAGGTGTCGCAGGAGCCGGTGTCGCTCGAGACGCCGATCGGCGAGGAAGAGGACAGCCACCTGGGCGACTTCATCGAGGATCGGGCCGCGCTCGCGCCCGCTGAGGCCGCGTCGCACCAGCTGCTCAAGGAGCAGGTGGAGGCGGTCCTCGACTCACTCTCCGGCCGCGAGCGGCGCGTCCTCCAGTTGCGCTTCGGCCTCGAGGACGGGCGCGCCCGCACCCTCGAGGAAGTTGGCAAGGAGTTCAACGTCACCCGCGAGCGCATCCGCCAGATAGAGGCCAAGGCGTTGCGCAAGCTGCGCCACCCATCGCGCAGCCGCAAGCTCAAGGACTACCTGGAGTAGCCCTCGCCTCGGCCGGCCTCTGCCAACACCGCCGGGTTGTTTCGGCTGAAACATACCGCCGGATGCCGTGACGCCGACCGGCGCGATCTGAGCCTTTGAGGTTGGTTGCTGCACCTGGTGCATCCCTGAGCCGCCGCCAGGGGTCACCGCTTACGCTCGGCCCCCGTGGGCCCGTGGGTTGCGGTCGCAAGTGGCACTGCGTGCAATCTCCAGGTAAGTCAGCGTCTATTGGACGGGAAGCCCACCTGGACATGATCGACACGTGGCAACACGGCAAAGTGCCTTCGACCGCGGCAAGACCAAGGGCATTGCTGCCATCCGGTCGATCGGCAGCGAAATCCGAACCTCACGCCGATCGCTTGGTCTGAGCCTTCTTGCAGTGGGCAGCGCCTGCCGCCTGTCCGCGTCCGAGCTGTCGCGGATCGAACGCGGCCTCATAGCCGGGGTCAGCCTGGTCAAGCTGGCCGAGGTGTGCGCGATAGTCGGCCTCGACCTGACGGCGCGGGCGTACCCGAGTGGACCGCCTCTGCGCGATGCACGGCACGGCAAGCTGCTAGGCAGGTTTCACGGCGCGATCCACTCTGACATCCGCTGGGGCTCCGAGGTGCCGCTGCCCAACCCCGGTGACCAGCGCGCATGGGACGCCGTGATCCGTGGCGACGCCTGGCGCTACGGCGTCGAGGCGGAGCTGAACCCGATCGATGGGCAGGCTCTCCTGCGCCGCCTCACGCTGAAGCAGCGCGACGGCATGGTCGACGGCGTCATCTTGCTCATGCCCGACACTCGTCAGGTTCGGCTGTTCAAGCGCGAGTTTGCCGAGCTGCTGGCGGTGCAGTTTCCCGTGAAGGGATCACTTGCCCTTCGACGGCTCGCGACTGGTCTCGACCCGGGCGGGAGCGCGATCGTCGTGCTCTGAAACGCGGCGGGAATCTTGCGTGCGGGCCTCCGTGTCAGCCGGGAACGGCGGAGGGGTCCGTGCGCCGCAACAAGATGCCCAGGTACTTCGTCCACGGCCCGACATCGCCGTCGTGCGACCCGGCAAGGCCGGCGAAGATCTGGCCCATGTGGTCGAGATCGTGCACCGCCCAGGTGTTGAGCAGGTTATCGAGCGTCACCTCACCCAGCGACGGATGCATGCCGCGGCGATCCAGCTCGGCGTCGCCCACCAGTGACTCGAACTCCACCAGGTTGCGGGCGCGCAGCACGGCGAAGCGTTCGATCAGCTCGTCGAGCGGCACGCCCGTGTCTCGGTCCAGCATTGCGTGACGATCGAACCGGTCGAACACCTTGGTCGTGCCGTCCTCGAGGATGCGCCGCGTCCGCGCAAGCCAGTCGGTCAGCTCACCGGTGATGAGGTGGCCGACAACATCGCGCGGCCGCCAGCCGTCGGGCGTGTCGGGTGTGTCAGTCCAGGAGTCGGGCAGCCCAGCGAGCAGCGCGCGCAAGACGTCCGGCGTACGCCGCAGGATCTCAATCGGCTCGGCGACGGCCTCTTCCATCGCCGCGCATCGTAGCCCTAGAAGGGCAGCGGCATCTGGTCGATCCGAGTGTCGTACGGCACGCCGGCGCCCGGCCCGCTGAACACCAGCGTGGCCAGTGTGGCCAGCGCCACGACCAGCGCGATGACGAGCAGCTGACGGGTGATCGCCAGTGGCGGCTGGGTGAGGAAGCTATGGATGAGCGACATGCGGAGTACCTCCCACGTTGCCCCAGCGTGGTCCGGGTCGCCCGGCGCACAAGTGCCGTTAGTCAGACTTCGCTCAAATGCGTCAGGAATTCGCCGCGTACGAGCGCTTGATCCAGCCGACTACCTCGTCGTCGACCTCCCCGGCGGAGGACAGGCCGATCTTGTGGGTGACCGAGCTCTGGGCGAAGTTCTTGGCGGGCTCGAGCGCTTCGGTGGCTTTCAGGTCGGCCGGCAGTCGGAGGCCCAGATCGGAGCGGGTGCGCGTCGTCGGCACCAGCGCGCCAAACGTCCGCTTGGGCGTCAGGAACGCGACATAGGTCTTGCGCGCCTGCAGCTCGATTGTGCCCACCTCGGGCATGAGCGCGACGATCGTGTCAAGGATGGGTCGCAGGGCCGGGCGGTCGCGGTACTGGTTCTCGACCAGCTCGTCGGCCGACGCCTGGAAATAGTCGGGATAGCCGAAGCGCTCCATCACCAGCAGCATTGCCGGGTAGCCGGTCACGCCCCGCTCGGCCAGCCAGGAGCGCAGGGTTGCCTCGTCGGTCGGATCGTACGCGCGGACGCGCGCGTTCCACGCCTCGAGTCCCTCGCCGGTGCGCTCGACCAGCCAGCGAATCTCCTGTTCGCGCATCTCCTGCCACGACCGCGGCCGGCGCTGGCTCACTCGGTGTACTCCCACATCTTCTTGCGAGGCTGTGCCGCCCACTCGTCGGCCAGGATCGACATCAATTGGACGTCGATGTAGCGGCCGAGCTTGTAGACCGCGTGGCGCTCGACACCCTCGAGCGTAAAGCCGCACTTGTCGTACGAGCGCCGGGCACGGCCGTTGAAGTCGTACACCTCGAGCCACAGCCGCTCGAGGCGCAGCTGGCCGAAACCGAAGTCGAGCACGGCAAACATGGCGTCGGTGCCCAGGCCCTGGCCCCACAGGTCCTTCTCGCCGATCGATATTCCGATGCCGGCATGGCCGTTGACGTAGTCGATGCCGAACAGGCCCATCGTGCCAATGGGTTTCCCGTCGCCAAGCATGCAGATCACGAAGTGGTAGGCATCCTTGCCTTGCTGCTCGAGCATCCGCTCGAACCACTTTTCCTCCATGGGGACGCTCATCGGCGCGCGCATCGACAGGTACGAGGTGGTCTCGGCGTCGTTCAGCCAGTTCACGAAGAGGTGGATGTCCGAGCGCTCGCCGGGGCGCAGGAAGACGCGCTCGCCGCGGATGATGGGCAGCGGCCGGGGAGGGGTGTCGCTCATCTTTGACTCCTCGACTGCCTCCTCAGAGCGCGCCTGGCTCCGGGCCAGTCGCGACGGGCATGCCGGAGCGCGTCCAGTCGCTGTACGAGCCGGCGTACAGGATCGGGTCGGGCAGTCCACAGAGGCGCATGGCAAGCGCATTGTGGCACGCCGTCACGCCGCTGCCGCACGAGGTGACGACCGGCCTGCCCGCAGGTCCGAGTGCGGCATAGCGCGCCCACAGGTCATCGCGCGGCAGGAAACGGCCCCTCTCGTCCAGATTGGCGGCGGTCGGCGCGCTCAGCGCCCCGGGGATGTGGCCGGCGACCGGGTCGACCGGCTCGATCTCGCCGCGGTAGCGTTCAGGCGCGCGCGCGTCAAGCAGCGTCACCTGGTCGAGCCGCGCGGCCAGCTCTGGGCGGGCGATCACCTTCGACCATGAGCCAGCCAGCTCGAGCCGCGCCGGGCGGGCCGTGGCGGCTGCCGCGGTCAACTCGTGTCCGGCCGCCGCCCATGCCTGGATGCCGCCATCGAGCACCGCCGCGCCACCCCGATGGCCCAGGTCGTCGAGCATCCACCACAGCCGCGCCGCAACCGTGCCGCCGGCGTCGTCGTAGGCCACGACGAAATCATCTGAGCCGACACCCAGCTGCTCGAGCCGCTGCCTGAACGCCCGGGGTGTGGGCAGAGGGTGGCGACCGGGGGCACCGTAGCCGTCCGGCGCGGACAGGTCGGCGTCGAGATCGACGAACACCGCCGCGGGGACGTGGCCGGCGTCGTACGCCGCGCGCCCCGCGTCGGGCTGGCCCAGGTACCAGCGCACGTCGGCAACGCGGACCCGCGCCGCGGCGTCGGGCAAGGCGAGGCGCGCGGCAAGCTCGTCTGCGCTGATCAGGCTCACGGCACGCAAGTATGGCGCGCACCGTCACTACGGCCGCGTCCGGCGTGTTCGACGCTGCTAACCTGAATCGACACCGGATCGACTAACTCCGTCACGACACTCAAGAGGACAGTCCTGCGGCTTGCTGACCGTGATCTGGCCGGGCTGGCCGGGTCGTTCTTGGGTGCGCTGAGCACCGCTGCGCGCGACGAGATCCTGTCCGAGGCGACCCTGTTCGAGGTCCCACGCGGGCAGCCGATCCTCGCGGACGCTGCCGGCGAGCAGCGGCTGGCTATGATGCTGGACGGCGCCGCGCGAACATACATCACCATGCCCAACGCCTCGCAGGTGACGGTGCGCTACGCGCGCGCCGGGTCGATGCTCGCCACCGCCACCTCCGCCGGGCCTGGCTCGGTCCGCATCCTCCTGCGTGCGCTCACACCGTGCACCCTGATCGAGCTGCCACTGGCAACGCTGCGCCGCTTGGTGGCGGCCGACCCAACCGTAGCCGTTGCGACCGCGGCAGAGGTGACCGCTCGGTTGGAAGACGTCTACCGGGCGTTTGTGGCGACCGTTTCCGGGACGTTGCGCGAACGGATGGCCGTCTTCCTGCTCGCTGCGACAGAGGTCGCCTCAGACGGACGTCTCGTGGCGCTGATAACCCAGCACGACCTGGCCGATGCCTTGGGAAGCGCGCGCGAGGTGGTGGGACGATCCTTGCGCGAGCTCAACCGCGCGGGGATCGTCAAGACCGGCCGCGGCGGGATCGAGCTCACCGACACAGCTGCACTGGTCGAGCTCGCCGGACGGTGGTGGCAGCCGGGCCCGCTGCTCGCGTTCGACCCGCTGCTCGGATCGGGGGGCTTCGATAACGCGCCCGATCCCGTACTGGCCGTCGACCGCAGCGGCGCGATCGTCTACTGCAACGACCGGCTTGCTGGCCTGTTCGGCTGGCCAGCCCAAGCGCTGCGGGGGCAGCCGCTCACCGCGCTTGTTCCCGGCCGGCACCACACTGCCCACCGCGCCAATCTGCGCAGTTTCATGGCCCGCCCGCGCACCGGCCCGATGGGTCACGGGCGGCGCGATCTGAACGGCCGCCGACAGGACGGTTCGCTCTTCCCGGTCGAGATCACGCTGCTGCCGGCGAGTGCTGTGGCCGGCCCCATGGTCTTCGCCAAAGTTGTCGACATCAGTTACCGCCAAGCACTGCGCGACTACTTCGCGGCGCGTGCGGCCGAGCAGGGCCAGGGCGCCCGCGCAGCCGAACCCGCACTTGATGATGGAGCCAACTCTCGCTGGCTAGGCGCCCGCCGCTACCGTTCGGGGAGATAGTCGACCGCGCGATTCGGAGTCGCGTCTGGCGAGCACGATCATGACCATCAACGCCGCGCCGAGGGCGCCGGCGGTCACCGGCTGAAGCGCGTAGCCGATCAGCTGGCCCACCTTGGGCACGTCCAAGACCACCTTGCCGGCGATGAGCTCGCTGCCCGGGCGCCATGGATCATTTGATGGGTTGTTGTCACCGCGCATTACGAACCCGCCCTCCGGCCCGACGCCGGCGATGCGGTGCACGACGAGCATCCCGGCGCCCAGCTCACCCTCCGGCACGCGGTAGGCGACAGCGTCGCCGACGGAGTAGCTTGGTTGGGCCGTGATCAGCAGCAGGTCGCCGTAGTCGTAGGCAGGCAACATCGAATCGCCGCGCACGATCATGTAGATCGCCGGCCCTCCCAGCGCCTGGGGGCGCAGGAGCGCCAGCCACGCCAGAGCCAACCCGGCGAGCGCGGCGCGCATCGCCCAGCGTCCCAACGTACGGACCTGCGAAGCGGGCCGGCGTGGCTGCATGTCAGGCTCGACCCGCGGCCGGGCCGCTGGGACGGCCAGCCGGACCCTGGGCAGGCGGCCCGTGAGACGACGGCGCCACGGCTCGCGCGCCGGCGCTGTCCGCTCCGGCACGCTCACGCGACCGGTGCGCATCCACGTGGCGGCCCACAGGAAGAGCACCGCGGTGAGCGCTCCAGCATCCGCCGCGCGGCGCAACCGGCTGCTGCTCACGGGACAGTCACGTAGGTGACGACGAGCTGCGGCGCTTCAGCCAGCGTGCCCAGGTTCTTCGTCGAATAGGTCGACGTGCGCGCCGAGCCCGAGCCCTCGGAGTCGTCGCGCAGCATCCAGCCATAGTTCGTCGCCGTGCCGGCGATGAAGGCCGCAACGTCGCTGGTCACATCCGCGCCGCTGATATAGCCCGCGGTCGCGTTCTCGCAGCTTCCCGAAGTACCGATGTTGTACGAATCGGAGCGCTGCCCTGTGGGCGGGTTGTTGAGTGTCACACCGAATGGCTGGGTGAGCCACGTGACGCCGGTCTCTGTCCACGAGGCAGTGACGCGGAAGATGTCCACGGTCCGACAGCCGTTAGGGAAACCAGTCGCGTACAGCCGCAGGGTCGCCAGGCGGATCGTCGCGCCGGACGGGATGGCCGGGGTGCAGCCCGACAGGTCGAATCTGATGTGCACGCGGCGATTGGAGGTGGTCTGGCTGGTGACCTCCATGGTGTTGATCGAGCCGTAGTTCGTGTTCGGGTTGGACTGGCCCACGACCGCGTCTATCACCAGCGTGGTCGACGAAGGCGTAGCGGTCACGACGCACGTGCGGTACGGCGTCAACGCCTCTGAGCTGGCAGTCAGGCTGGCGGCGAAGCCCCCGCTGGCAGACAGCCCGGCGCCCAGGCCGATCAGCAGCGCGCCCAGGGCCATCGCGTGATTGGCGCTCATGGCCCTGTCAGGACGATGTCGATCTGATGGGTCGTCGTGGCGGCGACCGAGCTGGCCAGGGTGACGGTGACGCTGCCCCCGCCACCGGGTACGGCGTTCGACCCGCTCGAGTTTGCATCGCCGTTGTTGACGGTGGCGTGGATCGTTGCCCCGCCGCAGCCGGCGGGCAGGTTGCTGACGGTGACGCTGATCACATTGCTACCCGACAGGTTCTGGATAATGCGCAGGCCCGCGGAGGTGCAGCGCGGGACGGTCATCTGGGACGCCCCAAGGCTGCCCGCCGCGAAGGCGAGCGAGGCGGCCAGTCCCACGACCGTTCCGGCCAGGGCCAGCGAGGCGAGACCGGAGACGCGATGCCACATCTCGGTTACCCGTCTGCGCTTCGATTGAGAGGGGCCGGCGGCGGTGCGGCGCCGCCGGCCCGGTTGGCCTTGCCTTAACCGCTGATGACGACAGCGACGGACTCGACCGCCGCCGCGCCTACGGCCGGGCTGAACGTGGCGCTGAAGCTCGTGCCGCTGGCCGGCGTCGTGCCGGTCGCCTCGCCGAGCGACGAGTCCCCGCTGTCAGCCAGGGTGATCTTGTAGTCCTTGCTGTAGCAGCCGGCCTCCAGCCCGTCGACGGTCACCGTGCCGACACGATAGCCCGGCTCTGCGGCCGAGTAGGTGACGGTATAGGTGGCAGTCAGCGTGCCGCTCTGGCAAGCCGCGACCACGGACTGCGCGGCGCCAAGGGTGTCCGTGTTGAGGTTCAGGCTGGCCGCGAAGCCGTAGACCGTGCCGAACGTCAGCACGCCGGCGGCCAGGATCCCGATAACACGCTTCATTTGATGAGTGCTCCGTGTCACGAATTGGCGGCGCTATTGCACAGGTGCGCGGCCGCACCGGCCACTCGACTCCGGTATACCCAGCGGGGTAAGTAGTACGTGACCAAAGTCACATTCGCGGATGCGCCGCACCGCGCATCGCCGCGTCGGGCGACGCCGATCGCCACCAGGCGGCAGCCGGTCCTAGTGCACTCCCGTCAACTGGGCTCCGGCCAGGACGGCGAGGGCCTTGGCCTCGTCGTCGACTGCGAAGGCCATCTCGATCACGCCCGGCCGACGGCCCACGCAAAGGGTGCCGAAGATATTGACCCCCGCGGCCGCCAGACGCTCGGCCA
>Ga0209341_10005399_pt1 | contig 11583 bp, 14 predicted proteins | sample RifCSP13_2_FD_184020 | JGI IMG/M metagenome (GOLD analysis project Ga0209341, IMG submission 184020) | Soil microbial communities from Rifle, Colorado - Rifle CSP2_sed 13_2 (SPAdes) (version 2) | ecosystem: Environmental > Terrestrial > Deep subsurface > Rock core/Sediment | place: Rifle...
CAGCGGCGCTGCGCCCCTACAAGGCCGATGAGGCCAGATTCGTCCGGCCTCCCCGTCGGACAGCCGGTTACTTTGCCCGGCGTCGGGGTGGACTCCGGCGGCGGGCCTCGGCCCGACCGGCTTGATCCTGATCGGGCTTCCAGGCGGGCAAGGCTTCGGCCTCGGCCAGCGCCTCCTGTCCGACGGCTTGGTCGAGTTCCAACCGATCGAACGGCATACCGTAGCGTTCGGCCGCCAGGTAGAGAATCTCGCTGATCAGGTCGTCGTAGACCATGCCTTCAGAGGCGGCCATGATGCACAGGTCGCTGATCTGCGGGTTGAGGCCGGGCAGGGTATTGATCTCCATCAAATACGGCCGCCCATCCGTCCCCATCCGGAGGTCGATGCGAGCCACATCGCAGACTCCGATCGCTTCGGCGGCCCGCAGCCCCAGGTCGACCAGTCGCGTCCGCAGGCGTTCGGGGATCCGCGCCGGGCAGACATAGTCCGGCGCACCGGTGACCCCGATGTCATAGGACTTGGCGTCGTGGCCGTAGATTCCGGGGGTGGATGAAGCCCCGCTGTCGATCTCCATCACCGGGAAGATGTGATAGCCGCGCTCGTCATAGAGCCATGGTCGCCGGCGGCGGAGCCGGTCGCCGCGATTCCCGATGAAACCGACGGTGAACTCCCGCCCGGGAAGCATCCCTTCGACCAACGCCGGCTGTTGGTAGGCCGAGGTGATCCAATCGACGCGCCGCCGCAGCTGTTCTTCGTCGTGGACGATGGCCGATGCGTCCACGCCCATGCCAGTGCCTTCGCGCGCCGGCTTGACGAAGAGCGGGAACGTCAACCGTGGATCGATCGGATCGGCCGCCGAAGTGAACTCTTGGAAAGCGGCTGTCGGCAGACCCGCGTCGCGCCAGATGCGCTTGGTGCGGGTCTTGTCGAGGGACAGGGCGTTGGCGACGACGCGCGAGGCCGTGTAGGGTATGCCTAGGAGCTCACAGAGCGCCGGGACCTGAGCCTCACGGCCATCGCCGCCCATGCCTTCGGCGATGTTGAAGCAGATGTGGGGACGCAGACTGAGCAGGACTTCGGGGAGAGTGTTGTCGCCGCCGCAAACGTGCACCCAATGGCCATCGCTCTCGAGGGCGCGCGCCAGCGACTCCACTGTGGAAGCTTTGTCGAACTCGGCGCCGGCATCCGGCGGTGCGTCCGGTCCCCAGTCAACTCCGTCCTTGAAGTTGGCAACCAGGGCGATCCGCCAAGGTCCGGCAGGGCCATTCTGCCCGGGAGGCCTCCTTCGTCTCATGGATTGTGTGTAACGCATTCCACTCCTCCCGGTTTCATCATCCGCCGGCGGTCTGCTGGGCGATGTTCCCTACCCCGCTGATGGTAAAGCCGCCTGGTCGTTGTCGGCGGGGAGATCCTCGATGACGATCTCCGAGGTTGTCTCCCCGATCGGCTCGTCGAACGCCCAGTCGACTTCGAGCGGAGTCAAGCCGATCACTTCTAACTGCGTGCTGCAGCCCGGACAGGTGAAACGCTGGCCGAGATGAGGCGCGTGGCGGAGCCGAATCTCACGGCCACAGCTTCTGCAGAGGACATCGCTCGTCGCCATCAACCTTCTCTCGCTGCGTGGCAGCACGCACTGTGTCCGTGTATAAACACCCGGTGCACAATTGCCGTGTAGAGGTTGTGCAAATCGCGTGGATGGGCCACCCCCAGATATGGGGGGCGATGGGCGGACCTCGACGGGTAAGCTCAGGCTCAATCTTGGTCGAGGCTGAAGCGGTAGCCGACCCCGGGGACGGTTTGGATGAAGAGCGGCTGGTCGGGGTCGACCTCGATCTTCTTGCGCAACCGGCTGATCAGACCGCGCACCAGGTCGCGATCGCCTTCGCCGCTGTATCCCCAGACGCGTTCCACGATGACTTCGGTGGGGAGCACCTGACCGCGATTGGTCATGAGCAAATACAGCAGACGGAACTCAAGCTGAGTCAACCGCCGAGGTCCGCCTTCGGCGAGGCGGACGCTGCGCGTCGCCGGATCGAGCGCGATGACCTTCAGGTCCAGCGTCGGGACGGCGAACGCTGCGGCGGCCCCGGCCCGGCGCAAGAGCGACTGCGCATACGCCCCCATCAGAAGAGGCGAGACCGGTCGAGCGAGCACCAGATCGACACCCGATCGGATCAGCTCGACGTGAGTCGATTCATTGACCGAATCGAGCACAAGAACCAGAGGGACATCGGTCACAGCGCGCAGGGCAGCGACCTCCTTGAGGAGGCCTTTTCCCGAATCAACCGCTGCCACGATCAGGTCGGCCGGACGCTCCAGCCACGTGGCGCTGACCTGAGTCAGATCTCCACTCGACGAGACGGCCAACCCCGCGTGGCGAAGCACGAAGGTGAGGATGTCGCGCTCGTCAGGATCGCCCGTGACCAGGATCGCCTGCATCGTCCCCTTTCCCAGCACCCCCATACGGTGCGGTCCGCATTGTAGGCCAAGCGCGCACTCGGTGCAACGACAAAGAAGCTCTCCGCGGGCTCAAAGCTCGCGGGGAGCGAGGTTGGTGCGGCCCCGGATCGCCTTCTTCGACGCAGCGGGCTACGAGTCGTCAGCTCCATTGAGGAACAACACCAAGGCCGCGATCTCCTCCGGCGAGAGATGGAGGTTCGGCATTTCGGTCTTCCGGACCGCGGTCGGATCCGCCAGCCAGCGGGCGATGAACTCCGGGTCATTCCGATATTGAGTCAATTCAGGTCCGATCGAAATGCTGATGTCGTGCGACTCGGGCACGGCCTGGTGCACATGGCAGGTGACACAGCCCTTCGCCAGGAAAAGGCCGGCGCCTGTGCTCGACGCGGCCGGGGCCGCTTCCGCCGCCGTCATGGCGGCCGGCTGAGAAACCGCGAGACCGGTTGCGGCGAGCGTCACCGCCAGGCCGACTGAAACTCCGGCCAGGGCGTAACGGCGGCGGAACGCCAGGACGATCCCGCCAACAGATAGCGCGGCGGCGGCGACGCCCAAGACCCATGGCGCAACTGGCCCGGCTAACGGTTGCGGGGAAACCGAAGCGGCAGCCGCTACACGGATCCGCGGCATCGGTTCGGCGACGTCTCCGAAGGCCCTGATCGTCCAGTCCCACGATCCTGCCGAAGGCAGCACAAGCGTGGCGGCGTAGTGCCCAACGACGCCCTCATCGATTGCCTCCACCTGGACCCGCTCGCCGCTTTCAGCGTGGGTCGCAACAATCCTCGGACCCAAGCCGGCAAGCGGCGTGATCCCATGCTGGAGCACTGTGAATCCCACCGACATTGCTTCCCCTGCCCGCGGACTTGCGGGAAGTTCATCGAGCGTGACGACCGCCCAGCCTCCGCCCCAGGCCGGGATCGTGCTTAGGGCGCTCAGAGTCAAAACTACCAGCAGGCTTCCCATCGCTCTCTTTGTTGTCATCTCGTTCCTCCTATGGGCTCCGCCACGGACTACCGCAGTGATTCGGCGGTTCGGATTGCCTCCTCCAACGACTGATTGGTTTCAAGACGATAGGTCAACTCTTCCTCCGACCACAGGAGGACATTCCCGGTCACCAGCGAGAGGAACTCCATCGAGCCGTTGCGGAGTAGGAGGAAATGCGTCCCCTCCAGCCACAGGGCATCGCTGCCCCTCACCTGAGTCTCCTCGATCGCGCGAGTCTTGCTCTTGCCGGCAAAGGTCTCGGGCCCCAGAACGTGGAGCGCCAGGCGCGCCGTCGTTGGATCTTCCGGATCGAGCCAGACCAGGATCGCCAGAGGCCCATCTACGTCCTGCACGAACACCAGGTCCGGCTCCCCGAGATCCGGCGGGTAAGTCGGAATAAGCAGGGCAAACCCGAGCTTCGCCTGAGCCTCGGCCAGGGTTGTCGCCCCGCTCAGATCCTGCGGCGGCCTCAAGACCGGGGTCGGGCCCGGCATCAACGTCGGGAACGGAGTCGCTGGGACCGGCGTCGGGGTGGTCGGCTCGACGAAGATCCGAACCACGCCGACCTGCAGGACTCGGAACAAAGCGGCCCGGCTCTCTGGCGCAGCCAGCAGCCCGGCGATGAGGGCCAGGGCGATGGCCGCGATCACGATCGCCGGACGAAGCCTCGGCCTGCGCGGCGTGGCCTCGACGCGCCCCAGTCTGATCTCGACCGAGGGCCACAAGTCGGGCGTTTTCGGATAGACCGTGCTCGAGGCGACGGTCCTCAGCCGGTCTTCCCAGGATCCTGAGATGGAGTCGATCATTCCTCTAACACCTGGCGCAACGAAGGGTGATGAGTCCGCACCTGCACTCGCAGCCGATCGAGGGCCCGGTTCAATCTCGACTTCACGGTTCCGATCGGCAACGTCAACGCCTGGCCCGTCTCTTCGACCGAAAGGGCTAGGAAGAAGCGCAAGTAGATCACTTGCCGATCTTGCTCACGCAGGCTCTGCAAGGCCCGCCTCAACTCCCCGGCGGCCAGTTGAGCGGCGTCCACTGCCTCGGCCCGGCCGGACGGTGTCTGCATTCGCAGCTCATCCTTCCACCGCTCCTCCGCCCGCAGCGCGCGCTTCAGACTTCGCCAGCGGTTGCGGGCCAGGTTGCGGGCGATCTGTACCAACCACGGCCGGAGGGGGCGCGAAGGGTCGAAGCGATGGAAAGCCCGGAATGCCCTCACGAAGGTCTCCTGCGCCACATCTTCGGCCTCGGTCGAATCACCGAGCATCAAGTAGGCGTAGCGAAACACAGCCTCCTGATGGAGGTGAACGAGCATCTCCCAGGCCGCGCCGTCGCCGCCTCGGGCCCTCCGGACGATCTCGGTATCTTCCAGTGGTTCTCCGGCCGCGTTCGTTGTCGTAGACAATACACCGATGGGCGCGCCGCGGTTCCGAATCGCCCGCCGGATCGAGGGGTCGGCGCGCGGTCCCAACCCTTGCGTGCTTGGGAGGGAAGGCCTATTGTCTCATTCGGCCGCTTGCCTAGAATTCGATTGTCGTCACTTGACCAGCGGTCAATGTAGCGACCTCCCCCAGGTCCGTCCCCCTCGGATCTGGGGGTGTTTTTTTGAATACGGGGTGGTACCCCCATCCCTGGTGCCGGGCGACCTTAGGCCGTCCTTCCCGATTCGCCGCAAGGGCGATGGGGTGGACGCGGCTAGCCTCTCGATCCCAACCGTATATGAGACAAGGGAGGGATTCGTCTCTGGGTGGAACTATCCCTCGCTACATATCATCCTCCCGCCCTCGCGGGTTGCCCGAGCGACCCTACACCCCGCTCGCCGAGCGAAGCACCGGCGAGTGAGAGGCCTTAACCTGCCCGTGGAACCGCGATCCCGACGGGCACTCGCCCCGGGAGGCGCTACACGCGGGCACGGGGGGTGGAGTACCGAAAAGAGCGGTTCATTCTTTCCCGTCCCTGCACGGCGAATGAGGCGCCCCACGAATACTTGACTCATACGGGTGGGTTGACACGGCCGATTCGCGCGCCTAGGCTGGAAGGGAAGCTTGACAGAGAGGCTCGAGATGGGCGCCGAGGGGATTTCTCTCATGTATCTCCCGCAGGATGTCCTGGCGACTCTCGTCACCTTCGCGCTCGCCTGGGGCTGGCTTCGCTTGATGGACGGGCTGGCCTCCCGAGGGATGATCGAGCCCCGCCTCAGCCGAAAGATCATTCATATCGGGACGGGGCCCTTGTTTGTCTTGTGCTGGTTGCTCTTCAGTCCTTCGCCGGCCGCTCGGTTCCTCGCCGCGCTGGTCCCGCTGGCGATCACCGCTCAGTTCGCGTTTGTCGGCCTCGGATGGGTTCGAGACGAGGATGCCGTGAAGGCAATGACCCGCAGCGGCCACCGGCGAGAGATTCTGCGCGGGCCGCTCTTCTATGGGCTCGTGTTCGTCGCGTTCACGCTGCTTTTCTGGCGAACGACTCCCATCGGGATCGTGGCCTTGATGATTCTATGCGTTGGAGACGGGCTGGCCGATGTCCTGGGCCGGCGGCTCGGCCGTACCCCGTTGCCCCACAATCGAGGGAAGACGCTGGAGGGATCGACGGCGATGTTCCTCGGCGGATTGGCGATGTCTTTGATGATGGCGATGTTGTTCCAGGCAGCCTCCATCTTCCTGCCGCCGATCGGCCCGACAGCGATCCCTGCCATCGCCCTCATCGCGTTGGCGTCGACGCTCGTCGAGACCCTGCCCCTCCCCGACGTCGACAACCTGACCGTGAGCGCCACCGCGGCGGGCCTGGGGTTGCTGTTCTTCTAGCGCGCGCAGAGGAAATCAGCCGCCCCCGCCTGCTGGGGGCTTCCGTTCCGCCTGCTTCGCCGTTTCCCAGAGGAGGTCGAGTTCCTCGGGAGCCATCCCCCTCAGCGGCCGGCCGGACATCTCGGCGGCTCCTTCCATGTGCGAGAACCGCCGGCGAAAGCGATGATTCGTCCCGCGCAGTGCGGTTTCCGCATCGACCCCGATCCAGCGAGCGTAATTCACAACGGCGAAGAGAAGGTCGCCGACTTCGGCTTCCTGGTCGAGCGAGCGGTCGGCGGTTGAGAGCTCAGCCAACTCCTCATCGAGCTTACGCCGAACCCCGTCGACCGATCGCCAGTCGAATCCGACCCGCGCCGCCCGCGATTGAATTTCCAATGCCTGGGCCAAGGCCGGCAAGGCTTGCGGCACGCCGTCCAGGGCACCCCGTCCCCCGCCGGCCTGCTTGCGCTCCTCGGCTTTCAGCCCTTCCCACTTGTGCAGCACCTCATCCACACCTTCCACGACCACACCTGCGAAGACGTGCGGGTGGCGCCGGATCAGCTTGTCGCCGATTTGGGCGATGACATCGACCATCGAGAAGTCGCCCGCTTCGCTGGCGATTTGTGCTTGGAGCACGATCTGCAGCAGCAGGTCTCCCAACTCTTCTTCGAGCGCCGACGCCTCGCCCGAGTCGATCGCCGCCAGAGTCTCGTAGGCCTCCTCCAGCAGGTGGGGACGGAGCGTCTCGTGAGTCTGTTCCCGATCCCACGGACATCCGTCGGGAGCCCGCAGGTGGGCGATCGTTTCTTGCAGGGACTCGAAGGAAGACGGCCTCTCGACGGCGGGGATGTAGACGGAGGATCTGTGGGAGAAGCGGTCGTCCCGATCGAGCTCCACCAGCGGCATTCGGTCCGCTCGTGCCTCGGGAGATCCGGCTGCGTCGAGGAAGGTAATCGGATGGTCCGGCGGATACTGGGCCAGCAGCGTCAACTTGACTTCGGAGGCGACCAGGCGGGAGAAGACCTGCCCTACGAGAGCCGGCCGATCGGGCGACAGACGCGGATAGTGACCGCCAGCGATCTCCAAGCCATCGACGACTTGCAGCCCGTCCAGCGCGTCGAGTCCGACGAGCTCCAGGCTCGGCTCGAGAAAGCTCGGCGCGTGCACGACCCGGACGGCGATCCCCTCCGCCCGCGCCGCCGCCTGCAATGCCTGCGTCGTCGCCTCACCCACCATCGGGTCTCCTGGCACGGCGTAGACGACCTCCAGGCCGCGTAGGGCTGATTGCATCAGGCGGTCCACGATCTCGCGGTAGACCTCCTCAAAGTCGGCGTGGGCGGCGTAGACTTCATCAAAGCTGTCGCAGGGATGATCGGCGGCGATTTCTCTCGCGGCAGGATGCTCGAGTGTCCGCACAAAGAGGATCGAGGCGTCGTCGATGACCCGCCGGCCCTCGACCGTCATCCCCGACATCGGTCCCGGACCGAGGCCGACGATGGTAATTGCCGACGCCATGGGCACCTCCTCAGGGGAAAACAGGCGGGGCCGGGGAACGTCTGCGCGCCCCGGCCCCTGCGAAGGTACTCTCGCTGATTGGATAGATCAGCGCTTGGTGTAGGTGGGCGCCTTGCGCGCCCGCTTGAGACCGGGCTTCTTGCGTTCCTTTTCCCTGGCATCACGCGTGACGAACCTGCCGGACCGCAGCGCAGGTCGCAGCGCCGGGTCCATGGCCAGCAGGGCCATGGCGACGCCGCGCCGGACCGCACCGGCCTGCCCGGTGACGCCGCCGCCACTGACGGTGACGGTCATATCGAGCGTGCTCTCCATCCCGGCAGCCCGCAGCGGCCCCGTCAGCGCTTCCATGTCGCCGAGGCGAGTGAAGTAAGCTGCCGCCTCTTTACCATTGACGGTCCATTGGCCCGTCCCCGCGATTAGGCGCACGCGGGCCGTGCTCGTTTTTCGCCGTCCGACGCCCTCGTAGTATTGACTCGCCATGCTGACCCTTCCTCCCTGGCCCTCACCCGTTCAGAGGGACAGGCTTCTGCGAACTGTGTGGATGCTTGGTTCCGGCGTAAACGTGCAGTCGCCGCATTAACCTGCGACCCTGGCGGCTCTTGGGCAACATCCCGCGCACGGCAGACTGGATCACACGCTCCGGGTGGCGCGCTAGTTGATCGCGCAGGGGGATCGCCTTCAGCCCTCCCGGGTATCCGGAGGCGCGATAGTAGACCTTCTCCTCCAGGCGCTTGCCAGTGACCGCCACCTTCCCGGCATTAATGACGATGACGAAGTCTCCCAGATCGACGCCCGGGGTGTAATCGGGGCGCGCCTTGCCCAGCAGAGCCTGCGCCACCCGGCTGGCCAACCGCCCGAGGTTCTTCCCTTGGGCGTCGACTAGAACCCAGCGTGATCGCACGTCCTCGGCTTTTGGATAGTACGTCTTCTGCACGGTCCCGCTCCTGCTACGGCCGAGGGCGTTTCTCACCCGTCGGCCTGATTCTCATCGAATTCGACCGCCTCCAAGCACAGCCCGTGTGCCGGGGCGAGACGTCCTTGCCAACGCAGCCTCGGATTCGCCAGGCTGTCGGCGATGGCCTCGGGAGCAATCCTGCCCTGGCCGACCGCCACCAACGCCGCCGTCAACCGGCGCACCATTCGATAGAGGAAGGCGTCGCCTTCAATCACGAAGGAGGCGCCTTCATCGTTTTGGATCCAGTCCGCACGGCGCACCGTTCTGCGGGTGTGCGACTCCCGCCGCGGAGGCTGCCCGAAGGCGCCGAAGTCGTGCTCCCCGAGCAGCATGGCGCCGGCCCGAGCCATCGCCGCCAGTTCCGGCCCCGGCCAAACTCGCCAAGCATATCGCTCGCCGAGGGGCTGACGCTCGGGCGCCACGATGACCCGGTAGCGATAGCGCCGCCAGTGCGCCGCGTAGCGCGGATGAAACCCGGCTGGCACCTCGTCGGTTCGGACCACGGCCGCATCCGAAGGCAGCATCGCATTCAGCGCCTGGGTCAGACGGTCCGCCTCGCGATCCCACGCCAAGCTGTAGGCGATGACCTGGCCCGTGGCGTGGACCCCGGTGTCGGTGCGGCCGGCGGCGCGGATCGCTTGTTCCTGCCAGCCCAGGCGGCGGAGCGTCTTCTCCACTTCGCCTTGCACCGTCCGACGCCCACGCTGCCGCTGAAAACCGGCGAACTCGGTGCCGTCGTACGCAAGGATCGATTGGTAAGTTACCAGCGCCGCCCCCAGGTCACTGCGAGTCACCCGCCCTCACCCCTTCGGGCACCCCTTCGGGCACCCCTTCGGGTGCACCCTGGGTGTGCACCCTGGGTGTCCGCCCCCTTGGCGCTCTGTAGAGGGCGAAGGGCGTGGCGGCCTATTGAGACCGTTGGGCGCTGGGGCAATCGCCTACTTGGGGAGATTGCCACGCCGCCGCGCCCTTCGGCGCACCCGAAGGAGTGAAGCCGGCGGCTCGCAATGACAGACCTCCAGGCGGGCCTATTCCTCGACCAGTTCGAGATAAACCATCTCCGCCGAATCGCCGTGCCGGGCGCCGAGCTTGACCATCCGAGTGTAGCCGCCCGGGCGCGAAGTGTAGCGTGGAGCGATTTCGTCGAAGAGTTTCTTGACGACTTGTGGATCGTTCAGACGGCTGGCGGCGATCCTTCTCGCATGAACCGCCCTGGTTTCGCCGGCGGCGGCGCCGGCCTTTGCCCGGGTAATCAGCTTCTCGGCTTCGTCGCGCACGGCGGCAGCCTTCGCTCGGGTCGTCCGAATCCGCTCGTGGCGGAAAAGTTCCGTCACCAGGGTCCGTCGCATTGCGCTTCGGTGCCCGCGCGGGCGACCCAGTTTGTAGCCGGAGACGCGATGTCGCATGCCTGGTTTACTCCACCGCCGGGGCCACCGGTTCGGGCTCGCCCATCATCTCGCCTTCGGTCTCGGCCCCCGCCAGATATCCCTTCTCCGTCAGCCGCTCACGCAATTCATCCAGGCTCTTCTCGCCGAAGTTGCGAATCGAGAGCATGGCGTCGGGGCCCTTGTCCAACATGTCGAGCACTTCGCCGACCGTCGTAATGCCCGTTCGTTTGAGCGAGTTGAAGACCCGCACCGAGAGGTCCAGGTTCTCGATCGGGATGTCGTAGATCTCGCTCGCCATGCGCGGCTGCTCTTCCCGGGCGGCCGCCGCCAGCAGGCTCTCTTCGGTGACGCCGGCGATGTCTCGCAGGTGGGCGATCAGGATCTGGGCGCTCCGGCTCAGCGCGGCCTCGGGCTTGATCGTGCCATCGGTCCAGATCTCGATGATCAACCGATCGAAGTTGGTGTCCTGACCGACGCGGGCATGGCCCACTTCATAGTTGACGCGCCGGACCGGGCTGAAGATGGCGTCGGTCGGCAGCTCGCCGATGGGCAAGCGACCGCGCTCGTCGGACGGCGAGTAACCCCGCCCGCGTTGCGCGTTCATCTCCATCTCGAGGTGGGCCTTCTCATCATCGACCGTAAACAGGTAAAGCTCGGGGTTGACGATCTCGACCTCGGCCGGGGCCATGATGTCGGCAGCGGTGACGACGCCTTCGCCCCGAACTTCGAGCCGCAGACGAGCCGAGTCGCCCTCGTGCAGCTTGAGTCGAAGCTGTTTGACGTTGAGCATGACCTGCAGCACGTCTTCGCGCACTCCGGGTAGATCCGTGAACTCGTGGGCGGCATCGTTGAGGCGGACCGAGGTCACCGCGGCCCCTTCCAACGAGGCCAGTAAGACGCGCCGCATAGCGTTTCCAAGCGTAATTCCATAACCGCGCTCGAGCGGGCTGATGACGAACTTGCCGTAGTTGCGGGCCACGGCTTCGCGCTCGATCTTCGGCATCACCATACTAGTGCTGAACACAGGTACCCTCCGGCGGCCAGGGCCTAGCGCGAGTAGAATTCGACGATCAACTGTTCGTTCAAAGTGGCGTCAACGTCTTGCCGTTCCGGCGCGTGCAAAACCTTCCCGGTCAATCCCCACACGTCCCGTTCCAGCCAGCGTGGCGCGTTGCGCGTCTCCGCCAGATTCGGCAGACCCTTGAAGTAAGGACGCTGGCGCGAGCCGGCGCGGACCTCGATCAGATCCCCCGGGCGGACCAGCACCGACGGCACGTCGGTCCGACGACCATTGACATTGAAGTGGCCGTGGGTGACGAGCAGGCGGGCGTGGGCCCGGTTCTCGGAGTACCCCAGCCGGAAGACGACGTTATCCAGTCGCCGCTCCAAGGTCGTCAGCAGGTTCTCCCCGGTCATGCCGCGGCGCTGCAAGGCGCGCTCGTAGAAGCGCCGGAACTGGCGCTCGCTCGTGCCGAACAGGCGGCGAGCCTTCTGCTTTTCGCGG
>Ga0209341_10005400_pt1 | contig 11581 bp, 14 predicted proteins | sample RifCSP13_2_FD_184020 | JGI IMG/M metagenome (GOLD analysis project Ga0209341, IMG submission 184020) | Soil microbial communities from Rifle, Colorado - Rifle CSP2_sed 13_2 (SPAdes) (version 2) | ecosystem: Environmental > Terrestrial > Deep subsurface > Rock core/Sediment | place: Rifle...
CAAACGGCTCGGCCAGGCACTGCTCCGGCTGCATCGTCACATGCACGCCGCCCAGGATCGTCCGCTTGCCATGGCCCTTCGCCGACTTGAGCCAGCGGATAGCGCCCTGGAGCTGATAGCCCGTCATGGATGACACGCCTACCACGTCCGCCCAGGCTATGTCAGGCGCCGGATCGTATCGCTCATCGAAGTACCTGACGAAGTAGGTCTCGTCAGACTTGCCGCGCACCTTTGCTTCGGCTAGCGCCCGGCCGAGGTGCAAAATACTCAGCGGCGGCGACTTCTGCGGGCTGCTGACGCTGGGAACCGGGTAGACCAGTAGGACGTTGGTTGTCATGGTGCAACCCGTTTCTGCATGATGCCAATCCCAAATTGCCCGAATGCTGGTTTCTCAAACACAAACCATTGCCAGTTAGGATGCACCAAGCAATACTCGCGCATCGCCCGGCGCACCCCGCCCTGATGGCCCAGATCAAGCGCGTCCGCCGCGTGCTTGCTGGCGTCGTGGAACAGAAACAGCGTCCGGCTAGAGCACAGCGGCGCCAGCGTATCTATCTCGGCTACCGTCTGCTGATACTGATGGGTGGTATCGAGATAGATAGCGTCCCACTCGCGGCCCAGGCGCGCAAGTAGCTTCTTGTCGGTGCTGCTGCCGTCAACTGTTTCGATGCGCTCGGATAGACCGGCCAGCGCGGTATACTTGCGGCACGACTCATTCATACGCGCATCCGGGTCGAGCGTCACCAGCTTCCCACCTTCGCCAACCAAGTCGGCTAGAACAATAGCTGACCCGCCCAGGAACGTGCCCAGGTGCAGTATCCGCTTGCCGCCGGCCGTGACAATGAGCGCTGCCAGCACATCCAGGTCGTCGTCCGGCGTGGTCCCAGTCGTGTTGTTCTCAGCGGCCAGGACTTCGAGGGCCGTCAGCGTGGCTGGTTGTAGCAACCGTTGATAGAGACTCATTCATACTCCTGACGGAACGATATTGGCGGTTCTAACTCTGGAATCTTGCCGCCTTCGAGCACTACGGCAAAAGACGGGTGCTGGAATACAAGCCAAGCAGTCAATGATTGCAGGTCGGTGAAGGAGCCAATAAACTCAGAATCTTTAGGAACACCATTCATACAAGTGATACGCTCAGCATGCCAGCCGCTGGTCAGCATTTGAATTATAAGATCGTATGACAGGGATACTTTCACTAAGCGACGTGCTTTTGTCATTTCCCGAAACTCCTATAGGCCTTCACAATCTCGTCCACGTGGTCGTCGATGTCCTGCGCCAGCGCCCACTTACGCGCGTGCGCGAGGCGCTGCGGGTCTGACCCATGCTCAAGCAACTCGATCAGTGCTCCCGCCCAGGCGTCGGGCGTGTTGTCCACGAGCACCCCATATTCGTCCAGACCATCATATGCTGCCGTCTTGCTGGCGATCCACGGCACGCCCATCAAGCTACACTCCAGCGGCTTGATCTGGCTGCGCCGCGCGTCGAAGTCGCCCGCCGCCGGAATGAGCGCAATATCGAAGTTGGCAACGAGCGCCGGCCAATCAGCATACCGCCGCCAGTTGAAGTGCTCTTTCTGGCCTGGCTTGAGCGGCAGTGCCTCCAACACGCGCAGATCGCTGCCGCAGTAAATAAGCCGCGTCAATGGCCTGGCCGATAGCACACGCGAGAGCGCATATAGGATGCCTGACTGGGTGAACGATTGCAAGTGCCCCGCGCTGCCGCCCCACGAGACCCACGTCAGGTTATCGTCGGACGGGCTACGGGTACGCTTCGCCTGATATGCACGCAGGTCAGGATAGTTAGGGACCAGCGCCGTCTTGACGCCTGTCTGTTTGCCCCAATCGTCAAGGATAAGTTGGTTGGGCGCCGTTAGACCCTGCACCCGCCGCAGGCCGTCGGCCATGTCCAGGATGGCCGGCCGCGGCATTCTCACTGGCTGCCCATTCGGGCCCGCCGTGATGCCGCGATGCCAGAAGTTAAACGCGACATGCTCCGGGCCGATCTGGATATAGCCATCGTCGATGTCACTGACGATGGCCTTGCCCTTCTCGCGCCAATGCTCCACCGCCGGCCAGGCCTGCGGCATGGCCCCGCGCTGGAGCACAATCACTTCGGCATCGTTGCAGTGATACTCGGCAACCGGCAGGTGTAGGGAAAAGTCCTGAATGCCTAATACCTTGGCGTGATGCCAGCGCGTCCGGTTGAGCGCCTGCGCCGGGATGATGCTACGCCAGTTCGCGCTATTCCACTCGGCGGGGCTATCGGCGTGAACGAAGGTGACGTTGATCGGCGGACCTTTCGGCGGGCCAGGGGCCAGCAACTAGGGGGGACCGTTGCGCTCGAGCACGGCGCGGAAGTATTCCTGCCCCTTATCGATGATCTTCTCCATCGCCTTGAGCACAACGACGTGGAGTTTATTCCAACGGCCGCGATGGATGGCCGCCTGGCCTTCACCCTTAGCGTCTCCCAGGACATACGGGTTGCCGCTGCGCCCATCAGCGTAGCGCGGGTTACTCGTGATGCGATAGGACGTTTTGTATTGGTTGTTGCCAATCACCGAAATGAGCTTCGTCGCCTCGTAGCGTTTACCTGTGCGAACATACCGCTGGTTCGGCAACTCGGGCGGGTACTTGCGGGCTTCGTCCTTCGCATCTTCCATGATGGGCTTCACCACTTTCGCCGGCAGATTGCGCACGGCCAAGGTAGCATGATTGAGCGCGGTCTTGACTTCATTGTCACTAATGGTAACGCTGATCTGAGTCATTATATCGTCACCGTCTCGCCACTCTTGTCAGTCAAAAAACACTGGCAACGCCACCCGCCGCAGTCCATCGCGGCGCCCGGCTTGCCGGGAATGTAGTCGCGCGCCAGATACCACTTGGCTGTATGCGCCTGGCCGTTGAGTGTAGCACAGGTTTCGCAGTGGTCTGTATCGCCGTAGTGCCATTCGAGCTTTTGATTCTTCTTCGCGCGCAAGAGCGCCTCGGAGTATACCGAGTCCAGCCCCTGCGCCCATCGCTCCACCCGGTCGCGGATGGCATCCTCTGTGATCGTCTCCTCGTCGCGTGCCTGTTTGATCCACTCAAACACGCCGTCCAGGTTGCCGAGCTCGGCATTCGTGCTCCCGGTCAACCACTGTTCGTCATCCTGCTCGGTCTCTTCTGCGCCGGCGTCTTCGTGCGCTCGATAGAAAGCATCCGGGAATGCTTCGACGATGGCACGGCTGGCCGCGTTCTTGTGGCGCGTAACTCTGTCGCCGCCCGCGTAGCCCATGAAGGCATCGAATAGTGCATCAACGTATGTCTTGCGGATGACGTCATACTCATAGGTATCAGGGATAGACGCCTTAACAAAGCCCGCCACCCGCGCCGCCACTTCGCGCGCCACGGCTATGTGCTCCGGCGTCAGGTGATCTTTAGGCATCAACCTGTACGTACCAGATGGCTTTTCGCACGTCGCTATTATCCATCGTCGCGGTGACGAGGAACGAATAGCTGCCGGCAGCACTCAACGCTGGGCTGATATGCGTCACGCTACCGGCGCTGATACCCGCCGCGCACGAGCCCGACGCCAGCGCCGAGCCGCCCGGATTGAACGTCTGGGCATAGGACGCAGCCACTGCACTGATTGACGCACCGCTGCGGATGAAGTCGGTAAAATCTGTGGTATACGGTTTGACTTCGTTGACGAGCTGCGACTCGAAGAACGTCTGGATTGTCGTGCTCATTTGACTTTCCTTCCAAGCCCGCTGACGACGCTGGCCTGCTCCAGGGCTATTGTCCCTCGGTGAGCGGGCACCACCGTTTGCAATACGGCCGGATAATCGCCGCTGGATTCCATCCCCCAGATGGTAACACCGGTGTCAAGCATAGTCCACAAATCGACGCCAGCCACTATCCAGCCTAGCAGGCCGGCGCCTGCATCTACTCCGCCGCCAGTATCGCCGCCAGTCGTGACCTGGCCGACCACAGCCACGCCCGCATCAATCCCGGCCAGAGTATCACTCACCGCCGAGATCTGGCCCCAGACGGTAGCACTTGCATCGATCCCGGCCAGCACATCGGCGCCAGCCGACTCCATCGCCCAGACCGAAAAGCCCGTCTCGACATAGCTGGCTCCACCGCCTGACGGCGTATACGTCTCTGTACCATCAGCAACCATCCCCCAGACGGATGCGCCTGTATCTGTCCAGGACATCTGATCGGCACTGCTGGAGACCTCGCCCCATGTACTTGAGATCGCATCAATCCAGGTACTCTGATCTACTCCGGCGCCGACTTCTCCCCAGACGGCCGCACCCGCATCCACCCAAGCAGACTGGTCAGCGCCATCCGCCACCTTGCCAAATGTGCTGAACCCGGTCTCGGTATAGCTGGCTGCGCCGGCGGGCTTGTGTCCAACATAGACCCACACACCAGATACCAGCGCATTATGCGTATCTGTGATCGTTTCTTCTATGCCAACTTGCGCGCTATCTAATTCGCTCTTTGTCCAGGCGCCCGCGCCTCCTGCGCGCGTATAACTGACCAGCGTGTAATTGATAAGCACGCCGCCATTATGGTTCGTGCGCCAGGACGTACTATTTGCATCAATCGCAGAGCCATTGTCAGTGTTGGCCGCACTGTCTTTAAGGTTTACGCGGAAGTCTGGATCACCGCCAGTAGCACTATCGACCGCGAAGCGCACGCCAACACTGATACAATTGATAACATCGTCTGTGTCCATTGCCGCCGGCGTAGCTGCCAGCGTGTAATAGTCAATCGTTCCAGCAGTATTGGAGAGGACGTAATCGGTCGCATCTGTCGGCGGAACTTCTTCAACCTGGCTCCAGTTGGCGCCACTATCTGCGCCGCCGCGCGTCCAGTTAGCCGCGCTGCCCGCGCCATCCGGCGAGAGAAGTATCATTTCTTCCTCGCCAACTAGGCCAGTCTGGGCGCTGCCAGTCGAATCATTTACGGCCATGTCGTCGAAGAACCAATTACCCTGCGTCTGGGCTTCGAGCACCAAATTTCCGCCCCAGTTGTACGTCAAGATACCGCCAGATAAGTTGCGGGTAGCTAGGCCTGCAAACTCAGTCCCGTCCAGGTATGCGCGGACTATCTGTGAGCCCGCTGCCGGTGTTCGGTCGAATAAGATTTCGACTCGATACCATGTATTCTCCGCTAACGCACTCGAGTCACTGCCAATCTGCCCGTCTTCGTCCCACAGCTCCAGGGCACCGGACGAGTTCAACTTAATCATTACAACGGGCGTCGTAAAGGCATTGGTATCGTTGAGTTGAATGATCTGATTATCAGCGCTGGGCGCAGTCGCATAGCGGAAATACGTCAGGAAGTAGTATGGCCCATTGCCGGCCGCGGCCGCGAAATTGAGCCGCATTCCCTTGGCTGTACCGCTGGACAACGATTCGATCTGGCAGGCAAAGACGCCGCTGCGCACGGTAGTGTTTTGGATAGTCGGTGTTCCCGCCGCCGCAGTAACCTCCATGCCACTCGTATTACTATTCAGTTCAAAGCCTGACATCCAGATGCGGGCCATTACCAGACAGCCCCATCGTTCTGCGCCGTTACCCGCGCATGATCGCTCACGGCCTCACCCCGATTCGCCGGCACGAATGTTTGGAGAAGGCCGGGATAATCACCGCTGGCGACCATACCCCAGATCGTCACTCCGGTATCGGTCATCGTCTCGAGGTCCGCCCCGTCTACTATCCAGCCGAACAGCACAGCAGCGCTATCAATCCCAATACCAACTTCAGCGCCGGTTGAAACTTCACCGACGATGGCCGCGCCCGCGTCAATCCCCGTAAGCGAATCAGCACTAGTTGAGACTTGCCCCCAAACGGCGCTACCCGTAACGGCTACGCCCAAGCCATCATCACCCGCCGATACTTGATCCCAGATAGTTGCGCCAGCATCAATCCCGGCTAATACATCCAGCCCCGATGACTCTAGCCCCCATTCCGCAAAGCCTGTCTCGACATAGGACGCAGCCCCAGCCGGTGTATAGGTCTCCGTGCCGCTGACGATCTCTCCCCAGATTGCGAGAGCAGCATCGATTAAAGCCGTCTGGTCAACACCGCTGGCAACCATCCCCCAAACCGCAAGTGCGGTATCGCTCCAGGCTGCCTGGTCCGCCCCGGTGCCTACCTCATTCCAGACCGCCATGCCCGCATCGACCCAGCCGGCCAGGTCTGCCCCGCTGCTAGCTTCGCTCCAGACCGATACCCCCGCGTCAATCCACGTGGCAACATCTCCACCGGCGCTGACTTTTCCCCACACACTGAGGCCCGTGTCAATCCATGTAGCCTGATCCGCCCCAGCACTGACTTTGCCCCACACCGCCGCACCGGCATTTATCCACGCCGACTGATCCGCCCCGCCTGTCACCATGCCTAACGTCGCAAAGCCGGTTTCAGTATAACTAACGCCTCCTCCTACGTCCCCACCTTCCCAGTCGTCGCCATAATCTGTCGTCGCTGCATTGAAAGAACAAACTCCAGCCGCCCCACCTGAAAGAGCGTTCTTGCCGGTATATGTGGCAGCAGTGACGCCATCTTTCTTGTAATAGATTGTCGTCGCCGTTGTCTGGTCAACAGCGATTTGATGAACAACCGAGAGCGCCCCAGCAGCGATACCTGCATCCCAATCGGTGAGAGAGCCTGCTACAGATTCTCCGTTGTAAGTATTCCCATCATTATCTCTAAGACAATAGAAGAAGGAATTGGCTCCTGATTGAATACGGATTGCTGGGCCACGTGCATTAGCGCCGGTACTAGTCGCTACTAACTTAGCTTGAGAGTAATGCGCAGCATCAAAGGCATCTGCGTTCCAATAAGCCGCATTTCCGCCACTCGACCCGCCACGGAAACCATTGGTCTGGATGACAATGGTATTCATCCGGTTCGTCCAGTTCGCGTTGGGCGGACTGGTACCGTCGGTTCCTGTGAAGGTCTCGGTCGCCGGTAATGCCATCGCGTTTTACAGGTTTAGCAATAGACCTGAGCCGGCGATCTGGAAGATGCTTGGGTCGAGCAGCCCGCTCATTTGATCGGCCAGCAGCTTGAGCAGATCGCGCAGCGTCGTTGAGCCGGTGACGCCGGAGTAGTCCAGGCCAAATTCGCCTGCCACGTCTTGCAGCCAGGTGCGCGTGTCGGCCGGTATCTGGCTCACGGTCATGTCCAGGTTAATCGAGCCGTCGAATAGCCGCCGTTGTAGACGCGCCACCAGGCGGTTGTGGAACTGAAACATACAGATGACCAGGCGCACCACCTGGCGATAGGTCATGCCAACACTGACCCATCCGGCTGGAATGCTGGCTGCTTCCAGCACCGTTCGTACCCGATTGCGCGCTGTGGCATTACCGATAGTGTTGTCCAGTGGCGGCACGGCAATCACGTCCGCCTGCGCCGACAGCAGTGTGTGTTGGACGTCGGACACATCGGCGATCAGCAACGCAATGTCTTCGAGCAGGTATGTCTCCCAGGCCCAGGGGACATTTTCCAACCCGACCAGCGCCGGGTTGAACCGGTGCGGCAGATACTTGGGCACGTTGTAGTTCGGGTCAACCAGATGCAGCACAGGCAGGACATAGAGGTGGACAGTCATAACCTGCTCCTACAAAAAGGCGGGGACGCCAAGCGTAGGCGTCCCCGCCAGGCAGTTAGGTCAGGCCCTATACCCCGGCGCGTTACGGCGTGCCGCGAGTCGCCGCCGTTACCTGTAATGTGTCGGCCACGTTCACCAGTGCCCGACTTGCGCCGCTGTCGAAGTTGGCGAAATACAGCGGGCTGGCCGTGGATGCCACACTGCCGCTGAAGATACCGAACCCGTTGGCCGGGCTGGCCGACGTGAACCCGGTGAACGTCACTGCCGGCCACGTCGAGCCAACCGCGCTGCCACCGACCACGGCCGGCGCCGCGATGGCGCTCGCCGCGATGGCCTGCCGCGCATAGGTACCAGTACTGGCCGCCATCTCGGTCCAGCCAAACGACAGGCCGCTGGCCGTGGATGCCGGTACGGTCGTCGGCGTTGCGGAGACGAATAGCGCCGCATAGAATGTCGCCAACTCCGCGATGGCCCGATAGCTGCTGTTGTATAGATACGCCAAACCATCCTGGGTATAGGTCTCTGCCATTGTCTCTACTCCCCGCGCGCAAGCGCGTTGTACTGTTCGAGCGCCACGACGGCGCGCTGATGCCAATCTGGGCTAGACTTCTTCGGCCAGTGCGCCTCGTAGATGCGCCTGACCATCATGCCGGATGAAGCCGATGTTAGCTCATTATCGAATGGGGCGCCGATGGTCGCGGGCTCGCCGGCCTTAATGCGGTCGAGTGACGAGCGCAGCCACGAGCGCATCTGCTCTTCGGGCTCGGGCGGCATCGCCGGGCTGCCACCGGGCGGAAGCGGCAGGCTAGGCGCCTGCCCTGGCGGCGCGAACTGCGGCGGCGGTTCCGGCTCTTTCCACTCACCCAGGCCGCCGGGCAGCGGTTCGTACTCGATGATGCCACGACCCTCGTCAACAGACAGTATCGGCTTGCCGACAAGCTCCATTACGCCCTGCGCCTGGTCGAGCTGGACCGCCTGCATGACTTCTAATTCATCCGGCTTGAACCGCAGCGTGATGCCTAGGCGATGATACAGTTGCGTATTGAGTAGCGGCTCAAGCTGCTCCGCCTGCGGGATGACCGTGTTCATGTAGAAGCCAGCCATCTCACTTTCGGCGGTTGCATAGTTGGCGCTCTTACCGTCCAGCACCGTTGGCGGCACGCCCAGCGCCACGGCCACGTTATCGCGCTGGCTGGAGGTCAACTCTATCGCCATGATGTCTTTCATCTCCGAGCCGATGGTATCAAACTCGGTGCCCTTATCGACAACGAGAAACTTGAACGCATTACGAAACCCGCCGGCGAAGCGCGTAAAGAAGTTCTCAACCTTAGTGCGCTCATCCTTGGTTACTGACGCCGGCACGCGCACGGCCGTAACCGGTACGCCGCCACTGCTCATGTAGCGATTCGCCATTTCATCAATGGCGTACAGCAGGCCCGACGCCTTCAGCGCCGCTTCGCCGTCCGATGGGCCAGGGTCAATCTCACTCTCGTCATTCGGCTCCCACACCCATACGACACGCTCAAGCGGGAACTCGTCCGCCTGTTGAATGAACGCAATGCGAAACGACTTAAGGGTATTGGTGCCGTAGTCAATGACCGGCATCACCAGGGCGGACGGGATAAAACGCGGCGTGACGTTGAGCCCAAAGCGGTTACTCTCCAGCAAGTGATAGGCCGCGCCATGCTTGACTATGTTCATCTCGATGCGATACAGCATCGAGCGCGTCCACAGCATGACCGGCTGATACTCTTGCTCTTCGCTCAAATCGTCGCCGGCCTCGTTCTCCAGCGCCAGCGGGAACCGGCCGATAGCGTTCGCGCGTAGCTTACATGCGCGGCGGAACCATGGCACGAAGCGATACGCCAGGTCGATTGTGGTGAGCGATTGGTCCAGGCCGCGCGTCAACACCGATGTGTTGAGCATCTTGACCTCGCCACGGCCAGTATAGGGGTTGCGGTCAACCGTCAGGAATTGTGATGGCGTCTGGTTCAGCATTCAGAATCACCGGTCCACTTTCCGCGATGGCGGAGAAGGCAAACAGCCGGGCGCAGACGATATCGTCGTGCATGTTCTCAGGCGCGGCGTACTTGACCAGGCCGGTCGGTGTGCGGGACGCCTCGAATGCTTCCATCTCCAGGATACCACGCTCATCAGATTGTAAGCCAATAAAGCCGCGCTCACAAGCTAGAGCCAGACTATCGACGCCAGTGGCCTTGGTGGCATTGGTAGTGACAAACGGCATGATGCGAATACCTGCCGCGGCCGCCTGCTCGATGAGCGGGTCGCCCAGGCTGTTTTGCTCTGCCACAACCAGGGCGTCATTGTATCGTTCGGACAACGCCTTGAGCCGGTCAAGCTGGAGCGCATAGGGCAAGTCCTGCTCGACCTCCAGCAGGATCTCGCGTTGGGTGAGTTGGTCCCACACACTTGATACGCTGGCGTCGTTGGTGCGGGCCCAGTCGCGGCCAATGACATACTGGCGGTCCGCAATGGGCTCTTCGGGCAGCAACGTCGATAGCTGCCGGATGTGGCGGAACACGCCCCCGCCGTCCTCCACAAACTCCGCCATCCACTCCTGCTGGAATGTGCGATGACTGACGCGCTCACGGGCTAACTCAAAGGCGTGCTGAATGTTGGGCAGCGGATTGGCGCTCGACGGCGCAGTGAAGCTGACGATATTCTGCCCACCCGATAGACCGCGCTGGAACTCTTTCCAGAACCAGTTACGCCCCTTAGGCGTTGAGATAAGCAGGCAGCGGCCGGCGCGGTCGGCTAGAGTCGGTATGATGACATCATAGTATGTCTCTTCGCTCACGCGTGCAGCCTCGTCCACGATTACTACGTCGAATGCCTCGCCGCGCATACTCACATCATTGTCGGCGGTGTATACGCCGAGCCACCCGCCGCCGGGAAACTCTATCATCCGTTCGCTGCGCTGGACCTTGAGCCGCAATGAAACAGACGCCGTCATCTGTTCGGCGAAGCGCCAAACGGGGCGGGCATTTTTATACGTAGGAACGACCCAGGCGACGGCGGCGCCGGCGTTGGCACAGGCCAGCGCAACGCTACCCGCCATGACCGTTTTTCCGTACCGCCGCCCCATCGAGCAGACCTTGACCATCGCCGGGTGTCGTACTATCCGGCTCTGATCCGGTCGCAATCTGGGCAACAGCAGCTCCATAGTCAAATGCCTTTACGACGAGCGGACCACCGCCAGCTCCAGTGATCTCTTGCTTGACTGGCGCATTCGTGCCGCGAATGTCGGCTTCGAGTTTCAGGAACCGCGCCAGGCCGGCCATGTCCTCAAGTTGCCAACACTTGCGGCGGGCTTCGGCAATCTCGGCGAGTTGATTGGCGATGTGCACACCAATGTCACGGGCGGCGTTGGCGCGCCACTCGGATTCGAGCACTTTCAGATCGCGGTTGACGGTGCCCAGGCTGGCTTTGATCGGATCAGGGCTACCATCGGTATCTTTCACGCGAGTGAGTGCCGTGATAATCTCACGTTGCGATAGGCCGCGCAAGCGTAGGCGGCCAACGTTCTCACGGCGGCGGGCGATTACCGCCGTATGGCTGGAATTACCGTTCAGGGGCATGCGTTCAATCCAGCCCCAATAGGGCAGACTCTATTTCTGTAGGACCTGTCTTAGGTACAAGACTGTCGTTCGTGCGGCGGAAAAACACGCAAGCCGCTCCCATAAACTAGTCGCCGACGCGGGCTTTGCCGTTCTTCTTCACCCTCTTATTCTACACCCATCGTCAACAGGGCTTCGACTACCAGGCCGACGCCCCGCGCGACGTGCACGGCACCGAGCAGCAGCCAGGCGAGCGCGGCGATGACGACGCCGGCGGTGAGCGAGATAACGAGCAGGACGGTCATGGACGGGGATGGCGGGGGTTTCATAGTTACATTCCTGGAAATATATCTAGCAATTCGTAACCGGTTGTTGGTGCGGATAAGGAAAAAA
>Ga0209341_10005405_pt1 | contig 11575 bp, 9 predicted proteins | sample RifCSP13_2_FD_184020 | JGI IMG/M metagenome (GOLD analysis project Ga0209341, IMG submission 184020) | Soil microbial communities from Rifle, Colorado - Rifle CSP2_sed 13_2 (SPAdes) (version 2) | ecosystem: Environmental > Terrestrial > Deep subsurface > Rock core/Sediment | place: Rifle...
AGGTGCTATGCTGAGCCGCACTTCCATCAGTCAGACCGTGAACAACATGGCATTGATGCTTGAACCATCCTGCAGTTCCGTGGATATGGGGAAATTCCCCTCGCAAAAACCCTTCCTGATGATGGTGGCCCGTTGTGAATTGCTGAGCGACCACGAAAGGCTTCTGATTAAGCATGCCACCGCGGTTGATTCCTCAGGAAGTTTTGGCATTTATGAATTGCCCTTCAATACCTTCAGGAATATTGCAGATTCGATTGCTGCCGCAGCAGGTAAGGAATATCTGAACCTCAGCTTATATGACCATGATGGAATGCGTTCAACCGATTCAACACTGAATTTCCGGTATGTCGATTCCGGAATTGTGGGAAAGGCTAAAAACAGAAACACCCTGTTCAACGCTAATTTACCCCATGCCGATACCGGGGTGGTGTATATCGTTTCCTTCCTGATGGATCAGGTTCGTACCGATTTATACCCCCGCACCAGGGCCACATTTATCGAAACCGACAGCACGGGCAATATCATCCGGGAAGAATCCTTCCAGGTATTCGAACAGTTCAGGATGATCGATGGCGACCGGGTGCTGGTGGAATACAGGTTCAGACTCTCCGACCCGGCAAACCGGATTAGCCTCACCCTGCAGAACAAAACCCTGAGAAACAAACCTCTCCGGGTGGATAACGTGCTGATCCGGCCGGAGAATACCAATCTGTATTTTAGGACAAAGGAGGGGATATGGAAAAACAACCGGTATTATTGCAGGTAAAGGAAAATAACGTTTCCGATGTTATTCCATCCCCGTGAAAGATGAATTATGAAATATCACAAGCGGGTAATCATTTACAACCTCTTCCCATCCCGGATCATTCACGTAACGCTCTATCCTGGACATGTATTCATCCGCTTTTAACGGATACGGATTACCATTAAGTAAAAAAATAAGATACTCCGCATTCCGTACATATGGAAATACAGAGATGTCCTTACGGTATGCCAGATGCGGAACTATGTCCTGCATGGCGCATACATTTGCATTTTCCGGAACAGCTGCTTCAATTTGTTTTCGTATCTTACCTGCATTATTTTCCGTTTGATAAAACACGGCACTGAAAAAATTCTCCTTTCGCTCATCATAATACTTTGCCGTGCGTTCCTGCATTTTCAGGTAAGTAATTCTAATTGTCGATATACACAACAAGGCATACAATATGTATCTGAATGCAGTGCCGCCAATTTTTCGCGTGGCCAGAAAGACAGCCAGGGTCAGCACCGAAACGATCTCAATGGAATAAAATCCCATAATCCCCCATCTTACAAAGCTATCATTCAGCATCTTCTGTGCCACAAGCGGAATGAACATGATCAGGTATACAGGCCGGATTAACAGCAATACCCCTCCCGACAACAAAAAGACAATGTAAAATTCGATCTTGATACCATTAAACTCCGGATCGCCGGAATGATTCTCAATCATCTGCCGGGCTGTTTCTATCGGATGCCGGAAAATATGCTGTATTGCTTCTGCCGGATTGTCTCCCAGGGCCGAATAGCCAAATCCCCAATATTTCAAATCCGGATTTTCAAAACCCGGAATAAGGACCTTAAAAAGAAGAACAAGGTAAAGTAAGGAAAAAATACCCAGGCCGGCTGCAACAAGCCGTGATGTTCTGTCGCGGTACGTGAGGATCAGTGTCAGGGCAACAAATATAAACCAGATGGGCATATTCTCCTTGCAGGTGATCACGAAGAGGAAAACGATGCCCGCCGGGATAAATTTCTTTTTGTCAAATAGCAGGAAAAACCAGGGCATAGTGGAGGATACCACGGTGGCATCGATATAGTCCGCAGCCAGCGCACTGAAATGGCCCCACAACACATTGTAATGAATGAATGCCAGGAGGGCAATCCAGAAATCATCAGTTTTTCGAATCACCAGCAGGTACGTTCCGTAACCGCCAAGCAGGATAAATACATTCTGAATGATAAGCAGCGAGTATGTCCCGAAGAATGGATTGAATAACCAGTACAATGGTGAAAGCAGGGGGAGCGTGAATGCGGGGTGAACCTGAAAATAATTACCAAGCGGGGGCTCAAAGACGGTATTGGCGTTCAGCCTGAAATGCGCAAAATCCCAGAATGCCTGATTATAAAAACCATAATCCAGGGCATAGGTCCTGAAATAGTAATGATTTAGCACTACCTGCATGGTATATACAACCCCGAACAGTGCGAAGAATGACCAAAACAAAATTTTCTGCTTGTTCAGTTTTTCAGTGATCATGGAAATGCCCCAATGTTAGGTTTTTCAGCGATAATGAAAACAATATCAAAAGTATTCAATGGAAAACTCCATTTCTCCGGGATACGGTTCAGCAGCTTTTCCAGCCTGCTGCCTTTCTTATTCAGCAGGAAGAGCGAGTAAAACGCCTGCCGGATGCTGCGGTAAACCGGCAGGTAATTCGAACATACAATTGAAAACCCCTTCGATTCAAGTAACCTGCACAGGTTGCTCTTTGTAAAATAATGAATATGGCTCGGCGGATGGATCATCCTCCAGTTTTTACCCCGGATACGGGGAAGCAGTGCGGAAATATCCCCCGTGGTGATATATATCCGTCCCCCGGGAGCCATTTCCTGACAAGCCTTCTGCAGGAATTTATCCGGAAAGGGGAGATGCTCAATTACATCCCACAGGAATACATCGGAAAATTCTTTTCCCGGTGCCGGTCTCCGCAAGTAATCACCCGTGGCCAGGTCGAGTTTCAAGATATCTTTTCCATACGCAACTGCCTCAGGAACAACATCAATACCTGAATAATCAGCCTTCCAGTGCCTTTTAAGGACTTCCCCAAAGAAGCCATAGGCACAGCCGATCTCGAGAACACTGGTTACCGGCAGCCTGCCGGTAACAGATTTTTTAATATGTCGTATGCGTTTTTCAAAATTCAGCTGCAGAATTTCCTTGTCCTTCAAATAATCCAGGTACTCTTCTCCCCGGAAATAATTAACGCTGTAAGTTGCCTTAAGTATCTCCTCGCTGATCTCCATATTGGCTGTCATAAAGCCGCAATGCAGGCATTTCTTCAGGGTATTGGAATAAACCGGGATAAATTCCGGGTTCCCGCATATGATGCATTTATTCATGGGTCACCTGTTGGGTTTGTAATAAAAAGATAGCTTCCCCGGTAGCCTCCGAATGGTAAATTTCCTTTGTTACACAATACAGGTTTTTTCCGTTCGTGTTCAGTGCGCCGGTAATTTCAGCCAGCTGTTCGTCGGAATAGTCAGCAATATACAAGGTATACACGGTATAAGGCTGTAAGAACATCGCGGGTTCAGTTTCCCTGTTGCCTTCATAAAAAACCCTGCCCCAGGGTAAGTACAGGTATGTTTCGGGGTATAGCTTCTGCATCTCTTTAAACAAAAAGTCGCCATGCCTGCCGCTTTCATGGAGACCGAAGGTTAGTGCGTATTCTGTAGCCGAGCATCCGTAATAAGAGGGACAAATAATTTTTGGGGGCATATTCAGCATGGGGAATAGCCTGTTATAAGCTTCTGTTCTGATAGTTGTGACCTCACGGATATGTTTTAAATGCCTTGCTTCTTTGGGTGCTATGTTAAAAAGCAACAATAGGCCGAAGATCACCGGGATCCATGTTGTAATCCTTTTATTTGCCCGGCTGTGCAGCAACCGGTCAAATAACATTGTGCTGATGAATAATCCAATCACAGTGATGAGGAGTGAAGGGGTCATATAGTGAAAGGCAAAATGCTTGGCAGCCATAAGGTATTGCACCACAATTACAGCAATCAAAGCCAGGGAAATCCTGGCATGAATATCCAGGACCTGTTTTTGCATCCGCTGTTTCCACAAGTATAATACGGTAAGTATCACCAGTGAAAGGAGCGTAATTAACAAAATAGGGGTATTGCCCGGAAGTACTTTTACATGGTCTGCAAACTCACTCCAGTCAACAATTCCCCTTCCACCTCCGCCATAGGCACCGGTATGAGTGAAAATATTGAAGATCCACCGGAAAAATACTTTGTGGTTCAGTATTACAGGGAACGCAAAAAGCATGAAAAAAAACAGCGAAAAGAGTATGAATCGCAACCTGAATTTCCAGGATGGTAAAACAATCAGGGGTAGCAGGAAAAAAGGGAGAAAAGTTAATTTGTCCGCCAGGCTTATACCGAAAAGCACGGCAAAGAGCAGGCTGTATCTTTTATAATTTCGTAATTCGTGATCCTCATAAATCATTTTAACCAGCAAAATCAGCCAGCAGCAGACAATGCTGCCCATAACCAGCTCAGGCATAAGTCTGCCGGCAACTTCCAGGGTAATGATATGGGTGAAGGGAGTAAGTTGAAGGAAGACAGCGGCAATCATGTTACCCGAATACCGGTGCATATAATAACCGAGCAGGAAAAGTGTTACAACCTGCAGAACGGTGGAAGTATACAAAACTGCCCTGATGTAGAATTCGGGATTCTGCAACACATCATTCACCAGGGGTTGCCCGGGCCTGAACAAATGTGCTGTCCGCGCCACCATGGCAACCATACATTGTACCGGTATTCCCGGGTGACCGGTATACTGGATATCCGGGTGAAAATGGGCAAGTATCAACCCGTTAAACAGGTAAGCATATTCGGGATCCACGCTTCTCAGGAAGAACAGGCCGGTATATTGTATATGTAACAGGCCTGTTGCCAATATGACCAATGGAAGGATAAGCAGCCAGACAACATGTTTATTTTGCAGCTTTGTTTTCATCATAGCCGGGTAAAAAACAACCAGCTGATGGATCTTACCGGATTTCAAACCTACCGGGATATGGGTTGTGCATAAGCCATTACATCGTTGGCCGTAATTTCCTTATCGCACAGGATGATCAATCGTTCCAGCACGTTCCGGAATTCCCGGATATTGCCCGTCCAGGTTATCTTCTGTAGCTCGGAAATGGCTTCGGGTAAAACCGTGGTCCTGGGCCTGCCGTATTCCGAAGATATCTGCTCGTTAAAATAATCGGCCAGCATCGGAAGATCTTCAATTCGGTCATTCAGGGCCGGCACATGGATTATGATCACCGACAGCCGGTGATACAGGTCCTCACGGAAGTTTTTCTGAAGGATCTCTTCTTTCAGGTTCTTGTTGGTGGCGGTAATTACTCGTACATCCACATCTATGTCCTTATCGCTTCCAACACGGGATACTTTGTGTTCCTGCAGTGCGCGAAGCACCTTGGCCTGTGCTGATAAGCTCATATCCCCGACTTCGTCAAGAAAAAGTGTTCCCCCGTGTGCCTGTTCAAACTTGCCTTTCCGCTGTTTAATCGCCGAGGTAAATGCGCCCTTTTCGTGACCAAAAAGCTCGCTTTCAATCAATTCCGAAGGAATGGCCGCGCAATTCACTTCTACGAACGGCATGTCGGCACGCTGGCTTTTTTCATGCAGCCACCTGGCAACCAGTTCCTTTCCGGTGCCGTTGTCACCGGTAATCAGCACACGGGCGTCAGTGGGGGCAACCCTTTCGATCATTTCCTTCACCTTGTGAATAGCTTCCGATTCACCAACAATATCATAAGTCTTGCTGATCTTGCGTTTCAACACACGGGTCTCGGTCACGAGCTCGTTCCGTTCCGTGGCATTTCGCATGGTTACAAGCAGGCGGTTCAGGTCCAGCGGTTTTTCGATAAAATCATACGCTCCTTTTTTGATGGCCTCTACCGCGGTATCAATGTTGCCATGCCCTGAAATCATGATAACCGGGACATCATGGGTGCGCTGTCCAAGTTTCTCCAGAACTTCGATGCCATCCATGCCCGGCATTTTGATATCGCACAGAACAATATCGTAATCACCGTTTGTGAACAATTCCAGGCCTTCGGCACCGTTAGTGGCCTGGTCAACCTTGTGTCCTTCATATTCAAGCACCTCCTGCAAGGTGTTGCGAATGCTTTTTTCATCGTCGATGACGAGTATTTTTGCCATGAAATTTTCCTGATTAAATTGTTGTAATATCCGGGACCAGGGAGGCCGTCACACCATTAGTACCCTGCCGTCTGAAGATTGAGCAATTCATACACCACTCCTTCTTTAAGTGCAAAGTTGGATTGTATTAAACGTTGGAGTTTCAGTTTCTGCAACATAAATTTCACCACCAGGGTAGCAACAACGATCATCTCAAGCCGCATGTTTTCCAAGCCCTTCATCTGTTTGCGCTCTTTCAGGGTGGAATTGATCAGTTTCTGGTAGAGATTTTCAAAATTGGTGAGATCGATGTTGATGGATTCGGGATAGATGCCGGTTTCCGACTCAAAATTTGGGTCTTCCGCCCGTATCATGGCGGTAATGGTCTCGAATGAACCGGAGGCTCCCACGAGGGTTGTAATTTTGTGCTTCCGGAATTCCTCAAACAGATCACACATTCTTTCCTCGAGGTAATTTGAAATAAACTCGATCTCTTCTATCGATATGGGATCCGATGGTTTGAATTTGGCCAGAAGCCGGGCAACTCCCAGGGGATAGCTCTTTTTCCAGTAAATCCGGTCCTGGTCAGCAATGATCAATTCATTGCTTCCGCCACCAATATCCAGGATCAGCACTTTTTCATTACTAAGGTTAACAGCCTGTTTTACACCATAATAAATTAACTCTGCTTCGCGGTTCCCATCAATGATCTCAATCCCGATATTAAAACGCTGCCTGACCATTTTTACAAACTGATCCCCGTTACGGGCACTGCGTATGGCTGAAGTGGCAAAGGCAAAGGTCTTTTCAGACTTATATTCCTCAATGGTCTGCAAGTGCTTTTCAATGGCATTCATTCCGCGTGTAATGGCATCGGGACGGATCTCCTTTTTATCAATACCGCTTTTCCCAAGCTTTACGGGAAGCTTATTGTTGTATAATATCTTATATCCGTGATCGTCGGTGGTTTCAACAATCAGCAAATTAAATGTGTTCGTTCCAAGATCGATAACTGATATCCGCATAGTTACGAAAGTATGGTGATCCTGTAGCAGGCAGAATTTATCGCACTAAAGTAGAGAATTTTATGCTGCTAAAAAAATTCTTTTTAACCTTTATACCATATCCACTTCCACAGCTCCCCGTATGTCACCTTCTTCCCGTACATTAAAATACCGGTACGGTAAATCTTGGCAGCCAGCCAGGTAGTACCGAGAAAGGTAATTATCAGCAATGCTCCGGATGCCAGCAGCTGCCCGACCGGGACCTCGAAGGGTATCCGGGCCATCATCACAATGGGCGAGGTCAGTGGAATGATGGAGAACCACACAGCAAGCTTACCCGACGGATTGATAAATGAATTGATCATCACGAAAAGTCCCAGTATCAGGGGTATGGTTATCGGAAACATGAATTGCTGCGTATCCGTTTCATTGTCCACAGCCGCTCCAATGGCTGCAAAAAGTGATCCGTACAGGATGTATCCGCCCAGGAAATAAAAAATGAAGGCCCCGATCACCAGAAAAATATTGATCTGGCCCAGTTGTTTTATGATTCCGCTAAGCATCATGGCAGCTTCCTGCTTATTGCCATTATTGATAACCGGTTGCACAACAGATGCGTCCTGGTTCATGATGTCGGCCGGAACCACCTGTTCCATAGATATGGCTGCCGGTTTGGGCAAGATAACCTGCTGGGCAAAGGCTGAAATGCCAATTGTAAGGATGAGCCAGGCTACAAACTGGGTGAGGCCGATAAGCCCGATGCCGATTATCTTTCCCATCATGAGTTGAAAAGGGCTCACCGAAGAAATGATCACCTCCACGATACGGCTCGTTTTTTCTTCCAGCACACCGCGCATCACCTGGGCACCGAACATAAAAATGAAAATATAGATCAGAAAACCCCCGACATAACCGAGTCCCCTTTTAACATCGGTAGTATCTTCGTGCTGCGCAGGCCAGCTCTTCCAGTTGATCCTGTTCAGGCTTATTTTCGTTTCAAGCGATTGAATTACATCCGCGGGTATGTTTTTAACAATCAGTTTGTTGCTAAACAAAAAGTCTTCGATCGACCTGGCAATATGCACCTCCATTCCCATACTGGGTGGTTTGCGGTAATAGAATTCAACGTATGCTTCCCGGCCCGAGGATATCAGGTTTTGCGGTAAAAACAAAACACCATCATAATCTGTGGCTTCATAGGCCTTTAAAATATCCTGGAGTTTCATGCCAGTCAGGTATGTAAACGCAATGTTTTCCTTATTGGGAATAACATCCCTGAAAAACTGCAGCGAATCCGGCACCGGCTGTCCGTTTACATCACACTCCACAACAGCAATTTCCTGCACCTCCCTGTCCTCAATAGTTGCAAGCCAACCCGGCAGAACGATCAGCGCGGCAAAAAGTACCGGACCGATCAGGGTCATGATCAGGAATGATTTTTTTCTGACCCGTGTGATATATTCACGTGAAACAATAAGGCCGATCTTATTCATGGTTATGGGATTTTGACTGGTTTTGGGCTTCCACTACGTTGATAAAGATCTCATTCATGGTTGGAATAACTTCGTTGAATGAGGTGATGCTCGCATGGGGGAGCACCATTTTCAGCATATCGTTGCCGGTAATGCCGCTCCCGGCCCTGATCTTGATAAAACGATCCTGTTCCCCCTCATACTGGTCCACAACCTGGCAATTCCCGTTGAGCGCATTCAGGATCGGCTCCTGATCACCCCTGAACCCGATCTCGAACACGTTTAATTTATGATTCATTTTAATTTCATGCACATCTCCTTCAAGGAGTGTCCTTGATTTGTTGATCAGGGTGATATTGTCACACAACTCCTCCACCGAACCCATATCATGGGTTGAAAAAATAATCGTAGAGCCTTTTAGTTTCAGCTCGCGGATCTCATTCTTCAGAAGGTTGGTATTTATTGGGTCAAAGCCGCTGAAGGGCTCATCAAAGATCAACAGTTTGGGCTCATGCAATATGGTGGTAACAAACTGAACCTTCTGTTGCATGCCTTTTGAAAGTTCCTCAACCTTTTTGTTCCACCAGGCCTGGATCTCAAACTTGACAAACCAGTGTTTCAGCTTGTTCATGGCTTCCTGCCTGCTCATTCCCTTTAACTGGGCCAGGTACAAGGCCTGCTCCCCAACTTTCATTTTTTTGTACAACCCGCGTTCCTCAGGCAGGTAGCCGATATGCACCACGTCACCGGCATGGAATTTCCGGCCTGCAAAAAACAACTCCCCTTCATCAGGAGCCGTTATCTGATTAATGATCCTGAGCAGTGTGGTTTTTCCGGCGCCATTGGGTCCAAGCAAACCAAAAATGGTGCCTTCCGGAACATGGATGGATACCCGGTCGAGGGCCAGGTGATTGGAATACCGTTTGACAATATTCCTGGCAGAGAATAGGAACATAGGGCTTTATTGATTTGAATTGCCCCGAAATTTAAAACAATTACTCGAAATAGTTTTTCATCCGGTCGAAAAAATTACGGTCGCCGCTTCCCGGATTTGGTTTGAAATTTTGCGATTCATCAAGTTTTTCGAGGATCTTCCGTTCTTCGCGACTAAGGCTTTTGGGTATCCATACATTGATGCTTACAAGCAGATCTCCCTTTCCGTAACTGTTCACCTCGGGTAATCCCTTTCCTCTGAGCCGGAGTATTTTCCCCGGTTGTGTCCCGGGTTCAATTTTTATTTTGACCTTCCCGTCGAGAGTGGGAATTTCCACCTGTGCACCCAGGGAGGCCTGTGCAAAAGTAACATACAGGTTGTAAAGCAGGTCATTCCCCTCGCGGATCAGCTCAGGATGTTCTTCTTCCTCAATAATAACCAGCAGATCACCGTTTATTCCACCGCGTCTTGCCGTATTTCCTTTTCCTGATACGGAAAGTTGCATGCCTTCCGCAACTCCGCCGGGTATTTTGACCGATATCACCTCTTCCCCGCGCATAACCCCTTCACCGGCACATTTGTTGCATTTGTTGGTTATTACCTTGCCATCACCGCCGCATGACGGGCATACCTGGGTAGTGGACATCTGGCCGAGGAATGTGTTGGTGACACGGGTTACCTGTCCCGTTCCACGACATGTGGTACAATTACTATGGGCGCTTCCTCCCTTTGCCCCGGTTCCGGAACATTCATCGCACGAAACATACTTGGCAACCTTAAGCTTTTTTTCCACGCCCTTTTCAATCTCCTCAAGGGTAAGCTTTACTTTTATCCGCAAGTTGGTACCCCTGTTCACCTGGCGCTGTCCCCTGCCTCTTGAACTGTACCCTCCGAATCCTCCAAAGCCCAGATCACTGAAAATATCTCCAAAATGAGAAAATATATCCTCCATGGTCATCCCGTCGCCGCTAAATCCACCACCAGACGCTCCTCCGACTCCCGCATGCCCGAATTGATCATATCTGGCTTTTTTCTGGGTATCACTCAGCACTTCATATGCTTCAGCCGCTTCCTTGAATTTATCTTCAGCAGCCTTATCGCCGGGATTGCGGTCGGGATGGTATTTTAATGCCTGCTGACGGTATGCCTTTTTTATTTCATCCGGTGCAGCATTTTTCGAGACTTCCAGAATCTCGTAAAAATCACGTTTTGCCATGGTATATTGCCCCTGTTATTTATTCCAAAGTAGTTTTACTGTTCTCCTATTCACCAACCACTACCTTGGGGTATCTGATCACTTTGTCATGCAAATAGTATCCTTTTTCAATTACATCCACAACCTTGCCCTTAAGATTTTCTTCAGGAGCAGGAATCTTTGTCACTGCCTCGTGGAGATCGGTGGTGAATTCCTGGTTCAATGATTCGATCTCACGAATACCGTTTTGCAGTAAGAACTCGCTGAACCGGCTGTAGATCAGGTTCATTCCCTCCTTTACCGCATCCAGGTCCTTGGCCGTATTCAATACACTCAGTCCCCGTTCAAAATCATCCACAACCGGGATGATTTTTTTGAGCAGGTCTTCCGAGGCGGTTTTAATCATCTCCGATTTTTCTTTCAGGGTACGCTTCCGGTAATTATCGAATTCCGCGGATAACCGCAGGTATTTATCCTGTAACTCATTTACCTTTTCGGAGGAAGCTTTTAATTCCTCCTGTAATTTCTCTTTATCTTTATCAGCCGTTTCAATTTTTTCCTTCCCGGCATGCTTTGTGTCAGTTTTTTTCTTCCCTGTTGTATCGTGCTTCATCGATTCGGTTTTTTCTTTCCTCGTCATTTTCATGGTGTTATAACTTATTGACTTTTTTAATACCCAGGTACGGGTATTTCTTCAAAATACCTGCCATAGTATACAATAACGACAAATTGACAGTTAATTTTTTAATAACCCCGTTACCTTGTCCGGCTTTATTTCAGCAAACCTTCCATGGTTTTTTCCAGGGTTTCGGCACGCAGGTTCCTGGCTATGATGATCCCGTCACCGTTGATCAGTACATTGGCCGGTATGGAGGATACCTGGTACATGGCTGCGGGAACCGATTTCCATCCTTTCAGATCACTGACATGGGCTTCCCAGGAAAGACCGTCCTTTGCAATGGCTTCCATCCACTGATCCTGTTTATTATCCAGGGAA
>Ga0209341_10005406_pt1 | contig 11574 bp, 10 predicted proteins | sample RifCSP13_2_FD_184020 | JGI IMG/M metagenome (GOLD analysis project Ga0209341, IMG submission 184020) | Soil microbial communities from Rifle, Colorado - Rifle CSP2_sed 13_2 (SPAdes) (version 2) | ecosystem: Environmental > Terrestrial > Deep subsurface > Rock core/Sediment | place: Rifle...
GACATAGCGGTCGCCCGGGGTGCTCCAGGTCATCCTGATGCCAGTCCTGGGGCGGCGGCCAGGGCCTCGATCGCCGCGCCGCTTCTGAACGATCGCTTCGCCGTAGCGAGCCGGAAACCACGTGGAGATCGCGGACAACCGGGAGGTGATGACGGTGCTCATCCTGAGCTTGGACTCCCGCTGGTTGACAAGTCGCCAGGCGGCATGACCGGCTAAACATTCGCGGAGGCAAGTGAAAACCGATCCTCACACCCAATCCAGGGCCAGCCGTGCCATCGTGCCCGATCTGCTGGCGGCCGTGACGAACGCGCTGACGTATATTCCCGCCGGGTTGGGTTACGCCCTCGTCGCTGGAGTCAATCCGGTCTACGGCCTCTACACCGGGATCACGGCGCCGATCGTTGGCGCGCTGACAGCGGGTTCCACTTTCATGGTGGTCGTCGCCACGAACGAGCTGGCGATCCCTACCGGCGCTATTCTGGGGGATCTGGGTCTGGCCGGGAGCGGGCCGGCCCTGGCGACGCTGGTGCTGCTTGTCGGCTTGTATGCCCTGGGATTCGGCCTGCTCAGGCTGGGCTCGCTCACGCGTTTCATTTCGGAAAGCGTGATGACGGGTTTCATCACCGGCGTGGCGGTGGTATTGATCCTCGGGCAGCTGGACGAGCTCACCGGCTACGCCTATCACGTCGGAGGCAGTCCTCTCGTCAAGTTTTGGGACTGGCTCACGCACTTGAACGAGGTCGATTTGGCCTCAACGGTCGTTGGTCTCGCGACCATCGTGTTGATCGTGGCGTTGCAGCGGACGCGTTTGAAGACCGTTGCCTTGATTCTGGGTCTGCTGGCGACGAGCGTTCTGGTGAAGGCGCTTGGAATGCCGAGCGTGGCGCTGGTCGGATCGGTGGCGGACATTCCTTCGAAATTGCCCGCGCCGGTCTTGCCCGATCTGACTCTGGTCCCATCCATGCTGCTCCCCGCGTTTTCTCTGGCGGTCGTCGGCTTGAGCGTGGCGGCAGGCGTATCACAGAAGTATCCCGAACCGGACGGCAGCCTGCCCGACGCCTCGCGCGGCTTCATCGGACAGGGGGCCGCCAATCTAGTCGCCGGTCTGTTCCAAGGCATCGCCGCCGGAGGTTCGCTCTCGCGCACTGCGACAAACGTCAGAGCCGGAGCCCGCTCGCGGCTGGCTAACATCTACTTCGGCTTGCTGCTGGCCATCGTCGTCCTGCTCTTCGGCCAGCAGGCGGAAAGCATACCGCTGCCCGCGCTCGGCGGCCTCCTGATCGTCATCGGCATCGGGGTGATCAGCCCCGCCCGTATCCGGCGCGTTTGGCGAACCCGGCGCTCGGAACAGATCGTCTTACTGGCAACCCTTCTTCTCACCCTCGTGGCACCGATGCAATGGGCGATTCTGGCGGGCGTGGCGCTGACCATGGCCGCCTTCATCGCCATGTCTTCCCGGAATATCGAGCTGGTCGAGATCGCCCCGCGCCCGGACGGTCAGTTCGAGGAACTCCCCGCGCCCGCCGAGCTCGAATCGAACCGGGCCACCGTCCTGCAGTGGTATGGGACCGTGTTCCACGCGACTCTCCTTCCCTTAGAGCGCAAACTGCCCGTCCCCGACCGCGCCCGCAACGCCGTGATGATCTTCATGGTCCACGGCTATGACGCCATCGGCAGCTCAGGGCTGGCTTTTCTCGAGCGCTATGCCAAGAAGCTCAAGGCGGGTGGAAACAAGTTGATGCTGGCGGGGGTTTCCAAGGAACTGCGGGCCGAACTGCAAGCGACAGGGTTGCTCGATGTCCTCGGCGCCGAGAACGTTGTTCTCGAGACGATAATCCTGGGGGAATCGATGCGGCAGGCGCTGGTGTCAGCCAATGCTTCAATTGCGACGCGCCGTGCGGCTGGCGGAGCTGGGGAAAGGCCGGCGACAAACGTGTAGCATAGCAGTCCGCTCCGAGCCAGAAAGCCTTGCGCGGCCGGACCGTTGCCGCCCCCCACAGATATGGTGGAGGCGCCGAGCTAATGTCCGCTACGGGTGCCTCCGCCAGGGACGGCCTCCGAGTGCGAAGGAAAGGCTTCGCCCTTTGCGGGCGATGTTCCTCTTGGACGCCTTACAGGACCGCGATTCGCGCCCCATCTTCCTGTGGTCGGCGGGCGCCCTTCTGGTGGGACGCTGGCCTACCACCTACTCGAAGAGTGGAATCTGATAGACTCGCTTCTACTTCAGCGTCATCAACCTCGCCACGGTTGGTTGTGGCGACTTCACCCCGACGACGCAATAGCACGGATTTTCACGGTCATCTACGTGATCAACGGCATCAGCAGGGTGACTGAGGAGGTGGAGAGACCAGCTGCCACAACTGCGCCGCCGCGTTGTTACCGGAAGGACTCTTAGCCGTGGGAGGCTTTCGAAATGAACACTAGGACAAACAACTCAGGCTGCCTGACCGCTATCACGGCCAGCTTCTCGCGCTGGTTCCTGATCTTCTTCTGGATCGCCCGGCCGGGGATGATGAACCTCGCCTTCAACACGTTCATCCTCCCGTGCCTCGGTTTTCTGTTCCTCCCGTTCACGACCCTGATGTACGTCCTTCTCGTTCAGGGCGCCGGCCGCCTCGCCGGCCTCGACTACCTGTGGCTGGCTCTGGCGGCGTTCATCGACGTTGCCAGCATCGGCGCCGCTGGCGCCGCCAACCGCAACCGCATCCCGTCCGGCATGCCAGGCTCGACGGCCACGCCATCCGGGACCGCCTAAGCCATCGGAAGGGATCGAGCCTTTCCGAAATCCCTCAGCAGGTTGGGAATGGAAGTTGACAGCAGGGCCAAGAAGCCCCTCGGCCGATCCGACATCGGCTGAGGGGCGCCGATGGAGCCATCTCAATGACCAAGCAGCCGGATAAACTCGATCGATCCGTCCTGCCTATCCCGGATGCCCCGTTCCAGGGAGAACTCCCTTTCGACGCCAAGGATCCGAAGGCCAAATTTGCACCGATCGAACCGCTTCGTCCTCCGGCTGGCGCGCCGAACGTCCTGATCATCCTGCTCGACGACGTCGGTTTCGGCGCCTCGAGCGCCTTCGGCGGACCATGCCAGACGCCGACGGCCGAGCGTCTCGCGGCGAACGGCATCAGGCTCAATCGCTTTCACACCACGGCGCTGTGCGCCCCGACCCGTCAGGCGCTGTTGACGGGCCGCAACCACCACACGGTAGGCATGGGGGTCATCACCGAGTTGGCCACCTCGGCGCCCGGCTACACCTCGATCCGACCCAACACCTGCGCCCCACTGGCCGAGATCCTCAAGTTGCATGGTTACTCGACCGCCCAGTTCGGCAAGTGCCACGAGGTGCCGGTCTGGCAGTCCAGCCCGATGGGTCCCTTCGACGCCTGGCCCACCGGCGGCGGCGGATTCGAATACTTCTTTGGCTTCATCGGCGGCGAGACCAACCAGTACTACCCGGCGATCTACGAGGGGACGACGCCGCTCGAACCCGAGAAGAGCCCCGAGGAGGGCTACCACTTCACTGAGGACATGACCGACAAGGCGGTCAAGTGGATCCGCCAGCAGAAGTCGCTCATGCCCGACAAGCCCTTCTTCGTCTACTACGCGCCCGGCGCGACGCACGCGCCGCACCACGTCCCCAAGGAATGGTCCGACAAGTACAAAGGCAAGTTCGATCAGGGCTGGGACAAGCTGCGCGAGGAGATCCTCGCCCGTCAGAAGAAGCTCGGCGTGGTACCCCCCGAGGCGGAGCTGACCGCCCGCCACGAAGAGATTCCTGCCTGGGATGAAGTGGCGGACGGCCTCAAACCTGTCCTGGCGCGCCAGATGGAGATCTACGCCGGGTTCCTTGAGCACACCGACCATCACATCGGCCGGGTCGTCGGCACGTTGGAAGACCTTGGCATCCTCGACGACACCCTGGTTATCTACATCATCGGCGACAACGGCGCCAGCGCCGAGGGCACGCTCAACGGCACCTTCAACGAGACGTTCATCTTCAACGGCGCGGCGCATCTCGAGACGCCGGAGTTCATGGCCTCGCACATCGAAGACTTCGGCACGCCGCGCGCCTACAACCACTATGCCGTCGGGTGGGCGCACGCCTTGGACGCACCCTACCAGTGGACGAAGCAGGTGGCGTCGCACTGGGGCGGGGTCCGCAATGGAACGATCGTCCACTGGCCGCGCCGGATCAAGGCCAAGGGCGAAGTGCGGTCGCAGTTCGCCCACGTCATCGACGTGGCCCCCACCGTCCTCGAGGCGGCTGGGATCCCCGAACCGACCCACGTCCATGGCGTCGCACAGAAGCCAATGGAAGGCGTGAGCCTGATATACGCCCTCGATGATGCCAACGCCGTGGGACGCCACGAGACTCAATACTTCGAGATGTTCTGCAACCGCGCCATCTATCACCAGGGCTGGACCGCAGGTGCACGGCACTCGACGCCGTGGGTGATGGCACCCTTGCCGCCCCTCGCCGACGACGTCTGGGAACTGTATGACACCACCAAGGACTGGAGCCAGGCCCGCGACCTGGCCGCCGCGAATCCACAGAAATTGGCCGAACTCCAGGCGCGGTTCCTGGAGGAGGCCCGCAAATTCAACGTGCTGCCCCTCGACGACCGCCGCATCGAACGGTTCAACGCCGACCTGGCGGGGCGGCCACAGCTTGCGAGGGGTAAGTCGCAGCTTCTCTTCGGCGGCATGGGACGGCTGAGCGAGAACTCCGTGATCAACATCAAGAACAAGTCGCATTCGGTCACGGCCGAGGTCGTCGTCCCCGACGGCGGAGTCGAAGGGGTCATGATCGCCCAGGGCGGCGCCTTCGCCGGTTGGAGCCTGTACGCCAAGGGCGGAAAGCCGATCTATTGCTACAACCTGCTCGGGCTCAAGCGCATGAAGGTCGTCGGCGATTCGCCCATCCCTCCCGGCACACATCAGGTCCGGATGGAGTTCGTCTACGATGGCGGCGGGCTCGGCAAGGGAGGGGCGGTGACCCTCTTCGTCGACGGAGAGCCGGCGGGCAAGGGGCGGCTGGAGGCCACCATCCCGATGGTCTTTTCGGCCGACGAGACGGCGGACATCGGCCGCGACAGCGCCTCTCCGGTCAGCGACGACTACTCGGGCGAGGGCAGCGTGTTCTCCGGGACGGTCAACTGGGTGCAGCTCGACATCGCCGAAGCCGCCGAGGACCTCGACCACTTGATCACATCCGAGGAGAGGCTGCGGGTGGCCATGGCGCGGCAGTAGATGGTTGCCCGCCACACCCGGCGAAAGTCGTGAACATTGTTCCGCGCGTCAGGTCGGCCGCCGGCCGGCTCGACCCTGCCGTGCGCGGGCCAGAAGGCCCGCGGGCGGATAAGCCCTAAGGAGGCCCATAATGCGTCGTGGAGTAGGTCGTGGACCTGGACCTGGACCAGGAAGAATGATGCGCCGCCGCCGTGTGATGCGTCGCCGGATGCGCCGACGGATGATCGTCGGCGGCATGGTGCTCGTCGCCGCCGGCACGAGCGCCGTCAAGATGAGCCAGCAGGACGCCCAGAAGATCGAGCAGCAGACGGGCAAGAAACCCGAAGACCTATCGGAAGAGGAGCTCGACAAGGCGATGGAAACTGCCGGCATCGAGGGCCAGGAGCCGACCGATCAGGAGGTTGCCCAGCTCGAGGCGGAGGAGAACAAGAGTCCGTCCGTCTGAGCCGCTTTGAAGGGGCGCCGCGCGCCTCTTCCGACCGACCCCCGAGGCGAAGTTGCTCGCCTCGGGGGCAGAAGTTAGGCCATTGTCCGACGTGACCTCGCGAAGCCACGACCTCTGCGCCTCGAGGTCTGATGAAGGTTCGCCTTAACCAGCTTCGCCGCTCATGGAGGGAATCGAAGGTTCGCGCGTCGCTTCGGCGCGTCGACCTGCGGGACGTCGGTCGCCGCTACGTGCCGATCCTCTCGTGGCTCCCGTCCTACTCGAGGGAAGGATTCCGGTTCGACCTGATTGGCGGCCTGACGACGTGGGCGGTGATGATCCCGTCGGCCATGGCCTACGCCCAGTTGGCCGGCGTCCCCGCCCAGTACGGGCTGTACGCGGCCTTGGCGGCGATGGCCGTCTATCCGCTCTTCGCCACCAGCCGGCACGTCCGGGTGACGATGAGCTCCACCATGGCGGTGATGTCGGCCGCCATCGTAGTGCCCCTGGCCACCGACGCCGCCGAGGTGCTGACTCTGACGGCCGGGTTGGCGATCGTCGTTGGGGCGATCCTGATCGCCGCAGGCATCTTCCGACTCGGCTTCCTGGGGGACTTCCTGTCGAAGCCGGTCATCACCGGGTTCCTTTTCGGCCTGGGCATCAACATCATCGTCGGGCAGTTGCCGAAGGTGCTCGGTGTTCCAGCCACGGACGGCAACTCCGTCCAACAGCTTGTCGGCGTGCTGCGTGCCATCCCTGAGACGAACCGCTACACCCTGGCCATCGGTCTGGGCGCGGCGTACCTGATCATCCAGCTCCGCCGGCTGGCGCCCGCCGTCCCCGGACCGCTCGTCGCCGTTCTGTATGGCATCCTCCTGGGCCGCGCCCTCTCTCTGGAATCTCTCGGTGTCACGACCGTCGGCGCCATCCCGACCGGCCTTCCTGCATTCGGCCTGCCCCACATCGGCCCGGGCGATCTGGCTTTCCTGTTGGCCGGGGCCGGTTCGATCGTCTTCCTGGCCCTGGGGGAATCCCTGGCCGCCGCTCGCGTCTACGCCGCGCGCCATCGCTATCGGATCCGGGCGGACCAGGAACTGATCGCCCTCGGCGCGGCCAACGTCGGCGCTTCGCTCGTCGGCGGGGTCACCGTCGATGCCAGCATGTCGACGACCGCCACCTCGGAAGCCGCCGGCTCACGCACGCAGGTCGCTTCGCTGCTGACCTCCGCGCTCACCGTGCTGACGGTGCTCTTCCTCGCCCCGCTCCTGAAGGATCTACCCAACGCTGTCCTGGCGGCCATCGTGATCAGCTCGGTGATTGGATTGCTCAACCGGGCCGAGATGCGCCGCTTCTCCCAGGCCAGCCGCGTCGATTTCGCCATGGGCCTGGCCGCGCTGCTGGGTGTCATCCTCTCCGATCCGGCCTCCGGCCTGATGCTGGCGGTGTTCTTGTCACTGGGGGCCGTCCTCTACCGGGCGACGCGCCCGCGGATCGCCGTTCTGGGTCGGGTCCACGGCAAGCCCCATGAGTTCGTCGACATGAGCCGCATGACGGATGTGGAGCTCGTCCCGGACCTGGTCATCCTCCGGCTAGAAGCCGGTCTCTTCTATGCCAACGCCAACGAGATTCGGCGGGCGGTCGAGGCGGAGGTCGAGAAACGGCAGCCGCCTCCCAGGGGTCTCTTGCTCGATCTCGGCGCGACAGGGTTCATCGACCTGACGAGTATCGATATGCTGGTCGACCTCGTGCGGGAGTTGAACCGCCAGTCGATCGTCGTCCTCCTGGCTCATGTCGTCGGCCAGGTCCGCGATCAGATGGAGCAGGCCAGCATGATCGATGACATCGGAGCGGCGAATATCGTTGCCACGCTGGCCGGGGGCGTCGCGCGGTTCGCCAAGCTTCAGTCCGGTGAGCGCCGGGCTACAGAAGGAACCGCCCCGACCGTGTCGTAGGTGTCGTCCCGAGGTCGGCCAGGCGCCCCCTCAGGACTCCACAAACCCCGGGCGGATCAGGTCGAAGCGGACGCGGGCTTGGGCCGTCTTCGGAGGCGGACGGCGTCGCCAAAGCCCGGCCAGGATGCCGTCCGAGAACAGTAGACGACGCATTGCGGTTGAGATAGACTGCGCACGACGACGGACAGTCGTCGAAGACCTCGACACGACAGTCAGCGGGGTCCAGTCGGCGATCGCCCTCGAGGCCCTCGTGTCCGCCGCGTTCATCCTGATCGGCAGCAAGATCGGCGACCTGTACGGGAGGAAGCGGGCCTACGTGCTGGGTCTGCTGGGATATGCCACGGGCGCGTTGGCGATGATGCTGGCCCAGGACCTGAGGGCCAGCATCATCTTCTGGGCAATCGTCGGCGGGCTCGGTGCGGCGCTCCTGTTGCCTGCGATGCAGTCGCTCGTCCACGGCAACTTCGAGGGCGCCGAACGCAAGCAGGCCTACGCCCTGGTGGGAGCCGCAGCGGCCATCGCCACCGCCGTTGGCCCCTGCTCGGAGGATTCATCACCACCTTCCTCTCATGGCGTGTCGGCTTCGGGCTTGAACTCCTGATCATCGCCATCGTGCTGGCGGGTATCCGCCAGGTGCGGGACGTGCCTACACCGGGCCGCGGCAGGTCGACGCCGTCGGATCGGTGCTGTCCGTACTCGGGATGGGCGGAATCGTGTTGGGCATTCTGGTGTGGCAGGAGGGCGGGGAGTCGGTGGCGGCGCTCATTGCTGCCGGAGCCATCGCGCTCGTGACGTTGGCCTACTGGCTGGTGAATCGCAAACGTAAGGGCAAGCCGGCCCTGATCGACCCGCAGTTGTTCCAATCGAAGTACTTCAGGCTGGGCATCTCCCAGCAGATGCTCCAGCAGATCGTCATGGGCGGGATGATCATCGCGCTGCCGATCTATCTGCAGATGGTGCTGGAGTACAACGCCATGCTGGCCGGCCTGTCGCTAGCGCCGCTGTCGTTCAGCATGTTCGGCATGGCCTTGCTGGCTGGAAGACGAGCCGGCCACCGGCGGCCCAGCAACCTCGTCCTGGCCGGGTTTTCCCTTCTCGCTGCCGGGGTCGCCCTGATCATCCCGCTCGTCCCCCGGGCCGATTCCGGCTGGGACCTGGCCATCCCGCTGATCATCGCCGGCTGCGGACTGGGGTTGATGGTGTCGCAGCTCAACAACTACACGCTCTCCCCCGTCGAGGAGGAGCGCGCCAGCGAGGCGGCCGGCGTGAATTCGGCGGCGGGCTCGTTCGGGCTTTCCTTCGGGCTGGCGTTCGCCGGCGCCATCATGCTGGCGACGCTCTCCGTCACGTTCACCAACATGGCGCAATCGAGCACCGTCCTTCCTCCGGCGCAGCAGGAGCAGGTGGCGCAGGCCCTCGAGGAGGATGCGGAGATCATGAGCAACACGGCGCTCGAGCAGCAATTGGCGGGCCAGCCGGCGGAGATCCAGGAAGAGATCATCCGGATCAACACCGAAGCCAGGCCGATTGCGTTCCACGTGGCCTTGTTCGTTCCGCTCGTCGCCGGCCTGCTCGGACTGCTGAACTCGCTCCGGATGAGACGATTGTCGGACCCCAAGCCGTCCGCCTTGGAGGGCATGGCCTTCGGCTGAGTCGCCGGCGCGGTTGCGAGCGAGGAGTAGGCTACTCGAGCCGGCGCGCCCGCCAGTCTGGGACATATCGGCCGAAGCCGATTTCCCCCGTCAGGTTTCGTGAACCAGATCGCTCAGCTCTCGGCGCGAGGTCGCCGGCGAGGCCTCCGCCGGGTGCCCTACAGGAAGAATCGCCACCGGTAGCCAGCTCTTACGTAAGTCGAGCGCGGCGCGGACGGCCTCGTCGTCAAAGGCGCCCACCCAAACGGTCGCCAAACCCAGCGCCGTAGCGGCCAGCATGGAATGGGTGCAGGCGATCGTCGCGTCCTGAACCGAATACAGCCGCTCCCCTCGCTCGTGGTATCTGGGCGCCGACCGGGCCGGATGGGCGCAGAAGACGAGCACGACCGGTGCCGCGCCGACAAAGCCCTGGCCGCCCGAGGCCTCGATCAAGGCGCGTTTGCGAGTCGGGTCTCTGACGACCACGATCTCGTACGCCTGCAGGTTCCCCGCCGAGGGGGCGCGGTTGGCCGCTTGCAGGATCTGCCGGAGTTCTTCCGGTTCAACGAGCGCGTCGGCGAAAGCTCGGACGGATCGCCGGGCGTCCACGACCTCGAAGAAGTCCATCGATCGTTTCATCGTTCCCGACAATACCACCAACGCCGGAAGTGCGAAGGCTGCTCACGCGCGAGAGTTGAGCAGGGAGGAGGGAAACCGTATCAGGCCGATTTGGAGAATCGTGTAGGAACCCGTCCTACGGGAAGGCATCCAGGACCGTCTCCAGCGAGACCTGGCGTCCCCGGCGCCCGCGACGACGCCCTGCGATGTATACTGTCCAACTTGACCCCTGAGATCCCGCGGATAGCGTCAGGAGCACGAACCCCCGAAGAGGGTCGAGGCAAAGACATGGAAGCCTACAAGGAATCCGGCTCCGGGCTGCTCGCTCTCCCCCATCTGGACGGGAAGGCGTACGCCGCAGCCTCGTTGAGCGGCAGTGCCGTGTCCCTGGTCGCCGGCGCACTGCTCTTCGGCATCGTCCTCGGCGACCCGGGTTTCATGCTCCGTGTCAACGCTTCCCTCCTGATGGGACCCGCCGTGATCCCGGCGACCGCAGGCAACCCACCGCAGGTCCTGCTGGCGGGGTTGCTTGTGCATTTCGTGCTGGGTTTCGTCTACGCCGGGCTGATCGTCGTCGTGATCCACCGCTGGGGAATGGCCGTCGGGCTTGTCGGAGGCGCCTTGCTCGGCCTGGCCCTTTATCTCATCGGGGTATACGCCATCAGCTACTTCTTCCCGTGGATCTACCCCTTGCGCAATTGGATGCTCCTGGTAACTCATCTCATCCTCGGCGGGCTCGTCGGCGCCGTCTATGAACTCCTGGACGAGTATGACCTTCCCTTCCCGGCCGCGTCCGAGGCCTAGGAGTCCAGCGTGTACGCACGACCCTATCTCACCCGTCGAGTTGGCCCCAGGACTTCCGCATCCTCCGCCGGCTGCCTCCGCCTCGGGCTGGCGGCGGCGATGGTGGCGTTCGCCGTGATCTCCTACCTCGGCTCCAAGCAGTTCAACCCTGTGACCGGCGAGGATCAGTACGTCAGTCTGTCCCAGGAACAGGAAATCGCCATGGGACTGCAGGCTGCGCCCGAGATGGCGGCGCAGTTTGGCGGCCTGGAGCCCGACTCGGCGTATCAGGCGGCCGTCGATGCCATTGGCGGAGCTCTGGTGGACGAAAGCCTGGCGGCCAGCGCCGGCTATCCATTCGAATTCTACGTGTTGGCCGACACCCAGACGGTCAACGCCTTTGCGCTTCCGGGCGGCCCCGTGTTCGTCACGCGCGCCCTCGTCGATCGGATGGAGACGGAGGGCCAGCTCGCAGGGGTCCTTGCTCACGAGATCGTTCATGTCCTGGCGCGCCATAGCGCCGAGCAGATTGCCCAGACACAGCTCACCGAGGGGATTACCGGCGCCGTCGTCGTCGCCACCTACGATCCGGAAAACCCGAGCAGCGCACAGCTCGCTCAGATGGCGCTCCTCGTGGGGCAGCTCGTCAACATGAAGTTCGGCCGGGAAGACGAGATCCAGTCGGACGAGATCGGCCTCAGGGTCATGAGCGAAACGGGGTACGACCCGAGGGCGATGATCCGGGTCATGCAGATATTGGCCGAGGCCAATCCGGCCGGGCCTCCCGAGTTCTTCTCCACCCATCCCAATCCCGAGAATCGGATCCAGCGGATCGAGCAGGCCGTCCTGGCGCTTTACCCGAACGGTGTGCCGACCAGCCTGATTCCTTGATCGCCGGAGTCGCTTTCTCGGG